>Ga0207644_10001660_pt1 | contig 14327 bp, 13 predicted proteins | sample KBSS73metaG_FD_184326 | JGI IMG/M metagenome (GOLD analysis project Ga0207644, IMG submission 184326) | Switchgrass rhizosphere microbial communities from Kellogg Biological Station, Michigan, USA - KBS S7-3 metaG (SPAdes) (version 2) | ecosystem: Host-associated > Plants > Roots > Rhizosphere... | reverse complement strand
CGCGGCGTCGAGCCTCGTCGCCATCTCCGCCAGCTTGAACTGGATGCCCTCGTAGTCGCCGATCGGCCGGCCGAACTGGACGCGCTCCCGAGCGAAGCGCAGGGCCTCGTCGAGGGCGCGCCTCGCGAAGCCCACCGCCGCCGCTCCGACGGTGGCGCGGAAGCGGTCGAGGTTCGCCATCGCGATCCTGAACCCGTCCCCCTCCGCGCCCAGCCGGGAGGAGGCGGGGACGCGGCATCCCTCGAAGAGGACGGTGCCGATCGGATGCGGCGCGATCAGCTCGATGTCCGCCCGGACCGTCAGGCCGGGTGTGTCCCGAGCCACGACAAACGCCGAGAGGCCCTTGCGGCCCCGCCCTGAGCTCGTCGAAGGGCCTCGCCCTGAGCTCGTCGAAGGGCCTTGCCCTGAGTTTGTCGAAGGGCCTCGCCCTGAGTTTGTCGAAGGGCCTTGCCCTGAGTTTGTCGAAGGGCCTTGCCCTGAGTTTGTCGAAGGGTCGGTCTGGGCGATCACGGTGAACATGTCCGCGAAAGGCGCGTTCGAGATGAAGATCTTCGTCCCGTCGAGGACGTACGCGTCCCCTTCGCGGCGCGCGCAAGTCGCGATCGCGCCGACGTCGGACCCCGCGCCCGGTTCGGTGACGGCGAAGGCGGCGATCGCGTCGCCCGAGACGATCCTCGGGAGCCAGAGCCGGCGCTGCGCCTCGTCGCCGGCGTAGGTGATCGGGAACGACCCGAGCCCCTGCATCACGAAGAGGAGATCGTGCAGGCCCGAACCGTAGGCCAGCTCCTCGCGGATGGCGGCGAGGCTCGAGACCTCGACGGTCTCCGCCGCGCCGCCATAGGACGCCGGAGCCACGTGCTTCAGAAGGCCGGCTCCCGCGAGCTCCGCCAGGACCGCGCGGCAGCGGGCCTCGTCGATCGGCGGAGGCGCGGGCGCGCTCGTCCAGCCCGCCGGACCGGCGGAGGACTCGGCAGCGGTCCCGTCCCTTCCGGGCCCCAGGCCCCCCGCCGACGCGCCCGATCCGCCGTTCTTCGCGGCCCAGGTCGCGACGAGCTCCTGGGCGCGCGCTCCGGCGTCCCTCGCGCGCTGCGCGGCCGTCACGGACACCGCGAATAGTCCTCCCAGACCCGGCCTTCGCAGACGAAGCAGAGCCCCGTCTTCGAGCAGTCCTTGCAGCCCTTTCCTTCACAGTGCGGGCACTGTCCCTTGCCCAGGCAGAAGTCGCATTGACGCTGCACCACGTCGATCCGGAGCTTCCCGTCGGGTGACTTGATCGTGTAGCGCAGCTTGCCGAGCCCCTCGCCGGAAGTCTCGACCCGGAACTCCTCCGGAGAGACTTTCTCCGTGCGCAGGACCTTCTCCGACGCTTCCTTGCGCGCCCAGCGCGCGAGGTCGTCCCGGTTCTGCTTCTCGAAGCGCTGCGTCATGAACGCGGCGTTCACCTTGACCAGATCGCCGTCGAGCCGCCGCCTGAGCGACAGCACCTTCGCGACGTAGTCCTCGACGATCTTGCGCACTTCCTTCAGCTCTTCGCCGCCCGTGGGCGGCGGTGCCTTCGGTCCGGGGGGTTTTCTGGCGGCTCTCACGGTACGTCCTCCTGTTTGTCGATCAGCGAAACTTGGGCGCGCGCCGCGCCACGAAGGCCTCGTAGGCCTCCTTGTAATCGGAATGCTCCATGCAGATCGCCTGGGCCTCGGCCTCGAGCGCCAGCGCGGTCTCGACGTCCATCGCGAGCTCCCGGTCGATCAGGGACTTCGTCATCTCGATGGCGAACGCGGGGCCGGCCGCGAGCCGCTCGGCGAGCGTCCGCGCCTCCGCTGCGAGCCGGTCCTTGGGAACGACCTTGTTGTAGAGGCCGATCCTCTCCGCCTCGCGCGCCTCGACGAACTCCCCGAGAGCGAGGATCTCCATCGCGCGTCCGACGCCCACGTAGCGGGGCAGATAGAAGGCCGCGCCCATGTCCGCCCCCGAGAGTCCCACCTTCACGAAGAGGAAGGCGATCTTCGCCTCCTCGGCCGCGATGCGGAAGTCGCTGGCGAGCGCGATCGCCGCGCCCGCGCCGGCGACGGTTCCGTTGAGGGCCGCGACGATCGGCTTGGGCAGCCGGCGCATCTGGCGGACCAGGTCGCACGTCAGGCGCGTGAAGGCGAGGCGTCCCGCCGGGTCGCGCTCGAAGAGGGGCCCGATGATCTCCTTGACGTCCCCGCCCGAGCAGAACGCGCGCCCATTGCCGGTGAGGATCACCGCGCGGACGGACGTCTCCCCCGCGAGCGCCGCGAACAGGTCGCGCAGCTCTTCGTAGACCTCGAAGGTCAGGGCGTTGAGACGGTCGGGACGGTCGAGCGTGATCGTCGCGACCGGGCCGGCGGTCTCGTAGCGGAACGAGCGGGGGGAGAGCGCGCTCACGCGTCCCCCTTCGCGCGCCGCGCCGAATGCCGTGCGCGCGCGCCCTGCAGCAGGACGGCGTCCGAGAGCCGCGCGAGCCCCGCGCGCAGCTGCTCCTGTTCGTGCCCCGAGAGATCGGCGAGAAGCGTGCGCACCAGCGCGGCGTGGCGCGGCATCAGCTCGGCGAGGAGCCCGCGCCCGCGGGAGCTCAACCGGACACGGAAGACGCGCCGGTCGAGTGGATCGCCGTCGCGATGAACGAGCCCGTCGCGCTCGAGCCGCGCCACGATCCCCGTCAGGTTTCCCGCCGAGACGAGCAGGCGGTGCGACAGGCTCGACAGCGTGAGCCCCCCGGGCTCGCGATCGAGCTGGGCGAGCACATCGAACTGCGGAAGGGTCGTCGGGCCCCCCATCCCCCGGCGCACTTCGCGCAGGATCAGATTGTGGGCGGTGAGGAGCCGCAGCCACAGGGACACGGCGCGGCGCTCCGGCTCCTCAGCGCGCGAGGCCCCCTCGTGCACGGAAACCGCCGGATGCGGCCCGCCCTCGCGCAGGGACGTGGACGGCCCGCGCGCGGGGCGACGGGCCGGCTCCGGCCCGGTCCAGGACGCGGCCGCGCCCGGCCCGCCGAAGCGGCGGATCCACCGCACGCCCGGCGCTTCGCGGTAGCGGGCGCTGCTGCGCGCGAGGCGTTTCTCGAAGGCGGTCACAGCCCGGCCATCCCTTCGATCTCGACCTTGGCTCCCTCTTCGAGCAGCGCGGAGACTTCGACGAGCGTCATCGCGGGGAAGTGCCTCCCCATGCGCGTGCGCCACGCCATGCCGATCTCCTTGAGCCTGGACGCGTACTCCGTCTTGTCGGTCACGTAGATCCTCATCTGCGCGACGCTCTCCGCGCGCCCGCCCGAGCGCAGGACGACCGCCATGAAGTTGTCGAGCGCCTGCTCGAACTGCTTGAGGAAGTCGGCGCCGACGATCCGGTGATCCTTGTCCCAGGCCACCTGTCCGGCGACGAAGAGGAGGCGTCCCGATTCGATCACGACGCCGTTGCTGTATCCGACCGGGGAGCCGAGCTCGGGGGGATTCACGAGACGTGCCATCGAAGTTCTCCTTGGCCGCGCCCGGCTAGGCGATGAAGCCGCCGCCGTCGAGCGCGATCGCTTGTCCGTTGACGCCCCGCGCGGCGTCGGAGACTAGATAGAGGACCAGGCCCGCCACCTCTTCCCGGAAGAGGTGGCGGGCCTGGGGCGAGCGTCCGGCAAGAAAGGCGCGGGCCTTCTCCGGGGTCATTCCCGTCTTCTCGGCGATGTTCGCGACCGAGCGGTCCGTCATGGGCGTGTCCACGTAGCCCGGGCAGACGGCGTTCACCGTGACCCCGCTCTTGGCGACTTCCTGCGAAAGTGCGCGCGTGAGCCCGACCAGGCCGTGCTTGGCCGCCGTGTAGGCGCTCACATAGGCGGCGCCGGTGAGCCCGGCCACCGACGCGAGGTTCACGACCCGGCCCCATCCGCGGTGCGCCATCCCCGGAAGGACCTCCTTCGTCACGAGGAACGCGCTGGTGAGGTTCACCCGGAGCAGGCGCTCCCAGAGCTCCAGATCCGTCTTCGCGAAGGGCGCCGCGACGGCGTCCCCCGCTCCGTTGACGAGGATGTCGGCGGGACCGAGCGCCGCCTCGGCGGCCGCGCACGCCGCGCGCACGGAATCGGGATCGGTCACGTCGCAGCGGAAGGACGCAGCGCGCGGCGAGGGCCGTCCACCCCCAGCGGGGACGGACTCTCCGGCGGCGGACGCAATCAGCCGATCGCGCACGGCGTCGATCTCGTCCGCCGAGCGCGCGAAGAGCGCGACGCGCGCGCCCTCCTCGCCCAGCGAGAGCGCGATCGCCTTGCCGATCCCCCGCCCCGCCCCCGTGACGATCGCCGTTCTCCCCGAAAGACCCGCCACTTCGCGACCTCCGTCTTGTGGACGTCGACACCGTTGCCGAAGAAGCTTCAAGTCTAAAGCAATGACCCGCCGGCGGACAAGGGCCGCCCGCCGGATGTCGCGCGCCGGACGTCGTCGCGCGCGTCCGGGGGGCTCGCGTCCAGGGTCTTCACGGGATCAGACAGCGAGAGCGCCTGGCAGGGCGCTTGCTGAGAGGCCTCGCGTGGCCGCCGCCGGCGGGCCGCTCCGTCGGGAGCGAGCCGGGATGCCGGCGGCGGTCGCGGCCGGGCGGAGTGTTTCCGAGGAGGCCGCTCCGCCCGGTCTCACTCGGGCCTTACCAAGGAGGAGGAGGATCATGCGCTCTTCGATCGATCGGTGCCGCACCTGGATTCTGCGTGGAGGGACGCTCGCGCTTCTCCTGTCCTCGGCCGCGCCGGGCGCCGCCGCACCCTCGCGCGAATACATCGAACCGGATCCGTCCGCGCAGGCCGCTGCGGACCGCGCGCCCACCTGGGCTCCCGCGACGCTCGTCGGCGAGGTGCTGGTGACGACCGACCGGCTCGGCCGGCTCGCCGTCGTGGTGGACGAGGCCCTCGGCGGGCGCACCTCGCGCGGGGCGGCGACGCGGATGTTCCTGCTCACGACCGAGACGCCGGTCACCGACGCCGTCCACGTGCGGCTGGGCCTGGCCAGCGTCCTCTTTCGCGGCGGCTCGCTCGTCGTCACGACGCCGTCGGGGCGCTACACGGTCGACCTCGCGCTCCGCTCGCAATCGGACGGACGGCGATCGGTGCAGGACGACGGCATCGTCCTGCACGATGGGATCGCCCTGCAGAGCCTGCGGCTCGCCGGCCCCTCCCTTCCGGTCGAGGCGGTTGCGATCGACGACAGACCTTCGGCCGTCCTGGAAGAAGCCGGATCCGTCGTCGCGGCGGACGCGTGTCAGGCGGGAGGAGACGGCGCGACCACGTGCACCAAGAAGTGCAGCATGGGCGGCGCCAGCATCTCCTTCATCGACGAGTGCTCGGTCACCTGCACCGCCGGCTACCACGCCTGCTGCAACTGCATCATCCCCAGCCAGGGCGCGACCTGCACCTGCGTGAAGGACGTGTTCATCGGGCCGAAACAGCCGGGAGCCGTCCGGCTCGACCGGAATTGACCCTGGGGGCAGCGTGGGACGCGGGGACGGCGTGCGGCGCGAGCGGCGTACGGCGCGAGCGGGCCTAGGTGAGATAGGTGTAGGCGTCGAAGGCGGCGCGGTACTCCTGGACGATCAGCTTGCCTTCCTTTTCCTTGAGAGCGCCTTCCTTCACACGCGCCTCCGCCATCGCTTCCACCTGCTTGACGAGGCTGGCCGGGTCGTAGCCGAAGACCGACACCGTCTCGCGGATCACGTTGCCCCGCCTCACCATCTGGGTATGCACGCGCCCGTTCTCGCCGACGATGAGGTGGGCCTCGTTCGCCGTCCCGAAGAGGTTGTGCAGATCGCCCATGACGTCCTGGTAGGCGCCGATGAGCAGCAGCGCCAGATAGTACGGCTGGCCGGCCTGGAAGGGATGCAGCTCGAGCGCCTTCTTGATGTCCTTGAGGTCCACGAACTTGTCGATCTCCCCGTCGCTGTCGCAGGTGATGTCCACGAGCGTGCCGCGCCGCGTGGGCCGCTCGAAGAGCCGGTGCACCGGCACGACCGGGAAGAGCTGATCGAGGGCCCAGTGATCGGGGATGCTCTGGAACACCGAGAAGTTGCAGACGAACTTCTCGTGCAGCACCTCCTCGAGGTCCTGGAACTCGTCGGCGACGTACTTCTGCGTCTTGGCGTGGCGCACGGCCTTCTGGGCGATCCTCCAGAAGAGGTTCTCGCCGAAGGCGCGCTGCTCGAGGCTGATGAGCCCGATGTTGAAGAGCGAGAAGAGCTCGTCGCGCTGCTCGACTGCGTCGTGGTAGAGCTCGCGGAAGTTCTTCACGGTCATGTTGCCGTCGATGTAGAGCAGCTCGTCGATGACCTTCGGATTGGGCTCGCTGGGCGTCGTTTTCGACTTCGGCCCGGTGTTGCCGTTCGTTCCGCCCATCTCGGCGAGAACGTCCACGACGAGCATCGCGTGGTAGGCCACCAGCGCGCGCCCGGACTCCGAGACGATGTCCGGCTCGGGAACGTTCTCGTTGTTGCAGACGTCCTTGATGTTGTAGACGACGTCGTTGGCGTACTCCTGCAGCGTGTAGTTCACGCTCGCGTCGGAGGAGGTCTTGCTGCCGTCGTAGTCGATCCCGAGCCCGCCGCCGACGTTGAGGTACTGGATCTCGACCCCCATCTTCCGGGCCTTGGCGTAGATGCGGGCGGCTTCCTTGACCGCGGTCTTGATCCGGCGGATCTCGGTGATCTGCGAGCCCAGGTGGAAGTGGAACATCTTGAGCTGGTCGAGGAGCCCGGCCGCGCGCAGCTCGGAGATGCCCTCCAGGAGCTGGCTGGTGTTGAGACCGAACTTCGACGTGAACCCGCCCGACTTCTCCCACTTGCCGCTGCCGCGCGCGTGCAGGCGGACGCGGAAACCCACGTGCGGGCGCACGGCGTGCTCCTTGGCGAGCGCGATGTAGTGCGCCAGCTCGAAGGGCTTCTCGATGACCACGACGATCTTCCGTCCGAGCTGCGCGGCGCGGAACGCCGTGCGGAAATAGTCGCGGTCCTTGAACCCGTTGCAGGTGATGATCGAGTCCGGGCTCGCGTTGAGGGCGATCGCCGCGAGCAGCTCGGGCTTGCTTCCCGCCTCGAGGCCCAGCCCGTACTTGTACCCGGTCCGGAGCAGCTCGCTCACGACCGAGGCCGTCTGGTTGACCTTGATCGGGAAGACGGGCCGGAAGCGGCCGTTGTACCCGAACTCGGTGATCGCGCGGGCGAACGAGGTGCACAGATCGTTCACCTGGCTCTCCAGCACCTGCGGGAAGCGCAGCAGCAGGGGCGTCGGAAGGTTCTTCGCCACCAGGGAGTCGACCGCCGCCTTGATGTCGATCTTCAGCGAATCCTCGCGCGTGGGCTTGACGACGAGGTTCCCGTCGTTGCCGATGCCGAAGTAGCCGGCGCCCCACCCGTCGATACCGTAGAGATTGGTCGCGTCTTCGAGCGTGAAGTTTTCCATCTACCTATCGGGCCTCGCCGCACACCGCCAGCGCCGTCCGCATCGCCTGTCGATCGTCGACCTCGGTGTGCGAGGGATTATAGCGGGAGTGTCGCCGGACCGCGACGAGCGGAGCGATTTTGGGAGGAGTAAACGCGGCAGACGGAAGGGGCGGCCTCCGAGGAGGCCGACGCGGCCCGGGCGCGAAGCGCCGGCCCTTCGACTGGCTCCAGGCCGAGCGCGGGCGCGAGCGGCTCCCCGAGGCCCCGGAGGGATCGGGAACGGCTCATGGCGCGGCCGGGGGAGGCGCTAGCGCTCCACGAGGCCCATCTGGTCGAGCTGGTCGATCGTCCGGCTGACGTCCTGCTGGATCCTGTCCGGATCCACCTGCGGGAACAGTCCCATGAGTTTTTCCGCGACCCCGTCCTCCTCGACCCAGAGCCAGATCTGTCTGGCCGTGGTGTTGAGGACGTGGTAGGTCTCGGAGGACTCGTCGAAGAGGATCATCTCGGAGCCGAGATCGCGGACGGTCAGGTTGGCGCGACGCCTCATGGTGCCGATCACGTGTGTCCTCTTCGCGTCCCAGGATGAAGCCGGTGGGGATGTCCACCAGGGCTTCCCAGGCGCCGAGCTCAAGTGCAATCCGCGGGCCGGAGCGCCGGTCCACGGCGAGCGCGCGGCGATTCGGTCCTTCTTCCGCAGTTTTTCCGCCCGCCGCACGCGCTGCGCTCGCTCGCGCGCGGCCGCGATCTACCCAGGCGCCGGCGCCCGAAACCCGCGTCCCTGCCCGATTTCCGGGCAAAGGATCGGGCCTCCGACGGACGCCGAGCCCGGACGTCTAATCCTTGAGATGACCGAGACGGGACACGACGAGACTCAGCAATCGCCGGTAGTCCGCGAAGCGGCCATCCTCGAGTGCCGCGGACGCCTCCTTCAGCTTCTCGGCGAGCTCCGACTCTCCGTGCTCGACGACCGCGAGACGCGCCGTGGCGATCTTCTTCTGGAGTGCCTCGAGATCGCCGACGCCCAGGCTGTTGAGAGACACGATGACCTCCCGCCACGCCATGGGCTCAGGCCTTCCCCTTCGGCGGCGCGCTGTCCGGTCGGGCCGCGGCGGCCTTCGCGTCTCTCTCACGGGCCTGGGCCGCGGCCTTCTTCAGCGAGTCGAGGATCCGCTCCCGGCGGTCGTACAGGCGCTTGAGGGGACGCGGCCGGCAGTTCTCGAGCGCGTAGGCCGTCAGGATGGGGAGCGCGATCGTGGCGTCCGCGTAGCAGACGACCATGTCGGGGAGCCCTTCCTCCGACACCTTCCCCCAGGTGTACGCCTCGCCGGGCGTCGCTCCGGAGAGGCCGCCCGTATCCGGGCGCGCGTCGGTGATCTGGATGAAGAAGTCATGCCCGCTCTCGGCGATCTTGAGGACTTCCTGGAGCTGCGGCTCGGTCTGCAGCAGGAAGTTCTTCGGCGAGCCGCCGCCGACGATCAGGACGCCGCTGCGCCCGTCGTCTTCCTTGGCGTGGAGCACGATCGCCGCCGTCTCGTTGACGTCGAGGCTGGGATCGATGATCGGACCGATCCCTTCCAGGCGCCGCGCCGCGATGTTCATCCCGATGCTGCTGTCACCCGGCGACGATGTGTAGAGCGGGACGCCGGCCCGGTACGCGGCCGCCACGACGCTGCGGTCGGCGGCCCCGAGCGCCTTCGCGCGCTCGTCTACGGCGCGGCCCAGGCGGTAGTGGAACTCCGCCGTCCCCATCGTCGCCTGGAACTCCGGCGCCTCGATCAGGCGATAGATGAACTCGTCCGTCTTCAGGAGCACGTCGTAATCGAAGAGGATGTCGTAGATCCGGATGATCCCCTCGCGACGCAGCTCCCGGTCGTCCTGGAAGGGGTGCGAGGCGAAGAGCTCGAGGTCCAGCCCGTGGTGGATGTCGTGATAGAGGTTCGCGCCCGTCGAGACCACGTAGTCCACGAAGCCGGCCTCGATGAGAGGGATGAGGCAGGAGACTCCGATCCCCGCGGGCGTCATCGCCCCCGTCAGGCTGAGCCCGATGATCGTCCGGTCCTCGCGCAGCATCTTGGAGGCGAGAAGCCCCGCCGCTTCGCGAAGGCGCCCCGCGTTGTAGGCGATGAAGTGGTCGTTGACGAGCTGGCTGATCGACTGTCCCGCCTTGATCGGCGGCGGCTGGATCCGTCGTCGCTTCACTGGTCGCTCCTCGTCGTTGGGGGATGTGCGCGCGAGTGTACCTCCGATCCCGCGCACCGCCCAAAGGACGGCGGCCCGGAAGCGGCCCGCTCGCGCTTCGCGATCCCGGTCGCGAGCCATCGCCCTTGTCGTAGAGAAGGCGCCTCAGTCGAGGCGAGAGCTCAGCGGATGCGGCAGGTCGCGAGACCGCGCTTCTCGAGGTACTGCTGGTGGTAGTCCTCGGCCGGATAGAAGGTACCTGCCGGCGTGATCTCCGTGACGATCTCGCGGCCGCGCCACTTCCCCGACTCCGCGAGCGCCTTCTTCGAGGCGCGGGCCGCGGCTTCCTGCTCCGGGGAGTGGAAGTAGATCCCCGAGCGGTACTGCGTCCCGACGTCCGGCCCCTGGCGATCGCGCGTCGTCGGATCGTGCGAGGTCCAGAAGACGTCGAGGAGCTGATCGTAGGTGACCCGCACGGGGTCGTAGACGACCTCGACCGCCTCGGCGTGCCCCGTCGCGTGCGAGCAGACCTGTTCGTAGGTCGGATTCACGGTCGTCCCGCCGGTGTAGCCGACGGCGGTCGCGAGGACCCCGTCTACGTTCCGGAAGGTGGCTTCCACGCCCCAGAAACATCCCGCGGCGAAAGTGGCGCGCTCTTGACGGCTCTCCAAGGTCGTCCTCCAGGGATTCGGGGATCCCGCTCGCTCCCGGCCTCTGGAACCCGCGCGGCCTTCTCGAAGCGCCGCGGGCCGGGAGCACCCTCATTATGATGCCGGAACGCGAGCTACGGTCACCCGGCGGCGCGGCCGGACATGACACGGCGCCGGGGGGATGTGGAGCTCCCCCCGGCGCCCGAGGATCTCCCGGCCGGGAGTGACCAAGGCGTGAGGTGGGTGCTTAGAGCTTCTCGATGTTGATCGAGCCCGCGGACGTGCGCAGGTGGAGCGCCTCGCCTCCGCGCCCGATCGTTCCCTTGAGGCTCGACTTCGATTGATGTCCCTCGACCGTGACGGGGACGTCGCTGCTGACCGTGCCTCCGCCGGTCTCGGCGTCCAGCGCCAGCCCGACGGACGGATCGACGGAGACCGTGATGCCGCCCCCCGACGACTGGATCTCACCGCCGCGCGCGTTGCCGCGGGCGAAGGCGACCTCGACGTGCCCGCCGGACGTTTCGGCCTTGACGCGCCCGCCGGCTCCCTCGATGGAGATGTGGCCGCCCGAGGTCTCGGCGTCGATATCGCCGGAGACGTCCTTGAGGCTGATGTGGCCGCCCGAGGTCTCGGCGTGGAGCTTCCCCTTGAGCGCCGTGGCCTCGATGTGGCCCCCGGAGGTCTCGACGCGAGCGTCGCCGGTGACGTCCTTCAGGGAGATGTGGCCCCCCGAGGTCTCGGCCGTGAGGATCCCGGCGAGATCGGTCACCTGGATGTGTCCGCCCGAGGTGTGCAGGTCCGTGTTGCCCTTGATGGAATCGACCTCGATGTGCCCGCCGCCGGTCTGGACGTTGACCACGGTCTGCGTCGGAACCTCGATCTCGATGTTCGGGGCGTGCGTGGATCCCCAGGAGAGCCAGCTCGAGGCCCCCTTCTTCTTGACGATGATGCGCAGCGTCCCCGCGCTCTCCTCGTACTTGAAGTCGAACTTGTCCTTGAGGTCGTCGTAGTCGGACGTGATCACGATGTGGGCGCCCGAGCCCGATCCACCCTTCACACCGACGCTGCCGGCGTCCGCCTCGAGGATGAGCTTGCCGCCCGGCTCGAGCTTGCGGTCTTCGACGATCTTCGTCCCTTCCGCCAGCGCGAGCGAGCCCGCCGCGAAGAAGGCAAAAGCCGCCGCCGCAATTCCTGTCCGCCATGCCTGTCGTGCCATTTCCACCTCCCAGAAGTGCTCTGCCAATCGCATTCTACGAGTGCCGCTGCCCGAAGGTTCCCGATCCGGTCGCTGTGACCTGTATTAGAATGACGCGCCGTTCGAGATTTTCTTTCCCGAGGCGCGACGGCACCGGAGATTCGTGGCGACCGACGACACCCGCCAGCGTCCGACATCCCCCGATCAAGCGCCGCATTCGCCTCTCTTCGGTGCGCCCGGGTCCGGCGCGCGCGAGCGCGGGGCCTTGGACGTTCCGCTCATCAAGAAGACGGCTCACATGAAGTCCCGGGCCCTGATCCCCGCATCGGAGTCCGGTCCGGTCCTCCCCCTGTTCGACGCGCCGGAAGGAAAAGCGTCCCGCGCCTCCGGAAAATCCGGAAAATCACCCCGGGGAACCGGCGGTGAGGGACCGTCGCGGGGGCGCGACGGAGGCACGACCCCGAGCGGGGCCAGGGCCAAGGCCGGGAAAGCGGACGGGAAGTCCGCGGCGAAGAGCGGCTCCCGCGAGTCCGCAAGATCGGACGCCAAGGCGAGCGCCGGCGCCGGGCCGAAGGCCGGAAGACGCTCCCTCGCCCCGAGCGCGAAGACTGCGTCCGCAGCATCCGGACGCGCGAGCCGGGACGCGCACGCGGCCCCGGCGCCGACCGGCAGGAGACGCCGGGCCGCGCAGACCCAGTTCGCGTTTTCGGACGAGGAGACGTCGAGGGACCTGGAGGCGGCGCGGGAAGGCGCGGCCGAGGCGGAGGCCGAGGCCGACGAGCTCGTCGAAACCGTCGAGGCGGCCGAGCCGGCAGAGCCGACGGAAGAAGACGGGGAACCGGGAGACGACGCGCCCTTCCCCGCCGCCGCGGGACGCGGCCGCGCCCCGCGCGAGACCGCGCACACGCTCGCGGCCAAGCAGCGCGAGATCTCGATCTCCGAATTCTTCACCAAGAACCGGCACCTTCTCGGCTTCGACAACCCCCAGAAGGCGCTCCTCACCGCCGTCAAGGAAGCCGTCGACAACGCGCTCGACGCCTGCGAGGAAGCGGGGATCCTCCCGACGCTGGAGATCGGCATCACGGAGCTCGCGGAGGACCGTTTCCGCATCCGCGTCGCGGACAACGGCCCGGGGATCGTCCGCCAGCAGATCCCCAAGATATTCGGCAAACTGCTGTATGGCTCAAAGTTTCACCGCCTGCGTCAAGGTCGTGGACAGCAGGGCATCGGGATCTCCGCCGCCGGCATGTACGGGCAGCTCACGACGGGGAAGCCCGTCGCGATCATCTCGAAGATCGGCAAGGGGAAGCCGGCGCACTACTTCGAGATCCAGATCGATACGCGCAAGAACCAACCCGAGATCGTGAAGGACGAGGTCGTCCCCTGGGACGCCGACCACGGCACGGCCGTCGAGATCGAGCTCGAGGGGACCTACAAGAAGGGGCGTCGTTCGGTGGACGACTACGTCGAGCAGACGGCGCTCGCCAACCCGCACGCGACCATCTCCTACCGCCCTCCGAAGAGCGACGAGATCCGCTACGAGCGCGTCGCGAAGGAGCTGCCGCGCGAGGCCCTCGAGATCAAGCCGCATCCGCACGGCGTCGAGCTGGGCGCGCTGATGCAGATGATGAAGGAGACGCGCGCGCGCAACGTCCGCGCCGCGATGCAGCAGGACTTCTCGCGCGTCACCGGGCGGGTCGCCGACGAGATCCTCAGGGCCACCGGCGTCCTGGGCTCCCGCGCCCCGCACAAGATGAGCCCGGCGGACCTCGAGAAGCTCCACAAGGGGATCCAGAAGACGAAGATCATGGCCCCGCCGACGAACTGTCTCTCGCCGATCGGCGAGGAGCTGATCTTCAAGGGGCTCGCCGCGCGCGTCCAGGCGGACTTCGTGACCTCGTCCAGCCGCCCGCCCTCGGTCTATCGCGGCCAGCCGTTCCAGGTGGAGGTGGGGCTCGCCTACGGGGGCAAGCTGCCCGCCGAGGAGCTGGTCGAGGTCTACCGCTTCGCCAACCGCGTGCCGCTCCAGTACCAGCAGTCGGCGTGCGCGATCACCAAGGCCGTCGTCACGACCGACTGGCGCGGCTACGGGCTCTCGCAGTCGAAGGGCGCCCCGCCCGCCGGACCGATGATCCTCTTCGTGCACATCGCCTCGGTCTGGGTCCCCTTCACCTCCGAGAGCAAGGAAGCCGTCGCGCACTATCCCGAGATCATCAAGGAGCTGCGCCTCGCGCTGCAGGAATGCGGCCGGCGTCTCGGGGCGCACGTGCGCCACCATCGCCGCGTCCAGGACGAGCTGAAGAAGCGCTCCTACATCGACAAGTACCTGCCCGCGATCGCCGAGGCCCTCCAGGACATCCTCGCCCTCTCCGACAAGCAGCGCGACGTCACCGTCGCCAACCTCAAGGACGTCCTCGAGAAGAGCCGCAAGGTCTGAGCCGGGGGTGCTGTGCACCCCCCCGCCGGCCTGCGCGCTCGGACCGCGACACGAATTCCCGCGTTTCCTCACCTTGTAACGTCGCGGGTCACATGCGTCTGAGAGGTACCGGGAGACACGAGGGTCCGCGGCGGATCCGGGGTGGCGCGGTCGCCGGACCTCGACCCGCCTTTCGAACCATGTCAACGGGGCCGAGGGGCCCAGGGGAGGATTTCATGAAGATCAATCTGCGATGGTTGGGAGGAGTGGTCGGTGCGTGCGGCCTGGCAGCCGCCTTCTCGTATGCGGGCAGGACGGTTCAACCGGCGGACGGACTGTCGGGGGTCACGACCACCTCTCCGCAAGCCGCCGCCCAGAACCCGCTGCTGGTGCTGGAGCAGAACAAGGACGCCAACGGCTACATCAAGGTCCACGAGCAGGGCACGGTGCCTGTGACCGGCACGGT
>Ga0207644_10001659_pt1 | contig 14331 bp, 12 predicted proteins | sample KBSS73metaG_FD_184326 | JGI IMG/M metagenome (GOLD analysis project Ga0207644, IMG submission 184326) | Switchgrass rhizosphere microbial communities from Kellogg Biological Station, Michigan, USA - KBS S7-3 metaG (SPAdes) (version 2) | ecosystem: Host-associated > Plants > Roots > Rhizosphere... | reverse complement strand
AGCGTGCGGCCTGGCCTCACCTGCCTCTGGCAGGTGAACGGCCGCCGCCATACCAGCTTCAACGAATGGGTCAGGCTCGACCTCGACTACATCGACAACTGGTCGCTCGCACTCGACATGCGAATTCTGCTCAAGACCGTGCCGGCGGTGCTGTCCGGCTCCGGAGCCATGTAATGACGCCACCTCAAGCCGCCTGGCCGCGTGATTCCCTCGTCAACGATCTCGGCCTCTGGGCCGGAATGCTGCGGCGCCGATGGCTCGTCGTCGCGGTGACGTTCGCGCTCGTCGTGCTCTCCACCGTCATCTGCGCGGCTGCCTGGCCCTGGAAGTACGAATCGGTCGCCAAGTTCCTGGTTCGCAACGCCCGGCTCGATCTCGTGGTCGACCCCAACGACAAGAACCAGGGCGCCTATCGGGAAAGCATCCCGGAAGAAGTCATCAACTCGGAGATCGAGTTGATTCGCAGCCGCAGCATCCTCGACCGGGTCGTTCAGAAGGCGCAGCTGGACGTCGCCGATCCGGACGCCAACCCCCGGGTGGCCCGTGAGGTGGCGATTGGCAGCCTGGCGCGCGCTCTCAATGTCTCAGTGATTCGGAAGACCAATCTCATTCGCGTCGCCTACCGCGCGCGGGATCCAGAGCAGGCGGCGGCCGTCCTGCGCCGGTTGAGCGACGAGTATCTGGCGATGCATCTCGCGATGCACAGCACTCCAGGGACCTACGCGTTCTACCAGCAGCAGACCGACCACTTGAAGGCCGAGCTCGAGCAGGCAGAGAAGGAACTGGCGGCGCTCGCCGGCCCTCAGAACCTGATCGCGCCAGCCGATCAACGGAAGGAAGCGCTCGAATCGGGAAGCACGGTCGAACGTGATCTCGTGGCAGTCGAAGCGGAAATTCGCGAACAGACCACACGCGAGCTCGCCGCCGCCCGAGCCCTGCAGGCCACCGATCCGCGGGTCACGACCACGAAGCGACGGCTGCCGAACCAGGGTTCGGTGCAGAGCGCGCACACGATGATTGCCGAGCTGCAGAACAAGCGGACGGAGCTCCTCACCAAGTTCAACGCCGACGACCGGCTGGTCAAAGAGGTGGACGAGCAGATCGCCAACACGCAGGCCGCGCTCACGAACGCTACCGTCATCGTCGCGACCGAGGAAGCCACCGACATCAACCCGACGTGGCAGAAGCTGCAGATCGAGCGCACGGACGCCGCGCTGCAGCTCGCTGGTCTGCGGAGCCGGGCCGAGCGGCTGCGGGCGCAGATGGGTGCCTACCGTTCGCGAGCCGTCTCGCTCGCCGAGGCAACGCCGGGCTATGAAACCCTCGCACGCCGGGTGACCGACGCGCGCGAACAGTACATGACCTACGCGCGGAAAGCCGAGGAAGCACGGCTGGCCGACGCGCTCGACCAGCAGAAGATTTCCAACGTCGTGCTGGCCGAGGCGCCAGTGCCGGCGTTGGCCTCGACGCGGCCGCCACTGGTGCTGGTGCTCATCGTGGGGGGCATTGCCGGTCTGTTCCTCGGCCTGATCGCCGCCCTGCTCACGGACTGGCTGGGCGACGGCCTCCTCCCGAACCGGCGCATGCAGCCCGCATTTGCCCGCGCGGCCACACCAGCCGTGGACGGCGAAGCCTGGACGAGGAGCGAGCCATGATCTCGAAGCGGGTCATCCTGCAGCTGGGGCTGCTGCTGGCGCTCGCGGCTCCCGCGCGCGGCCAGCAGGGACCGCCGGCGGAGCTTCCGCCCGCATCGCCGCCGGAGCGGCCTGCCGCGGCCGATCCGGCATCCGCCCCGGCGCCCCCTGCCAGCGGACCGCTGATCGTGGATCAGCGCGAACGCTACGTGCTCCAGGTGAGCGACGAAGTCGAGCTCACGTATCGCTACACACCGGAGTTCAACTTCAGCGGCCGCATCCAGCCGGACGGGTTCATCAGCGCTCCGATCATCGGCGACGTCCTGATCGCCGGATACACCATCAGTCAGGCGCGGGAAATCCTCCTCAGAGTGGCGCGCCAGCGTCTGCGCGAGCCGGAGCTGTCGTTCGTCCTGAAGGATTTCGTCAAACCGCTGTTCACCGTGGGCGGCGAGGTGGAAAAGCCGGGTCAGTTCGAGCTCCGGGGGCGCGTCGGCGTACTCGAAGCGGTGGCGATCGCCGGCGGCTTCAAGCGCAGCGCGAAGGCGAGCCAGTTGGTGCTTCTCCGGCGGTTCGACAGCGAACGCGCCACCGCGCGGCTGATCAACGCCAAGGAGCTGGAAAAGATGCGAGACCCCGAGCACGACATCCGGCTGCAGCCCGGCGACATGATCGTGGTGCCACGCAACAAGCTGAGTTACGTCGAGCCCTACGTGCCGATCGCCAGCCTGGTCCTGCTCAGTCCGTTCGCGTGGGCGTGGGCCCATTGAGACACGTCCCACGGAGACGGGTGTGAGCGGGATCGCCATCTTTCACGACAACCTCGTCCAGATGGGCGGTGCCGAGCGGGTGACCCAGGCGCTGGCGAGTGCGTTGCCCGGCGCGGCCTTACACACGACCATCGCGTCGCTGTCGAAGCTCTCGGCGGAGCTGCGAGACATGCGTCCTCGCGCGACGTGGATGCGCTACCTCCCCGCACCGGACCGTCTGTATCGACACTACTTCATGCTGTATCCGCTGGCGGTCGAAACCGCCGACCTGCGACAGTACGACGTGGTCGTCAGCAACTGCTGGGGCTACGCGAAGGGGGTTCACACCCGACCCGACGCGCTGCACGTCTGCTACTGCCAGACGCCGCCGCGATGGGCGTGGCGCTACAACGACTACGTGGCGCGCGAGGACATGAGCCCGATGAAGCGCCTCGTGCTGCCATGGCTGATCCAGCCGCTCCGAAAATGGGATCTCCGGGCGGCACGGCGCCCCGATTTCTTCATCGCCAACTCGAACACGGCGGCGTCGCGGATTCGTACGCTGTACGGCCGCGATTCGGAGGTGATCTATCCGCCGATCGACGTCGACCGGTTCACGGTCGGCGATACCCCAGGCGACTACTACCTGATCGTGTCGCGTCTGATTGCGTACAAGCGCATCGACCTCGCCATTGGCGCCTGCGCGAGACTCGGGCGGCGCCTGGTGGTGATCGGTGGCGGGCCGGACCGCGCCCGGCTGGAACGGCTGGCTGGACCGTCGGTGGAGTTTCTCGGCCGCGTGTCCGACGAGGTCGTGAGCCGCATGACGACGGGATGCCGCGCGCTGCTGTTCCCAGGCGAGGAGGACTTCGGCATCGTGCCGCTCGAGGCCAATGCCGCCGGCCGGCCGGTGGTGGCCTGGCGGGGCGGCGGGGCGCTCGAAACCGTGCGCGAGGGCGAGACCGGGATGTTCTTCGACGAGCCGACGCCCGAATCGATGGCCGGGGCGATCCTCGCGCTCGAACAGCGTTCGTGGGAGCCGGCGCGCCTCCGCCGCCACGCCGAGGCGTTCGATCGGCGGCTCTTCATCGACAAGATCCGCGGTTTTCTGCGCCGTACCGCCTCATCGCGCCCGGCGCAACGCGCCCTCGAGGCGATGTATGGCTGACGGGTTTCCGCCGAAGGCGACCGGGGCCACGGTCCTTCAGACGATCGCCTCTCGATTCGCGATCATCGGGCTCAACGCGGCGACCGGGATCCTCACGGCCCGGCTCCTGGCGCCTGAAGGCCGTGGCGAGCTGGTAGCAATCTCCATCTGGCCGGCGCTCGTCGCCGGCCTCACGACGCTCGGGCTGCCGACCGCCCTCGTCTATCACGGCCGTCGCGACCCGGCCAGACTCGGCGAACTGACGGCGGCGGCCCTCGCGCTCGCGACCATCGCCGGGCTGCTGGGCACGGCGATCGCGTGGGCGCTCATTCCGGTGTGGCTGCGACAGCACCCTCCCGGCGTCATCACCGCGGCGCGCTTCTGTCTGCTCGGCACGGTCCTCAACTCGATGACCCTGGTCGGGCGCGCGGCGTGGGAGGCGCGCGGCGATTTCCGCTCGTCGAACCTCACGCAGGTGGCAGCACCAGCGATGACCATCGTCGGCCTGGTGGGCCTCGCCGCCACCGGGCACCTGACCTCGGTCACGGCAGCGATCGCCTACGTGGTGGTGTCCGCGCCGGTGCTCGTCTGGATGCTGGTCGGGCTGCGAACCCATCATCCGCTCGCCCGCCGGGGGATGGGCGCCGAGTCTCGTCAGCTGCTGCACTATGGCGCGCGCTCGTACGGTGTGGATCTCTTCGGCGTCCTGTCGGTCTATCTCGATCAAGCGCTCGTCGTCGGCATGCTCTCGCCGCTGGCGATGGGCATTTACGCGGTGGCGCTCAGTCTTGCGCGCATCATCAGCGCCGTTCATGTCGGCATCGCCACGCTGATGTTGCCGACGGTTGTCGGCTATTCGACCGAGGCGCTCACGGCCGCCATCGCACGCTCCGCCCGTCTGGCGGCCGTCGTGACGGCAGCGATCGGCCTGGCCATCGTCGCCGCCGGTCCGCTGCTGGTCGGGCTCCTGTACGGCAGCGCCTATGCGTCGGCGGGTTCGCTGCTGCCGCTTCTCGTCCTGGCGATGATCGTCAGCGGCACCGTGTACGTGTTGATACAGGGGCTGCTGGCCGCCGGACGTCCCGGCATCGTCACGCTGACGCAGTTCGTGGGGCTGGCGCTCGGCATTCCGTTCTTCATCGTGCTGGTCCCCGCCTCCGGGGCGCAGGGGGCCGCGATGGCGCTCCTGGCGTCGGCGACCATCCGCCTGGCGCTGGTGATGGCATGCTACCCGCTGTGGCTGCGCGCGCCGCTGCCGCGCATCTGGATCAACCGGACGGATCTGCCCGACCTCATCGGACGTGTGTCCGCTCTGCTGCGCATGAGGCCGGCAGCCTGGCTTCGCACCGGAACGGCGGAATGAGATCGCGTCTTCGCATCTTCGTCGCGCACCCGTCCGAGATGCTGACCGACCACGTGCCGCACGGGGACGGGCTGGTGGCGTTCAGCTACCTCTCGCGGCTGGCCGCGCGCGGCCACGAGCTGCACGTCGCGGCGCAGGGCGTGGAGCTCCGTGACCCGGTGCCGTCCACGCTCACCATTCACCGCCTCTCGCGCGCGGGCACGTCGCCGCTCCACCGGCTGGTGTTCATGGCGCGGATGCGGCATCTCTTCGATCGCCTGCACCGGCAGGCGCCCTTCGACGTGATCCACCAGATGAATCCGGTCTTCACCGGGCTGAGCCTGGCGCTGGCGGGCGTGGAGACGCCGCTCATCCTCGGCGCGTTCGTGCCGCGGTGGCAAACCACCGACGACCCCGCGAGGTTGTCGCTGCGAGCCCGCCTCGTGGAGCGCGGAGAACGCCTCGTGGGGCGCATGCAGCAGGAACGCGCGGCCGCTCTGCTCGTCGCCTCGCCCGCGGCGCGCAGCCGCATCCACGAGCTCGAGCGGCATCGTGGCCGCATCTTCGAGGTCCCGCACGGCATCGATCCGTCGCGCTTTCTGCCGCGCGCGGCGCCGCCGCCACGGCCATCGGTGCTGTTCCTCGGCGGCGTGCAGTACCGCAAGGGCATCTTCACGCTGCTCGACGCCTTCCCGCATGTCGCCCGGGCGGTGCCCGGCGTTGAGCTGGTCGTCGCCGGGATCGGGCCCGATCTGCCCGAGGCGCAGCGGCGTGCCCAGAGCATGCGCGGCTGCACGATCCGGTTTACCGGACGCGTGGCGCGAGAGCAGGTGGGCGACATGCTGCGCGCCCATTCGGTGTATTGCCTCCCGTCGATCGGCGAGCCGTTCGGCATGACGATTCTCGAGGCGATGGCGTGCGGCGTGCCGGTTGTCGCCACCCGTGCCGGCGGCATCCCCGATCTGGTGCCGGCCGATGGCGGTCGGCTGGTGCCCACGCGCGATCCGGCGGCGTTGGCCGCCGCCCTGGTCGAGATCCTCGGGTCGGAGCGGCTGCAGTGGGTGATGGGCGCCGAGAACCGCGCGCGGGTCGAAGAGCTGTTCGACATCGAGAAGGCCGTCGATCGCCTCGAGGCCGTGTACGAGGCGACGCTCTCCAGGGCGTCTGGAGTGCGCAAGGAGTTCGCCCCCCAGGAGGAAGCGGTGTGCTGACCGCCGGCCTGCTGCAGCTCGGTTTTGCCGCCGCGATCGCTCTCGCGCTGGCCGCTCGCCTGGGCGCGCTGCTGCAATACCTTTTTCCGATCGCGGCAATTCTTACCGCCGTGCTGATCGAGCGGCGCTCGCTGCCCGGCTATCTCAGCTTCGTCATCTGGCTGTGGATGCTCACCCCGCTCGTGCGCCGGGTGGCTGACCTGCAGAGCGGGTGGCACGAACCGAGCCTGATCCTCCTGGCCCCCTACGGCGCCTCCGCGTATCCCGCCGCGAGAGAGGCGATGGTGGCGGTCGTGCGATCGATTCGCGTGTGGCCGCGGCTCGAGGGGCTCGGCCTGTTCGTCATTGCCGGCATCGGGGCAGGTATCGCGATTCCGCTCGGCCTGCTCATGTCGCCGCCCACCGCCATCGTCGAAACGCTCAACTGGTGGGTGCCGATCGGCCTCGGGGCCTATATCGCCATCCGCGCGACCGATCCGGAGGCGGTGGAGCGGGCGGTGGCGCGGACACTGATGTACTCGGGCCTCGTTCTCGGCGCCTACGCCCTCTACCAGTTCGAGTTCGCGCCGGTGTGGGACACGGAGTGGATGAACAACGTGGCGATGGGGAGCATCGGCAACGCACGGGAGTTCGAGGTGCGCGTGTTCAGCACCTCGCACTCGCCTGGCGTGCTCGGCTTCGCGATGCTGCCGGCGATCATCCTGTGGGTGGCACGACCGCGGCTCCGGGACTTCGCGGCCATGGCCGGTGCCGTGCTGGCGCTCGCCCTCTCGCAATCGCGCGCCGGCTGGATCGCCCTCGTCGTCGCCGCCCTCCTCGTGCTGCGCCGGGTTGGCGCCAGGGAGCGGCGCGCGGTTCTCGCCTGTGTGCTGGTCGCCGGTGTGTGTGTCGCCCCGTTCCTGGTGCCGGCCGAAGTGTCGGATGTCACCCTGTCGCGATTCATGACGCTGCTGACGCCGTCGGAAGACAACAGCGCCATGTCGCGAGTCTGGGGGCACATCGCGATGCTCGATGTGATCCGCGAGCATCCGCTCGGCCTCGGCATGGGCGTCGACGATGCGACCCTGGCGCAGTGGATCGGTCCTCGTGACAGCATGGTTGTCACGACCTTCGTGCAGTTCGGGATCATCGGGGCGTTGATCTATCTGCTGGCGACGGTCGCGTTGCTGATGCGTTTCTTCGTCTATTACCGCGAGGCCGTGACCAGCGAGGCACTGGCGCTGGCATGCCTCGGGATCGGGGCTCTGTGCGTGGCGTTGCTGGGGACGTACACGGCGGGCCCGATCGGCATCTACGTGTGGATGTCCGCGGGGCTCGCCACGGTGCGCGTCCGTGCGCGGAGGCTCGCGGCAGCCGACGCTCGAGCCGGGTCGCGCCCGGCCACGGTCATCGCGCTTCGCCCGGCGGCTGCCGCCGGCCGCCTCGAGCAGGCGGCCACCAGGGGAACGACATGATTGCCACCACGCCGCGCGGCACGGCCACCAGAACCTGGAAGACCCGGCTCTACGACGCCTACGTCTCGAGCGGGCAGGCGGCGTCGCGGCCATCGGTTGCGACCGATCGCCAGGGTTCCGCGGCGGCGGTATTCGCACCGTTCGCGCCGCAGACGCGGCATTTCATCGCCCGCTACGTGCCGTCCGACCGCAACGCCCGCATCGTCGACCTCGGCTGCGGCGACGGCTTGCTGCTACATTTCCTCCTCGAGGCCGGCTACCGCCAGGTCTCCGGCATCGACGTCTCGAGCGAGCAGATCGCGCGTGCACATGCGCTGGGCCTCTTCGAGGCCCGGCGCGGCGACATCGACAACTGTCTTGCCAGCGCCGGGGACCAATCGCTCGACGTCGTTCTGCTCATCGACGTGCTCGAGCATCTGACGCGCGACCAGCTCTTCGCCGTGCTCGACAGCGTGGCACGCGTGCTGCGTCCCGGCGGCGTGTGCATCGCGCATGTACCCAACGCGGAAGGGCTCTATGGCATGCGCGTCCGATACGGCGATCTCACCCATGAGCAGGCCTTCACGGCCAGATCGATGTCTCAGGCGTTTGCGGCCGTCGGCTTCCAGTCGATCGCCGCGTTCGAGGATCGGCCGGTCGTGCACGGCGTGCGCAGCCTGGTCCGGCGTGCGCTGTGGGACGCCGGCACGCTCCCGCATCGGGTGCTGCTTGCCGCCGAGACCGGCACATGGGGCTCGATCCTCTCCCAGAACCTGGTGGTCAGGGCGGTGAGATGAACGTCGAAGCCACAGCGACGTCTGTCGTCTCCGCGATGCCCGCGCCGACCATCATCGAGACGATCCAGCTCGGGTCCGAGTGGATCTCGGAATCCGCTGGAGGGCTCAGCCGCTACTACTCGGAGCTGGTGCAGGAACTGCCGAAGCTCGGCGTCGGCGTACGCGGACTGGTGGTCGGATCGAAGCGAGTGGCGACAGAGACGGGAGGTGCGGTGCATCCCTTCGCCCCGCTCGGCTCCAGCCTGCCCACGCGGCTCGCGGGAGTGCGGGCGTCGGTGCGGCGCGCGTTCGCGGAATGCCCGGACGCCCTCTTCGTCTCGCACTTTCCGCTGTATGCCGCGCCCTGCCTCGACCTGCAGCGCGGCCGCCCGCTGGCCGTCCACTTCCAGGGACCATGGTCCGCGGAAAGCGGAATCGAGGGAGACGGCCGCCTGGCCACGCGCGCGAAGCACTGGACCGAATCGCAGGTTTACAAGCGCGCCGCGCGGCTGATCGTCCTGTCGCGCGCGTTCGCGCGCCTGCTCGAAGAGCGCTACGACGTGCCGGCGGAACGGATCCGTGTCATTCCCGGCGCCGTCAACACCCGCCGGTTCCTGCCGACCCGATCGCGCGGCGACGCCCGACGTGCGCTCGGCTGGCCCACCGACCGGCCGATCGTGCTGGTCGTGCGGCGCCTGGTGCGACGCATGGGCCTCGAGAACCTGCTCGCGGCCGTCCGTCTCGCCAAGGGCTCCGTGCCCGATCTGCTGGTGATCATCGCCGGGACCGGCCCGCTGAGCGACGAGCTGAAGCAGCGCGCCCAGGCCGAAGGGCTGTCGTCGAACGTGCGGTTTACCGGCTTCCTGCCGGAGGAGGATTTGCCGTCCGCCTACCGGGCTGCCGACCTGTCGGTGGTGCCATCGGTCGCGCTCGAGGGCTTCGGTCTGATCGTCGCGGAGTCGCTGGCCGCCGGCACGCCCGCCCTGGTGACCAACGTTGGCGGGCTGCCCGAGACGATCGAACGGCTGGCGCCGCAATGCATCGTGCACGACGCCGGTGCCAGGCCGCTCGCGGCCATGCTCGTGGACGCGCTGCGAGGCACCCTGCCGCTGCCGCCGCTCGCCGAATGCATTCAGCACGCGCAGGCCCATTTCGACTGGTCGGTGGTCACGGGGCGCGTGCGCGACACCTACCTGGAGGCCGTCTCGTGAGATCGCGGGTGCTGTTCCTGGACCACGTTGGCGTCATCGGCGGCGCCGAGCTGGCCATGCTCGACGTGGCCCGCGCCTACCGCGACACCTCGACCGTCGTGCTGTTTGCCGACGGGCCGTTCCGCGGCCGGCTCGCCAGCCAGGGGATCCAGGTTCAGGTACTTCAGGGCAGTCGCGCCCTGCACGCGGTTCGGCGTGAAACGCGCGTGCCGTCGCTCGGCGCGGTACGGGGGCTGGCATCGCTGGTGCACCGACTGGTGCCGATCGCACGGCAGTACGACTGCCTGCACGCCAATACCCAGAAGGCGTTCGTCACCGCCTGCGTTACCGGCATGCTGGCGCGGCGTCCGGTGATCTGGGAGCTGCACGACCTGCTGGCGACCGACCGCTTCAGTCGCGCCCACATCCGCCTCGACGTCGCGCTGGCGAACCACTGCACCGTGCGGGTGATCGCCAACTCGCGCGCCTCGGCCGCCGCGTTCGTCGAAGGGGGTGGCCGGCCGGATCTGGTGCGCGTCGTCCACAACGGCATCGCCGCGGCGCCGTTCGATGCGGTGACCGATGACGAGATTGCCGAGGCCAGGCGCGATCTCAACGTGGGCGACGCGCCGCTCATTGGCGTCTTCAGCCGGCTGGGCGAGGGGAAAGGGCAGGACGTGGCGCTCGAGGCGCTCGCGCAGGTGCCGCGCGCGCACTTGCTGTTCGTCGGCGACGCGCTCTTCGGCGAAGACGCCTATCGAGCCTCGCTGGGCGCGCAGGCCGCGCGCCTCGGCCTGACCGACCGCGTGCACTTCCTCGGTTTCCGCAGCGATGTCCCGCGGCTGATGCGCACGGTGGACGTCGTGGCGCTCACGTCGTCGGCCCCGGAACCGTTCGGCCGCGTCGTCGTCGAAGGGATGCTCGCGCGCCGGCCGGTCATCGCGACCGGCGTCGGGGGCGTGCCCGAGATCGTGACGGATGGCACCGGCGTGCTCGTGCCGCCCGGTGACGCTCCAGCCCTGGCCTCAGCACTCACCCGGCTGTTCTCGGACCCCGTGTTCGCCAGCGAGGTCGCCCGCAAGGGCCGCCTGCGTGCCACCACCCACTTTACGGTGGAGGCGATGGTGGATCGCAAGATCTCGCACATCGAGGCCGCCATTCGAAAGCAGCAGGCCGCCTGAGTCCGGGCTCGCCTCCTAATTCACGATCCGAAGATTCTGCACCTGGCGCGGTACCGCCCGTCGCGGCGAGCCGAACTGCAGCACCGTGAGTGCGTCGTTCACCGCGACGCTGAGGTTCGTCTGGCCCGCCCCGGTCGTCGTGTCCTCGAGCACGTTGCCATCCTCGAGCCAGCGGTACGACCGCGAGAGCGGTAGCGCCGCGGGTGCCGAAACGCGGACCGTTTGCGGCGGTACCGCGACCATCTGCCTGGTGCCGACATCGAAACTGGCGGCCTCGATCCAGAGGGCCAGGAGCATGGTGCCATCACGCTTCTGGAATGCCATCTGGCGCAGGTTGGCATCCCCGCCTTCAAGGGTGTACGTGAACGATTGCGGCGTTACTTCCGCGCCCCGATCCGAGAAGACGCGCATCAGGCCGGCCACCGCCCGGAACGAGGGCTTCGACGAGCCGTCCGCGCCAATCATTCCGAAGCCGCTGCGCGCCGAGACGCCCGGGGTGGGATCGTCGATCAGCTCGTAGATGTAGGTGCGCTGCACGCCCTTCCGGAACTGTTCGAGCAGGAGCCGGGGCATGTAGCGGCCGACGATCGCCGCCGGCGCCGAATCCCCCACGGCGGGGTCGTCCCAGTACCCGGTTTCGGTCGTCACGATCGACTTGCCGGGGGCGTAGCGCTTGGCGAACGCGAGGTTCCAGTCGATGCTGCCGTAGCCGCCGTCGCCCCAGCCAGGCGTGCCGGGATGGCGGCCCGCCATGTAGTAGTGCAGGTTGGCCACATCGTAGTAGGCGCTGACGTTTCCGAGCGTGTCGAAGGCGGCAGGCGACATCGACAACGCCGGACCGTAGAGGGGGAACTTCGACAGACCGGGCTGCTGCCTGAGCGCGTGCAGCTGCACCATCGACTGCCGCAGAAGGGAGGGCCACGTTGCGACGCCGCTGAGATCGTATTCGTTGATCCCTTCGTAGGCCTCGAACGAACTGGTCAGGCGCGACGGATAGGTGCGAAGCGTCTCTTCGGGAACGCTGGGGGCCGCGACGGCGAACACCCCCTTGACGCCCATGGCGCCGAGCGCGTTGTGGCGATCGTAGTACACCTGCCAGGTGGTGCCGATGTCGTACAGCCCGTCGCGCAGGTGCCGCACGCCCAGCTCGGCGAACCTGGCACGGACAAGCTCGAAGTCGGTATAGAGCGTCCCGGCGTAATGCAGGTGCACGTTGACGCCGATGCTGTCCGCAAATCGATCCGCGAATGCAGGTGTTGCGACCTCGGCCGTGGGCAACGACTCGACGACGCAGACGAGAACCAGCACGAGCGCTGCACGGATTGACGCCATCTTAGGGGTCCAAGGGGGAAGGAGATCGCCACTTGGGGTTATCGGAAGAGCGCCGCTTGCCGTTCATTGGCACTTTCCCTGGGGTCATCCCACGTCCTGCCAGGGCTTCGATGCCACCGCGGCCCAGTTGCGACGGCGCTTTTCCGTGTAAGGGTCGTGGAGGCAGGTCGTCGGATCGACTTCAGGAAACAGCTCTTCGCCGACGCCATCTGCCATGAAGAACGCATTGAACCCAAAGCGATGCGTCCCGACGAGACGGTAGCCCTTGCTTTTCCCGAGCCGGCACATCGCTTCCAGCGACGCGCCGCAATAGCCGTCCGCCGCCCACACGAAATCCCGCGAGTACGGCACGGTGAGCGCGCGGCCGGCGGGAATGAGATTGTTCGTTTCGCAGACGACCACCCGCGGTTGGATCGCCGTCACGGCTTTCCACACCCAGTAGTCCATGCCGTCCATGTCGAGGCTGAGCAGGTCCACGACACCGGTGGCGCCCGCTGCGCAGAGCTGCTCGTTGACGCTTTCAGCGGTAATCCAGGCATGCGTGAAGAGCGGCGGGTGGAGGAACGTGTCCTGCTGATTCGCGAAGAATCGTTGTCCGTTCCGGACGTTCTTTTCGTTGCCATCGAACAGGTAGCCCCACCAGCCATGATTGACGATCAGGTTGGTGGTCATGCACTGACGGCCGTCACCGGCGCAGATTTCAACGCAACGCCGGTTGACGGGCGGGATCACGGAAAACAGGTACAGGAGGATCCCGTCTTCTTCGAACTGCGAATAGACCCGAAATCCGACGTCGTCCAGCGACGGCAGATGTTCTTTGCCACGCGCCGCCAGCATGCGGTACTGCTGCATGAGGAGTTTCTGCGCCACGGCCTCGCCTGGCTGCAGTGTCGTTCCGAGCTGCAGTTGAAGCTCATCGACCAAAGGCCGAACGAGGTTGCCGAAAAGCCGGCTCGCAAGGCGCTTCACCGTCCTGTCTCTCCTCTCACCGAGCCTGCTGTGCGCGCATGTAGCTGCCGAGCGCGTCGGCGAAGTAGCGCTCGAATTCGAAATGCCGGGTGCGGCAGCGCGTCACCGCCTCGCGGTGCACCGGCAGGTTCGCGGCAATGCGCCCGATGGCGGCCCCGAGTTCGTCGAATTCCGCGGCGAGGCCGATGCGCTCTTCTTCGACGAATGCCTTCAGCCCCGGGATCGGCGAGCAGACGACCGGCAGTCCGACCGCCATGTATTCAGCCATCTTGTTCGATGAAAACAGGATCTCGGAGAAGTAGGCGGTGTCTCTCGTGTAGAAGAGCAGCCCGATGTCCGCCGACGCGAGCGCCTGTCCAAGGTCGGCCGGGCGCATGTACTCGGTCGAGAAATACACCGGCCGGCCCGCGGCGGCCTGCTGCATCTGCTTGAAGTAGGGGCGCCGGAGCATATTGCGATTCCACGTGTGCATCACCAGGACGGCATCGGGCGGCCATTGGTCCATGCTGGTGATGATCTCGAGACACTGCGCCCACGATTCGAAGTTGCCTGAATAGACGACGAGCACGCGGTCGTCGCCGATGCCGAACTTGTCGCGGAAGAATCGCGTGCGCGGGGTCGAGCTCTGGCGCAACGGGACGACCGGCAGGGCCGAGACCCGCTCGGCCGGAAAGCCGTTCCTCTCGGCAAACAGCAGGCGGCGGCCGGGAGTCGTGGTCACGACCTGGGCGACTCGCTCCAGCGCCTGGAGCTCGAGCCGCTTCAGCACGTGCTTCGTGATGTTTTCCGTGATGTCGTCGGGGCCGAGTAGCTCGAGGCTGTAGTAGATCAGGTCCGCGCCCGGCACGGCGGCGCGGTCGGCGGCAATCAGGCTGAAACACTCGACAGGGACGAGGATGTCGTACTTCTTCGTCCGCGCGCGCCGCGCCAGCCAGCGGGCGAGCAGCAACACGTCGAGGTTGCCCAGCGCCCACAACGCCATCATCTCGGGCAGGCGCACGCGCCGCGCCAGCCGTACCAGCAGAAACCGAAGACCGCGCACCGGAAGCCAGTGGGCAAACCCCGGATAGGTGACGAGCATCGGCTCCATCCAGTCGTCCACCGGCATCGCGTCGCGGTCCGTCGCGCTGATCAGCACCTCGACGTCGTTGTCCCGTGCCAGGAGCGCGATGCTGTTGATGGGCATCTTGGAGACGCCCAGCGGATACTTGCAGAACACGAACCCGATCGTCTTGCCTCGAAGTGTCGTCACGCGATCTGGGGCACCGGGCTCGGCGTCGAGCCCCACGGGGTGCGCGTCGGCACGCATACAGCCAAGTGTATCCGCAGCTTTTCGCGCGGATGGAAGAGCTTCGAGCCTTGCGAAC
>Ga0207644_10001655_pt1 | contig 14356 bp, 13 predicted proteins | sample KBSS73metaG_FD_184326 | JGI IMG/M metagenome (GOLD analysis project Ga0207644, IMG submission 184326) | Switchgrass rhizosphere microbial communities from Kellogg Biological Station, Michigan, USA - KBS S7-3 metaG (SPAdes) (version 2) | ecosystem: Host-associated > Plants > Roots > Rhizosphere... | reverse complement strand
CTTCTCGGGCAACGCCTTCAAGAACGGCATCGCCACTGTGGTCCTGCCTCAAGAAGCAGTCGACCGGCTGATGGACGTTGCGAAGACGAACGAGATCACCGTCGATCTCGAGACTCAGACCGTCACTACGCCCTTCCAGGACCGCTTCGCCTTCGCCATGGATCCGTTCCGCCGCGATTGCCTGATGAAGGGCCAGGACGAGATCGGTCTCACGCTGGCGATGGCGGGCGAGATCGAGCGCTTTGAGAAGCAGATGGCGGCGGAGCGGCCTTGGCTCTAAGCGGCGCGTAAGCGGCGCGTCCAACCTCGCCGGCGGTCACCCTCCCCCAACCCGTGCAGCCGAGGGACCGTCCCCCGGACGGTTTTCAAAATGGCTGTACACCCTCAAGAAAGAGGGCTTTCACGGCCGATTCTACCTTAGAGAAAACGAGCCTAAGGCCCGACATCCCCGCGATCGGCCTTCAAAGCCCGTCCCCGCGAGGCGCTGAAGCCGAGCGCGAGCGCGACGCGATCGTTCCAATTGTAGGGATCGTTGCGGATGATCAAATCCCCGTCGTCGCTGAACAGCACGGTCTGATAGATCAAACGAACGGGGATCTTGCGCGGCAGCTTCACGAAGCTCTCCTCGCCGGAGGCGAGCGCTTCCTGCCATTCCACCTCGACTCCTTCGTCGCGGGCAAGCATTTCGGCGAAGCCCAGTGCGTCTTCTACCCTGACGCAGCCATGGCTGCGCTGCCGCTGAACGAGCCCGAACAGCGCCTTGGCCGGCGTATCGTGCAGATAGATTGCCTCGCTGTCGGCCATGTCGAACTTGACGAGGCCCAGCGAATTTTTCGGGCCCGACTGCTGCACGATCCACCCGTCCTGCCAGGCCATGTTCTGGGCGCTGAGCGCGGCATCGCTCTTGTCCGCAAGCTCCTGCTCCTGCACCGAACGCGGCACCGTCCACGTCGGATTGGCGACGAGGCGAAAGATCGGCGCTCCCAGCTGCGGCGTCTCCTTTCCCGGCTCACCCACCACGACTTTCCGGCTGTCGGAGATCTGGCCCCCCCGCCAATAGGTAAGCCGCGCCGCCGCTATGTTCACGTCGATCCGGTCCGCGGGCGGCGCGCGTTCGAGCCACCGCAAGCGCTCCATCGCAACCGCGATCGCACGCGCCCGGTCCTCGTCGGACAGGTTCAGGATCGTCAGCACGTCCGATCCGATGATGCCGTCCGGCGTGATGCCATATTCCGCCTGCAATGCGCGCACCGCAGCCACCATCGGGCGGCCATAGCGACCGGCCCGCGCCAACGCGGGATCGAGATAGTCCATGGCCACCAGTTGCTGGGCAATCAGCGGAATCCGCGGGTCTGTCGCACCCGGCCTGATTTGCCGGCCTGCGTCGGGGATTACACGCGCAGGCGCGCTCGCGCGCCCGACCATCTCCACATAGGCCTTCGACAGCCGTCGATAGTTCGCGTCCTGGGGCGCGAGGCTTTCCAGCCAGCCGCGCACGTCCCCCTGCTGGAGTGCGAGCATCAGGCCGCGCGTAAGATCGGGATGCGAACGTGGAACTGAATAGAGGCCATAGAGGGCTTTGGGATCGGTCGCCCCTTCCGCCAGCGCCTTGGCATAAGCGAGCGCGGTGCGTGTAAGCGCCGCCTCTCCATCGGGGGTTCCGGGCGTCCCGCCGGTTTCGAACCTGACCCGATCCAGGCCGTGCGCCATGCGGCCGTCGATCCCTTCGGCGAGCTGGTTAGCGGTGGACCGGGTCCATGTGGCCGATGGCTCGACGCTGGCGTCGGCCGTGGCCTCGCCTCCGCTCCGGCCACAGCCACCCAGCAGCAACACCAGCCCGATCAGACAGGAAGCAACATTTCCAGCGCGCACCCGGATTTCCTCAATAGGGGCGGGTGCAACGCGACGGGGCCGCTGGAGTTCATTTCCTAAACCGACGAATCGACCCGCCTTTGAAACGGGAAGGCTGGTTCTCGTGCTAACAATGGGGCAGGTTTGACGCCCACTTCACCCGCGTCGATGCGCGGTGCCGCCGCGACTATTTTGGGTGCGGCCGGCGCTTCCGCGCCCGACGGTGTGGGGCCGCGAGCAAGAAGGCGATTCCGGCGAGGCACGCCAATCTGCGGGTGTGATGATCTGTGCATCGCCCCCCGGTTGGCGGATGGTGACGGCTTACCGCGCGATTGGCAAACACGCCCAAGGCGTGCCGCCGAGACTCCGCGCCCGACCCTGATCGCTTGACGTCAATTTCGGCTGCAGATCGAGCCGCGAACTTGCCGCCTGGGCCTTTATCCCTTCCGCCGTTGATCGCATCGTTGCCGGCACTGACGATCCGATCCTATAGGTCGCGCACCAATGCGCACGGCCGCTCCCGGCGCCGCTTCCGACGGAGACCATTTTGACGACTCAAGTCTGCTGCACCGGACGTTCGCGCCGACACTTCCTCGCTGGCGCGGGAACGGGAGCGCTCGTGGCCGGTGCGTTTGGAATTGCGCCGCAGCCGGTCTTGGCCGCCGCGCCCGAGCAGGCCGCGGCCGTCCCGGCGAGGCTGCAGCCCTTCGATCTGGCTGACGTGGAGCTCGGCGACAGCCCCTTCCTCCACGCCCAGCGCCTGACCGAAGCCTATCTGCTGCGGTTGCAACCCGATCGGATGCTCCACAATTTCCGTGTGAATGCGGGATTGCGGCCCAAGGCGCCCGTCTATGGCGGCTGGGAATCCGAACCGATGTGGGAGGATATCAACTGCCACGGCCACACGCTCGGCCATTATCTGTCCGCCTGCGCGCTCGCCTGGCGTTCCACCCGCGATCGCCGCTTCAAACAGCGCGTGGATTATATCGCTGCCGATCTGGCCGAATGCCAGAAGGCGTCCGGCACCGGTCTGGTCTGCGCCTTCCCGAAGGGGCCGGCCTTGGTCGCTGCCCATCTGCGCGGGGAACCGATCAGCGGCGTTCCCTGGTACACGCTGCACAAGGTTTACGCGGGCTTACGCGATGCCGCCCTGCTCGCCGACAGCGACGCCGCCCGTGCGGTGCTGCTGCGCCTGGCCGATTGGGCGGTGGTCGCGACCCGGCCCTTGTCCGACGCCCAGTTCGAAACGATGCTCGATACCGAACATGGCGGGATGAATGAGGTCTTCGCCGATCTCTGGTTCATGACCGGCAATCCCGATTATCGCGCGCTCGCCCAGCGGTTCTCGCACAAGGCGATCCTCGATCCGCTCGCGCGCGGCCGGGATAATCTCGATGGCCTCCATGCCAATACGCAGATCCCCAAAATCGTCGGCTTCGAACGCGTCTATGCCGCGACCGGCGACGCCAAGTATCGCGATGCCGCCGCCTTCTTCTGGAAAACCGTGGCGCACACCCGCTCCTTTGCCACCGGCGGCCATGGCGATAACGAGCACTTCTTCCCGATGGCGGATTTCGAGGCCCATGTTTTCTCCGCCAAGGGGTCGGAAACCTGTTGCCAGCACAATATGCTGAAGCTCACCCGCGCTCTGTTCCTGAATGACCCGCGCGCCGATTATGCCGATTATTATGAGCGCACGCTCTATAACAGCATCCTCGCCTCGCAGGATCCGGACAGCGGCATGGCCACCTATTTCCAGGGCGCGCGGCCCGGCTACATGAAGCTCTACCACACGCCCGAGGACAGCTTCTGGTGCTGCACCGGCACTGGCATGGAAAATCACGTCAAATATCGCGACTCGATCTACTTCCACGACGATCGCGCGCTCTACGTGAACCTGTTCATCCCCTCCACGGTGACGTGGCGCGACAAGGGAGCGGTACTGACGCAAACCACCGCCTTCCCGGAAATGCCGACGACGATGCTGCGCTGGACGCTGCAGCGGCCGACCGAGATCGCGCTCAAACTGCGCCACCCGCACTGGAGCCGCGCCGCGACCGTGTTCGTCAACGGCAGCGAGGTCGCCCGCTCCGCCGATCCCGGTTCTTATATAGATATTGCCCGCATCTGGCGCGACGGCGACCGCATCGAGCTGCGCCTCGTCATGACCGCAGGCATCGATCGCGCGCCCGCCGCCCCCGATATCGTCGCCTTCACCTATGGCCCGCTCGTACTCGCCGGCGCGCTGGGGCGGGACGGCCTCGAGCCGGGGGCGGACATCATCGTCAGCGAACGCAAGTACGGCGCCTACAATGACGGACCCTTCACGCCGCCGATCCTGGCCGGCGATCCGGAGACGATCGCCGGACGCATCCGCCCGGCCAGCCGGCCGCTGGAATTTACGATCCTGTCGGCCGATCAGCAGCCGGTGCGGCTGGTCCCCTATCACCGCATCGCGCACGAGCGCTACGCGACCTATTGGCCGATCAAACGGGCTGAGGTTTGACGCCAGGGTGTGGCCGGGGAGGGGACGCCAGCTCGGCCATAAGGCAGCTGGGTAGAAAGCTTATCGGTGGAATGCCATGGCACCTGTTCTTGCCCCAAGAACGCGAAAAAATCCCTGCTACTGAGGTAATCGCGCCGCCCGCGCCTCGATCGCGTCCCAGATCAGCGCCGGCGTATCGGACCCGTTGAACGCGTCGATTGCGACGATGCCGGTGGGGGAGGTGACGTTGATCTCGGTCAGATATCCCGCGATCACGTCGATGCCGACGAACACCAGCCCGCGCTTCGCCAGCTCGGGCCCGATCTTCGCGCAAATCTCGATCTCGCGCGCCGTCAGCTCGGTCGCCGCGCCCTTGCCGCCGACCGCGAGGTTGGAGCGGATCTCCCCAGCGCGCGGCAGACGGTTGAGCCCGCCCGCGGGCTTGCCGTCGACCAACACGATCCGCTTATCGCCCTTGGCGACGTCGGGCAGGAAGGCCTGGACCATGAACGGCTCGCGCCACACCTGCCCGAACAATTCGGTCAGCGCCGCGAGGTTGGCGTCGTTCCTGCCGACATGGAACACCGCCGATCCCGCATTGCCGTAGAGCGGCTTGACCACGACCTCTCCATGCTCGGCATGGAAAGCGCGCGCCTCCTCCAGCCGCCGCGTGATCAGGGTCGGCGGCATATATTCGGCATAATCGAGCACGAACAATTTCTCGGGCGCGTTGCGGACCGCGGCCGGATCGTTGACCACCAGCGTCCGGTGCTGGATCCGCTCGAGCAAATGCGTCGCGGTGATATAGGCCAGGTCGAACGGCGGGTCCTGCCGCATCAGCACCACGTCCACATCCTCGGCCAGGTCGATAGTCCGCACCTCGCCCGACCGATGATGGTCGCCGTTCACGCGCTGCACCGTCACCGGCCGCGCCGGCGCGGTCAGCCGCCCCTCGCGGAACGACAGGTCGCCCGCCGCATAATGGAACAGTTCATGCCCGCGCGCCTGCGCGCTCAGCATCAGGGCGAAGGTCGAATCGCCCGCGATATTGATCGTTTCGAGCGGGTCCATCTGGACCGCGACGCGCAGGCTCATCGAATTCTCCTCAGGCTCCCCCTTACCGTTCGTGCTGAGCCTGTCGAAGCACTGTTCTTCTTTCCCGGCAAAAAGAAAGGCCGCCCTTCGACGGGCTCAGCACGAACGCAGGAGTGCCTTTTCAGCCGATCCAGGCATTCTCAATATGCCGAAGCGTCCGCCCCGGCGCGATCAGGATGACGTCGACCCGCATGTCGTCGCCGGGCTGGAGGTAATTGTACGCCACCGCTTCCGCCGCCGCCGCGACGCGTGTCAGGCGGAACTGATCGATCGCATAATCCAGCTCCTCGCCGGTCTTGCGGCGCTTCACCTCGACGAAGGCGACAAGGTTGCCGCGCCTCGCGATCAGGTCGATCTCGCCCGCCGGCGTGCGAACGCGCCGTGCGAGGATGCGCCAGCCCTTGAGCCGCAGCCACCACGCCGCCGCCGTCTCGCCGACGCGGCCCGCGCGCTCGGCCCGGCGGCGATCCCTCACGCCTTCATCGCCAGCGCGCGCGCGTAAAGGTCGCGCTTCTGCAGGCCCGTCGCCTTGGCGACCTCGTTCGCCGCCTTGGCTGCCGGCAACCGCGTCAGCGCCTCGGCCAACAGCGCGTCCGCATCCTCGACCGAAGCCGCCTCCGGTTCGCTCGGCGGCGCGACCACGATGACGATCTCGCCCTTGGGCGGCGCCTCGGCATAGCGCGCGGCGAGCGCCGACAGGCTGTCGGTCAGACATTCCTCGAACTTCTTGCTGATCTCGCGCGCCACCGCCGCCTCGCGATCGCCCAGCCCTTCGGCCAGCGCCGCCAAGGTCGCGCTCAGCCGCGGCCCCGATTCGTAGAGTATCAAGGTCGCTCGCACCCCCGCAATCTCGGCGATGGCATCGGCGCGCGCTTTGGCCTTGGCGGGCAGGAAGCCGAGGAAGAAGAAGCGATCGGTCGGCAATCCCGCCAGCGTCAATGCCGCGATGGCCGCACATGGCCCGGGAATCGTGACGACAGCATGGCCCGCCCCGCGCGCGTCGCGCACCAGCTTGAAGCCCGGATCGGATATCAGCGGCGTGCCCGCGTCCGACACCAAAGCGATCGCTTCGCTGCCAAGCCGCGCGACCAGTCCAGGTCGGACCCGATCGGCGTTGTGATCATGATAGGGAACCATATGCCGCCTTGCGCCGATATGCGCGAGCAGCTTGGCGGTAACTCGGCTGTCCTCGACCGCGATCGCGTCCGCCCGGCTCAAAATGTCGGCGGCGCGCGGGGAGAGGTCGGACAAGTTGCCGATCGGGGTCGCAACGATGTAGAGGCCGGGCGAAAGTCGCCCTTCCTCGGGCGGAGAGGAATTCATGGAATATAGCATGGCAGAGGCGAGCCCCCGGCGGCAATCGGGCATGTTGTCGCGCCTTAGCGCCATCGGCCTCGCTTTGCTGCTTGCCTCCTGCGCGACGGTCGTTCCGCGTGGCCCGACCGCACCGCCGCCCGTCGCCAAGCCCACGCCCACGCCGTCCGGCCCGGCCGGCCTGCCGGAAGATATCGAGCGGCACCGGGTTGCATTGCTCGTGCCCTTGAGCGGTCCCAATGCCGCGGTTGGCCAGTCAATCGCGGACGCCGCGGCACTGGCGCTGGCCGATACCGGCGGCAAGGCGCTGCGCATCACCAATTACGATACGGCCCAGGGTGCGGACGTTGCAGCCCGCAAGGCGCTTGCCGACGGTAATCAGCTTTTCCTCGGGCCGCTGCTGAGCGACGATGTCCGGGCGGTTGCGGCGCCAGCTCAGGCGGCGGGCGTGCCGGTCATCTCCTTCTCGAATGATGCGGCCGCCGCCGGCGACAATGTTTGGCTGCTCGGTTTCTCACCGGCGCAATCGATCGACCGTGTCGTGCGCTTCGCCAAATCAAAAGGGCTCACACGCTTTGCGGGCCTGATCCCGCCCGGCCTCTACGGGCGCAATGCCTCCAATATGCTAATCCGCACCGCGGAGGCGGCCGGCGGCAGCGTGATTGCGATCCGGAACTACGAACGCTCACCCAAATCGCTGGGTGCGGCGATCGCAACGCTGCCCAAGGAGAAATTCGACGCGGTGCTGATCGCCGATAGCGGGCGTATCGCGATCGCCTCCGCGCCGTTGATCAAGAAATCGGGCGGGGCGGGGGTGCGCATTCTCGGCACGGAACTGTGGAACGCCGAGCCCAGCCTCAACAATTCGCCGGCGATGGCCGGTGCGTGGTTCGCGAGCGTCGATGATGCGGTCTTCAGCCAGTTCACCACGCGCTATCGTGCGCGCTACGGGCGCACGCCCTATCGTTTGGCCAGCCTCGGCTATGACGCGGTGCTGCTGACCGTGCGGATCGCCAAGGACTGGAAGATCGGGGATCATTTCCCCGTCGATGCCCTGGCCGACGATGGCGGGTTCACCGGCGTGGACGGCGCCTTCCGTTTCTCGCGCGGCCATATCGCCGAGCGTGCGCTGGCCGTGCATCAATTAGGGCCGGGCGGTGGCACGGTTGTCTCGCCTGCGCCGAAGGGCTTTTAAAGCGCCACCTCGGCCAGGATAGAATCGAGCAACAGCATGCCTTCTGCCGTGACACGAAGCCGATCGGATAACTGCTCGATAAGGCCAAGCCGTGACAGACGCTCGACCGCTGTGTGGTCGATCGCCTTGCCGATGCGGCTGAGTTCCAAGCCTTCGTTGAGCCGTAGACCCATGACCAGTGCCTCCCGGGCCTGTATCTCGGAGGATAGCGATTCCGCCATCTCGATGCCGTGGCGATCGCGGTCGATGCGGGCGAGCCAATTTTCGGGCTTCCTGGCGCGTGCGGTGGCGATGCCCGCACGCCGGCCATGCGCGCCTGGCCCCACGCCGAGATAGTCGCCATAGCGCCAATAGGTCAGATTATGGCGGCTCTCATCGCCCAAGCGGGCATGGTTCGAAATCTCATAAGCAGGAACGCCGGCCGCCGCGGTCAGGTCGCGTGTGAGTTCGAACAGGCCGGCGGCATGATCGGGATCGGTGGGCGTCAGCTCGCCGCGCGCCGCCATCGCCGCGAACCTTGTGCCCGGCTCGATCGTGAGCTGGTAGAGCGACAAATGGCCTGTGCCGAAGCCGAGTGCCCGATTCAACGTCGCCGACCAGTCGGCCTCGTTTTGATTGGGAAGCGCATAGATTAGGTCGAAGCTGACGCGGCCGAATTTGGCCTGCGCGGTCTCGAGTGCGGCCAGTCCCTCCGCGACATCATGCGCGCGGCCGAGGAAGTGCAGCGCCTCGTTGTCCAGTGCCTGCAGGCCGAGGCTGACGCGGTTGACGCCTGCCGCCGCCAGCCCGGTGAAACGCGCGGCTTCGACCGACGATGGATTTGCTTCGAGCGTGATCTCGATTTCGGGCGCAAAGCCCCAATGGCGCTCGGCCGCCTCGATCAGCGCGGCGACCGTCGCGGGTGGCATGAGCGAGGGCGTGCCGCCACCGAAAAAGATCGACGTCAGCCGCCGTTTTGGTGCCACCTCGGCTTCATAAGCCATGTCGGCGAGCAGGGCGGCGCGCCAGCGGTCCTGGTCGACGCTCTCGCGGACGTGGCTGTTAAAGTCGCAATAGGGGCATTTCGAAACGCAAAATGGCCAATGGACGTAGAGCGCGAGCGTTTCAGCAGGCATGGCTGCGCCAGGGCTGGACTGCCGTATCTCCGTCTGCAAGGGAGGGGGCATAACAGGAATCGAGGGGGCCACAGCGGGGGATTTCCGGCGCGATGAGTTCTAGCGACGTATCATTGCTGCAGCCAAGCCCGCTCTTGCTCGTCATTCCGTCGGTCGGCGCAGCCAAAGACGGGGACACCTTCATCCTCGACGAAAAGATGCTGGTCGGCTGGCAATATTTCGCCAAGCACTGGCCGGGGCGGACCCGCTTCGTTTTCCGTGAGACCGATCGCAAACGCCTGACTTTCAGCAAGAGATACGAAGCCGACGCACTGCCCGGCGAGATCGAAATGATCGGCGCGACGGCAGGCATAGCCGACGAAACACTGGCGATGGCCTCGGTCGTCCTGGCTTCAGGCGACAGCTTCGATTCATTCGACATTGCCGGCCGCGCGCGCCGCCTTAACGTCCCTGTCTGCTACATCATAGAATATACGTTGGGTACGCGGCTACGAATAGAGGCGGAGAGCCCGCGACCGCTGCTCCAGCGCTTGAAATCGATGCTGTGGCTGATGATGCAGGAACCGAAGCGCCGGGCGGCGTTCCGGGCGGCGTCGGCGCTCCAGGCGAATGGCGTACCCGCCGCGCGCGCCTATCGATCGACCTCGCCCAATATCCTGACCTACTTCGACACGCGCCTCGCGCGGGACATGATCGCGACGGATCGCGAGGTCGAACAGCGCGTCGAGCGCCTGACGAAAGGCGACCCGCTTCGCCTGATATTCACCGGGCGATTGGAGCCGCTGAAAGGTGCGCATCATTTGATTCCGGTCGCGCGCGCGTTGCTGGAACTGGGGCTCGATTTCCGGCTGGATATATACGGCACCGGCAGCTTGCAGGCCGCCATCGAGCAGGCAATCGCCGGCGACCGGGGGCTAGCCGCCCACGTCGAAGTGCATCGCCCGCTCGATTTCGCGACCAGGCTCGTTCCGCTATTGCGCACCTCGCCCGACCTTTTCGTTTGCTGCCACATTCAGGCCGACCCCTCGTGCACCTATTCGGAGACGCTAGGATGTGGCGTGCCGATCGTCGGCTACGACAATGAAGCCTGGCGCGGCATGCTCGAGGTGGCGGATTTTGGTTGGAAGACGAAGCTTGGCGATGCCCAGGTACTGGCCGAGAAGATCGTTTGGCTGAATCGGAACCGGCCGCTTGTCGCCGCGGCGGCAGAGCGCGCGCGGGATTTCGGCCATCAGCATTGCTTCGAATCCGTCTTCGAAATGCGCGTCCGCCATTTGATGGAAGTCGCGGGATTGCCGGCCCCGGTAGCAAATTCCTCCAACCCCAATGTCGGCCTGCGGAGCATCGCTGAAATATGAAGATTAGCCGGATCAGGGTTCTTGCCAATTACCTGATGAACCCAAGGCGGAAGATCGAGCTTTTCGGCATGTATGATGCCGATAATCTCGGCGATGAGGCCATGAAGATCGCCGGCATGGCGAGCCTGCCTCCGGATGAGACCGTCGCCGTCATCGGCGCCGGCAATGGACTGCTCAAGGCGGCTATCCGCGCGCGTCGATTTCGCGACGTCGTCGTCGGCGGTGGAACCCTGATCCATGGGGGTCGCGCGGACGGCGCAAATGGCTGGCTCGATCATGTCGAGCTTCGCCGAAGCCAGGGCGCGCGCGTCACGTTTCTCGGCACGGGCATCTCCTTTCTCGAGAACCAGATCGTCGAGCGTTCCGCCAGCGTCGCCGGCTGGACCGATGTTATGCGCGGGGCCGCATTCGTCGGCTTACGCGGGCCCTTGTCGCAGGCCACGGCCGCGCGGCTTGGCATCTCCGCCTCGATCTTTGGCGATGCCGCCTTCCTTCTTTACAATGCTGCGCTCGCCAAAAATCGCGGCGTGGCGACAGGGCGGTCGGAGCGGCTTGTCGGCATCAATATCGGTGAAGTTCTGAAGGGAAATGCGCAGCGCGATTTCGAAGCCAGCTTCGCCGCGCTCCTCGACCATCTGTCACCGACGTTCAAGCTCAGGCTGTTCGTCGTCAATCCCGAGGACCTTGAAGCCAGTTTGCGGGTCGTGAAACTGTCCGCCGTTCCCGACGAGCGCTTCGAAATCGTCCGCAATTACCGCGATGCGAACATGTTCATGCGGCAGGCGGCCGAGTGCGTGGGTTTCATCGGCATTCGCCTGCATGCCTCGGGGCTTGCGATGGTTGCGGGCGTGCCGTCCCTGCTCGTGGCCTATCTCGAAAAGTGCCGCGACTTCGCATTGCCGGCCGACCTCGAGCGGGTGCTGGTCGATCTCCCCCTCGACAGGGAAGCGCTGCTGCGTGCGGCGGATGACATGCTGTCGAAGCCGGAACACTACCGGAACGTCCCAGGCGTGGCGGCGCTGTCGAAGGCGCAGCACGCAAGGATTGCTGACCTGTTTCCCTGAAGGTCGCTATCTCTCTATTCGAGCACGGCCGTGACCAGCCTGCGGAAGGCGTCCGCACGATGGCTGATCGCGTGTTTTTCCTCGGGGTCCAGCTCGGCGAAGGTGCGCGTCTGCCCAAGCGGTATGAATACCGGGTCGTAGCCGAAGCCCATCTTGCCGCGTGGCGGCCAGGTGAGCTTGCCCTCGGCGCGGCCCTCGAAACTCTCGACATGGCCGTCGGGCCAGCATAGCGACAAGACGCACACGAAATGCGCGTCACGGCCGGCCTCGGGTCCCTTGGCGGCGAGCGCGTCCTCGACCTTCCGCATGGCGAGGTTCCAGTCGCGTCCGGTCGGTGTGTCGGCCCAGTCGGCCGTGTAGACGCCCGGGTCGCCGTTGAGCGCGTCGACGCACAGGCCGCTATCGTCGGCGAGCGCGACCATGCCCGACAGGTCGGCAGAGAAGCGCGCTTTCAGTTCCGCGTTGGCGGCGAAGCTCGTCCCGCTTTCCACAGGCTCAGGAATACCGAGCGAGCCCGCCGAGACCGGCTCGATGCCATAGGGCGCGAGCAGCGCCGTGATCTCGCGCACCTTGCCCTCGTTATGGCTGGCGATGACGAGCTTGCCCGGCTCGAGCCGGCGGTGCGGCACGATCGGGGGCTCGTCGTCGATCAGCTCGATGGTCACCGTCCGGTTGCCTTCAATTGTGCCGCGAAGATGTCGGTGCAGCCGATGCGCGCGAGCCGCAGCAGGCGCAAGAGCGCTTCCTCGTCATAGGTCGCCCCTTCGGCGGTGGCCTGCGCTTCGGCGATATTGCCGTCGGACAGAAGGACGAAATTGGCATCGGCATGGGCGGAGCTGTCCTCGACATAATCGAGGTCGAGCACGGGCGTTCCCTCCCAGATGCCGCACGAGACGGCGGCGACTTGCGCGTTGATCGGATCGACCGTCAGCAAGCCCTGCTTCAATAGGCCGTCGACCGCGAGCCGCAGCGCCACCCACGCGCCGGAGATGGACGCTGTGCGCGTACCGCCGTCCGCCTGTATCACGTCGCAATCGAGCGTGACCTGGCGTTCGCCGAGCGCGGTCAGATCGCAGACCGAACGCAAGGATCGGCCGATAAGCCGCTGGATTTCCTGCGTGCGGCCCGATTGCTTGCCCTTGGCTGCCTCGCGACTGCCGCGCGTATGGGTCGCACGTGGCAGCATGCCATATTCGGCGGTAACCCAGCCCTGGCCCTTGCCGCGCAGAAAGGGCGGCACGCGCTCTTCGACCGAGGCGGTGACGAGTACCTTGGTTTCGCCGAATTCGATCAGAACGGAACCTTCGGCATGCTTGGTATAACCGGGCGTGATGGTGATGGGGCGCATCTGATCGGGGGCGCGGCCGCTTGGGCGCATCGGGGGATTGTCCTTATGGTTGGGCGGCCGCATGTAACGGCAGTAGAGGCTGGTCGCCAGTCTGAAGGACATGCCATGAGAATTGCCGGGCGGATCATCGGTCTGATCGCGTTGCTGATGGGATTATTGTGGATCGGCCAAGGGACCGGCGTGATCAAATGGCCGGCGTCCAGCTTCATGATTGACGTCCGCCCGTGGGCGATCAGGGGCGCGGTACTTGCCGCGATCGGCGTGGGACTGCTATTATGGACGCGCCGAAAATGACCGTTCCGATCACCGAAATGTCGGCGCGCGCCCGCGACGTGTTTCGCATGGTGGTCGAAAATTATCTCGACAGCGGCCTTCCCGTCGGCTCACGCACAATCTCGCGCTTTGGCGGGCTCAACCTGTCGCCGGCCTCGATCCGCAACGTGATGCAGGATCTTGAGGAAATGGGGCTGCTCGCCGCGCCGCATACCTCAGCCGGGCGGATGCCGACCGAGGGTGGCTTGCGGCTGTTCGTCGATGCCATGATGCAGGCGACCGAGCCGACGGACGCCGAGCGCGCGGCGATCGAAGCGCAGGCGCGTGGGCCGGTCGAAGAGGCGCTGGCGGCGACCAGCGCGGTCCTATCCGGGCTTTCGGCCTGCGCCGGCCTGGTGATGGTGCCGCGCGGCGAACCGGTGCTGCGCCAATTTTCGTTCCTGCCGCTGGGGCACGATCGGGCGGTAGCGGTGCTGGTCGGGGCCGATGGATCGGTCGAGAATCGCGTGGTCGATCTGCCACCGGGCGTCGGTCCGTCCGCGCTGGTTGAGGCCGCCAATTATATCAGCGGGCGTCTGTCCGGGCTGACGCTCGGCGAGGCGCAGGTGCGGCTGGCCGATGAGATCGCGAAAGGCAGATCCGCGCTCGATGCGACCGCGCAGAGCCTGGTTGCCCGTGGGCTCGCCGTATGGTCCGAAGACGGATCGCGCCGGCCCGTGATGATCGTGCGCGGTGCGGCCAATCTGATTGATGCCACCGCCGATGCCGATCTCGAACGTGTCCGCCAGTTGATGGACGAAATCGAGGGCAAGGAAGAGATCGCCCGTCTTCTAGACAGCGCGCGCGGTGCACGGGCGATGAAAATCTTCATTGGATCGGAAAACAAGCTGTTCGCGTTATCGGGCTCATCGGTGATCGCCGCGCCCTATCATGGCGCTGACGGACGCGTGGTCGGCGTGGTGGGGGTTATCGGACCGACACGATTGAACTATGCGCGCGTCGTTCCCATGGTGGATTTCACCGCACAAACATTGACGAGATTGATGGCATGACTGACGAGACGACCACCCCCGAAGCCGAGGATCTGCGCGAAGAAACCGCCGCGGGCGCTCCGGAAGTGGCCGAGCATGACGCTGCGGCCGGCCTCAAAGCCGAAATCGAGGATCTGAAGAAGCAGATTCTTTACGCGCAAGCCGAAACGCAGAATGTCCGGCGCCGCATGGAAAAGGATGCGCAGGACGCGCGTGCTTATGCCGCG
>Ga0207644_10001649_pt1 | contig 14393 bp, 2 predicted proteins | sample KBSS73metaG_FD_184326 | JGI IMG/M metagenome (GOLD analysis project Ga0207644, IMG submission 184326) | Switchgrass rhizosphere microbial communities from Kellogg Biological Station, Michigan, USA - KBS S7-3 metaG (SPAdes) (version 2) | ecosystem: Host-associated > Plants > Roots > Rhizosphere >... | reverse complement strand
CGCACGACGTTCTGGATGCCTTCGAGCGACGACGTGACGACCACCGGAAGGTCGCGCAGCGCCAGGTCCCCCTTGAGCTGCTCGAGCACCTGGAAGCCGTCCATTTCCGGCATCTCCATGTCGAGCAGCAGGAGATCGAACGCCTCGCGCCGCAGCGCCTCGAGCGCGACGCGGCCGTTCTCCGCGGAGGCGACGCTGTGGCCCTGCAGCTCGAGACTGCGGGTCAACAGCAGCCGGTTGACCTTGTTGTCGTCGACGACGAGCAGCCGCGCGCCGCTCTGTCCGCGCTCACGCACGCTTGATCTCCGTCAGCGCCGCGGCGACGCGGGCATATTCCTCGTCGAGCGCGGCGATCGGCGCGCCGCCGGCCGCCTGCACGGACGCGAGGCCGCCAAGCTCGAGCGCCTTCGCCATGGCCGCGAACGCCTGCGCGCCGAACGTGTTGCCATTCGACTTGAGCGAGTGCGCGGCGCGGCGGAAGGCGTCGGCATCGCCGGCGGCGAACGCGCGTCTCAGCTCGGCGAGCATCGTCGGCGCTTCTGCAAGGAACGTGTCGACGAGCTCGACCGCGAACGCAGCGCCCGCGGTCTCCTTCAGCTCGTCGAACGTCGCCTGGTCGATCGTCGGTGGCGTCATGTCATCCCTCTTCGCGGCTTTGCACGAGGTTGAGCGCGTCGACCAGCTGGTCGACGCGGATCGGCTTGGTCAGGTAATCGTCCATGCCCGCGGCGATGCACAGCTCGCGGTCGCCCTGCATGGCGTTGGCCGTCATCGCGACGATGCGCGGCCGTTGCGCGGCGCTCCAGCGCCCGGTGATCGTCCTCGCGGCTTCGAGGCCGTCCATTTCGGGCATCTGCACGTCCATGAGCACGACGTCGTACGTCTGCCGCTCCACGCACTCGACGGCTTCGAGCCCGTTCGACGCGAGGTCGGCGCGATAGCCCATCTGCTGCAGGATGCGCAGCGCGAGCTTCTGGTTCACGACGTTGTCCTCGGCGAGCAGGATGCGCAGCGGATGACGCTTCGCCATGCCGCCGTCGAGCTTCGGCTTGGCGGGGACGAGCGCCTTGGGCGCGGTGTCGTGCGCGAGCAGCGTCACCAGCGTGTCGAAGAGCTGCGACTGGCGCAGCGGCTTGGCGAGATAGGCGCTGAAGAGTCCGCCGGTGTCGTTGGCCTCCTTGCGCCCGAGCGAACTGAACAGCACGAGGGGCAGCTCGGGAGCGTGGCGGCGGATCTTCGCCGCCAGCGCGAGACCGTCCATCTGCGGCATGTGCATGTCGAGGATCGCAAGATCGAAGGGCTGGCCGTCGGCGACCCAGCGCAGCGCCTCGTCGGGCGACTCGGTGTCGCGCGCCGCCATGCCCCACTTGGCCGCCTGCAGGTTGAGCACGCGTCGGTTGGTGGCGTTGTCGTCGACGACGAGAACGCGCCGGCCCTGGAGCATCGGTTGCGCGCCGATGAACTCGCGCCGGCCCTGCGCCGGCAGCGCGGCCGCCGGCGCCTTGATCGTGAACGTGAACGTCGCACCGCGGCCCGGACCCGCACTCTCGACGGACATCGTGCCGCCCATGAGCTCGGCGAGCCGCCGGCTGATCGCGAGGCCGAGACCGGTGCCGCCGTACTTGCGCGTGGTCGATGCATCGGCCTGGCTGAACTTCTGGAACAGCCGGCTCATCGCGTCGGGCGTGAGCCCGATGCCGGTGTCGCGCACGGCGAAGGTCAACTGGGTCCTGGCGCCGCTGCCGCTCGCGCTCACCGTCAGCACGACTTCGCCGCGCTCGGTGAACTTGACGGCGTTCGCGAGCAGGTTGAGCAGGATCTGGCGCAGTCGCGTCACGTCGCCGCGCACCGCCGCCGGCACGTCGCCTTCGAAGAGATACGCCAGATCGAGCTGCTTCTGCGCGGCGCGCGTGCCGACGAGGTCGAGCGCCGATTCGACGCACTCGCGCAGGTCGAACGGTTGCGCCTCGATGTCCATGCGGCCCGCCTCGATCTTGGAGAAGTCGAGGATGTCGTTGATGATCGTCAGCAGCGCATCGCCGGAATCGCGGATCGTCGCGGCATAGTCGCGCTGCTCGTCGTTCAGCGGCGTGTCGAGCAACAGGCCGCTCATGCCGATCACTGCGTTCATCGGCGTGCGGATCTCGTGGCTCATCGTCGCGAGGAAGCTGCTCTTCGCCTCGTTCGCCGTTTCCGCCTGCGCGCGCGCTTCCTGCGCCTCGGCGAAAAGGCGCGCGTTGCGCAGCGCGACGCCGACGTTGGCGGCGATCGTCTCCAGGAGCCGCTGGTCGTCCGGGCCGTACACGCCTTCGCGCTCGGTGCTCTGCACGCTGATCACGCCCTCGGCGCGGCCTTCGACGGAGATGGGCACGCCCAGGTACGAGCGCGCTTCCCTGCCGACGCGCTTCGTGCCCATCGCCGCGGCGCGGCCGTCGACGTCGCTGTTGAGCAGCAGCGCCTCGCCGGTGTCGAGGATCTTGCTGGTGAGGCCCTCGCCGCGCCGCCGGGAGCCGCTGACGTCGCCGTGGCGGTAGGGGAAGTTGATCATGTCGGTGTCGCGGTCGAGCAGGGCGACGTAGGCGATGTCGGGCTTGAACAGGGCCTTGATCTGGTTGCCGACGAGCTCGATCAGCGCCGACAGGTCGAGCTTGCCCGCGAGCTCGCGCGACACGGTGTTGACGGTGTCGAGCTCGGCGGCGCGCTGTTGCGCCTCGGCGAACAGGCGCGCGTTCTCCATCGCCACGGCGGCCGCCAGCGACAGGCCGACCAGGAACTCGAGCTCGCTGGCCTGGAACGGCTTTCCGCCGGTGCGCCAGATGGCCATCGCGCCCTTCACCGTCTTGCCGGCGCGAAGCGGCGCCACCATCAGCCGCTCGTTGCTCGCCTGGTCCGTGCCCTCGATCAGCACGGCGCGCGGGTCGTGATCCACGTCGTTGACGTATTCGGCGCGGCCGCTCGCGATGATGCTGCCGATGATGCCCACGCCCGGGACGATCGCCGCGTCCTTGACCTGGGCTGCATCCTCCCCCTCCGCGACGATCGCGCGGAATGTGGGCGCGCCGGCGTCGTTGGCGCCCTGCGGCAGGAAGATCGCGCTGTGGTCGGCGGCGAGGAGCTCCTTCGCGTGGTGCGCGATGCGATCCATCACCGTCTTGAGGTCGAGCGTCGACGAGATGTCGCGTCCCACTTCCGCCAGCGCCGCGCTTTCGCGCGTGCGCCGTTGCGTCTCGTCGAAGAGCCGCGCGGCTTCCAATGCCACGCCCATGGACGACGCGACGGTCTGCAGGAGGCGCACTTCGGCGGGGCCGTAGGCGTGCTCCCGCTCGTGATCCTCGATGATGATCACGCCCGCGACGCGGTCGCTGCCGACGATCTGGAGGCTGAGCGACGACTTGCATTGGTCGGTGCCCGGCAGCGCGGCGAGCCCCGCGGCCTCGTGCTCCGCGGCCGTTCCGACGATGCGCGGCTCGCGGCGCTCGAGGGCGCTTTCGGGCAGCGGCCGCGGCGGGATCGCCAGGCGCACGCCGTGCTCGAACTCGTAGAGGAAGTGGACCTCGTTCGTCTGGTGGTCGAACCACCGGATGCCGATGTCGTCGCTCTTCAGCACCTCGCGCAGCTTGTCGCCCACGAGGTTGATGATCCCCTGGAAGTCGAGCGAGCCGGCCATTCCCTGCTGGATGCTGTTGATCACCGCGAGCTCGGCGTTGCGCTGCTCGGTCTCCTTGAGCAGGCGCTGCGTCTCGTCGAACAGGCGGGCGTTTTCGAGCGCCACGCCCATCGACGATGCGACCGTCTCGAGCAGCCGGACTTCGGCGTCGCCGAACGCGTGCTCGCGCTCATGGTCCTCGAGTTGCACGCGGCCGAGCACGCGCTCGCCGGCGACAATCTGCACGTTGACGTAAGAGAGGCTCTGATCGGTGCCCTCCATCGCCACGTTGCCGGCGGCGATCTGCTCGGCCGCCGTGTGGTAGATCAGGGGGCGTCGCCGCGTCTTCTGCGATTCGGTCAGCGGTGCGGGCGGGATGTCCAGCCGCTTGCCGTGCTCGTAGGCGTAGATGTTGTTGAACGTTCCGGCGTCGTAGTCGTTCCACGCGATGCCGAGGTCGCCCGTCCTGAAGACCTCCCGCAGCTTGTCGCCGACGAGATCGACGATGCCCTTGAAGTCGAGCGACCCGGCGATCCCCTGCTGGATGCTGTTGATCACCGCGAGCTCCGCATTGCGGCGGCGCTCGGCCTCGAAGCTCTGCGCGTTCTGCAGCGCGATGCTGAGGCTGGCCGCGACCGTGGCGATGAGGCTGACGTCGCTCGGGGCGAAGGCGTGCGGCGGCTGCTTGCCGACGCAGATCAGCCCCATCGCGTCGTCGCCGCTGGCCAGCGGCGCATAGACGAACGAGTGGTCCACTGTCGGTCCGCCGAGCTCGCGGTACTCAATCCCGTGTTCGCGGTGGAAGGCGGTCAGCTCGTCGTGAGTCTGGAAGAGGATCGTCCGGCGGGTGCGCAGCACCACGCCGGCGATGCCCGACGGGCTGCTCGGCGAGGGCGTGAAGCGCTCGCCGTGGTCGAGGAGGTACGGATACGACAGCAGATCGCGGTCGTGGTCGAGCAGCTCGATGGCGATGACGTCGGCGCCGAACACCTCGCGCAGCTTGTTGCCCACCAGCTCGATGATGGCCTGCAAGTCGAGCGCGCTCGCCAGGCCGCGCTGGATGCTGTTGATGATCGTGAGCTCGCCGGCGCGCTGTTCCAGTTCGGCGGTGCGCTCGGCGACCTTGCGCTCCAGCCCTTCGGCGAAGCGCACGTTGGCGAGCGCGACGGCGGCCTGGCTCGCGAGCATCGCCAGCAGGTCGCGGTCGCCGTCGTGGAAGCGGCCGAACGCGCCGTCGAGGTCGGCGTAGAGGTATCCCAGCAACTCGCGCTGCACGATCAGCGGCACCACGAGGCTGCTGCGCTGGGCGAGGTTGGGTGCGCCTTCGGGCGTATGGCGCAGGCTCGCGGCCCGATTGCGGCGCGCTTCGAGGAGCCACGGCGTCACCCGCTCGAACAGCGCGTGCTCGTCCTCGCCGAGCGGCATCAGCGATCCGGCCAGCCGCAGGCCGGCAGGTGCGTCCGTGGCTTCCAGCACCAGCAGCACGCGCTCCGCGCCGGAAAGCTCGGTGACCTCGTCGACGAGGAACTCGTTGAGCTCGGCCTCCGCCTTGATCTCGTTGAGCCGCAGCCCGGTGTCGACCAGCCGCTCGAACGCCGCCCCCAGGCTCATCTTGCCGGCGAGGTGCGCCTCGCGCTGCCGGCGCGGCAGCCTGCGCTCGCGGGCATGTTCGAGCCAGGCGACAACGAGCTCGCGATTCTCCTCGCGCTTGTTGAGATAGTTGCGGCGCATCCCCTCGTCGCTGAGGCTCAGGAAGCTGCCGAGCAGCTGGCCCCACGCGCGCTCGAGCGCCTTGCGCGCTTCCGCGTCGCGGCCGTTGGCGCGCAATGCCTGGCTGTGCCGCCACCACAGCTTCGACGGCTTGACCATGTCCAGCACCGCGAAGCGCATGGCGCGATGCTGGTCCGCGGCGCGGCGCGTCGCCGCCAGCGCCGGGGCGGGCTGCCCGGCGGCGAGATACGCGCTCCCGGCCTCGGTCAGTCCGGCCAGCTTCGCTTCGATTCCGGCCGCCAGGCGCGCCGCGCGCTCGAAGTGCCGTGCCGCGACCGCCGGGCGTCCTTCGCGCCGTGCAAGCCACCCTTTCGCGATCAGCGGAAACGCCTGGAATCGCTTTTCCCGGAGCGCGCGCGTCACGGCGCTGGCCTGCGCGACACGCGCGCGGCCTTCCTCCAGCGACCCCGCGGCGCACGCCCACTCCGCCAGGTTCCAGACGAAAACCGGCAGCATCCCGCGCGCGCCCGCTCGCGTGCTGATGTCCACGGCATCGAAGGTCAGGCGGCGCGCATGCCGGAAGAGCCCCAGGTCGCCGTAGGTGGCCCCGAGATTGCCGGTGGCCGAGGCCTGGCTCAGGACGTAGCCCGCCGACCGGTAGGCGTCGAGCGACTGTCCGAACAGCCGCAGGTCCTGTGCGAGGTCCGCTTCGCACAGCGCGAGGGAATTGAGGGCGCTGCCCTGGCCCAAGAGGTCGCCGCAGCGCCGCGCGAGCGCGAGCGCGGCGCCCGCGGCCTGCTTGCTCAGCGCGGCTTGATCGGAGGCCCAGAGCGCGCTGCTCCGGACATGCAGCGCGCGCCCCTGCTGGACGGCGTCGCCCAGCGACTCGAACAGGGCGGCCGCGCGCGTCGCATTCCTCACGGCCTCCGCCAGATCGCTGCGCACGTTGACCTGGGCGTGGGCGAGGCGCGCCAGGGCGAGCGCCACGAGCGCCGGCTGACCGCTGCGCTTCGCGGCCTTCAGCGCGGCGGTGCCGGCGACGAGCGCGGTCCGCAGGTCGCCCGTGCGGATCGCCACGATCACCTCGCGGCACAGCGCGCGCGACTGCAACCCCGCGTCGCCTTCGCGCTTCGCCAGCGCCTTCATCGCCGCTGCGTCGGCGGCGGCGCCCTGAAGGTCGCCGACGGCGATCCGGCTCTCCGCCCGCATGTCGAGCAGCGTCATGCGCTCGTCGAGGCTCGCCGACTTGCGGTTGAGCGCGGCGGTGGTCGCCGCGATGGCCGGTTCCTGCTGGCCGGACCAGGCCAGGTCGGCGATCTGCTGGAGATTCACGTTCAATGCTCCCTCGCGGTCACTCGTGTCAGCGCGTCGACCAGCGCGTCCACCCTTATCGGCTTGGTGACGTAGTCGTCCATGCCGGCGGCGATGCACATCTCGCGGTCGCCCTGCATCGCGTTCGCGGTCATCGCGACGATGCGCGGGCGCTCGGCGGCGCTCCAGCGCGTGGTGATCGCCCGCGATGCCTCGAGCCCGTCCATCTCGGGCATCTGCACGTCCATCAGCACGACGTCGTAGGGCTGGCGCTCCACGCACTCGATCGCCTCGACGCCGTTGGACGCGAGATCGGCGCGATAGCCCATCTGCTGCAGCACGCGCAGCGCGAGCTTCTGGTTCACGACGTTGTCCTCGGCGAGCAGGATGCGCAGCGGATGGCGCGCCGCCATGCCGGCGTCGATCCGCGGTTTCACCGCGGGCGCCGCGGGCGCCGGCGCGTCCGCGGCGCCCTTGGCGAGCAGCGTCATCAGAGTGTCGAAGAGCTGGGACTGGCGCAGCGGCTTCGCGAGCCACGCGTCGAACAGGCCGGCCACGTCGCCGCCGTCGCGCCGGCCGAGCGAGGTGAACAGCACGAGCGGCAGCGCCGGCCGCAGCTCGCGGATGCGCCTCGCGAGCATCACGCCGTCCATGTCGGGCATGTGCATGTCGACGATCGCGGCGTCGAACGGGTCCCCCGCGGTGAGCGAGCGCAGCGCCTCGGCCGCCGACTCGGCCTCGCGCGGGCGCAGCCCCCATTTCGAGGCCTGCAGCGCGAGGATCTTGCGGTTCGTCGCGTTGTCGTCGACGACCAGCAGCCGCTTGCCGGCGAGCGCGGGCTGCGTCCCGGTGAAGTCGCGGCGGGACGTCGACGGCGCGGCGGCCGGCTGCGCGCGCAGCGTGAAGCGGAACGTCGAGCCGTGACCGGGCCCGGCGCTTCGCGCTTCCATCGTGCCGCCCATCAGCTCGGCCAGCCGCTTGCTGATCGCGAGGCCCAGGCCGGTGCCGCCATACTTGCGCGTCGTCGACGAATCGGCCTGCGAGAACGACTGGAACAGGCGCGACAGACCGGCTTCGGTGAGACCGATGCCCGTGTCGCGCACGGAAAAGCCGATCTCGGTCAGGTCGCCGGCCGGCTTCGCGTCGACGGTGACGACGACCTCGCCGGCCTCCGTGAACTTGACGGCGTTCGACATGAGGTTGAGCAGGATCTGCCGCAGCCGCGTGACGTCGCCGACGATCGTCGCCGGCACGTCGCCGTCGAACTGGTAGGCGATGTCGAGATGCTTCTCCGCGGCGCGGGTCGCCACGAGGTCGAGCGCCGACTCGACGCACTCCCGCAGGTCGAACGGATGCGCCTCGATGTCCATCCGCCCGGCCTCGATCTTGGAGAAGTCGAGGATGTCGTTGATGATCGTCAGCAGCGCGTCGCCGGAGTCGCGGATCGTCGCGGCATAGTCGCGCTGCTCGTCGTTCAGCGGCGTGTCGAGCAACAGGCCGCTCATGCCGATCACTGCGTTCATCGGCGTGCGGATCTCGTGGCTCATCGTCGCGAGGAACGCGCTCTTCGCTTCGTTGGCGGTCTCGGCGGCCGCGCGCGACGCCTGCGCCTCGCGGAAGAGCCGCGCGTTCTGGATGGCGATCGCCGCCTGGTCGGCGAACGTCCGCAGCAGCTCGATCTCGTTGGCCGTGTATGGTCGCGGCGGCTGGCGGAAGACGCAGATCGAGCCGATGCCGCGGCCTTCCCAGAACATCGGGCTGTAGATCGCCGTATAGGGGCCGAGGTCTTCGGCGAGCTTGCGGACGCCGGGGTGGGGCAGCGCCGCCGCATCGTAGTGGCTGGCCTGGATGGCGCGCCGCTCGCGGATCGCGCGGCCGGTGAACGTGCCTTCGACCGGCATCGAGCCGACGGCGTGCGCGAGCTCGTCGAACGCCGAACCGCGCCAGGCGGCAGGATGGACGTGGCCGTCTTCCCGCACCAGCATGACCGCGAGCTGGTCCGCCGTGAACAGCCGCGCGCAGCTGTCTAGGATCTTGTCGAACACCGGGGCGGTGTCGGCCACCGAGCCGCTGATGACCTGCAGCACCTCGGCGGTGGCCGTCTGGCGCTCGAGCGCCTCCTTCGTCTCGTTGAACAGCCGCGCGTTCTCGATCGCGATCACCGCCTGGTCGGCGAACGTCCTGAGCAATTGCTCATGGACCTTTGACACCGGGCCCGGCGTGCTCCAGGCGACGGCGATGACGCCGAGCACTCTGTTCTCGCGCAGCATCGGAACGGCGAGCATCCGCCGCCACTGGCCGACCCGCGCAAGGGCCTGGTCGTAATCGGGATCGGCGAGCACATCCTCGATGACGACGACCGCACGCCGCTGGACGACGCGGCCGGAGACCTGCTTGTCGTCGGGTGGCCTCGGATATCGCTCGCGAAGCATCGCCTGGAATTCCGGCGAGGTATTGCCCGTCGCCCCGAGATGGAGCAAATGACCGTCGAAGAGCAGCACGTTCGCGAACGCGCCGTCGCAAAGCCGCACGGCATTGCGCACGATCGCATCGAAGACCGGCATCGTGTCGGCGACCGAGCTGCTGATCACCTGCAGCACCTCGGCCGACGCCGTCTGGCGTGCGAGCGCATCCTGCGTCTCGTTGAACAGGCGCGCGTTCTGGATCGCGATCACCGCCTGATCGGCGAACGTCTGCGCCAGCGCGACTTCCTGGTCGTCGAAGGCGCCCGTCGAGGCGCGCAGGATCGTGATGCAGCCGATCGCGCGACCGTCGCGCAGCAGCGGCACGAACAGGCACGACCGGTAGCCCAGCGCCATCGCAAGATCGCGCATCCGGGTGAACCGCGACGCGGCCTCCGCCGTGTCCGCGACGTTGACGATGCACGAGTCGAGGATGCACGTGCCGGCGCCGCTGCCGCGGTCGAGCGGCCATGGCTTCAGCATGCCGGCGCCGCGGCGCTCGCCGCTGTCGTCGGAATAGGCGACGCTCTCCAGCATGTCGCCGTTCGGCACGACGAGCGCCACGGCCTTTCCCGAGAACAGGCGCTGGCACGCCTCGACGATCGCATCGAACACGGGCTGGGTGTCGGTCACGGAGCCGCTGATGACGCGCAGGATGTCGGCGGTGGCGGTCTGGTGCTCGAGCGCCTCCTGCGTCTCGCCGAACAGGCGCGCGTTCTGCACGGCGATCACCGCCTGGTCGGCGAACGTGCGCAGCAGCGCGAGCTCCTTCTCCGCGAACGGCTTCGGGGGCTGCCGCATCACGCAGATCGAGCCCAGGCCCCGGCCTTCCCACAGCATCGGCGCCCACGCGATCGAGAAGTTGCCCACGCGATCGTAGACGTCGCGCACGGCCGCCGGCAGGTCCTTCATCGCGCCCACGTCCGGGAGGTGCAGCGTGCGGCGCTCGCGCAGCACGATGCCCGTGGCGCTCTCGTCGAGCGGCTTGGGGAACGATTGGGCGACCGCCGAGAACGCGGACCCGCGGAACGCCGCCGCGTGCACCATGCCGTCGTCGCGCACCTGGAAGATGCCGAGCTGCTCGGTGACGAAGAGGCGCTGGCAGCTGTCGAGGATCTTGTCGAACACCGGCCGGGTGTCGGAGACCGACCCGCTGATCACGCGCAGCACCTCGGCGGTGGCCGTCTGCTGCTCGAGCGCTTCCTTCGTCTCGTTGAACAGGCGCACGTTCTCGATCGCCACCACCGCCTGGCGGGCGAAGGTCTGCAGCAGCGCGACTTCCTTCTCGGCGTACAGGCCGGGCTCGGCGCGGTTGACGGTGATCGCGCCGATGACCTGCTGGTCGCGCAGCATCGGCACGCTCAACGCGCTGCGAAAGCCGGCCAGCTGGGCGGCGCGCTTCATCGGCGGCGCGTATTCCGCGTCCGACAGCGCCATCAGGTCGTCGACGTTGACGACGTTGCGACTGCGGATCGCGCGCACCGCGATCGACGTGCTGTCGGCCAGCCGCTGCGGCCAGGCGGCGCGCAGCGCGTCGCTTCCGGCCTCGTTGACGCCGTGGATGCTGGAGAGCTCCAGGAGATCGCCGGCGACGCGCGTGACGAGACAGAAGCGCCCGCCGGTCAGCGCGGCCGCGCGCTCGGCGATGACGTCGAGCACCGGCTGCACGTCGGTCGGCGATTCGCTGATCACCTGGAGCACATCGGAGGTGGCGGTCTGCCGCGCCAGCGCCTCCTGCGTCTCGTTGAACAGACGCGTGTTCTGGAGCGCGATCACCGCCTGGTCGACGAACGACTGCGCGAGCGCGATCTCCTCCTTGTCGTACGCATGCGGCTTCGTGTGCGCGATCGCCAGCACGCCCACGCAGTCGCCGTCGCAGACGAGCGGCAGCATCAGCGACGAGCGCAGTCCCGTGCCCTCGAACACGTCGCGCTCGTGCGGCGGCAGCTCGATCGCCGTCCAGTCGGGGATGTGAAGCATCGTCTTGCTGGCGAACACGCGCGACGGAAAGTTGGCGGCCGGGTCGATCGGCACGCGCGGCGGGTGGCCCTCGAGCCGGCGCCGGCGCTGCTCGGCATCCCGATTCGCCATCGCGCCCAGCCGATAGCTGTCGCCGTCGCGGCGCAGCAGCACGGTGAACGCCGACGGGAGCAGGCGCAGCGCGGCCGCGACGATCGCGTCGAACACCGGCTGGACGTCCGTCGGCGAGCCGCTGATGACGCGGAGGATGTCCGACGTCGCGGTCTGGCGCTCGAGCGCCTCCCGCGTCTGGCGGAACAGCCGCACGTTCTGGATCGCGATGACGGCCTGGTCGGCGAACGTCTGCACGAGCGCGATCTCGGTGAGGGAGAACGGGCGCACGTCGTTGCGCAGCATCGAGATCACGCCGACCGCTTCGTCTTCGCGCAGCAACGGCACGTTGAGCACCGAGCGGAAGCCATAGCGCGCCTGCAGCGCGCGGATGTCCGGGTACTCGGTCTCGAGCAGCGGCACGACGTCGTCGACGTGCAGCGTGCGCTTCTGCAGCACGGCCCGCCCGCCGACGGACGTCGTGCGGATCGGCAGCGTCTCGCCGTTGGGATCGGCGTAGGCCGGGCCGTAGCTCGTCATCGCACGCAAGCGGTCGCCGTCCACCAGCCACACGCGGCTGCCCTCCGCACGGCACAGGCGTCCCGCGGATTCGGCCACCGCCTCCAGCACCGGCTGAACGTCGGTCGGCGAGCGGCTGATGACCTTGAGGATGTCGGCCGTCGCCGTCTGCCGCTCCAGCGTTTCGCGGACTTCGTCGAACAGTCGCGCGTTGGTGAGCGCGATCGTCGCCTGGCGCGACAACTCGACCAGGAAGGCGAGCGCGCGCGCGTCGAAGGGGCTGCCGCCGCTGCGCCACACTGCCATCGCCCCCTTGACGCTCTCGCCCGCCACGAGCGGGACGACCATCAGCCGCTCGTCCGGACCGAGCTCGGTGCCGGGGACCCGCACGGCGCGCGGGTCGGCGGCCGTGTCGTTGATGAACTCCGGACGGCCGCTCTCGATCAGCGAGCCGATGATGCCGCGGCCCGGCTCCACGACCGTTGCCTTCAGGCTGTCGGCGAGGTCGCCCGCGGCGACGAGCGCGCGGTACGTGCGGCCGTCGGCGTCGGGCAGGAAGATCGCGCTGTTGCTCGCGTCGAGCAGCTGCTTCGCGTGCGCGGCGATACGCTCCATGACCGTCGATAGATCGAGCGTGGCCGACAGGTCGCGCCCGACCTCGGAGAGCGCCGCCGACTCGCGCGCGCTCCGCTGCGTCTCCTCGAGCAGCCGTGCGTTCTCCAGCGCGACGCCCATCGACGCCGCGATCGTCGACAGCAGGTGCACCTGCGCGTCGTCGAACGCGTCTTCACGCTCGAAACTCTCGATGGAAATTGCGGCGATCAGCCGCTCGCCCACCATCACCGGGACGAAGACGCACGACAGGCTGGCGTCGGTGCCTTCCAGAACGTTGGTGCCGATCGCGTCCATCGCGGCGCGGGTGCCCAGCACGACCGGCTTGCCGGCCTGCAGCGCCACGTTGAGCGCGGACTCCGGCTTGTACGGCCGCGTTGCCGTCGGCGGCAACCGGCGGCCGTGCTCGTACACGTAGAGGCCGTGGACGAGGCCGGTGCTCTCCTCGCGCCAGTGGATCGCGAGGTCGCCCGTGCGGAACATCTCGCGCAGCGCGTCGCCGACCAGGTCGACGATCGCCTGGAAGTTGAGCTCCTTCGCCATCCCCTGCTGGATGCTGTTGATGACGGCGAGCTCGGACGAGCGCCGCTCGGTTTCCTTCAGCAGCCGCTGCGTCTCGTCGAACAGGCGCGCGTTCTCCAGCGCGACGCCCATGCTGGCCGCTACGGTGGACAGGAGGCGCACGACCGGTTCTCCGAAGGCGTCGTCCCGGTCCATGTTTTCCACCGACATGAACCCGACCATCCTCTCGCCCGCGAAGATCGGCACGGCCACGCCGGACCGGCTCATCTCGGTACCGTCGGCCACGAGCATCTCGAGCGCCCGGTAATCCGACTGGTTGCGCCAGATGAGCGGCTGCCGGGCGAGCATGATCGCGTGCCACTTCCGTCCTGTCAGGACGTCGTCGATCCGTGACGGCGGGACGGTGAGCCGCCGGCCGCGCTCGACGCCGTACGGCAGGTGAAGGAGCCCCGAGGCTTCGTCCAGCCACGCGATCACCAGCGTGTCGGTGGCGAAGAGCTGGACGAGCTTGTCGCCGACGAGATCGATGATCGCCTGGAAGTCGAGCTCGGCCGCGATGCCTTCCTGGATGCCGTTGATCAGCGCGAGCTCGGCGGCGCGCTGCTCGGTGCGGGCGTTCGAGGCCTGCAGATCCGCCGTGCGCGCCGCGACCTTGGCTTCGAGCCCCTGCGCGAACTTCGCGTTGTCGAGCGCCACGGCGGCCTGCGCCGCGAGCATCGCGATCAGGTCGCGGTCCGTGTCGCGGAAGCGGCCGAACGCGCCGGCGATGTCGAGGTACAGGCAGCCGAGGTAGCGCTGCTGCGCGATCAGCGGTGCGACGATGACCGAGCGCTGGTCGAGCGGCGCCGCGCCGTCCGGCGCGTGGCGCAGGCTGACGGCGCGCGTGCGCCGCGCGTCGTCGAGCCAGGGCGCGACATCGCGTGCGAGCGCGTCGGCGTCCTCGCCCTTCGGCAGCAGCGCGCCGGCGACGCACGCCCGTTCCTCGTCGTCGAGGACGAGCAGCACGCGCTCGGCGCCGCACAGCTCCGCCACCTCGTCGATGACGAACTCGTGCAACTCGGCGACGCTGCGAAGCTCGTTGAGACGCCGGCCGGTGTCGGCCAGCCGCTCGAACGGCGCGCGCAGGTCCGCCTCGCCGGCCAGGTGTGCCGACTGGCGTTTGGCCGACAGGCGTCGGCGCCGCGCTTCGACCCTCCACGCGGCGACAACGGCGCGGTGCGTGTCGATGCGCGTGAGGTAGCTGCGGCGCAGGCCCTCGTCGCTCAGCGTGGCGATGCCTTCGCGGACGAGCGCGTAGGCGGTGTCGAGCGCCTGGCGCGCCTCCTTGGACGCGTCGGCGGCGGTCAGCGCGCGGTACCGGCGCCACCAGACGTACGCGGGCGAGATGCCGCCGCTCATCGAGCGGATCTCGCGCCTGGAGTAGAGCTCGACCGCTTCCTGCGTCGCCGCGAGCGCCGCGTCCACGGCGCCGCAGAGCAGGTGGGCTTCGGAGAGGTCCGACAGGATCAGGATGCGAAAGCCCTCGCTCTCGCGCTTCGCCA
>Ga0207644_10001648_pt1 | contig 14394 bp, 16 predicted proteins | sample KBSS73metaG_FD_184326 | JGI IMG/M metagenome (GOLD analysis project Ga0207644, IMG submission 184326) | Switchgrass rhizosphere microbial communities from Kellogg Biological Station, Michigan, USA - KBS S7-3 metaG (SPAdes) (version 2) | ecosystem: Host-associated > Plants > Roots > Rhizosphere... | reverse complement strand
CATGCTCCGCCCAGCGCTCACGCCATTTCTCCAGCAGATCGGTGCGGTTCCAGTCGCGGTTCTTCTTACCGAACCCGTTCTCGTCGACATCGCGCAGGGTCAGCATGACGTGCGCGTGAGGCTTTGGCTCGCCATCGGCGCCGACATCCCAGTGAACATTGAGGTCGGCGATCATCCCACGTGCGACGAACTCCTGGTCGACGAACTCGCGGGACAGCCGAATGCCTTCGGCCTGGTCCAGCTCGCGCGAGATGGCGAACTCGACTTCCCGGGAAAGCTGCGCGTCCTTGCGCAGCTCGGCCGCCTCGACCGCATTCCATAGTTTCTCGCGATCGGCGAAATGCTCGGGTGCGCCGTCCGGCAGCAGCACTTCCGAGTGAACGACGCCGGGCTTGTTCGAGAAATCGTGGTGCCGATCGAGCCGCTGATCATGCAGCCGCGAGGCAGAGCGATAGGCCGCAGACGCCAGCGCAGACGATCCGTTGGCGCGGGATATGATCTTGGCCGAGAAGTGGTAGATCGCCATGGCGGCAATCCAATTACACTACACAAGCGGCGTCGGCACGACGTATAAGCGCGCCCTCACAAGAAAACTTCTCGTGATGGACCGGGTAGGTTCAGACGGTCCCAGCTACTCTACAGCATTATTCCTGCCGTTCCATTATCATGAGCGCATCGCTCAGCAATGGAGACTGTGATGCGTAAACCCCAGGTCTTCGATTCGGAGCTGAAATCGCTCTCCGACAAGGTGAAGGTGCTTAAGGAACGCCGGGTGCGTCAGCTCGGCGAGCTGGTTACGGCAACCGGCGCCGATGCGCTCGACGCTGACCTGCTAGCGGGCGCGCTGATCAGTGCGGTGGCTACAAAGGATGCCGCGACAAAGGAGGGCTGGCGCAAGGCGGGTGCCGCCTTCTTTCGCGTCACACGCCAGCCTCGCCTCCACCCTCCCGCGGAGCCGGAAGGCGGAGCGGAGCGCGAGGGCGGCGGTGCATCGGCTTGAAGCCAGGAAGGCACGAACCGACATGCGCGAATGGGTCGTCAAGCGCCGGGAACGCGCGCGGCATCTGATCGAGCTGGGCGGCCTGGTCGTCAAGGCAGGGTTGGTCGAACTAACCGGCGATGATCGCGCCACGCTCTATGGCGCGTTCCTGTCGATCGTGGGCAAGCTGCAAGGCGAAGAACGCGATCATGCGCTTGCCCTGTGGGCGCGACGCGGCAGGCGCGCGTTCGAAGCCGAAGCACAAGCGAAAAGCGGCGCTATGGCTGTCTTACCGTCACCGCCAGCCCCACCACCATCTGCGGCGTAACGGTCGGCCCTGCAGCGCAGAGTGGAGGCCGTAGAGGGCATCGGCCATTCTGCGTTCGATCTGTCGCACGCTGAGGCCGGTGATCTCGGCGATTTCGGCATAGCTGAGATCGTCGATCCGGTGGGCCAGAAACACTTCGCGGGTGAGACGCGGCAGCGTCAGCAGAGCGGCTTCCATCCGTGCCAGTTCCTCTGCCGTCGCCATCACCTCACGGGCGGGGGTGGGATTCACGGTCGCTTCGTAGGCAGCCATGGCGCGCGCCTTCATCACGGCAAGCGATGCTGCCAGCCACGTGGGCGCGGATGACCGGTCACCTGATGCACGCGATCGAGCAGCGCGCGGGTCAGCATTTGGAGTTCCTCGGCAGAGAACGGAAAGTCCGGGGCTACATCGCGCGAACTCGCATTGCGCCACTTGCTGTACGGCGAGAGGATCGCCGCCAGCAGTTCCATGTCGGTTGTTTTGAAGCCGAGACCCGTCGCATTGGCGTGGGCGAGCGATCTGGCGACGTTCAGGCCGATATGACGGGCGCACCACGCGTCGGCGAATCCCACATCGAGCAGATGTGAACTCAGCCCAAGCTGTAGCACAATTCCGATCTGATAGAGCCTGTCGGTCGGATGCCGCACAATCCCTTTCTCTATGCCGAGAAAGAAGCCTTCGGCGTTATGATAGCGGAAGCGGCTGAGGTTCCGCCCCGCCTTGGTGCGAGCAAGGGCCGGTGGTTGATTGGCATACTGGTCGTGAAGCTTCGCCAAGGCCTCGGCCCAGGGCGATGCGGCCGGGGCGGCAAGCGCGGCAACCGGGACGCCCGTCAATGCGCTAAGTAGCGCGCGGCGTGATGTGGGGCCAACCATATGCACCTTCCGTTCCGCATCCTGGGCGGATGAAGTGGATGCGACGGAGCGGATGCGGCACGATCCCGTAGCTCCCGCGCGATTCGCGATGCCGGAATCGCCGCAGGCCGATTTGCTCGATGCCCTTGCAGCAATATACGCCACCGTTTATCGAATAAACGACGTCGTATATTCAAATAAACGGTTGCGTCAACCTGTTTGGCTTGGAGTTCGCAGACATGGCCGATACCCAAGAGGCGATGGGACGCCCACCGCTTGGAATGAAGCCGACGACGGTAAGGCTATCGGCCGAGACGATCAGCCGAATCGCAGCGCTGGTGGGCAATCGGCGGGTTGCACTGTTCATTCGCGAAGCAGTCGAGAATGAATTGCAGCGCCGGGAAAATCCTGATCCGCCAAAGGGCTGACTCGTTTTATCCGTCGGTGCCGAGCGCGAGTCGGCATCCACGGGCGGGGTAACCAGCGCCAAATCCGTACTGGCAGGGTCAATTTGTTCGTACCGGGACGGGATGGGAAAATTTCTTATCACCGACATTGGACGACAGGGGCCGCCACGGGACGCCAGAGTCCGCCACCGCACATCGGCACCGTTTTTGGCACTCTTGCACTTCGCCCCAAGGCTATCGATCCTGTTCCGGGGAGCTTCGATAACCCCGAGTATGGAAGTATCGCCCATGTCCAACGTCGAACGGATCATTCGTCTCAAGACCGTCTTGGCCCGCACCGGGCTTTCCCGCACGACCCTCTATCGGAAGATGGGCGAGGGCACCTTTCCCCGGCAGGTCAAGATCAGCATTCACGGCGCCGGCTGGCACGAGTCCGCCATAAATCGCTGGATCGCCGATCCCGCGGCCTATCGAGGTGATAGCGTAGAATGATGTCTGTTACCGCGCTCTCTCCCGGGCGAGCGCGGCTACGGAGTAAAGGCGGCTTCACGCCTTATGGTAGACATTCGGTGACGTTTGCGGCGCTCCCAAAAGCGGACCTTCGTTCATGCACCAGGGAGCGTCAGAAACTGATGCGAAGCGATCCGTGACGTGCTCGCTCCGAAATGTCATCGATCTTAAGTGAAGCCCGACGCGAAGGATTCGGACGGATATAACTGTAAAGTTTTGCTCGGAAACCCGGGTTCGAGATGTGGCGCGAAACGCATCCGACGATCTCCAGACCACGGTGTGCGAACGGACGAGTAGATCGCCTTCAGCTGTGAGGTCATCGCCCGGCGCGGGCCCGCAACGCACGTGCTCTTGCCCATGTCACCCGAGCATCTCGCTGCGGTCCGCGCTGCGGCATCGAGCGGGTTCAGACGCCGACTTCGTGTGACGTGCTCCCCAAAACTCCTCCAGTCATAACTGGAGTCCGGGGGTGTCATCGTGCCCTCGCGGGCGGGGCTGCACAACCCGCCTGGCAGCATCGGCGGGCGTCAGCCCGCCTATTCCGCTGTGCGGCCGCACATGGTTGTAGTCGTCGCGCCAGTTGCCCCGCACCGAGCGGGCATGGCTCAGCGACGCGAACAGCGTCTCGTTCAGGCATTCGTCGCGCAAGCAACCATTAAAGCTCTCGACGTAGCCGTTCTGCTGCGGCTTGCCCGGAGCGATGTAATGCCACTCGATCTGCCGGTCCTGCGCCCAGCGCAGGATCGCCAGACTGGTCAATTCGGTACCGTTGTCGCTCACGATCATCAGCGGCCTGCCGCGAACCGCGATGATCGCGTCGAGCTCGCGTGCAACACGAGCGCCCGACAACGACGTATCGACCAGCAGCGTCAGGTTCTCGCGCGTGAAGTCATCGACGACGGCGAGGATGCGGATGCGCCGGCTGCAGACCAGCGTGTCGCTGACGAAGTCCAGGCTCCACCGCTGGTTCGGCCCTTGCGGCAGGGTTATCGGCGCTCGCGTGCCCATCGCTCGCTTCCGGCCTCGCCGGCGACGCACGCGCAGGTTTTCCTCGCGATACAGCCGCAACAGCTTCTTGTGGTTCATGACGATGCCCTCTCGCGCCAGCATGATCCCCAGCCGCCGGTAGCCGAACCGGCGACGCTCGAGCGCGATCTCGCGAAGACGCGACCGAAGGTCGCCATCATCACTGCGCCGATGCGCATAGCGCATCGACGATCGATCCACGCTGAGGATGGCGCAAGCCCGACGCTCGCTGATGCCGAAGGTCTGTCGCACATCCTCGACAGCCCTTCGGCGAGCGGCAGGCCTCACCAGTTTTTTGAGGCAACCTCCTTCAGCACCGCATTGTCGAGCATCGCATCGGCCAACAGGCGTTTCAGCCGGGCGTTCTCGTCCTCGAGCACCTTCAGCTTGCGCGCCTGCGACACGTCCATGCCGCCATAGGTCGCCTTCCACTTGTAGAACGTCGCGCTGCTCACGCCGTGCTTGCGGCACACGTCCGCCGTCGATGACCCAGCTTCCTGCTCACGCAGGATCCCTATGATCTGCTCCTCGCTAAACCTGCTGCGCTTCATTTCCGTCCTCCTCAATGAAGGACTCTAGCTCAAACTGGAGGAGTTTCTGGGGAGCACGTCACGTGCAACAGCGCCGCATCGCGCTCGGCTTCGAGCACTTCCAAGTCGACCGCAATCCTACCGAATTGAAGATGTACATCGGCAACTGCCAGTGGTTGTTGAGCTGCCAGACATGATCATCTGTCGCATCGTCGGATGGCAGCTCAGAGGCGATCAGCTTCTCAAGCATTTCGCGGAACAGACGGCGCCGGTCGTCGAAATGCTGGGTGTCAATGAAATCGAGCGCCTGCCAGGTATGGTGGACGATGCGCACGCCCTTAGCCGTGAACATACCAAGCGCCGCCATCGCTTCGATCAACAGAAGCGGAAGCGGCGGTCCACCAAACATCTGCCGCGAGCACCCATTGCCGCGCGGTGCAGACCATATCGGCTTACCGTTCTCATAGACCTCGATGTCGGCGTACATCGTGGACTCGCGGCTGTAGAGCTTCCAGTTCGGCACGATATATTCGCCGACATATCCTTCAAGGTAATGGCCCTGTCGCTCCTGATCGACATAGGTCTGAAGCTGGGTGACATCGACGGGCCGCCAGCCTTGTGCGTCGGCGTAGATCATTCGGCTGAGATGGTCGTAGAATGTCTTCACGATCCCCTTGACGCGCCGCGCGATGTGCTTCGATGGGCAGCGCACTAGGTCCATCAGGATCAGCACTTTGGCGGCTTCCTCGACCGCGAAGCCTTCGAGAACATTCTGCTCGCGTGAGCCTTGTTCGAGCCGCTGACCCGCATCCCAGAAACTTCGTGCGCTCGCCGCGATGATCGGCAAGCCTTCGGCGATGAACACCAGCCTTTCTTTTTGGGAGAGCTGGGTCAGGATGTCAGCGCGGCGATTGCCATAGGGAATGTCGGCCATTGTCGTCGTCCCTTTCCCAGCCTCAATAGTCCATGTTGACGTGCCGCTCCCAGAGCCGGCCGAGATGGTCGACCAGCGCCTCGACCGCTTCGCTGCCCTGGCTGATCGCCTCGCCATATTCGGCGGTACTCTTTGCATCGAATTGCGGGTCGATGCCCCAAAGCACGAACTCGTTAGGCAATGCGAACCGGCCGCTGGTCAGCAGCGCGTCGACATCGTCAAAAAGTCGACAGGTCTGTTCATGCGTGCCAGCGGCAATCGGAAAGAAGCTCATCTCCAACCGCCCTCGATAGCGCGACAGATTGGCAGGGACCGCACCGATCTTGGGAAGATGGAAATAGAAAGCGCCGCCATCATTTTCGACGCCGCCGTGCGCAAGCGGGTTGCGGATCACGGCCTTCACATCGCGGAGCTTGCCGAGCAAGCTTCCGGCGGCGGCGTCGACTCCGCCGGCGAACAGCGTCGCGAACCGATCGTCCCATTTCGCGGCAAGGAAAGCCGGAAAGGCACCATTGGCCAGCGGCTGGCCGAGGAACGCGCGCAACAACAGCATGCGGTGTTCCAGTCCGCTGAACCAGGCGTCGACCATGGCACCCGATGCGTAGAAGCCGTGGCTGTTGGCCTCACCTTTGCGGTTGATTCTCGCCACCGCGGCTTGGAGATGGTCGACGTCGTTTGCCTTGTTTCCTGCGGTTGGTGCGATCTCCGGCGGTTCGAAGGCGAAGGCCTTGTCCGCCAAGGCACGAAAATATCGATACCGCTCCTCGTACATTCGCCAACGGTTCTGTAGCGTCAGGTTGCCCTCGGCGATCTGTGCCGTTGCATAAAGTTTGAGAAGCGGTTCCAGCAGCTTCAACGAGCCCGACAATTGCCCCGACACGCGAGTCAGGAGCTTAGGGTCCACATCGCGCGGTGCGAGGATGCGGAAGCCAAATTTCTGAAGTGTGAAGCCGAACGGCTCTCCATCGACCGTCGCGAAGATGGTCCAGCGCACCTTTTCCCAAGGCCCGCTCGCGCGAAAGCCCATGACTGTGTGCAATCCGAACAGCACCAGCTCGGGAACCGGAAACAGCGTGCGATCGGGCGAATGGGCCACCATGGCGCGATCACTCGCACCTTGCGGATATTCGCTGCTGAAGCCCTTTAGAGCCTTGGTCATTCGACGCTTGAGCGTATCCAATTGCTGCTGGATATCGGGGACGGGCATCTCGGTCATTTCGGCTCTCTATCCGATGCGATCTCTAGTGGTCGCCGCGCCCGTGTCGCCGTGAACGCTCTGCTATTGATTGGTCAGTTTCTAACGCCGCTGTCTAAGAGGGGCCAGTCCGCTCCCGGCCCAACTGCCGCCATTCGATGCTTGGGGACAGACAATCAACGTTGCTGTCCTTCCGTTCGCCAATGACGGCCGGTTCATCGTCGAAGGGCAGGTGCTGCCCGGGAAGGCCGGCATCTTGGTCCCGAAAGCGGCACAGTTCGAAAAGTGGGACGCCGTCGGCGGCGAGGTCGTGCCGCCGATTCCCGGGTCACAAGGGGCCGCCCAAGAACGGATGGCAAAACGCCGGGCTATCGCGCAGCCAGCCACGCGCACACCGCGCGCGAGAAGCCGGGCACCGGCTTGGCGAGCGTGTCGAGCAGTTCCAGCAAGTCCATAGCGGGCTTACGATAGCTCGCGGCCTGCTTGGTCATGGCGCCTATGACCAAATCCGGCGCCTCTTCGAAGACGGTGAGCAGGAAGGCGTCGGGGCTCTGTGCCACGATCCCTGCGGGCAACTCGGCAAAGTCCTTGAGGTTCGATGTGACAATCGCTGCGGCACCGATCTCCTGCGCGGCGGCAGCGACATGGCGATCCTTGGGATGGTTGCGCATCGCCGCTTCATGGCGCTCCCATCCCTGGACCCGGGCGTCGGGAAAAGCCGAGGCCATCGTCTCGACCAGACGGCGCGCCTGCGCTTCATCGGCGCGGTGCTGGTCCACCAGGTTGTGCGTCACCTCCTCGAGAATGCGGTCCGACCAGTGCGCGCGGAACCCGCCCGCGGCAGCCACGCGCAGCAGAGTGTCCCGCAGGATCATCGGAAACAGGACGTCCGCATCGAGGACAGCAATCACGGGAACCTATTCCTTCGGCTTGGCGCGCACGAGGCGGCGCTTCGGCTTGGGCGGCGCGGGCGTCGGCGTCTCGCCCTCGGCCTTCTCCGCCTCGCGCTTCGCCTTGTTGATCTCGGCCTGGGCACGGGTCACGTCGTTCGCCCCGATGTCGATCGCACGTTCGAGGAACGCGCTCATCGTCTGGTCCTGCAGCCCCGCCAGCGCCGGCGGATCATAGGGTCCGCTTCCCTGCGCCTTCTTTCTTTCCCACAGGTTGAGCAAGACGATGTTCGGGTTGGGCAGGAAGGCCAGCCCATATTTCTGACCGGCGCTGGGCTGGAGCTCGACGAACCCCAGCCCTTCCAGAAGGGTCAGGCGTTCGTGGAAACCGCGAATGCCGCGCGCACCAGTGAAGCCCGAGGCGTAGAACAGGTCGGGCGCACGCGCGAGCCGCACGAAGCCATTGTCCCAGGTCGCACAGAACAGCGCGAAATAGGTCTGGCCGAGCGGCTTGCCCTTGGACAACTCGTCCAACGCCCGCATCAGCATCGGCATGGTCTTGGGCACCGTGGCGAAGCCATGATGCTTGCGGCGGTCCCACAGGCGTTCGCCGGCATCGGGAAACGTGCTGTCGCGCAGCTCGATATCCTTGCTGCGGACTGCCTTTCCCTTCAAAGTCGTTATCGCCACGGTCTTGGTCCTTCAATCTGGTTCATCATGACCACAATCTAAGCCTGAATTTCCTGCGAAAACAGTGGCATACGCAAGGCACGATGCGCGCGACTCGTCATAGAACGCGCAATTTCACCATAGATTCCTGACTCATATGAGTCACGAAGCCTATCAATCCTGACTCATATGCGGCAAGACATGTCCGAAAACGTCAGTCATTTCCATGGGTTAGCGGGCGCCCATATGTGCTGCGGTACTACGGTGCTGCATCGTCCTAACCTGTGCTCCGCTGTGCTGCGGTTGGGGATGTCTGAAGGGGTTGGTTGCGTTTGGGTCGTTTATTCCTCATACTGGGCCTATGACCGCACCCGCCCGCTCCCTGCCAGCAAAGACGCGACGCGTGGCCACCGGCGTTCCGCCGGAGGACCGCGCCGCTGCCGCGCATCTCGCGCTGGCGCTCGCGCCGGCGCGCGGACGTGCCGGACGGGTTCAGCTGATCGGCCCGGACGGGGCTTCCCTTGATCTGCCCGAGCCCTTGGCGATGGTGGTCGCGCGGGCGGCTTCGCTGATCTCGGAAGGCCATCAGGTGTCGGTGATCGCCGAGGACGAGCTGCTGTCGACCCAGGCGGCCGCCAAGCTGCTCAACGTCTCGCGCCAATATGTCGTGCGTCTCGCCGACCAGGGCGACCTTCCCTCGTTCAAGGTCGGTAGCCATCGCCGGCTGCGCACCAGCGACGTCGCGGCTTACAAGCGCGATCGCGACGCCAAGCGCGATACCGCGCTCGATCGCCTCGCCGCCTTGAGCGAGGAAATGGGCGGCTACGCGCTCGACAGCTGATCGGCCCGTCATGCCGGGCTCAGCCGCTTGGGCACCATGAGATACCCGATCTCGCGCTCCGCGGGGAGAACCGAGACATAGCCGATCGTCATTGGCAGCGGCGTTTTGTCGACCCAGTTGGCGCCGACCATGCGTGTCTCGCGAACCGCGTAGAAAGCCCGCGCGCCTGCCTGCGTCAGATCGGCGAGCAGCTCGTCGAGATGCGCGTGGGACTCGAGCCGGCTGCCGTGCGAGAGCTCGACCCAGATATCGAGATAGTCCTGCAGATTATCGTAGAGCGATGCCGCCGCGATCTGCGCCTCGGCGCCGGACTCCTCGTCGGTATTGAACACCCACGCCGTCGCGCGCCCGATCAGCCCGGCCATGGCGGCGGCGGTATCGAGCGGGAACGCCTCGAGCTTGATGTGGTCGGGATGGCGCGCCTCCTCTTCCTTGAGCTGGGCGGCTCGCATCGATTCGAGGAGGTCGGTGACGGTGCCGACGAAACCGGGATCGTCGAACGTGTCGGGATTGTCATAGCCGAGGCCGCGCGCTAGCGAGCGCCGCGTCTGGAGGCTGGCCGTCTCCCCGGCCTCGACGCGCTGGATGGTGCGGATGGTCAGCCCGGACGCCATGGCCAAGGCGTCCTGCGACAGGTTGGCGGTCTCGCGCAGCATGCGCACCCAGAAGCCAAGCATTTTCGGTGGCAGCGATTGCGTAGCGGTCGTCATGGCCGTCCTTTCTCGATGACGGGACAGATACCGGCAAGCACCCTGGATCGATACGACAGCATGGCGACAGCGGTCCGACAGGGCGTCGATAGCGCGCGCCAGGCTAAGCCCCTACCTTGAACCGGAACTAACGGAGGCGGCATGCTCGACCAGGATCAGATCAATTTGCTCGAGCATGCGCGGGCGACCTTCAAAACGGTGTCCATAGAAGGCCATACGCCCTTCGACGACCGCTCGTTCGCAGCCTTTCTGCAAAGCCACGACCTGACGAGCGTGTCCGTGTTTCCGTACGAATCGCAGATTGCCGGTTTTTCGAAGGAGGGCCGCGCCAAGATCGACACGCTCGCGAGGACGCTACGCACGGCCAGCTCGCCGCAGATGCGCGCCGTCACCAACGCGTTGCTGGCAGGCACGCTCACCAAGATGCTCACCGAGGCGCTGCGCGGCCGTGCGGAGGGCCCCATCACGCAAGACGAGCTGCAGGCGTTCGATGACAGGGTCGCGGCATGGTTCGCGAGCCATGCGGTCATCCGTACGCACTATATTCCCTGCATCCTCAGCCCTTGGGCCGACGCCAGCTTCACGGTCGGGCCGGTTCGGTTTCAACACCGCAGCGACTTCCCGGTGGCGGACTTCGGCATGACCCCGGAGCAGTTCGATGCCCTGAACGACGATGGGGACCTAAACGACCTGACTGGCCTCAAGGCATTCATGAACGAGCAGCATGCGGACTGGATCGCGGTCGTCGGCGTCCCCGGTCACGAGCCGACGCAAGCCCGCGTGACCGCAGATCTCACCGTGGATGTCGCGCTGGCCATCGTGCAGCTGCTCACGCCCCTAGATCATTATCGGCAGGCGGCGCGCTGCACCGCGCGGAGCGCGCCTGCCTGGCGCGTCGACGTCGTTCTGACCTCGGACGGCGGCGGCGCCGGTGGACGGTCGAACAACCAGCCAGGCCTCGGCGTCGCGCCGGAAGGGCTGGGCGTGATCCTGAAGGCGCAGGCCCGCGAGTTGCAGTCGATGGGGGCGAGGCTCTCCGGCTATCTCCACGGGACGAGCACACTGCCCGGCCTCGACGAGACCTGGTGCAATGCCGCGTATTGGTACCATGAGGCGATCGCCGAAGCGCTCGAGACCGTCGCCATCGCCAAGCTCGAAACGGCAATCGAGGTATTGTTCCGGTCGGTCAGCAGCAGCGGAAGCACCAAGCGCCTGATCGACGGCTTGGAGATATTCTTCGGCCTGCGGAAGGACGACCTGCTGCCGAATGGTGACATGACCGCGGCCGAGTTCGCCGCCGCGATCGTGACGGCGCGAAGCCGTGTCCTGCATGGAACGTGGCAAACTCTGATTCCAGACCTTCCCGAAGGTAAGGGCGGCAAGACCATCAGCCTACGAGCCACCGAACAGTTCGCCTGCCTGCTTCTCGTCAAATTCAGTCTCGCGCTCGATCACTATGGCGCGAGCGCCGCTCCTGTCGATCAGCTCGAGCCATTCCTAGACTGGCTTCGTACCGGCCCCGCGCCGAGCACACCACTGTCCGGAAGTTGACGCCATGCGCTAGCGAAGAAGTTCCTGTGAGTCTCCCGACCGAACGGTAGCTTTGTCGGCGTCACTGATCAAAGCTTGTCGTTCCGCTTCCGGCCCAAGTCTTGCCGTTTGACAATCTTCCACTCGTCTCGCCCCTCATCTTACCAGCGGCGGTAGGTGCTCGTCCCATTTTTGATCGCACAAGGTCGGGCAAAAATTGATGGTATGTTTGATGGCGCCAGACTCGCCGCTAGATACTTTCTATCATTATATCAATTTCTTAGAGGCAGCCCACAGCTCCCGTAGGGGTCACCATGTTCATCAAGCACCGAGCTGCTTGGAACCGACGTTGCGGCGTCGCCTTCGGTAAAATCTGGGTTGTAGACGCCCTTGGCCTTCGCCGATCGTGGTGGGCGAGCCCCCGCCAGCGCCTCGTCCCGCTTCAGGGCGCCGCCAAGGCGCTAGAACTTGTTATCCCGCGGAAATCCCTGCGGCGGCAGCCTGCCCGCGGCGCCTCGTGCGACCTTCCACGGCAGCAGGTCCTTCTCCACCCGGGTGCGGCCGCTTTCGCCGCCCATGGTCCAGCTCAGGCCATCCTCGAGCCGCAGCGTGATCGCGTCGGCCATGCCGCCGTCGCGGTAGCGTTGCAGAGTGACGCCCTGGCCCTTGGCGAGGATCGGGAGTTCGGTCAGGCTGAATACGACCAGCTTGCGGTTGTCGCCCATCACCGCGACGTGATCGTGCTCGGGCGGTATCTCGCGCACCAGCGCCAGCTTGACGCCCGGCTTGGTGCTCATCACCCCGCGCCCGCGCCGCGTGTCGGCAAGCAGTTCATCCGCCTCGGCGGCGAAGCCACGGCCGATGTTCGAGGCGAGCAGCAGCTGCGCCTTGGGCTTGTAGACCACCACCGCGACGATCTGCGCCTCGGTGTCGATGTCGAGCATCGTGCGGATCGGTTCGCCGAAGCCGCGCGCGCCGGGCAGCTTGTCGGCGCCCAGCGTGTAGAACCGCCCGTTGTCGAGCGCGATCAGCAGCTTGTCGGTGGTCTGCGCGTGCAGCGCAAAAGCCGGGCCGTCGCCCTCCTTGAACTTGAAGTCGCCCCCTTTGTTCTCCTGGCCAAGCGCCACGTGGCCCTTCGCCGCCCGCAGCCAGGCGCGCTGCGAGACGATCACCGTCACCGGCTCCTTCTCGATCATCGCGTCCATGCTGAAGGCGACGGTCGGCGCGGCCTGCGCGATCGTGGTGCGCCGGCGGCCGAGCAGCGTGTCGGGCGCATAGTCCTTGCGCAAGTTCGCCAGGTCGCGCTTGATCCGGGTGCGCTGGCGGGCGGGGCTTTCCAGCAGCTTGTCGAGCTCGTCCTGCTCCTTGAGCAGGTTCTCGTGCTCGCGCCGCAGCTCCATCTCCTCCAGCTTGCGCAAGGAACGCAGCCGCATGTTGAGGATCGCCTCGGCCTGGCGGTCGGTCAGCTCGAACTCGGCCATCATCACCGGCTTGGGCTCGTCCTCGGTGCGGATGATCTCGATGATCCGGTCGAGGTTGAGGTAGGCGATGATGTAGCCCGACACGAGCTCCAGCCGCGCGGCGATCTTCTCCAGCCGGTGCCGGGTGCGGCGCAGCAGGATGTCGATCTGGCTGTAGATCCACTCCTGCAGCAGCAGCCTTAGCCCCAGCACGCCCGGCGTGCGGTGCGCGTCGAGCACGTTCAAGTTGAGCGTGAACCGGCTTTCGAGGTCGGTCAGCCGGTAGAGGCTTTCCTTCAAGAGCTCAGGATCGACATTGCGGCTCTTGGGCACGAAGACGATGCGGACCGTCTCGTCGCTCTCGTCGCGCACGTCCTCCAGGATCGGCAGCTTGCGGTCGGCGATCAGCGCGGCGACTTGCTCGATCAGCTTGCCCTTGGGCAGCATGTAGGGGATTTCGCTGATGACGAGCTGCCACTGGCCGCTGCCCAGCTTTTCGATGCCGGTCTCTTCCCAGGCATCTCCCACCCGCCCGGTCGAGAACCGCCCCCGCACACGGAAGGCGCCCTTGCCGGTCTCGTAGGCGTGGCTGATCGCATCGGGACTGTCGACCACCAGGCCGCCGGTGGCGAAGTCGGGGCCGTGGAAGACCTGCATCAGCTCGGCATGCTCGGCATGGGGGTTGTCGATCAGCAGCAGCGTCGCGTCTATGATCTCGGCGACGTTGTGGCTGGGGATCGAGGTCGCCATGCCCACGGCGATGCCGGTGGCGCCATTCGCCAGCAGGTTCGGGAACAAACCTGGGAAGATCTCGGGCTCTTCATCCTCGCCGTTGTAGGTCGGGTGGTAGTCGACCGTGCCTTCGTCCAGGCCGCCCATCAGCTGGATCGCGGTCTTGGTCAGCCGGGCTTCGGTGTAGCGGTAGGCGGCGGCGTTATCGCCATCGATGTTGCCGAAGTTGCCCTGCCCCTCGACCAGCGGATAGCGCAGCGACCAGTCCTGCGCGAGGCGGACCATCGCGTCGTAGACCGAAGAGTCGCCGTGCGGATGGTACTTGCCGATCACATCGCCCACGACGCGGGCGGACTTCTTGAACGCCTGCCCCGGATCGAGCTTGAGCTGGCGCATCGCCCACAGCAGCCGGCGGTGCACCGGCTTCAGGCCATCGCGCAGGTCCGGCAGCGAGCGGGCGGTGATCGTCGAGAGCGCGTAGACGAGGTAGCGTTCGGACAGCGCCGCGTCGAACGGCGCATCGACGATGGCGTCGAAGGGATCTTTATCGTCGGTCGGGCTCACCATGGCCGGAATGCCCTAGCAACGCCATGGCCCGAGCGGAACCTGCGGAACCCATCTTTTCCGCCAGGCATTCTCCCGGCATCCCCCTACAAGGAGAATACCGATGGCCAAGAAGGTCCTGATCCTCGCTACCGACGGCTTCGAGCAGTCAGAACTCACCGGACCCAAGCAGGCGCTTGAGGACGCCGGCATCGAGACGACGGTCGCCAGCCCGCATGACGGCGAGATCAAGGGTTGGGACAAGACAGACTGG
>Ga0207644_10001645_pt1 | contig 14397 bp, 7 predicted proteins | sample KBSS73metaG_FD_184326 | JGI IMG/M metagenome (GOLD analysis project Ga0207644, IMG submission 184326) | Switchgrass rhizosphere microbial communities from Kellogg Biological Station, Michigan, USA - KBS S7-3 metaG (SPAdes) (version 2) | ecosystem: Host-associated > Plants > Roots > Rhizosphere >... | reverse complement strand
AGGTCGCTAGTTCGAATCTAGTCGTCCCGACCATTATTCCTATTTGGCCTTTTCAGCAGAATTCTGCGAAACATAGGCCATATTTTTGCGAGTCTAAATCCTTTTGGCCTCCAGAGCGCCGTTGCCGATTTCGGCACCCTTCAGTCCTTCCACGGCCATCTTTAACTGCTGTTCCCCGATGCGCCATCGTTCGATTTCGTTCCCAGAACTCCTCAGTAATCTGTCGGTCAGCTTGTCGATGTCAGGGGCATTCATCCGTTTACGAATCACTCTCCCATACTTGAAGCCGGACATTTTGACAGGACTTCCTGCAAAAATAGTTACCTTCTATTGAATATCGGACGCGACGGGAATGTTGCAGGCCGGCGTTTAAGTGTTCAACGATTTTTTCCTTGCCCGTCAAACAGTGATTCGATAATCTGCGCTCTCTATGATTAATGTGTTTTCTGGGCCCCTGGGATTTGTGCGCCTTGCAGTATCTTTCTGTCTTATTGTTACCTTGATCTCCGGATGCAGTACTTCGCCGGTGAATTCGGGGTCGTCCTCCGGCGTAGGAGGCAGCACCACGCCTATAACTACGCCGCTCGCGATTACGTCCGTTTCTCCTAAGGACATCCCAGTCGGTTCGTCCTCCGTTGCGATCGTCGTGACGGGCACAGGATTCACCTCGAACTCGGTAATCCAGCTCTCGGGCACGACCATCCCGACAACGTTCGTCAGTGGTACAGAGCTCCGCGCGACAATTCCGGCCTCTCAGTTACAGACAGGCGCGATTCTCAAACTCGCCGTTGCCAATGGCACTCAGGTGATTGCCGCGGATACCACCAATAACGTTGCGGTGGATAACCCTGTTCCAACAGTTGCCGCACTTGCGCCGTCGAGCGTTCTCGTCGGTTCGCCTGCGGGGACCATCACCATCACGGGCGAGAATTTCGTCCCGGGCATCACTCTCGCGGTCAATGGCAGCCCGCGCAATACCACTTATGTCAGCTCAACGCAGCTTACGGCAAACCTTACCGCAAACGATTACCTCGGCGCCGCGCCGCTGCTTCTCAATGCCGTCAACCCTCAGCCCGGCGGCGGAGCTTCCGGCACGATCGCACTTGTCGTCGCGAATCCCACGCCCGCCATCGCATCCCTCTCGCCGAATGCGCTGAAGGCTGGATCGCCTGCAACGGCAGTCGATATCATTGGCACCGGCTTTGTTGCAGGCACGGGAGTGCTCGTAAACGGTGCGTCGCGTTCGGCAACATTTATCAGTGCAACGGCGATGAAGGTCGCGTTACCACCGGCTGACCTGGTAAGCGCGGGCTCACTTGGCATCACGGCCGTCAATCCGGCACCAGGCGGCGGCGTCTCAGCATCATCTGCGATCGCGATTGACAACCCGGCTCCGGGTGCGATCACTCTTGCTCCGACTTCGGTCATCGCCGGAACCGGCACTGCTCAGATCACCGTCACCGGGTCGAACTTCGTTCCAGCGACCGTCGTCTACGTGAACGGGCAACCGCGCACAACGACTTATGTGAGTGCCACACAGCTGATAGCTTCCTTGACTTCAGCCGATCTCGCAACGGCAGGTGCTCTCGCTATCGTCGCTACAAACCCAGGTCCCGGTGGCGGCAGCACGGCCCCGGCCTCGCTGCCTGTGAATAATCCCGCTCCGGGCTCGATCACCGTTACGCCGAACCTTGTAATGACCGGTACGGCGACGGAAACTCCAATTACCATTACGGGTGCGAACTTCGTCTCTTCGACGGTTGTGCAGATCAACGGTACTGGACGTCCAACAACCTATATCGGCTCAACCCAGCTGCTCGCGTCCCTCACCGTTGCCGACCAGGCCACGGCAGGTAGTCTCTCCGTCAACGTATTTACGCCAACTCCTGGCGGCGGCTTGTCCAGTGCTGCATCTATCGCGATTAATAATTCGGCACTTGGTTCCATTACTCTGTCGCCATCGACTGTGCCTGCGAGCAGATCTACCAGCACAGTCATCAACGTAAGTGGTGTGGGGATGGTGCCCGGCACAGGTATCCAGATCAACGGTTCTGCCCGCGCGACGACCTACATCAGTGCGAATCAGGTCACCTTCGTCCTGCCACCTTCCGATGTTGTAGCGGCTGGAAGACTCAATGTCACTGCGGTCAATCCGGCACCGAACTACAGCGTTTCTCCAGTCGCAAGTCTTACCGTGGCGAGTCCTACGCCTACGCCGGTAATAACCTCGTTGAATCCGACTTCCGTAATTGCGGGATCACCCGCGCTGACCTTGTCGGCGATGGGTACTGGGTTCAGCACTGGCTGCTCGCTTCAGTGGAATACCACGATCCTGACCACGAGTTATTCGTACGGCAGCATCTATAATCCGTCGACGGGTACCTATACTACGGGCTACAGCCTCTATGGGACGATTCCAGCATCGTTGCTGACGACGAAGGGATCGGCAAGCATTACCGTAAGCTGCCCCACGGCAATCACGCCTGTATCGAATGCCGTGACCTTCAATGTTACCGACCCGCCGGTCCCAACTCTGTCATCACTGTCCACGACAGCCGGTCCCATCGGCACGGACACGAAACTCACCATCTACGGGACGGGTTTCACCTCGACGTCTACCGTTTCCTACAACGGGCAGGCACTTCCGACGATTTACACGAACTCCGGCTCTCTAAACGCGACTGTACCTGCCTCGCAATTGCTGTTCCCTGGTACGGGAAACATCACGGTTACCACGCCGGCGCCTGGTGGAGGTACCTCGAACGCGCTCGTGTTCACGGCGTATGTGCCGATAGTTAGTAACAGCATGGTCTACAACCCGGTGAATGGTCTGCTGTATCTGTCCATTCCCGCAAGCGTCGGAGCTCCATATGGGAACTCGATCGTCTCCATGGATCCTGCGACGGGTGCTCTTGGTACACCGATCCCGGTTGGAAGCGAGCCCAATAAACTAGCCCTTACGTCGGACGGCAGATATCTCTGGGTCGGTCTGGACGGAGCCTCGGGTATCCGCAAGATCGATTTGACTACCGGAAGAGCGGGTCTGCAGTTCGCTCTGGGCGTCTCGAACATTAACAATGGTCCACAAGTGGCGCTCAATCTCGTCGCGCTTCCAGGCGCCACCGACTCGGTCGTTATTCTTCAAGGTACAAGCTGCTGCTACTCCTCTGCGTTGGGAATCTACGACAGCGGAGTTTTGCGCGGCACCCTCACTTCGCAGAACTTCTATTCGCAGTACGCCCTGCAGGTCGATGGAAGCCGAACGGAGATCTACGTTGGTGGGACTGGCCTCTATACGTACACCTACAATGCTTCCGGTTTAACGGCAAAGGTCACCAACACAAACTCGAACATCTCGCTTGCGGGCAGTTCGTTCGATGAGATGCAACTGGTTGGTGGCAAACTCTACGGCGACTATGGGAAGGTATACGATGCCGAGGCGGGAACTCTTCTCGGAACGATGTACCAGACTGGAACGACGATCGCGCAGGGGCCAACCCTTGTCGATACTGCCCTGAACAAGGTTTTCATTCTGGATAACTCCTCCTGCTGCTCCGGTTACAGCCAGATCCAGATCTTCAATCCTGATGACTTTACCGCCACAGGTGCGACGATTCCGATCTCGGTTCCGTACTCCATCTACAACAACACGAATCAAAGTTACATCTACTTCAATCCGAACCGTCTTGTTCGCTGGGGAAGCAACGGATTGGCCTTCCACACGAATGCCGGGATCTTCACGTTGCAATCGAACAAGGTAAAGGACCTCTCTTCCATCGCCGCAGATCTGGCTGTTACAGCCACGGCGTCCTCAGATACAACTACCGGCTCGACCTCGACGTACACGGTGACGGTGACGAACAACGGCCCGTCGACTGCGACAGACGTTGCCCTCGCAATCCAGGTTCCCTCTACGGGAGTTCTGGCTTCGGCAAACACTACATCCGGTGCCTGCGCAACCTCAACGAGTGGCTGCAGTTTAGGAAGTGTTTCAAGCGGATCTACTGTCACGGTCACGGTTACTATTCTGCAGACCTCCGCGGGAACAGCTACACTGAACGCTCGCGTCAGCAGCTCTTCGACCGATAGCAACAACACGAACGACTCTGGTTCAGCTTCGCTCTCCGTCACGGGAAGCGACTACAACCTGTCGCCGACACTGAGTTCAGTTGCTCCGAATGCAATCCGGAGTGGCAGCTCGGACACCACCATCACGGTGACGGGAACGAACTTCGTGCCCGGGTCGACGGTTATGCTCGGAACAACCACGCTCAACACGACCTACACCAGTTCGACCCAGCTCTCGGCGACGGTGCCCGCTGCGCAGTTGACAGGTATGGGATGGGCTTCTCTCTCGGTCACCTCTCCATCGCCTGGAGGTGGCACATCGAACTCCGCGCCGCTCACGATCTACTCCGTGCTCTCCCTCGGTGTGAATCACGTCATCTACGACCCCTACAGTCGCAAACTTATGGCGAGCGTGTCGACAGGATCGTCCACAACTGCCGGAAGCTCACTCGTGGCGATCAGCCCGGAGACTGCCGCCGTCGGAACGCCGGTTCCGCTCACCAATATTCCAACGAAGCTCGCGCTGAGTGACTCCGGTCAAACGCTCTATGTTGCAAACAGCACGGCTTCCAGCGTTCTTCGCTACGACATGTTGACCGGAACGACCGACACGATTGCCATCCCAACAACTGGAAGCCCGTACTACACTCCATATGCCCTGGAGCTTACGGTCCAGCCGGGATCAGAGAACACACTGGCTCTGTCCCTGGGAAATTACTATTACGGCAGCGGTATCTATGACTATTCGACCAGCACTAAGACAATGACCCAGCGGTCAAGCTACCTGAGCTATAACAGCTACCCATGTATGCGATTCCTCGATGCGTCGACGCTGTTTGTCACCGGCGACTCGAACTACCTTACATTCTTCGGGGTCAACGCTAACGGGTTCACTTCCACCACCGGAACGACAACCCCACTCACACGGTTCAATTGCTTCAAAATAGTGGGAGGCAAGGCCTTTGCATCCGGCGGCGGAGCGGCTGCATTATCGTCTGGAGGCGGTGTCACGCAGCTTGGCAGCTTTACACTGCCATCACAATACACCTACTCAGGTGGAATGCCGATTGCCGCGCCCGATATCTCGCTCGGTCGCGTCTTCTTCCCCGGAAGCACGGCCACCACCTCGTATGGATATACAGACGGTCTGCTCTCGTATGACTCCGGCAATTACCTGCGGACGGGTTCTATCTCTCTCAACATCCCAACCATCGAGGGCTCCACTAACTTCTCCATGCAGGACCTAGTGCGCTGGGGCGCGGATGGATTAGCCGCAGTCACTTCAACGGGACACATCTATCTCGTGCGCGGACCGTTCGTTGTTCCACAACTGCTAGGTATCAACACCGCTGCGGTGCTGACAGGTTCGTCTGCTTCTACCGTCACCCACGGCGCCGGAAATACGCTACTTACCCTCACGGGAAGCAACTTTGTTCCGGGTGTCGCTGTGAATTGGAACGGAAGCTATCGAACCACGACGATTGTGGATGCAACGCACTTGGCGGTTGCCATCCCTGCCTCAGATATTGCAACCGCAGGCACGGCATCCCTTACAGCCGTGAACCCCGGCGCTGCAGCTTCATCGGCACTGACAATCACGATCCAGTAGGGCATAGCTGAACCCTGTACACCAGTTCATAAGGCTATGTATTTAACTTCGATGCTGTGGGGTTTAACGCAATGGGAAGTGTGCCTGCACACAAACCCAACCTTCCTTCCGGAAGAAACGGAATCTTCGGTCGGTCGCGTCCGGTCTCAAAAAGACCCGAAAGAATTTGAGAGATTTCCAACTAGGGAGAGTTCTAAAATCGTCCAGTAGGGCCGACGACTTCCATACTCATTTGTTGAGCCAGGGTTCTTATAAGTCCTTTGCTGCCCGAAGGAACTTTGTTCAGTTGAACATCAACAGCGCACCCTGACCTGTTGCAAGAAAAATATGGCCTTCTCTCCGGTTTTAAAGGACATCAGGTTGGCTGCGTTCGAAGTCGAAAGCTCATTATCTGGCGATATCGACGAAGATCCGCTCCGCCTTTTACTGCATTCCCAGATCAGCAAGTTGCTTGGGATTCACTTCATCGACAGCCAGCACATTATGGCAAGTAGAGCAGTCGTTGCCAATGCTCTTTCCGTCTTTCGTATTGTGGCTTCCATCGTGACAGCGGAAGCAGCCGGGATAGTCGTTATGTCCGGAGTTATTCGGATGCGTGCCCCAGGTCAACTTCATGAACGGAAACACATTCTCACTATAGATCGTGCTCAGCACTGTACCCGCTTCATCAATCTGAGGTTTCTTTTGGCTCCAGGCATCCGGATATTGAGAGCGATAGAAGCTCTCCAGGCCAGCCTTAATCTTGGCCTCCGCATCTCCTTGCGAAGTATAGTCGGCCTTGATCAAGGCAAGGCCTTCTTTGTGCAGGAAAGGCAAAGAAGCACTGAGCCGTCCGCTGGCCATCGCTTTGTTTAGGGCCTTCACGGGTGTATCAAAGGAATGAGCAGCCCTGTTATGGCAGTCGATGCAATTCATTAAATGTTTTTGGCCACCCTCGGGAACTTTTGTGTCCGCAGACACAAATTCCCGCACAGAACCGTCATCATTTGTGGTGGCTACCCAAGGAATCGTCTGATTTTCATTGTCGGTGGAAATGAATTCTATATGACCGAGATGCGCGCCATGGATTCCGCTGAGTCGGCCAGCCATGTTCTTGCCTCCCACATGTACCAGGACGAGGGAATGTGTGACGGAGTTGTTTTCATCATCGCCAAATGAAGTCTTCACAACCAGCTTGTCGCCGACGAATTTCTCTGGATTGTGGCAGTGGATACAGGTGCTGTTCGCGGCAGGCACTTTGCCATCAGCCCTGATGGGGCGCGAATAGTCGCCCAACACGACATGCACAAGTTGCCTGGTGCCATTTAGCTTTGCACTTATATATCCCGACATCCCTGATGCTATATGGCATTCGGTACATGCCACGTGCGCATGCGAGGATACATGATAAGCCGTCCACTCCGGTGCCATGACGTGACAGGACTGACCACAGAACGACGGCTTATCCATTGTTGCGACACCGCGATAGCTTGCCGTACCGACAATGACAAAGTTGATCGCTGTCGCCAAAAGAACAAGGCCCAGGGTACGACGAAAAACCGGACTGCGAAGATCAACTGCGGGGTATTCCGTCGGAAGCTGCCCCTTCGCCCTTAGAGTTCGCTTCTTCCACCAGATACCGAGCGGAATGAGGCATAGTCCCAGGACAAAAAGGGCAGGCAGGCAGAGGTCGAAGATAATGCCTACATATGGATTTGCAGATCCGCCGTGGCCAAATACGGCGACAACCCAGAAGCCGATCAGAGTCAGTGCAGACGCAGTCGTAAGCCCGATTCCGACAAGACTGATCGGGTTATGTGCAAGAAAAACGAGTGGCCTTATTCGCCTCTCGCCGAATTCTCCATATCTAGCCATCGCTCAGAGTCTCATCCGTTTATTTTTTCTGCAGAGTACGGATGTGTGCGACGACGTCAGTGATCTGCGCATCAGTGAGCTTGCCGGTGTAAGCAGGCATCTTGCCCTTGCCATTCTTGGTGATGGCGACAAGATCTGCGTCAGACTTACTTACGATATCGGGTGAACTGAAGGGCACAACCTTTGTGGACTTGCCGGCTGGAGTGTTCCCGCTCCCGTCCGCCGCATGGCACATCTGACACTTGGATTTGTAGGTATCTGCACCCGACCCCTGAGCCAGGCACATTGTGCTGGCAGCGAGCAAGCTGATAACGCAAAGGCGAACGGATTGTCTCAACATGTTTCAGGTTCCTCCTCTTTGAATGACGTTGAATCATACTCCAACAGCAAAAGAGCTAGAAAGCATAGCGCACTGCCAATGTAATGATATTTCCGTGAAAGTTTCGTGGCAGTGTGGGGCCAATTGGCAAACCTTCGCCGTAGCCGTAAAAGTTGTAGTCCGCCTTCCACGTCCACTGCTGCTCAAGATCCCATGCCACCCCTGCGTATGGCGACTGAAAGTATGACTGCAGGGAGCCATTCACCTGGCGGACATTCATAAAAGTTGTCGCGCCATTGACGGCGCTGATCCGATAGCCAGCATTCACGTGGAAGCGCTTCAATGGCGAGGACACAACTCCAAAAGATCCATACTGGGTCGGCTGATTGTAATAACCGTCACTCTTATACGGTGTACCGGCGCTGACACAGATTGGGGGTGCCGTTCCTGCTGTAGGTGGAGGCGGAGTGGAGGCGTAGCACAAGAGCGTCGTGGAGTAGATATCGCTATAGCCATAACTCATATCGAGTGACCACTTCTCGCCGGGCGCGATCGATGTCCCGAACGAAAAACTGCGATTGTGATCGAGGTGATTCACATTTGTTACGTTGTTGCGACTCTCCATGATGTTGGCACTGCCAGAAAATGAGAGCCAGGGCCGCGGCTGGTAAGTGGCACGAACCCGGTAGTGTTGAAGTTGGCGCGGACTGATACGCGTGAACGCATTATCCGCATACATGCCATCGAAATTGAGATTGATACGCAACTGCGGAGTAGGACGGAGGGCAGCACCGAAGAGTCCCCAGTTTTCGTGGATCGGAACAACATCTGTAAGCTGCGTAATTGTGCGGCTGCGATAACGGTAGCCGATAGAGAGACGTGCACGAGCAGTGACATCCCATGCACTAGTAATCGTGTTGGCATTGGTCTTCTGGTTGAGTATCTGGTAATCCGTCGTTGTCCCAGAAGTTGGATTGCCGGGGGGCACCAGCATTGAGCTTCCGGTGTAGTCCGTTTCAGTGAAGACATTCGTGCCGGATTGACGGTAGTACCAGTAGTCATAAACATCAGAGACAGAGAGCTTGGGAGTGACCTGCCAGGTCACTCCGAAATCTCCGTTAACATTGACGCGCTGAGCCTTAGAAGAGCCCGTTGTAATGGACTGGCGCATTGACGAGCGCGAACTGAAACCATTGAAGAGTTCGTAAAAGTTCTTGCCGTTACTCGTCGTATCGTTGTAGAGGAGACGGCCATTCATGGTCAGCCTGGACATCGACGAGGTCTGAAAACGAAACTGCTCTGTTGGGAAAAGTGTACGAATTGGTTCATAACGTTGATACGCGAGATACGCGTTGCAGTTAGGATTCACCGTTCCATTGCTGTTGAACGGTGAGGAGCAAGGAGTCCCCCAAACGGAGGATAGATTGACCCCCAGGCTCACGGGTGTCCCGTTCGAGAGCAGATAATTCAGCCCCGCAAGCTGCCAGTTCGTATCACCTTTGTAGTAAGTGATGAATTGGTCATAGCTGAAGGTCGTTCGGGGTACCGGCTTCCAATCGACTCCAGCGGTCCACGTATCAGTAGAGTTGCGCCAGTTCTGAAGCAGCAGAGCGTCCGTTCCTACGTGAACCGAACTGTACGAGGGGCCTTGGTTAATGTTGTGGTTGTAGCCGAACCGAGCGCTCAAACGCGATAGAGGAGCCAATGTCAGGTTGAGATCCGTCACGCGGCGTACCGTGTTGAATAGATGCGGCGAGGAGAGAGCAGGAACGAAGGGATTCGAGTTGGGCGGGATCAGCGGATTGGCCAGAAGGTTGTAATCAAAGTATTGACGGTTCCGCCGGAAGCTTCCGCGAAAGTCGTAGAGGCGCCCTTTCGAAATATTGAGAACGGTCACGTTGATAGGATCGCCGCCATAACCAAAGCTGCTCGTCGAAAGATTATCGAAGAACTTGGCGCCCGAAGGATCCTTGGCACGCATCGTGAGCGACTGACTGAGGATGCGGGGTCCGGAGTGAATGTTCACCAGCGTGTTGTACATTGGGCCGCTGCCGGATTGTTCTACGATGTGCCCTCCGAGCTCAAGGGATTGATGGGTAACGTATCCGCCGATAACCTTTTCTTCCGATGCTGGCGCCGGTGCCTGTGGTGGTGCCTGCGGCGGTGCTTGTTGAGCGCGTGCCATGGTGCCGACCGCAACAGCGAGTCCTATAGCAGCCATTGCTCGGAGGCCGGTCCGAGAGATATCGGAACGGAGCCCGGATAAACCTGACAGGAGCGAGAAGGCGCTTGTCATGCTCGGCCACCTTAGTGGAAAAATGCAGCATTACTGTTTGAGCCGTGGATCTGCGTATGGCAAACCGTGCAAGCCTGGTACTGGTTTGCCATGTTGTGAAATGAAGGAGTGCCCGGTGCAGTAAAACTCTCATTGAGAGCAGAATGGCACTGCAGGCACAGTGTGTTTACGTTGCTGCGATTCAGCAGACGCGCATTCGGTGAACCGTGCGGGAAATGACATGATGTACATCCCTCGGTCTTAACCGGAGGATGCTCATAGACGAACGGACCGGCGGTCTCGGTATGGCATTTCACGCAGACCGCGTCGCCGGCAACGCTGCTACGCAATTGCTTTTGCTTGAATGTTCCGTGTGGATTGTGACAATCGCTGCAGCTGACCAGTCCCTCGTCCACCTTGTGATGAAAGGGTTGCGCAAAGGCTGGCTTTATGTCGGTGTGGCAGGTGTAACAGAGTTTTGGTTGCGAAACCTTGAGCAACTTCTCTTCACTCTTGAACGCATGGACGCTGTGGCAACTTGCACACCCCACGTTCGCTTCCCCATGGGTGGAGCGCTCAAAATTTGGATGTGCTCCACCATGGCAGGCAAGACACTTCTGGTCCACAACCTTTGGTGCAGCCTTGCTGAACTGGAAGATCTTCGTTACATCGCCACCTGATTCCACATGTTCCTTGCCGGCTCCGTGGCAGGCTTCACAGGTCACGCCCTTACCCTCATGCGCCAGCGAGAGTTTCCAATGAGGGTTGTCGGCGAACTTCTTTACGGCCTCGGCGTGGCATGTTTCACAAACCTCCGAACCCACGTAATCGTCAGTACTGGCAGCAGAGGCTTTTTGGTGCGATCCAGCCTGCTGTTTATCGTCGACAGCACCGCTCACACGGCTGAATCTCCACACTCCACTAAGCAGAGTAAGGAGCGTAACGAGCGTCGCACTCAAAAGCAGCCTTCTCATCCGTCTCTCCAAAACCGCGGTCAGGCGACCTGGGGGTAGTGGCTTCTGCGACAAGGGCCCTTAATCTTGACTCGTATTTCAGGAGGCTTGGGCGCGCGTTACATGCACATCGCCCGTACCATCCTAGCCGTTCTGCCTCTTCATTGTTGTATTGAAGGGCAGGCAGTTAGCGACATCTTGTTGTGTGCTTTTTATCACATGTAGATGAATCCGTCTTCCTAGGGATTTCCCTCATTGTTTTTGTCGGTTGCTCGGCATACGTTCGACCGGCAACGAGAGGTGTGAAGTTTCTAGTTATTGGATTTGTTGGCGAAACCTCGCGTGCTCCAAACGGGCAACTCGGAAGGGGAGTTGATACATGGGAGAGCTATTGAAGGTAATTTCCGATTCAGGAAGCGCGTGTGGGGGCTGCAAAACATCAGGATGTGGGACCTGTGGACCAGCTCCAAGCGCGAGCGCGGCGCCGGTAAGTTTCAGCCGGAGAGACTTTGGGCTCTCTGCTTTGGCTGTATCGGCGGGAGCTCTTCTAGCCGGATGCTCGAAATCGCAATCGACGGAACAGGCCTCACAACCAACTTCGGCGCCAGCGCCCGCGGCACGGTCCACTAATCTTTCGCCCGATCTCGAAGTGGTCAAAGAATCTAAAGGGCCAGTAATGACGACCCTCGAGGAGTTCTACAAGATTGGCCCCGGGCCCTCGAGCTCTCACACCATGGGCCCGATGAGGATTACATACGACTTCTTTCAGCGAGTCACTAAGCTTCCTGAGGATCAGCTACAGCGAGCCACGGCGGTCAAGGTCCATTTGTATGGCAGTCTAAGCGCGACCGGTAAGGGACATGGCACAGATAGAGCGTCGCTGGCCGGTCTGCTCGGCAAAGCTCCGGCGACATGCCCGCCCCAATTTCTCGATGGGCTTGCATCGAACCCTAATGAGGTGCACAAAGTTACGATCGGTCCCACGACCCTCAACCTCACACTGAACGATGTTATCTTCGACGCGACTAAAGGCGATTTCCCTCATCCGAACACGATGAAGGCGGTGCTCCTTGCGGGCAACGAGACACTGTATGAGCTCGAATACTATTCGGTGGGCGGCGGCTTCATCGAGTGGAAGGGCTACAAGCCTCCGCAAAAAGGACAGCCCAAATACCCCTATCAGAATGCACGGGATTTCCAGAAGTATCTCATCGACGACAAAATCCCCTTATCGAAACTGTTACTTGAAAACGAGATGGCCATCTCCGGAAAAAGCGAGAAGGATATCTGGGAGTTTATCGACCAGGTGTCCGAGGTCATGGTGCGTGGCGTTGACACTGGGTTGGTTACAGACAGCGTTCTTCCAGGGCCCATCCAGCTGCACAGCAAGGCTGCTGCGTTGAACCACAGCCTCAAGAACACCAATAAAGGACCAGCTGGCCGCGCGGTTACTCAGGTGGCTGCTTACGGATTTGCCATGGGAGAGGAAAATGCTCGCGGCCATATTATTGTCACGGCGCCAACCGCAGGTTCGGCAGGAATCATACCCGCGGTCCTCAAGTCACTCAACGACCTCAAATTGCCGCAGCAAAAGATTCGAGACGGATTTCTGGCGGCGGCAGCAATTGGCTATCTCTGCAAACACAACGCGACCCTTTCCGGCGCCGAAGGCGGCTGTCAGGCAGAAGTTGGCGTGGGTTCTTCGATGGGCGCCGCAATGATCGCAGAAGCGATGGGCTCGAGCCCCAAGGTCGTTTCGAACGCTGCTGAGTCTTCTCTTGAACATCACCTTGGTATGACGTGCGATCCGGTCGCGGGATACGTCCAGATACCGTGTATAGAGCGTTGTGCTTACGGAGCGGTCAAGGCATGGACCGGTTACTCCATCGCAAGCGGAGAAGTGGCGTCGGAACGTCGCGTTGATCTCGATACAACGATCAAAGCAATGGCCCTGACTGCCAAAGAAATGAATTCGAAATACAAAGAGACTTCGGAAGGCGGATTAGCGGTGTCGGTCGTGCTCTGTTAGAGAGAAGCAAAAATCAGCAACGAACATTAGCCTCGGTTACACGGACGTATATGTCGGAAGCAAAAGCACAGCCAGACAGCGGGCCGCAGACTGGGAAGAATCTCGGAATGGCTGTCGTTGCATGGTTATTGACTGCGATCTATTACTTCTACCAGTACTCGCTTCGGTCGGCTCCCTCTGTGATGATGCCGCAGCTGTCGGAAGCTTTCGGGGTCAGCACGCTTGGCGTTGCGTCGATCGTAGGTCTCTTCTACTACGGGTATTCGCCGTTCAGCCTGATTGCTGGCGCTGCGATGGACCAACTAGGGCCACGCAGAGTTATTCCTGTTGCTGCAACTGTGGTTGGTGTCGGGGCACTCTTGTTCGCTACTGGACGCAGTAATGTCGCGAGTGTAGGCAGAGTGCTCCAGGGAGCCGGGGGCGTCTTTGCCCTCGTGGGGGCGATCTACATTGCCACCAAATATTTTCCAGCTTCTAGGGCCGCCACACTAGTCGGCGCTACGCAGATGTTCGGAATGGCCGGCGGATCGGCTGGGCAGTTTGTTGTTGGACCAATGATCGGTGGGGGGCTTCCGTGGAATCGTTTCTGGATCGGCATGGGCGTTGCCGGCCTGGGGATGGGTGTCCTTCTCTTCGTGTTCCTGCCAAAGGAAAAACAGGAAAAGAGGCCTGACAATTGGTTGAGCAGCACGCTGGGATCTTTTCGGGTTGTGTTCAGCAATCCGCAGTCGATCCTGTGCGGTTTGATCGCAGGACTGCTTTTTATTCCGACCACGATCTTCGATATGGTCTGGGGGGTACGTTACCTCCAGGAGGCGCATGGCCTTGACTATGCAACGGCGGTCTTGCGCTCATCTTCGGTTCCATTTGGCTGGATCATCGGTTGCCCACTCCTGGGTTTCATCTCCGACCGTCTCGGGCGGCGAAAGCCGGTGATCCTGGGAGGCGCGATCGCGCTCCTGGCGTGCGTGGCTTGGATACTCTTCGGAATCACAGGAGTCTTCCCTCCCCACATAGTTGGTCTGGTGACCGGAGTGGCGTCGGGCGCAGCCATGCTGCCTTACGCAGTAATCAAGGAAGCTAATCCTCCTCAATTCGGTGGGACGGCCACGGGAGTGGTCAATTTTCTGAACTTTACATTCAGCGCTCTGCTTGGCCCTGTGTTTGGGTGGCTTCTTCAGCACGTGTCTGGTGGATCCGGGTCAATGGAAAAGGGGCATTATCAGTCAGCTTTCACGCCGTTGCTGCTCGGGATTGCCATTGCAATCGTCCTCTCGTTTTTCTTGAGGG
>Ga0207644_10001644_pt1 | contig 14405 bp, 17 predicted proteins | sample KBSS73metaG_FD_184326 | JGI IMG/M metagenome (GOLD analysis project Ga0207644, IMG submission 184326) | Switchgrass rhizosphere microbial communities from Kellogg Biological Station, Michigan, USA - KBS S7-3 metaG (SPAdes) (version 2) | ecosystem: Host-associated > Plants > Roots > Rhizosphere... | reverse complement strand
CATGCCAGCCGCTGCCGAAGATCGTCGTCTGGCCGCTTTCGTTCAGCGCCTCGGGGTAAAACTTCACCCACATCGAGAGCACACCCGCCGGGCTGTTCGGCACCGCGGTCAGCGGGCCGGCGTAAAGATACTGCGCGAAGTTCCATTTCACGGCGATGCCGCCGGCCCAATGCACTTCGACAAAATGCGTCGGCGGGTTCTCGCGATAGGGCTTTGCCGCCGAGCCTTCGATGGAGATGTCGGACATTACGACTGCGTGACGTAGTGCATGCGAACCTTGGTGCGCTTCTCTCCCAGACTATCAACGAAGCTATCGGTGTTCTCATAATTGCTCATCCCCGGCGCCACCTCTGCCGCGGTGTTCGGCGCCGACTTCGCCCCCGTCTTCTTGTCGAAGTCGATACTCTTAGGCCGGTTGTCGATGATGTACTGCGACGGGTCGTCGGGGTTCTCGATCCGCACCGGCTCGCTCTTGCGCCCCCACTCCTGCCATTGCTCGCCGCCCACGTTGAAATTCACGGTCGGCAGTGGCTCGGGCGACGGGAGGTCGCCCACGCTGCCCCAACAGATGCGCCCCGGCGGCGTCTCGCCGTCTTCGACCGGCGGCAGCCGCGGGATGCGCTTGCCGCCGAAGGAGTCGCGCGCCGTCGAGAGCGGCGGCAGCAACTGAAGCTGCCGCTTGTACGACATCCATGTCGGCAGGCCGGGTGCGCCGGGCATCAGGCGGCCATCCGGCCGGGCGCCGCCGCCTCAAGATCGATCAGCCGCGGGATCGGCAGCGGGTCCATCGCGGGCGTGAACACCGTCTCGAAATTCATACCGGCCACCGGGCGCAAGCTCACGCACACCCGGCTCGGGTACTGCCGCAGCGCATCGATGGGATCGCTGACGCTGGCAACCACCGTCGTCTGGTCGTCCATGCCGCCCGAGAGGGTGATCGAATCAACCGCGGTGTACTCGTCCATCGTCAAAAGGTTCGTGCCGTCGTCGCTAATTGGGAAATCATCCAGCGTCTGCCACGCGAAGTCGCCGGTCGGCAGGGTAAGTTCGGCGCCGCTCGCCTGCTGGTAGCCGGCATCGACATAACCCGCATCGACATAGGTCAGCGTGCCTGCCGCCGCCGATACAGTGCCGCCGCGCCCGATGGCGCAGCCGATCGAGAGGCTGACGCTGAAATCGCCGTCGCCCGATGCGTTGAATCCATAGGAGGTGATCTTGCCGATGGCTTCGCCACCCGGCAGCCGGTAGTCGACGATGTGCGCATTCTTCCGCAGGCTCGCCGTAATGTTGGCCGCGGTCCACGGCACCCGGCAGGTGACTTCGACGGCTCGCGCCCGGCGCCGCAGCTCGGTGCGCCCGAGCAGCAAGAGGTATTGCATGCTCTGCACGCCGCGGTCGGTGTTGAGGTAGCTGGAGCGGCGCACATCGCCGATCGGCATGGCACCCGTGCCGTCAGGCTCCGTCACCGTATCCTGTGCGCTCACCGAGACCTTCGCCGCGTTCTCTTCAAGCTCGGGCTCGGCGAGCAGCGGCTGGATGTCGGCGAACATCGTGCAGCGCACGATCTCGGTGCGCGGCCGCTCGGCCTTCCAGTCGAAGAAGGTCCGCTGCTTCAGCGCGGCTATCGGAAAGTCTACTTTGTAGTCGGTGTATGCGTCGAAGTAATGATAGGCGGTGCCGTAGCGCTGCATAAACGCATTGTTGGCATCAAGCAGCGGGTCGCCGGTATCCGCGGGTGCTTCCGGTGGTATTAGCTGCCGGTACTCGACATGATAATCGTATCGCCGGAAGCTCTTGGGTGCCTCCTCGATGTAGGTGTTGGCGCCGACGCTCCAGCCGCCGCTTACCTCTGCCAGCGGCTTCGGCCAGTCAGACATCAACCCGTTGCCGGTTAGCGACGAGATCACACCAGACTGCGGCCGGCCGACGACGCCGTGGAGCCCGCGGGCATAGATCGATTTGTGCTGGTCGAAGATCGATTGAATGCGCCACGTCAGGTCAACTTCGCCGATGCCGCCCTGCGTCCACGCCAGCGTGCCCTCGATCTCGACGCGGTTGAGCGGCGGCTCGGAATAGGACAGCGACAGGTCGTCGTAGAGGTGGTCGGCCTCGCCGAAGGTCAGCGTGCCGTCCTCGCCCTCCAGCTCGTCGGAGATCGATAGCGCCAATGTTACCCGGTCGATGTGCCAGCGGGCGCCATAGCCGGTCAGCACCGCATCGTCGTCGGAGAGATCGCCCGAGATCCACACCGGGTCGTAGTACGGCAGCACCCGCAGCGTCTCGGCAAGCGAGGCTTTTGCCGCATCGAAGTCGAGCGGCCTCGCGGCGAACAGCAGATGCACCGCTTCACCGTCGATGCTTTCGGGAACAGCGACGAGGCGCCCGTGAAACAGCGGCACGATGGCCGAGCCGTTGTCCCAACTGATCCAGGCCCATTGCTGCCGGCCGGGAGCGAGCAGCCCCTCGCCGGGATTCAGCACGTTGACCTGTGCACTGGCAAAGTCTCCCTCGCTTTGGCTGATCGACAGCGACAGCACAGCCTCGTCTTCGCGGTTGTGGATCGTGGCGTCGAAGGTCTCGCCTTCGTCGGCCCAGGCGAAGTAATGCGGCCCGGGCATCAGCCCGATAATATTTCTGCGACGATTGCCGCGCTGGAGAATTGAGTGCGCATGAACATCCGATATCTATTCCTCGGCTTCGCCGCTTGCGCGTCCATCTTCACGGCAACGCCCGCACACGCCCGGACATCCTGGATGCCGGAACCCTGCAATAAGCCCGTCGCTCAGCTGGCGTCGGAACAGCGCGAGTTCTGCAACGGAGCGGAGAGGTTTCTCGGCGGCGTTGAAGATGCAGTGCGGCAAGCTCGCGAGGAGGAGGAAAAGGAGCGGTCGCTATATCCCTGCGGTGCCATCACGATTTATCGCGGTGGCGAGGCAGAGAAGCAGCCGCGCCCGTGCAAATAAAAACCGGCATCAAACCTCCTCAAGATTGAGGCTCCAATCGGTCATCGCACCGTATTCGTCGCGGCTGACGGCATAGTTCACGACGCGCATCGATAGCTGCGGGCGGTAGTAGGTCCAGGCGCCCGAGACGCGCGATGAGCCGGTGACGACAGACCGGCCCGGTGCGCCGCCGGCCGTCAGATAGCCAAGCTCGGCGATGCAATCGACCGTCAGCAGCATGCCCGGCCACACGCCGTCGAGCGCGGGCGTCTCGGTATCGTTGCAGGAGATGGTGCTCTTGTACTTGCGCATCTGCGGCGGCGAGAGATCGATCAGCGCGCCGTTGACGGTGCGGGCCATGACGGCCGACGCATCGATCGGGTCGAGGGTCTGCGTGGCGCCGCGCGCCGTGTAGTCGGCGATGCCGGGCCCGGATATTTCAAGGAGGGTTCCGGCCGCCATCAGTTAATCGCCGCCGCCAGCCGGCCAGCCGAGAGCATGCCGGCACGGCGTGCCTCGCGGGTGAGGCCGCCGACGATGGCAGCGTCACCGCGCAGCGCGAAGGTCCCGCCGCCGGCAAACGTCAGGTTAACGGTGACGCCATCGGCGGTGCGCGCCGACACCATGCCGCCCGCCGCGAAGCGTGGTACCAGCCCGCCCGAGCGGTAGCCGAACGGGTTTTGCATGGCGTTGAGTGCCGCCATAAAGCGCGGCCCCCAATGCTCGACGGCACGCGCCCGCATGACGAACTCGCCGTTCGAGAGCCGCGCCAGGATCGAGTCGCTGGTGCCGCTGCCGGGGCCGCGGATCATGCCGCCCGCGGCATTGCCGCTCGGCATCGCCGGGATGCTCGGATCACCGGCAGGAGCGCCGCCCGTTACGCTTCGGATTCCTGCGCTAACTGCGCCGCCAAGTTGGCTCGCCTTCTGGATCATCCAATCGATCGCCGAGCCAAACCAGTCCATCATCCCCTTGAACATTTCCTGAGCGGTTTGTCCGAAGTTGGCTTTAAGGTTGGCGTTGAACGTGTCCCAGCTGGATTGCAAATCTTTCAGCAGTTGCGGCCAGAAATTGCGGAAGCCCTCGCCCCAGGCCGGCAGCGTCTTTTCCAGGAAATCAGCAACTGCATTGTTCCAGGTGATCGCTGTCTGCGTTCTCCAATCCTCGCCGGCAGCCCGAAGCTCATCGAACCATGTATTAACCCTGTCCTTGGCTGCGTTTAACTCTTGCTGCTTCGCGAACCTCTCAGGAGTAACGCCGCGCGCCGACTCGTTCAGTTTCTTAATCTGCTCATCGATGTTAGCGATGAGCGCTGGTAGCAACTTCAGTGCTTCGGCCGAGGATTCAAATTTGAGCGCTTTCGCAAGTTCGTTTAACTGAAGCGGGCTGAAACTTTTCTGCTGCGCAAGGAATGCTACGGCTACTTCTTTTTGCTTCTTCAGTAAGGTGTCTCCCGCGCCCGTGACGTTCTTCATGCTGACGCCGAGCGTTTTGTATGCGTCAGCTAGATCGAGCGTCACGGGGCTACTGCCTCGCAATTCCCTGACGCCAAATTTCGACATCGTTGAGCCCAGGGTGTCGGCAGCATGGGCGGCATCGCTCATGGTGTCGCCCAACACCTTGACGCCAGAAGCGGCAACCGGAGCCGCAGTTTGAACCTTAGCGGCTGCCTCGGCGACCCCGGTCATAAACCGGCTGGCTGCGTCTCCCGGCAACCCCAGGCGTTGCGATAATTCTTGGCCGGCCTGTACGGCAATCGGCTTTTGCCCGGTCTTTGCCGCCTCCTCGCCGATTTTCTTGATGCGCTCAGCCACGGCATCGAGTTGCTCGATGAGCGTGCTTATGGACTTGAAGACGCTCGCGGCGAGGAAGCCGCCGGCGAAACTGCCGGTGACGCCGCCCATGACCATCGCAATGTTCTGGGCAGACTTGCCGAAACTGTCGAACTGCGTCAGCAGCCGGCGCATGCTTTTGGTTGCCAGCACGTCCATTGCGCTGCTGGTTTTTTGCGTCGTGTTGTTTAGTGATTTCAGTTGCGCATCGAGCGCCCCGACCCGCGCAGTGGCAGCGGTCAGTTGCGCCGATGGGAACTTGTCGCCAGCCTCCGCGCCGGCCTTCGCGAAGTCGCGGGCCTCTTTCTGCGCCGCACGAAGCTGCGCCTTCAATAGCTCGATGTCGGCGCGACCCTTGCTGCTGTCTACGCCAAAGCTAATGGTCACGTTATCGGGCATCGTCGCCTAGCTCTTTCAGCGTGTCCTTAATGGCTTTCTGGTCACCCTGCGCCCCGAGCGTGGCGATGTGTATTTGCTCGGCCAGCTCGCGGCGGCGGCGGTGCTGCGCGATGGTGAGGAAAGCGCCGATCTGCCGCGGCGTGTAGTTCATCACGTTGCCGGGACTGTGGCCGCATGCGATGAGTTGCTCGGCGGCGGCGGCGTATTCGTATCCGCTTCCTTGCCAGAGGGGAGCGCGTCGGCGCCGAGCAGCCGGCTTAGCTTTTCGACGAAAGGGTCGACACCGCCCGGCATCGTCAGCTCGCGTATGGCGATGAGGCACTCGGCGGCATCGTCAATCGACAGCGCGTCGCCAATCGTCGCCGCCGCTTCCGGCTGGCTGGCGGCTATCGCGATGATGCAACCCACCGCATCCGGCGCCGCTTCGATCAGCGTATCGACATCAAACGCAGGCGCGCCGCCGGCCCACAGCTTGCGCAACTCGGGGAAGCGCACCAACAAATCGGCGATGTGCCGCAGCCCGAGCCCGCGCAACTCCACCGTGCCGATGGACAGCGCCACCGGGCGGGTCTGCGGTACGATATCGACCAGGGACACCATCAGACGGTCGGCTCACCCATCAGAGTCAGCATCAGGTTGTCGTAGGTGAACTCATCCATGACGATGTTCAATGACGCGTTCTTTTCCGTGACGACCTCCAGGTCTTTCGCTCGCACGCCATAGCGTGACGAGAAATGCGGCAGTGTCGTGATGTCCGGGGTGAACTCGAATGTTGGCACATTGCCGATGTCGCGGTAGGCAATATCACCTTCAAGCTGAATCGACACGATGCCCTTGCCGATATAGTACATATCGACCAGCGGCGAGACGGCGGCAGTATCGGGATGCGTGATCGTACCGAAGATACCGGTATCGTCCACCAGCACCTCGCCCGTTAGCTGAAGCTGGCCCCACTCATCCTGTATCATGCCAACCGCGGCGGCTGGGCGGAACATGACCTTGGTCAATTCCATAGTGATCTGCGGGCCGATGTCGTTGGCGCCGACGAACTTTACTTTGCCGACGATCTCGGATTTTGCGTAGATGTTGAACGTGCCGGCCGCCATTGGAATGCTCCTATGACAAGGTGAATGTCTCGGCGCTTTGGCCGACAACGATCTTTATTGGAATGACGGCCAGTGCCATCTGCGCGGAATGGCCGGGGTCTTTTTGTACTTCGCCCTCGATGCGGCAAAAGTGGACGCCGTGGACGCCGAGGTTCTGCCTGAAGCTGCGCGGCAGGTTGGAGTAGAGCGCGCGCTCGACGCCGTCGATCAGCACGTTGAGCATGGCGGCGGGAACGGCGTTCTGCGTCGCGCCGATCCGGGTATAGATCCACGCCTCGCAGTTCAGCTCGACCAGCGCGGCGGCGCCGTCCGGCCGCGGCGCATGGACCTCGTTGCCCTCCACCAGATAGAGCGAGGGCATGTCCTGCTCGACGTTGGGGTCGGCCATGCGGCGCGCGGTGGTGAGGAAGCCCTGCACCAGCGGCGCGGCGGTGCGGTCGGCGATCGCCGGCAGGCTCAGCGTGACGGTCGGCGTAATGGTGGCGATCGTCGCGTCGAGCGGCACGCCGTCGCCGGCAACCGGCATGCCGGCCATCAGGCCGCTCGGGTCGCTGACATTGACCAGCACCGTGTCGCCGGTCGTGGTGTCGGCGGTGAAGGCGACGACCAGCGGCGGCCCGGTCAATTTATTGAACAGGGCGCCGATGATCGTCTCGCGGTTCACGGCTTCAGCGCGTCCCGGAAGGTCGAGCGGATGATGTCTTCCAGTTCGCGCCGCGCTCGCGGCAACATGGCGGCGGCAGGCCCGCGCAGGAACCGCAGCTCGCGCAGACCGCCGCGGCGGTCATAGCCCCGGACGTTGGCGCCGCGGCGGCGGTAGGAGCGCACCGGGAAGCGGCGCCCGGTGCTGCCGTATTCCAGCGCGCCGGCAGCGCCTGCGGTGTTGTGGCCGCGGCCGCGCAGCACGCGCACCCGGCCGCGAACGAAGTTCTTGGCGGTGTTGTCATCGACAAAGGAACGGGTCAGCGAGCGCAGCCGCCCGGTGCGCCGGGGCTCGCGCGCCTCGACCCGGCGCAACAGCTCGGACGTCAACTCGGCGATCTTGGCGCGCAGCCGCCGCCGAAGTTCGGCTGGCAGGTTATCGAGCGCCAGGCGCAGCTTGGTGTCGTCGGCGGTAATGCCGAACTTGATGCCGCCCGTCATCCGACAAAGCCGCGGCGATACGGGTTGAGGAGGCTCGCGATGTCCTGCGGGATCAGCGAGGCGCCGGGCACGCCGCCGACCCAGTATTCCTGCCGCCCGAGGCCGGGCGACTCCGTGGCGCGCAGCATCGGGTCGCGCCCGCGGGCGGCGTTCTCCTGGGTGCAGAGGTCGAGCACCGCCTGCTGCACGTCGGCCGGGATTTCGCTAAACCCTGCGCTGAAGGCAACCGAGAGCCCGCCTGTGCTGCTCCAGTAATTGCTGCCGCCCATGCGCCAGATGTGCCCGACCAATGGTTGCAGGGCGTATTCGGTTGCGGCCAATCCGGTGCCGTCGAGATTCAGTTCCAGATCATCCGGGTCGACCGGCGCCTGGCTCAGGATCAGCGGCTCGCCGGGCAGGCCGATCGCGCCGCCCAGGAAGGTGTCGAGATAGCCCTGCACGCTGAAGACGCGGTTGCAGTAGCGCTCGGCGGCGCGGGACGAGCGGTCGATGACCTTGCTGTACCAGGCGTCGTTGGCGACATCGCCCGGCCGCACCCGGAGCTGTTCGCGCAGGTCGTCAAGCGTGACGAGCTTGCGGTCGGCGGCCGGCGTTACGAGGGTCGTGTAGAGCGGCGTCACTCGGCCGCCTCGGCGTGATACTGCTCGAACAACTCGCGCAGATCGAGCGGCGGGCCGGCGCTGCCGTCCGACATGATCGGGACGGCTCGGTAATCGCGCACGGCCCATTCCGCGATGGTCGGCGCCGAGATGCCGGGCGGGCCGCGTTCGCCGCGCTGGCCTTCGCCGCGCTGGCCGCGTTCGCCGGCTTTGGCCGACAGTGCCCAGCCGGCGCCGGGCAGTGCCCCCGGCGCGTCGCAACGCGCTCGCCACTCGGCGCCGTTCATCTGTACCAGATCAAATTTCCGGTACTCGCGGGCGGCATCCCACAGGCCGCAGACCTCGCCGACATAGGGTGGCTCTGCGGGCGGCCCCGGAGGCCCCTGGATGCCCTGTTCTCCGGGTGGGCCTGCGATACCCTCTCCGGGCTCTCCCCTCTCTCCACGCTCGCCAGCGGGGCCGGGTGGCCCATCTTTGAGGGACGCCAGTCGCTCGGCGACGGCGCGTTCTATCCGCAGCTCGAACTCGGCCCGGTCGGCGCGCAGCCGCTCGACCTCGACGGCAAACGCCAGCCGCAAGTCGCGCTCGATGCGGGCGGCAATCGCGCCGAGCTCGCCGCCCAGTTCGGCGGCCAGCTCGTCAAGCGCCGGCATGCCACTGCCTCCGGATTGCGGCGATGCCGGCAGCCTTTGCCGCCGCGGTATCGTTCTCGTTGGCGGGTGGTGCCGCCTCCGGTGCCGCGGGTGCGGCGGGAGCGGAAGTCGCCGGCGGCACGTCCGCCCAAGCGGACAGCGGCACGACCTGTTGCTGCACCCGCGGCTCGTCGCCTTCCTCGGCCGCCGGCAGATCTTCCAGTGCACGGGCTTCGTTCGGCGAGTAGATGCCGCCCTGCACGCCGCGGGCGAGCGCCTCGATGCGGTCGCGCTGTGCCGAGCGCAACAGCGCGGCGGTGTCAAATTCCAGATATTCACCCGGCCAACCGGGCAGCCCGAAGAACTTCCCGATGCCATCCTCGACGTGATTGAGCGCGAAGCCGAAAGGCCCCGAAACCCAAAAGCGCATCTGCTCGTCGCCCGCCGCCTGCACCTGGGCGCCCCACAGCGAGAGCAGCGACAGGGGAATGCGGTACGCCGTGGCGATGCGGCCATCGGCGATCTGCAACAGCTCGGCGAGCTGCGCGTCGCGCGAGTTCATCGTGATCTGCTGCCACTTCAGACCCGACGACAGGATCGGCGTGCCGCCGGCCTCGGCGCCCGTGGTGCGCTGCGTCCACATCTGCCGGATCTCGGCGTTCTGCCAATCCTCAAGCGCCTGGTCGGTGGTCAGGATGCCGCTCGGCCGCGCCGAGTTACGGCTGAAGGCGAGCGCCTGGCTGACCATGCTGTTACTAGCCGCGATGTCTGCCGTGGCATTGATCCACGGCGGCTCGCCCTTTAGCGGGTTGCCGTTGCGGGCGTCCAGCTTGACGTGCAGCACATCGCGCGCCGGCACCCGGGTCAGCGCCTCGCGCGGCAGCATGTTCTCGACGACCGGGTTGCCGGCCAGCGAATAGAAGATCTCGCCGTTACTCGCGACGGTGGCGTTGCAGGAGGCAGGCGCCATCAGGTGCAGCGCATCGACTTCAAACCGATTGTTGCGGACGGCGTAGGCGTAGGCGTTGCCGTCGCCATAGAGCGCGCCCATCAGGTTAAGCATGAAGTCGCTGCCGCTCTGGTAACTGTTCGGCCGCAGCATCACCCGCGACAACGCACTGGTCGTGACCCGCTCGCGCCCGCCGTCGCCGGTCGAGCGCCAGTGCGACGGCGGGCATTGCGCGGCGGTTTCGGCATAGGCGGCGATGCAAGCACTGACCACGGCGCCGCCGCCGGTCGGCAGCGGGTCCATGCCCATCTGCCAGAAATTCCACGGCCACTCGGGCGGGATGTAGCCGCCGCCCGTTGACATCGTGGCCGGCGCGGCTTTCTGCCGGGTGGGGAGCATCCTCCCCACCCATAGAGGCAATGGCATCAGGCGGCAGGCGTCCGCGGCACAGTGCGCTGCTCGGCCGCGGGTGTCGGCCGGGCGGGAGAAGCTGCCGCCGCCCGCTGCGGCAATGCCGTGCCGTCTTGCAGATACGCCTGCTGCGCCGCCACTGATGGCATCGCCTTGTCCTGGGGCGGCACAGCCTTGTCGTCCGGATGCATCAGGCCCAAGGCCAGCAAATCATTTTCTTCTTGGGTTGGGGTTGGCGGGCCGAGAGCGGTTCCGTCGGTCGAGTTTAGTGTCAGGTTGGTCAGCGCCGCTGTCCGTTCCTTGCGCTGCTGGTATTGCGCTTTCGCTGCCTGCTGCTGTTCGTTGAGTTCCATCGGCATTGCCTTGATCCTTTGTGATGCGCCGACGCAGCAACCACTGCGCCGGCTTCCGCCATCCGTATCGCCGCGGTCGCGGTCCTACCAAGTGACACCCGTGACCCAGGCAACGCTGCCGGTGCGCCGCAACGCCCAGTTCATCGGCAAAATCATCCTCAGTGCGAGAGAGTCCGTTTGGAACATGCTCCGCACCGGAGTCGCCGCCACCGCGCTGCCTTGGGCACCCGTGGTGATTTGCAGCGGCGTGGTGTCCTCGAAATGCAAGGTGGCTTGGTCGGAGATATCGAATCTCGGCGTGTCGCCCTGCACCACCATGAGATCGTCGGCGTTGATCAGGATCACCATGCCGGCCGGCACCGTCGAGGAGACGACGACGCCGTATCCAAGCAGCCGGTTGGCGTTGATGTCGGCCTGGAACGGGAAGTCGCCGCCGGCATTTTGCGTTAGGCTAATGGCGATCTGCTGCACCGGGTTCATGATCCAGACAAGCGAGCCCATCGCATTGACGGCGGCGAGCGCGCCGACCATCGCTTTGAGGTCGCCGACCAAGGCGGCAAACCCGCCGCCCGCGGTCGGTGTCAGGCCGGAGACGCCGTTCCTGATGCCGGCCGGCCGGATCGAGGACACCGCTATGTTGTCGATGAACACCGTGTCCACCGCGACGCCTGTGTCGTCCATTATCAACTGGCGCAGGATCGTCTCGATTTCCGGCGTCGAATGCTCGGCGATCTCGCGGGTGTAGCTGGTGATCACCGCCATCTTCTTGAGGCCGATCGTGACCGGCGTGAAGGCGGCCTGCCGTACCGGAATGGGCGCGCCTTCCGCCACGAACGAGCCGGCAATGGTCGGCGACGCCGCTCGCGTCGGCATGCTGATCTGGTTGTAGCGGCCGAGCGTGATGTTCATGCCGCGGGCCGCCACTGGCTGAAAGATCGAGCCGGCCATGACCGCGTTGAACCATTCGCCCTGCCCTGTCACCGCCAGCTCGGCCGCCCAGCCCGCCGTCGTCGTCGTGGCCGGCGCGGTGGCGGCGCGCATTCGCCACTCGAAGACACCCTTGGTGATCTCGTAGTCACCGTGGCTGCCGTACAGCTCGGCCAGCGCGACATCGACCGGCTGCCGTTTGACATAGGCAATGGTCGTCGCTGCGAAATGGCGCAGGATGTGATCCTCAGCCGGCGTTTCCTTACGCTTCGGCTGCGCCCATGCCTTCGGCGCCGACGACGGCAACGACTGCTGCGGCGAGTAAACCGTGATCCGGTCCTTCGGAACCGTGATCGGCTGCGCTTCACCGCCGAGCGCCTTCTCGGCCTCCAGCCAGGCAAAGATCTTGCCTTTGACCTCGCTGATTTTGCCGGTGAGATCGTTCACCCGCTGCACGTCGTCAACATCCGGCAGTGACGACAACTGGTCTTGCAGACCGACAACTTCCGCCTGTGCGGCCTCGATGCGTTCGCTGTAGTTCATGACTGCATTCTTTCGATGGATCGGTTCCTTTCCGGGAGGCGCCCCATGACCGCGCGGCGCCGGCTGATCTCTCTCGGGATGCGCCCCAAAGATCAGCGATTGCCCTTCGCGGGAGATACCGAGCGCTTTGGCGATCGCCAGAGCGTTCGGGTTTGCCGGCACCGAGACGAGCGAGCACTCGACCAGCTCGGCCTCGGTGAACCGTAGGCCGCCGCCCTTCATCGGCTCGGCGGCCTCGGAGTGAAAACCAACGGAGACGGCCCGCAGGACGCCGCCGTTGACCGCGGCGTGGATTTCGCGCAGCCGCTCCGACACCGGCTCCATCAGGTCGAGCCGGCCGGTGAGCTTGCCGCGGCGCACGCCAACGTCGCGCCAGCGGCCAATCGGGAAGGATGGCTCGTGCCCGAACAGCGCCACGGGGTTCTTGCGGAAATTGTCGAGCTGCCAGCCATCCGGCTCGATCACGTCGCCCATGCGGTCGACGCTGCCGTCCGACATGACAAATTCGAGCGGGTCGTCAGCCGGCGGCGGCGCCGCAGACTGCCGTTTGCGAAGTTCCATGCCTTGGTCCCGAAATGAAAAGGCCGCCCGGAGGCGGCCTGTCAGGCGATCATCGTGCGGTGGTTGAACGGTCGCTCTTCCAGTGGCGCAACACCGGCCATCATCGCCAGCGCGACGGCACCGTCGATGCGGCCGGCAGACTTGTCCTTGACGAGCTTCCGGTTGCCGGCAGGGTCGATCTGCACCACCGCATTTGCCATGCACATCGTCAGCACCGGGTGGCCGCCGTGCGCGATGCGCGCGTTGAGCACCTCGGCCTCCAGCGCGCGCAGCGCGGGGCTCATGTCCTGATAACCCTGCCCGAACTCGACGAAGTGCTCTTCGAGCTGCGCCTCGCTGAAGCCGGCTTTCAGCAGCCACGGGCGCAGATGCTTCCAGCCCCAGCGGTCAAAACCGACTTTGCGCACGTCGTGCCGGTCGAATACGCCGCGCAGGTGCTCGGCGATGTACTCGTAGTCGACGGCCTTGCCCGGCGCCGCCAGCAGGTAGCCCTGGCTATGCCAGAGGTCATATGGCACCCGGTCGTTGCGGCTCTTCACCGCCAGCCCGTCACCCGGCAACCAGAATGTCGGATGCACGTTCCAGATGCCGGCAACCCGCACGCCCAACACCAGCGCGGTGAGGTCGCTCACCGCCGACAGGTCGAGGCCGCCATAGACCGGGTGCCCGTCCAGCGGACGCGGCGTGGCGGCGCAGGCAGCCCAGAGCTGCCGGCTGATGAACGGCGCCGACGCCTCCACCCGGCGGTTGAGGATCAGGTTCTCGAATTCCGCCTGGCGCGCCGGCATGCGCTCGGCATCGGCCGCCATCGCCAGCACTTCCGTTGCATTCAGGAAGTCGCCGAATGCCGGGTTGGCGGCGCGGATCGCCGCTTCACTGAATGCGTCCAGTTCCACGGGCGCGGTGTAGAGTGACACCACCACCCGCGGGTCGTGCGCGGCCAAGCCGTCATCGATCAGCACCGACAGCAGATCGGCATCGGTCGGCGCCTGTGTGCTGATGATGATCGACAGCGGATCGGACTGCGCGCCGGTTGCGGTTTCCAGCGCTTCGTACATGCGACTGCGCGGCCCGCGGACTTGGCCTAGCTCGTCGTGCACGACGAACACTGGTGACAGTCCGAATGCGGTAGTCGCTTCCGCCGACAGCGCGCGGTAGATCGTGCCCAGTTCGGGACACGACAGTTCCTTCGCCGTCTCGCGGATCACCACCACCCGGTTCAGCGGTTGTGACATCCGGACGATCTTGGCCGCCAGCCGAAACAGCAGCCCGGCCTGTTCGCGGGATTGCGCCGCCGAGAATAGCTGGCTATTCGGCCGCGCCTCTGGGCCACACAGGTGCAGCAGCAACAGGAACGACCCAAGCCCGGTCTTGCCATTCTTGCGCCCGAAGCTAAGGATTGCCCGGCGAGTGCCGGCCGGGTTGTCGTAGATGCGGCGGATCTCATCCTGCTGCCACTGCCGCAGCTTCACCCGCTGCCCGACGAGCGCGCCCTCGGGGACGATGCAGTACTTCTCGATCCAGTCGATGGCTTGCTGCGCGCGGGTTACGCGCTTTTTCGCCAAGGCTCTTCGGCCTTCAAGCCGCGGTCTACCACCCGGCCCGCAACTGTGGACTGATACCGCGACTGATTGGTTAGCCGCAGTTTCGTCGCAATGTTGGCGACCGCCTTCTGCTCTCGGTCGCGCATCCGAAGCAACCGCTCAAGCTCCCGAGCCCCGCTCGGGTCGCTTTGCCAGTCGCCACCCAAACCATCGATGACCTCGCCTATCTCGTCGGAGATCGCCCGCCTCTTGCAATAATCGGCGAGCATTGCCCGAAGAACCTCGGTGTTAAAGAACACCGGGTCTTCAGACGCTACAACAGCTCGCCAAATGTCCTTTTGGTGCGCTGTAAGTGCTGCCGGGGGTTCCGGCCGCTCGCCGAAAGTTCCCGACACCAATGTCTTAGAAACGCTGGAAGGACGACCTCTAGTGCGCATGACTGGCTACGATTAAATCAGCCGCGC
>Ga0207644_10001640_pt1 | contig 14425 bp, 16 predicted proteins | sample KBSS73metaG_FD_184326 | JGI IMG/M metagenome (GOLD analysis project Ga0207644, IMG submission 184326) | Switchgrass rhizosphere microbial communities from Kellogg Biological Station, Michigan, USA - KBS S7-3 metaG (SPAdes) (version 2) | ecosystem: Host-associated > Plants > Roots > Rhizosphere... | reverse complement strand
ATGCGCACGGTCGGCATGGCCAAGGAGGCCCTGTCGCTGATGCTCGAGCGCGCCGTGTCGCGCCACACGCAAGGCGAGATGCTGTCGCGCAAGCAGCTCGTGCAGGAGATGGTGGCCGAGTCGTGGCTCGAGCTCGAGCAGTTCCGCCTCCTCGTGCTGCAGACCGCCTGGAAGATCGACCAGAGCCACGACTACAAGAAGGTGCGCGGCGACATCTCGGCGGTGAAGATCGCCATGCCCGCGGTGCTCAACCGGATCGCGTCACGCGCGCTCCAGGTGCACGGCTCGCTCGGCATCTCCAACGAGATGCCGTTCATGAAGATGATCGCCAACGCCTACCACCTCGGCCTGGCCGACGGCCCGACCGAGGTGCACAAGCTCACGCTGGCGCGCACGCTGTTCTCGCAGACCACGCCGGCGCCGGGCCTGTTCCCGACGCGCCACATCCCGGCCCGCCGGGACGAGGCCCTGAAGAAGTACGCCGACGTGCTGGCGCGGCACGGGCGGGCGTGACCTCCGAGCTGGCTGACCCGGTTCGCCTGGCGGCCTGGCTCGACATGCAGGGGATCGAGGCCGGGCAACCGCTCACCGTCGAGCAGATCGTGAGCGGCACGTCGAACGCCATGTTCCGCGTCGACCGCGGCGCTGGCCGGTGGGTGCTGCGCCGGCCGCCGAAGGTCGCGCTCGCCCGCGCCAACGACGGCATGGCGCGCGAGCACCGGATGCTCGCTGCGCTCGACGGCACCGGCGTGCCGCACCCCGTCGTCGCCGCGCTGTGCGAGGACCACGACGTGCTCGGCTGCACCTTCTACCTGATGACGCGCGTCGAGGGCGTGTTCCCGGTCCCGCCGCCGCCCGGCCTCGACGACGACATCCACCGGGCGGAGATCAGCCATGCCATGGTCGACGCCCTCGCACGGCTGCACCAGGTCGACTGGCGGGCGGCCGGTCTCGCTGATCTCGGGCATCCCGAGCAGTTCCACGAGCGCCAGGTCGATCGCTGGAGCCGGCAGCTGGCGTCGTACGAGGGACGGGAGCTGCCGGGCATCGACGCCGTGACGTCGTGGCTCGAGGCCAACCGACCTGCGCACTTCGAGCCGACGATCATGCACGGCGACTACCACATGCGGAACGTCCTGATCGCGCCCGACCCGCCGGGACGCGTGGTCGCCATCCTCGACTGGGAGACGGCGACGATCGGCGATCCGCTGCTCGACCTCGCCGGGTTCTGCGAGGTGTGGTGCGCACCGAGCATGGGCCGAGGTTGGCCCGCTCGCGCCGACCTGATCGCGCGCTACCGCCAGACCCGAGGCCTCGCCGCGGTGCCCGACCTCACCTACTACGAGGTGCTCTACAACTTCCGCCTCGCCGTGCTGATCGAGGGCGTGTACCAGCGCTCGTTGCGCGATCCGACGCGTCCCGATCAGGTCGAGAGCGGCGAGCGGGCGCTCCTCAACCTCGCTCGTGCCGCGGCCCTCATCGAGGGCGCTTGACGATCACTTGATGTCGGTGGGTGACATCGGCGCCAGGCCCGAGCGCGTCATCAGATCGACCATGGCACTGCTCGCCTCCCGGGGCTCCTCACCGGCCATCACGGCATCGAAGTGGGCGAGGTAGTCCTCGGGTGTGACGTCGTCGCCCGCGTGGCCCGCCGTGGTCTGGATGAGGACGCGTGCCGCCCGGTCGCCGCCGACCACGAACGTCTCGCCGGTGCACGGCACCTGCTCGTGGCAGAGCACGGCGACGAACGTGGCGACCTTCGATGGCGCGAAGACGCGGTCCATCATGGCGGCGATCTCGGGGTCGGAGGCGACCGGCATCAGCGGCGTCTGGGCCACCGGCATGATGGCGTTGACCTTGATGTCGAGCGCCGGCTGCGCCCTCAGCTCGTTGGCGAGCACTCGGCTCAGCGCGAGGATCGCTCCCTTCGCCGCCGCGTAGTCGCCGCAACGGGGGATGCCGAACACCGAGCCCGACGACGTGTTGACCACGCGCCCGTACCCCGCCGCCTGGAACTTCGGCATCGCGGCCCGCAGCACGTTGTTGGTGCCGTAGTAATGGGTGGCGATCACCCTCTCGGTCTCCTCGGGCGGCGAGAACGTCGAGCCGCCGATGCCGGCGTTGTTGATGACGATGTCGAGGCGCCCCCACGTGGCGATGGCCTGGTCGACGATGGCGGCGGCGGCGTCGGGATCGGTGACGCTCGACGTGTTCGCGACGGCGTCACCACCCGCCGCTTCGATCTCCTTGACGACGAGATCGGCCGACTCGAGGTCGTTCACGACGACCCGCGCGCCCCGCTCGGCGAGCAGCAGCGCGTACTCACGGCCGAGCCCGCGACCGGCCCCGGTGATGATCGCCACTCGGTCGTCGTACCGCAGGGCAGGAGTCGTCGGGCTCATGATCCGGATGATACGGGTGGGGCGGGCTCGACGTCCGGGTCCGGTGTGCCAGGCTGGCGCCGTGCCCCAGGACGCGGCGGACGCGATCGCCATCGCCCATGCGTGGTTCGAGGTGAACAGCGGGTGGGCACCGCCCGACGTCGACGAGCTGGCCGAGTGGCTGGCCGACGGCGTGTGCCGCGCGCCGGACCACTGCCTCGTCGCACCGGACAGCTGGTGCGCGCACGGTCTGGCATCGTGGGCGCTCATCCTCACCGCGCTCGACGAGAGCGACCGAGCCCAATGGAAGGTTCCGTGATGCAGCTCACCGACGAGCAGGTCCTCTCCGCCGCCGATCTCCTCGTCGCCGCGCGTGAGGGACGCGCCGCGCTCGCCGGCCTCCCCGTCGACGTCACGCCGGAGAAGACCGACGACGTGCAGCGGATCATCGACGCCGTGAGCGCCCGCGTCGACCGACCCGTGCGGGGCTGGAAGTCCTACACCGTCTACAAGCCGATGAACCCGCCGTTCTGCGCGCCGATCTACGACCGGTTCGAGAGTGGCGCGGAGATCCCGGCCAGCATCTCCCCGGGACGGCTCATCGAGCCCGAGATCATGTTCCGCGTCGACCGCGACTTGCCGGCTCGCGACCGCAACTACGACGTCGACGAGGTGAGGGACGCGGTCACCGCCGTCGTCGGGTTCGAGGTCATCGGCTCCCGGTTCCGCAGCGACGGCACGGTCGGCCAGGGGTCGCTGCTCGGCGCACTGTCGGACCACATCGCCAACGGGGCCATCGTCGTCGGCGACGCCGTCCCGCACTGGCGCGACGTCGCCTTCGAAGAGGTGCACCTCCGCATGACCGACGGCGAGCGCGAGGTCGTGTCGATCACCGGCTGCCACCCGTTCGACAACCCGTTCCTCCCGGTCGTCATGGGCGTGAACCGCATCCGCCGGCGCGCCGATCTGCACGCCGGCGACATCATCGTCACCAACTCGTCGACCAGCATCTGCCCGGTTGCCGCCGGATCGGTGGTGCGCGCCGTCTACGAGGGGGTCGGTGAGGTGACCGCTACATTCGCGGTCAGCGACTGAGGTCGGTGAGTACGGCGCGCCCGAGGTAGCGAGAGGCTTCGAGGTCGTCGAAGATCGCGCTCAGGTCGGACAGCGACCCCGTGCGGGAGACGTGCGTGCGCACCTTCCCCGCGGCGGCCAGGTCGACCAGCTCGCGCATGTCCTGGACGGTTCCGACCGCGGAGTAGATCAACGTCGGTTCCTTCATCATGAACTCGAACGGGTTGATCTCGAAGTTGCCCTCGCTCGATGCCGGCATGCCGACGGCGACGAACAGCCCACCCCGGCGGAGCAGCTTCAGGCCGAGCTGGAACCCGGCGAGCTTGGCCGAGAACACGAGCACGGCGTCGACGCCCCCGACCTCGCGCGCCACGACCTCGGCCGCGTCGTTGGCGTCGACGGCGAGCTCGGCGCCCATCGACTTCACGAAGTCGAGCTTGTCGGCGCCGATGTCGACGCCGACCACGCGGTAGCCGAAGGCGTTGGCGATCTGCACGGCGTAGTGGCCCAGCCCGCCGGCGGCCCCGATGACGGCGATCGGCCGACCGGGCAGCACCTGGTGCTTGAGCAGCTTCTTCACGGCGCCGTAGGCCGTGAGGCCTCCGCACGCGAGCGGTGCCTCCTGGTCGCCCACCGAGTCGGGCAGCACGACGAGCGACGGGGCGTACACGGGGAAGTGCTCGGAGAAGACGCCCATGATCCCCTTGCCCTGGCTGCAGTGCCGCGGCCGCCCGCTGAGGCAGTACTCGCAGGCGCCACACCAGTAGCCGCCGCCGGTGCCACCGAGGCCGAGGATGACGCGATCACCGACCTCGACGAACCGCTCGGCGCCCGGTCCGAGCGCCTCCACGACACCGATCGCCTCGTGGCCCAGGCTGCCCGAGCGGGGCACGCCGGCCCAGTCGCCCCGCGCGATGTGCAGGTCGGAGTGGCAGACACCGGCGGCGCTGATGTGCACGAGCGCGTGGTCGGCCCCGGGCTCGGGCACCGGCACGTCCCGGATGTGGAGCTCGCCGTCTTCCATCCTCGCTGCCTTCATCGCATCGCTCCCAGGTCGACGGGTCGGGAGCCGGAGGGTAGCCCGGGAGCTCAGCCCGTCGAGACGGTCACCGAGCGGCCGGCGGCCTCGGCGTGGGCGGTCACCGCCGCGGGTGGACCGGGTCGGGCGTCGGCGCCCACGCAGACCCCCGGGGCGACCCCGATCTGGCACGGCCGCGCCGCCTCGCCCCCGCTGGTGCCACCGTCGTCGCCGGGCGTCGCGGTCGCCCCTCCTCCTCCTCGGGTGCTGGACACGTGCGACGGCAGGACGACCGCAACCATCCAGAACAGGGAGGGGGTGGACATGGAGGGGCCGGGCGCGGCCGCCGCGGGCGCGGAGAGCGCCGGCTCGGGCGCGGACGCGGACGGGGTGACGGGCGCGTGGGGGCCGGCGAGGGTGGCCGCGGTCAGCACGGTGGTGACGGTCACCGCCCCGGTGGCGACGACGTGGCGGGCGTGGCGACCGAGGGCGGGGAACGACCGGATGAGGGGCAGGGCGGCGACGAGCCCGACCGGGCCGATGACTCGTCGCACGCGGCCCAGCCCGACCTCGAGGAAGGCCCGCACCACCATGGGGTCGAACTGGCTGCCCGCCTTCTCGACGAGCTGGCGCCGAGCCGCGCCGGGCAGCATCGCCTTGCTGTAGGAGCGGTCGGTCGTCATGGCGTCGTAGCTGTCGGCGACGGCGACGATCCGCCCGGCGATGCTGAGCTCCTCGCCGGAGAGGCCCTTCGGGTAACCGGCTCCGTCGTAGCGCTCGTGGTGCTCGGCGACGGCGCGCACCCACGAGCCGAGCCACGGCGCGAGCGGCGCCGCGAGCTGCGCGCCCTCTTCCGGGTGCCGGCGCAGGACCTCCCACTCCGGGTCGGACAGCGCGTGGTCGGCGTTGAGCGTCGCCGTCGGCACCGTCACCTTGCCGATGTCGTGCAGCAGCGCGGCCCAGCGGAGCCGGTCGTGATCGCCTTCGTCGAGCCCGATCTCGTCGGCGATCAGCTCGGCATAGGCGCGCACGCGCTCGGAGTGGCCGCGGGTCGCGCGGTCGTGGACCGTGAGCCCGGCGGCCAGCGCGAGAACGGTCGCGGCGTGGGTCGAGCGCTCTCGATGGGAAGCGTCGTCGCCCGACAGGGCCAGCAGCCGCTTGGGCGATCCCGCTCGCAGGGCGACGCGCAGCCGGGACGGGGCCCGATCGGGGAAGGCGAGCGCCATCTCGAGCAGGGCGGCGAGCGGGAGCAGCCTCCGGAGCACCAGATCCGACGCCAGGACGCCACTGCCGCCGGCGACCGCCGCCACCACCGCGACGCCGACGCGCGCGCCGGTCGAACCCGGAGCCGGGAGCACGCGTGCGACGGCGAGCGAGACGCCGATGCCGACCGCCAGCGGTCCCGCGAAGCAGAGCGCTCGCACGGCGCCGGCCGCCACCGGCCGGCGGCGCCAGCGCGAGGACGCCCCTCGCGGCATGCTCGGAAGCGTAGGCCGCGGCCCTCGCGTCGGCCCGCCCTGTGGTTGTAGAACATATACGATCGGACCATGACGGCTCCTCGGGTGGGGATCATCGGGGTCGGCGAGATGGGCATGCCCATGCTCGAGCGGATGCGAGGTGCTGACCTCGACGTGACGTTCATCGCCCGCCGGGCGGAGGTCATCGCCGCCGCGACGGCGCTCGGCGCCCAGGCGGTCAGCGACTTCGCCGACCGGGACATCGTGCTCATCTGCGTCTACAGCGACGACCAGGTGCGCGACATCGGACCCGACGTGCTGGCCCGGATGTCGGAGGGGGCCACGCTCGTGAACCACACGACGTGCAGCCCGACGACGGTGGAGGAGCTGGCCGAGCGGGCGGCGGCGCGGGCCGTGCGCTTCCTCGACGCCGCGCTGAGCGGAGGGCCGGCCGACATCCGCGCCGGGCGGCTCACGCTGCTCGTCGGCGGTGAGAGCGAGGCGCTCGAGCACGCCCGCGCCGCGCTCGCCTCCTACAGCGAGCCGATCCTGCCCGTCGGCGCGGTGGGCGACGGGCAGCGCGTCAAGCTCGTCAACAACGCGCTGTTCGGCGCCCAGGTCGCGCTCGTCGCCGAGGCCGAACGGCTGGCGCGAGGCCTGGGGATCGACGGGGTCGACGCGTTGCGGGCCATCCAGCACTGCAGCGCCGACAGCCGGGTCCTGCGCACGGTGCTCGCTCTCGGTTCGTCGGCCCGGATGCAGGAGCTGGCCGGTCGGTTCGTCGAGAAGGACGTCGCCGTCGTCCAGCGGGTCGCCGACGAGCTCGGTGTGAGCCTCGGTCGCCTGAGCCCCGAACCGCACCGGCAAGCCGACATCGAGGCGATCAAGCAGCTCAAGGCGCGCTACTTCCGCTACATCGACACGAAGGACTGGGCGGCGTTCCGCACGTTGTTCACCGACGACTGCAAGCACTACCTGCCACAGGAGTCAGCGGTGCCGTTCATGACCAACGACGACTACTTCGCCATGAACGAGGCGCTGCTCACGCCGGGCGTCACGACGCATCACGGCCACACGCCCGAGATCACGCTGCTGAGCGACACCGAGGCGGAAGGCATCTGGGCGATGCACGACTACGTGCAGATCGAGCCGCCGTCCGGTCGGGTCAGCATCATGGGCTGGGGCCACTACTACGAGACCTACCGCAAGTGCGACGACGGCGAGTGGCGCATCAGCTCGAAGCGCAACGAACGCCTGCGCCTCGACCAGGTGCCCTGGACGCTCGACGCGCCGGCTCAGTAGCCGTCGTCACCCGACCAGGCGCGGCTCCAGCGGGGGTCGGCGCGGTGGTCGGCGGGGATGAAGCGCACGTCGGTCGACAGGCGGGGCGCCGCGCTCGTGTTGTCCAGCGAGGCGTGGATGATGTGGGGCGAGTGCAGGATCACGTCGCCGGCGCGCACGTCGGTGGCCAGCCACCGTCGGTCGAGCTGCTCGGCCACCCACGCCAGGTCGTGGCTCAACGCCCGTTGGTCGTCGGGCCGATCGGTGACGGCGCGCAGGCGCGGCAGCGCGTCGCGGTCGATGCGATGCGACTCCTCGAGGTAGACGAGCGGCCCGGACTCGACCGGGCAGTCGCCGATCGGGATCCACGCGGTGAGCACCTGGTCGGTGCCGCGGTCGATGTACGGGAAGTCGGCGTGCACCCGCGAGGCTCGGTGCGTGTCGCGCCGGTAGTCGCGGAGGATCTTCCGCGGCAGGGTCGTGGGTCGGGCCCCGAGCAGCGTGCGGGCCACGTCGAGCAGCGCCGGCTGCTGGGCGAACGCCTGGAAGCGGGCGGTCCGCACGAACGCGTGGGCCGGGTGCCCGTCGACGCCGTGGGCGTGATCGCCCTGGTACGACGCGAAGGCGGCGAAGTAGGCGGCTCGCAGGTCGAGCACGGCCTCGCGATCGAGCAGCCCGCGCAGGAGGACGTAGCCCTCGGCGTGGTACCGGGCGCGGAGCGCGAGCGGGTCGCCGACGACGTCGTCGCTCGACCGCAGCTCACCGAAGTGGTCGACGTCGAAGGGGACTGGTCGGCCGTTGGACGTCAGGGTGGCGGTGGCGGTGGGGGCGATCGTCATCGGGAGATCCAAGGCGGCTGGGAAGCAGCCGGGAGAGCGTATGGCGCGCGCGAAGGCGGCACGCGCATGGCGCGCGCTCCCGGGTGGCGGGGTGCTCAGCGGTACAGGATCTGCATGGCGTACAGCACCGAAGGCTTCTCGGCGCCCACCACCCGCACGTCCCACTCGTTGGTGAGCAAGGTGCCGCCCGACTTCTCCGTCACCTTCGCGACGCGGCTGCGGGCGTGGAGCTTGGCGCCCGCGGGCACCGGGGCCAGGAAGCGCAGCGACTCGGCGCCGTAGTTGATGGCGGCGCTGTGCCCGACGATGCGCAGCGGCGCCTTCGTCGACAGCTGGGGCAGGAGCGACAAGGTGAGGAAGCCGTGGGCGATCGGCCCACCGAAGGGGCTCTCACGCTTGGCCCGCTCGACGTCGACGTGGATCCACTGGCGGTCACCGGTCAGTTCGGCGAAGCCGTCGATCATCTCCTGCGTCACCTCGACGGCGTCACCGAACTCGCCGAACTCCTCGGACGCCGCGGCCTGCAGCGCGGCCACGTCGTCGAAGCGGATCTCCTGCACGTCTACCTCCGGATCATGGGTCGCCGACGATCATGGCGTGGATCGCGGCCGATCGTGAAGCCGGGCGGCGGGTGCCCCCTACCGTGTCCCGAAAATCTGTATACGATCGGGCCATGGGGGAAGTCGTGCTGTTGACGGTCCAGGGCGGCGAGCCGGCGGCATTGGTCGAGGAAGGCCGCAAGCTCCTCGCCCGCACGGGGGCGACGAGCGGTTCGGTGCACGTGCGGGCGACCGGTGCCGATGCCGAGACGGCGGCGCTCTACGACACCGAGAGGGACGCCGACGCGCTGCTCACCCTGCGGGGCGCGGCCGCGGCGGACGTCCTCGGGCACTTCGAGCCGCCGACCGGGGCGCGTCTCGTCGGCGCCTACCGCGCCGAGGAGATCGTGCGGCGCGACTACGAGCGCACGTGGGCCGACGGCGAGCCGTCGCCCGGGCTGAGCCTGGTCTGCCTCGTGCGCCGCAAGCCCGACCTGTCGTGGCAGGCGTACTCCGACCACTGGCGCGACAACCACGGCCCGCTCGCCTTGCGGCGCCAACCGGGCTTCTGGCGGTACGTGCAGAACCACGTGCACGAGCGGCTCACGCCCGACACGCCCGACTTCGACGGCATCGGCGAGCTGCACTTCCGCACGGCGCAGGACTCGCTCGACGGGATGTTCGACTCGCCGGAAGGCCAGGAGGAGATCATCGCCGACACGTTCCGCTTCATGGACAACCAGCGATCGACCACGATCCCGACCGTCGAGTGGCTCCTGTAGCTGGTCCCCGCGCCGTCCGTCAGGACGAGCCCAGGCGGATGCCCGCGAGCTGCGTCGCCTGGGCGACCAGCCGGCCGGTCGCGTCCCACACGAAGCACGCCTCGTCGACCCGTTGGCCCTCGATCAGGCGCGCTCGTTGCAGCACCTGGACCGGGCCGGGCGCGGGGCGCGCCCGCACGTACGCGGTCAGCTCGAGCGTCGGCACCCAACCCGACAGCTCGACGTCGAACGTCCCGGGCGGGAACGCGTCGACGGCGAACAGCAACCACGCCGGGTCGAACGGGGCGTCGCCCGGCAGGGCCAGCCAGCCGCGCAGCTCGCCGACGCCCGCGGGTCGCCCGTCCATGAAGCCGGCGGTGCGGGGGTCGAGCCGGATGTCCACCTGTTCGAGCAGCGCCACCTCGATGCCGCTCGGACCGTGGGGCGGCACCTTCACGCAGCGCTCCCTCGGTGGGATGTCGACGACGGGGACGCCACCGTCCCAGTAGGGCGCGCTGTGCGCGGGCAGCCGGCTCGCGGTGACGAGCGCTTCGACGCACGGGCGTCCGTCCTGCTCGAGGCGGGCGCGCACCTGGCTGGCCGAGCGCCCCGCTCGCAGTACCTCGGTGACGATGGTGACCGGACCGGGATCGGGGGAGTGCAGGTAGTGGGCGCTGGCCGCCACGACATCGGGGAAGTCGGTGTCGGCGGCCGCCGCCCGACCCATCATCGCCAGGAGGTAGCCGCCATTCGGCTTGCCGCCGATGGTCCAACCCCCGTCGATGTCCGCCTCGACCCGCACCCCGCGAGCCTAGGGAGCGCGGTTGGCGGTGCGGGTCTCCGTCCACTCGATGTTCACGCGCCGATCGGCGATGCGCCAGGCCCCGTCGCCATCGCGCCCGTACTCGTCCTCGTAGCGGATGTGCATGACGTACGACGTGCCGCCGTGACGCGTCGTCGACAGGTGATGGGCGAGGCAGTACACCCAACCCGTGGCGCGTTCGCCGTCGACCTCGTACGACGTGTTGGCGATGAGGTGGAACGTGCGGTCGTACGCCTTGGCCAACATCGCCGGGATGGCGCGCAGCTCGTCGTGGCCACGCATGTCCGACATCGTGGTCGTGGCCTCCGGCGGGTAGTACACGTGCACGCGAGCGTCGGGCAGGAACGCCTGCACGAACTCATCGCTGTCACCGCTGTCGGCGTGGCGGGCGTAGCGCTCGGCCAGTCGCCGCAGCTCCAGGTTCGTCTCGGGGTCCAGCATCGATTGCATACGATATGCAACATGGCGAGGATCCGTTCTTTGTCGCGTTGTGGTCGCTGGGCGACCACAACGCGACAAGGAACGCCGCGGGGCCCGCGGCCGGCGCTCAGCGGCGACGGGCGCTCGACCCCGCGGTGAGCAGCGCCGGGTCGTTGCAGGCGACCGACGGCGCCGGATGGCTCGGGGTCGAGGCCGCCGCCGTCTCCCGGACGAGCGCGAAGGCGACCGCACCACCGGCGACGCACAGCCCAGCGGCGATGCGCAGCGCCGTCGCGTAGCCGGCGTCGATGCTCGACCCGATGGAGCCGCTCGTGCCGATGCCCGCGAGCGCCGGCAGCACGGCCACCGCGAGCAAGCCGGCGAGCCGGGCCACCGCGTTGTTCACTCCGGATGCCACCCCGACGAGATCGTCGGTGACGCTGCCGAGCACCGCCGCGGTCAACGGCGCCACCGTGCACGCCATCCCGACGCCGAACACCACGACCGCCGGCAGCACGGTCGTGACGTAGTGGCTGCCGACGGCGATGCGAGCGAACAGCAACATGCCGGCTGCCGTGATCATCGGACCGACGGTCATCGGCAACCGCGCGCCGATGCGCTGCCCGACCTGGCCGGCGGCCGGCGACAGCACCAGCATCAAGCCGGTGAACGGCACCAGCGAGGCACCGGCGGCCAACGGCGAGTACCCGAGCGAGACCTGGAGCCGCAGCACGACCAAGAAGAGCGCGCCACCGAGCGCGGCGTACACCGCCAGCGTCGTGGCGTTGGCCCCGGTGAACTGCGAGGAGCGGAACACGCCGAGCGGGAGCATCGGGTGCGACGTCGTCGACTCGCGCGCGACGAAGACGGCGGACGCGACGATGCCGACCACGAGGGCGATCGCGTCGCGCTCGATGGCCGCGAACGCGAGAGCGGCGAGCGCGACCGTGGCCGCCGCCGCCCCCGGGCTGTCGAGGGGGCCCTCGATCGGTGCCTTCGTCTCGGGAACGTGACGCCGGGTGATGGCGGCGGCCACCGCCGCGATCGGCACGTTGAGCAGGAACACGAGGCGCCAGCTCACGGCATCGATGAGCCAGCCGCCGACGAAGGGACCGATGGCGCTGGCCACGCCGGCCAGCCCGGACCACGTGCCGATCGCCTTGCCACGGTCGTCGGGGTGGAACGTGGCGGCGATGATGGCGAGGCTGCCCGGCACGAGGAGTGCGCCGCCGACGCCTTGCACGGCGCGAGCGGCGATCAGGAGCCCGGCGGATGGTGCGACGGCGCACAGGACGGAGGCGGCGGTGAACGCGGCGAGCCCACCGATGAAGGTGCGGCGCCGCCCGTACCGGTCGCCGAGGCTGCCGCCCAGCAGGAGCAGCGCGGACAACGTGATGAGGTAGGCGTCGACCGTCCACTGCAACCCGCGCATCGACGTGTGGAGGTCGTGGCCGATCGCCGGCAGCGCGACGTTGACCACCGTCCCGTCGAGGAACGCGACGCCCGAGCCGAGCACGGTCGCCGCGATGATCCAGCGCGCCGTGGCCGTGCCGTACCGGACGTCGCCGGCACTCACGCCGGTGGGGTCCAGTCGATCGTCACGGTGGTGGCCACGTCGGGGTGCTTCGCGAGCCACGACCGCGCGTACGGGCACCACGGCACGACGGTCAAGCCCTCCGCCGCGGCGCGCTCCACCGCCGCCTGCACGAGCTGGCCACCGAGGCCCCGCCCACCCAGTGCTTCGGGCACCTCGGTGTGGATCAGGATCAACCGGTTGCCGTCGAGCTCGTAGACCAGCTCGGCCTCCGCCCCGTCCTCCGCGAACACGTACCGCTGGTGCGCCACATCGTCGACGATCGCCATGGGCCCATCTTGTCGCCTCTGGTCACGAAGGCCTTCCCATCGGGTCGGTCGACGTGACCAGAATGGCGCGATGGGGGATCCGTTCCGGCTCGACGGCATGACGGCGTTGGTGACAGGTGGGGCGCAGGGCATTGGGCTCGGGATCGCGCGCGGGTTGCGGGATGCCGGTGCCGAGGTCGTGATCGTCGACCTCGACGGTGCGGCCGCGGCGGCCGCCGCCGATGCCATCGGCGCTCGTCACGAGGTCGTCGACCTGCGTGACCTCGACGCCACCGCCGCGCTGGCCGACCGCGTCGGCGCCGTCGACGTGCTCGTGAACAACGCCGGCGTCTATCCGCCCTCGGCGTGGGACGAGCTGACGCCGGAGCAGTTCGACGAGGTGCTCGGCGTGAACCTCCGTGGCCCGCTGTTCTTCACCCAGGCGATCGTTCGCCACATGCAACGCGGTTCGATCATCAACCTCGCATCGATCAGCGCGTTCCGGCCCGGCGCGCCCGGCCTCGTCCACTACGGCGCGTCGAAGGGGGCGATGCTCACGATCACCAAGCACCTCGCGGTCGTCCTCGCGCCGCGTGGCATCAGGGTGAACGCCCTCGTGCCGGGCGGGATCCGGACGCCGGGCACGGGCCGCATGAGCGAGGGCACGTCGATGACGGACATCGAGCGCAACGCCTACATCGCCGCCTTCGCGGCGCGCGTGCCACTCGGCCGGCTCGGCGAGCCCGCCGACTTCGCCGGGCCGGCCGTGTTCCTCGCCTCGAGCGCGTCCGCCTACGTCACCGGCGCGGTGATCACCGTCGATGGCGGGATGCTGCTCGTCTGACGAGCGGCTACGAGGGGATGCCGACCGGCTCGTACAGCACGATGTCGGCGGGGTCGATCTTGCGCCCGGCGATGCCCTCGAAGCCGTCGCCGCCGACGTAGGAGTCCTCACCGATGAAGAGCCCGTCGGGGCCGATGGGCCACAGGATCGCCATGCGGGTCTCGTAGAGGTAGTCGCTGTCGAGATCGTCCACCTCGATGCCCATGGCCTGCAACGTGCGCCCGGGCCAGGCCATGCGCATGGTGCCCTCGGTGAGGATGCAGTCGTCATCGACGACGAGGCGGTCGAGGTCGTGGTGGAGCTTGCCCGCGCCGCTCGCCGCGAAGTCCGTGTAGAACTGCTCGACGGCCGCCTTCCCGACCGGACCGGTGCCGCCCTGGGCGAAGTTCTGGTAGCGCGCGTTCTCCGACACGGTGCTCATGAGGGTGGGCAGGTCGAGCGCCGCCTCGGCCTTCATGTGCGTGATGAGCAGCTCGAGGTTCCGACGAAGGACCGGGTCGGTCTCCGTCGCCAGCCGCTCCTCCGCCTTGCGCCAGGTCAGGTGCTGATCGATGGCCGCCATGGTCGCCTCCGGGATGTTTATGCCATATACGTGTACGGCTAAGCTAGCAGGGTGCTGACGAAGGGCCATCCGCATCTCGACGGCCAGCTTCGCCGTCCGCGGCGTCCTCGTCGCCTCAAAGCCGGCGAGAGGATTCAGCGGCTCCTGCGTCCTTGCGGAGGCGACGAACCCTGGCTCGCCGATCTGCAGACGCCTTCCTCAGAACCCTGCTAGGCCATCATGGGTGTCGCGGCAACTGCTCGCCGGCGCACGGCGCGGACCCGGCTCGACCGCGCGGCCGTCGTCACCGCCGCGTGTGCGCTGCTCGACGACGAGGGGCTGCCGGCGCTGTCGATGGCTCGACTGGGCGAGCGCCTCGGGGTGACCGCCATGGCGCTCTACCGTCACGTCGTCGATCGCGACGACCTCGAGACGGCGGTCGTCGAGCTGGTCCTCGCCGACCTCTCGGTGCCCGACGTCGGCGCGGGGGACTGGGCCCACGGTGTCGAGGGTTGGATGCGCGAGGTGCGCCGGCACTGGCTCGAGCACCCGTGGCTCGGCGGCCTCCTCGGCACGCGCGCCGAGCTCTCGCCGCCGTGGCTGGC
>Ga0207644_10001637_pt1 | contig 14428 bp, 14 predicted proteins | sample KBSS73metaG_FD_184326 | JGI IMG/M metagenome (GOLD analysis project Ga0207644, IMG submission 184326) | Switchgrass rhizosphere microbial communities from Kellogg Biological Station, Michigan, USA - KBS S7-3 metaG (SPAdes) (version 2) | ecosystem: Host-associated > Plants > Roots > Rhizosphere... | reverse complement strand
TGTTGCCGACTCAACACAATCGAGTCCCTGGACGGCACGCTTGCGGGCCAAGCTTGACCTTCTATAACGCTCGAAACGTCCATCCCCCGATGTTCGAGGACCCTAGATGAACCGCCCCCTAACGACTTCCGCTTTGCTCGTTCTGGCGCTCGCCGCGCCGGGCTGCGCGAAAGACCGCACCCTTCCGAACCAGCTCGCGGCGTCGAACGTGACGACCCTCGCGATCAATTCCTATTTGTGGCGTGCAGCAATCGACACAGTGTCCTTCGCCCCGCTGCTGCAAGCCAACCCAAACAGCGGCGTGATCATCACCGACTGGTACCGCAGCCCGAAAGTCCCCAACGAGCGCGTCAAGCTGACCGTCTCCGTGCTCGATCCGGAACTGCGCGCCGATGCGCTCCGGGTCTCGGCGGCGAAGCAGGTCTACCAGAACGGCGCGTGGTATGACGGCGCGGTCAGCGCCGCGACGACCCAGAAGCTCGAAGAGATCATCATGACCCGCGCCCGCGACCTCCGGCGCGCGACCATTGCACCTGGGGGCGGGAAGCGCGGCTCCGGTCGCCGCAGCCGCTAGTCCTTCACGATGAGCAGCCGGTTCAACGCGGCTGACGCCGACCGCCGCTGGCAGGCGCGGTGGGACGAGGCGCAATGCTTCCGCGCCGACAGCAACAGCAGCAAGCCCAAGGCCTATGTCCTGGAGATGTTCCCCTATCCGTCGGGGCGCATCCATATGGGTCACGTCCGCAATTACACGATGGGCGACGTGCTCGCCCGCTATCGACGCATGCAGGGCATGGAAGTGCTCCACCCGATGGGCTGGGACGCGTTCGGGATGCCGGCCGAGAATGCGGCGATGGAGCGCAAGGTGCACCCGGGCGAATGGACCTGGGCGAACATCCGGGCGATGCGCGAGCAGTTGAAGAGCATCGGCTTCGCGCTCGATTGGAGCCGTGAGCTCGCGACCTGCGACCCGGCCTATTACGGCCACGAGCAGGCCCTGTTCCTCGACCTGTTCAAGGCGGGCCTGGTCTATCGCAAGGAAAGCGAGGTCAATTGGGACCCGGTCGACATGACCGTGCTCGCCAATGAGCAGGTGATTGACGGCAAGGGATGGCGATCTGGCGCGACAGTCGAGCGGCGCAAGCTCGCGCAATGGTTCCTGAAGATCACCGACTTCGCCGACGATCTGCTCGAAGGGCTGCAGGGGCTCGACCAGTGGCCCGACAAGGTACGGCTGATGCAGGAGAACTGGATCGGCAGGAGCCAAGGCCTGCAATTCCGCTTCCGGCTGGCTGAGGCGCTCGACTCAATTGATTCGGTCGAAGTGTTCACCACGCGGCCGGACACGATCTTCGGATCGAGCTTCATCGCGGTTGCCGCCGACCATCCGATTGCTCTGGCCGTCGCCGCATCGGATCCGAATGCGGCGGCGTTCATCGCCGAGTGCAAGGCGGGCGGCACCAGCGCCGCCGAGGTCGAGACCGCCGAAAAGAAGGGCTTTCGGACCAATATCGAGGTCGTGCACCCGCTGGATCCCAAATGGCGGCTGCCGCTCTACATCGCGAACTTCGTTCTGATGGACTATGGCACCGGGGCAATCTTCGGTGTTCCCGGCCACGATCAGCGCGATTTCGAGTTTGCGAGGCAATATCATTTGCCGATCCTACGGGTTGTCGCCGCGAGCGCGGAGCAGGCTTCCGAGCCGATCGGCAGCGAAGCCGAATCCATGTCCGGCGTCGCCGTCAACTCGCGGTTCCTCGACGGCCTGACCACCGAGCAGGCGACAGCGGAAGTGATCCGGCGCGCCGAAGCGGCGGGCTGGGGCCACGGTACCGTCCAGTATCGGCTTCGCGACTGGGGCGTGTCGCGCCAGCGCTATTGGGGAACGCCGATCCCGATCATCCACTGCGCAAAATGCGGCGCGGTGCCCGTGCCGCGCGAGCAACTGCCTGTCGTACTTCCCGACGACATCGAGTTCGACAAGCCGGGCAACCCACTCGACCGCCATCCGACTTGGAAACACGTCGATTGCCCGAGTTGCGGCGGCAAGGCGACGCGCGAGACCGACACGCTCGACACGTTCGTTGATTCAAGCTGGTACTTCATCCGCTTCGCAAGCCAGCCGGACGACCGGCCGTTTGATCGCGCCGAAGCCGAAGAGTGGCTGCCTGTCGGGCAGTATATCGGCGGCGTCGAACACGCGATCCTGCACCTACTCTATGCGCGCTTCTGGACGCGGGCGCTGAAGCGGCTCGGGGAGATCTCGGTCGACGAGCCGTTCAAGGGGCTGTTCACCCAGGGCATGGTGACCCACGAAACCTATCGTGCGGGCGACGGCAGTTGGCTCAGTCCCGATGAAGTCAAGAAGAACGGCGACGACTGGATTCATATCGAGAGCGGGCATCCGGTGGCGACCGGCCGCGTCGAGAAGATGTCCAAATCGAAACGCAACACGGTCGATCCCGAGCCGATCCTCGCCAAATATGGCGCGGACGCGGTGCGCTGGTTCATGTTGTCCGACAGCCCGCCCGAGCGCGACCTTGAATGGTCGGAAGCCGGAATCGAGGGCGCGGCTCGCTTTGTTCAGCGCGTGTGGCGGCTGGCCAGCGCCAGCAAGGCCGCCGAGGGCGAAGATGAAGGGCTGAAGCGCAAGTTGCACCGGAGCATTGCCGCGGCTGGGGAAGCGATCGAGGGGCTGCAGTTCAACAAGGCGGTCGCTCAGCTCTACGAGCTAACAAGCGCGATCGAAAAGGCGCCGCCGTCGGCAACCCGGCATGAGGCCGTGCGCGCGCTCATCCTGCTTGCCGCGCCCGCCGCACCGCACCTCGCGGAGGAAAGCTGGGCGGCGCTTGGTGAAAGCGGAATGGTGGCGGATGCGCCCTGGCCCAGCTTCGATCGCACCTTATTAGTCGACGATCAGGTGACGCTTGCAGTGCAGGTCAACGGCAAGCTCAGGGACACGCTGAATGCGCCGCGCGGGCTCGATCGCGCCGCCGCCGAGGCGCTCGCTCTCGCATCAGACAAGGTCCAGCGCCAGCTGGCCGGCGCGGCGCCACAGAAGGTGATTGTCGTTCCCGACCGGCTGGTGAATATCGTCGCCTGATGCGCATTGCCCTTCCCCTTCTCGCCGCGGTGGTGCTCAGCGGTTGCGGCCTTCACCCGCTCTACGGCGGCGGATCGGGGAGTCCGGTCGCGGCGACCTTGCGGTCGATCGCGGTCAGCCCGATCCAGGGCCAGTCCGGCTGGCTGGTTCGCAAGAAGCTGACCGACCGGCTAGGCGACCAGGGCGGTAACGCTGCCTATCGGCTCGACGTCACGCTCGACGACAATATCACCGCCTTCGGCCTCAGGAACGACCGCGCCGCGACACGCGAACGACGCACATTGCGGGCGCGCTATCAGTTGGTCGACGCCAGGAACGGCATGGTGCTGCTCGACGCGACCGCGGGATCCGACGCCGGCATCGATATCGTGAGTTCCGAATATGCGACGGTCGCGGCCGAGCAGACCGCGCTCGAGAACCTCGCGGACATCGTCGCCGACCAGATCACCGGCCGGATCGCGCTCTATGCGTCACGGACTGCGCCAAAGGGGGTTGGAGCGAAGTGAAGGCGAACAAGGGCAATATCGGCCGCTCGGTCGATCAGCCCGCGGCCGCCGTTAGATTCTACCTGTTCCATGGACCTGACGAGGGGCAGTCGCGGGCCCTTGCAGCGCGGTTGCTGGAAGCGCTCGGCGCGACCAAGTCCATCATCGCCGCCGGAGCAATCAAGTCGGATCCAGCCGTGCTGGTCGACGAGGCCGGCGCGATGAGCCTGTTTGGCGGCAAGCGCATCATCTGGATCGAGCCGGCGACCAAGGACATCGAGGATGGCGTGACGGCCTTGCTCGAGGCGGAAGCTATCGAAAGCCCGGTAGTTGCGATCGCGGGAACGCTGACGCGGACGGCGACGCTGCTGAAGCTCGCCGAAGCCTCGCCGGGCGCCCTTGCGTATGCGTCCTACCTGCCTGAGGGCCAAGATGCGGAGCGCATGGTAATCGACCTCGGCAGGCGCTTCGGATTAAAGGTGAGCGGCCCTGTCGCATCCCGATTGGCCGACAGCGCGGGCAACGACCAGGCGATCGTCGCCCGGGAACTTGAGAAGCTCGCGCTCTATGTCGGCGCATCTCCCGAAGTGCCGCGCGAGCTCGACCAGGGCGCAGTCGACGCGGTCGGCGTGGAAAGCGCGGAAGGCGACTTCCTACGCCTCGCCGACCTGGCGCTGAGCGGTGAAATCGACGAGCTTGCCGACGAGCTGGCGCGGCTACAGAGTGGCGGCACCGAAGCAATCCCCGTTGTCCGCTCGCTGCAGCGGCGGCTGCTGATGTTGGCTCCGTTGCGCGCTCGCGTCGAGCGAGGGGAGCGCCCAGATGCCGTCTTGACGTCACTGGGCAAGTCATTGTTTTTCAAAGACCAAGCCAAGGTCCGGCGCATGTTGACGCGGTGGACGGCGGAAGGGCTGGCGACCGCCGCCGAGCGGGCCGGCAAGCTCGAACGATCGCTGATGTTCACGCCCGTGCCCGACCGTGAAGCGCTGGGCGAGGAATTGCTGACGATCGCGCGCAAGGCCCGGTCTTCGAGCTAGATCGGCTCTCCGCTCAGCCGCTGACAAATCATGTCAAGCTGGTCGAGGCTCGAGTAATGGAGCGTAACCGCCCCGCCCTGCCCCTTGTGGACAACCTGAACCTTGAGGCCGAGCAGGTCGCCAAGTTGCCGCTCGAGCACTTCGAGGTCGGCATCAACGGTCTTGGCGGCATTGCGCGCGCTTGCCCGGCCGATGTCGGCGCCTGGGCCAGGACGCGACTTCTCTCGCCGGGCGCGGCCTTCCGCCTGACGCACCGAAAGGCCCTTGGCGATGATCTCGCGGGTGAGCTCCTCCGGATCTTCGGAAGTCGCAACGGCACGGGCGTGGCCCATGCTGATATCGCCTTGCAGTAGCGATTTCCTAACGAACTCAGGAAGATCGAGCAATCTCAAAAGGTTGGCGACGTGGCTTCGCGACTTGTGAACGATCCGGCCGACCTCATCCTGAGTGTGGCCATGGCGCTCGATCAGCTGGCGATAGCCCTCCGCCTCCTCGAGCGGGTTAAGGTCCTGGCGCTGAATGTTCTCAATCAGCGCGATCTCGGACGTTGTCGATTCGTCAATCTCGCGGATGATCGCGGGGATCGCATGAAGGCGCGCCCGCTGCGCCGCGCGCCAGCGGCGCTCCCCGGCGATGATCATAAAGTCGTCGCCGTCGGGCCGAAGAAGGATTGGCTGGAGCACGCCGCGAAGCCGGATCGACTCGGCCAGCTCGTCGAGCGCCTCCTCGTCGAACTGGATGCGCGGCTGGTTCGGGTTGGGGCGAATCCGCGCCACATCTACGTCACGCACGCCCCCGCGCGATGCCGGCGCATCGGCCGTGCCCGGTGCCGGCATGGGACGTGCCGCTTCGCCTAGGAGGGCCTGCAACCCCATTCCGAGCCCCTTGGCGGGGCGATCGGCGCTCATGCCGCCACCGCGAGCTGCGGCAATCGCCCGATCAACTCACGCGCAAGGCGCAGATAGGCTTCGGACCCCGGGCATTTGAGATCGTAGATCAGTGCTGGCAGGCCGTGGCTTGGCGCCTCCGACAACCGCACGTTGCGCGGCACGATTGTCTCGAAAACGGTCGCGCCGAGACAGGCGCGGACGTCTTCCGCCACAGCCGCGGACAGGTTGTTGCGCTTGTCGAACATGGTCAGCGCCACGCCAAGGATCGAGAGCTCCGGGTTGAACGCCACGCGGATGCGCTCGACCGTCTGAAGGAGCTGGCTAAGGCCCTCCAGAGCGAAGAACTCACACTGCAGCGGCACGAGCAGGTGGCGCGCGGCAACTAGGGCATTGACCGTCAGCAAACCCAACGAAGGTGGGCAATCGATCAGGCAGATGTCCCATTTGCCAGGCGGAGTATTGGCGAGCGCCTTCTCCAGGCGGTGAGCCCGATCCTCGAGCGCAACCAGCTCGATCTCCGCGCCCGACAAGTCCTGCGTTGCCGCTAACAGGTCGAGGCGCGGGACGCGCGTCGGTATGGCGACCGCCGCCGGTGTCGAACTGCCGATCAGCACGTCGTAGGAGGATTGAGCGCGCTGTGCTTGACTCACGCCAAGCCCGGTCGAGGCGTTGCCCTGCGGATCGAGATCGACGAGCAGGACTCGCCAGCCAATCGCCGCCAGCGCCGTAGCGAGGTTAATGCAGGTGGTTGTCTTGCCCACCCCGCCCTTTTGATTGGCTACCGCGATGCGGATCATGCTCTAGACCTCACCCCCGTAACGACCACGATACGGGACTCTGAATCCGTAACGCTACGTTCCACGTGGAACGCACCTTGCCATGCTTGTTGCGCTTCGGCCAGTTCATGTTCGGCGCTTCGCCCCTTAGGAAGCACCCAAGTGGTTTTTCTTGTGGACAGATGTGCGGATATTTCTAGCAACTTCGCCAGATTTGCGACGGCGCGGGCGGTGATTACGTCGTATTTTCCTCCAGCGCGCTCGCTCCTCCCCGGCAGCACCGTCGCACTAAGACCTAGCGATTCGCAGACTCTGTGGAGAAACTCGGCGCGCAAGCGGCGCGGCTCGACCATTGTGACGGGCCCCACGACCAAGCAGGCGATGACAATCCCCGGTAATCCCGCTCCCGATCCGATGTCCACCCAGGATGCGCGGCGGTGCGGCTCAAACCGCACGAGTTGGGCCGAATCGAGAATGTGTCGCTCCCACAAATGATCGAGCGTGGATGTCGAAATGAGGTTTTGGCGCCGGCTCTCCTCGCGCAGCAGGGCCGCGTAGGCATCCAGTTTCTCGAATGTTTCACGTGAAACATCCCGCCGAGCGACCTCGGCAAGGCGATCGATCATGCCGCCGCGCGGCGGCTTGCCGCAACGAACAACGCCGACAGAGCCGCCGGCGTGATTCCCGGAACACGACCGGCCTGGTCAAGCGTTTCAGGTGAGGCTGTGGCGAGCCGTTCTACCATCTCATTGGAAAGGCCCGGGATCGCGGAATAATCGAGATCGGACGGGATCCAGATCCGAGAGTCGCGCCGGACGACTTCCCACTCACGCTGCTGGCGCGCGACATAGGGGGCGTAGAGGGCGTCGGCTTTGCCCTCGGGCGTCTCGGCCCAAGCAGGCGTCGACCGCCATGCAAGCCGCTGCTCGATATTCGCGCGACGCCGAACAGAGACGCATCCAGCATTCAATGCGGCTTCCCCCAGCCGCGAGGTCGCATTGTCTGCGCGCAACGACAACCGGTATTCAGCGCGGGCGGTCATCATCCGGTAGGGTTCGCTGACTCCCTGAAGCGTCAAATCGTCGACCATGACCCCGATATAAGAGGTGCGGCGGTCGAAGCGGACTTCGGAGAACCCCAGAGCAGAGGCAGCTGCGTTCAAGCCCGCAACGAGTCCCTGAGCCGCAGCTTCTTCATAGCCGGTCGTGCCGTTGATCTGCCCCGCAAGGAACAAGCCCGGCAGATCGCGGACTTCGAGTGTCTGATTGAGGCGGCGCGGGTCGATGAACTCATATTCGACCGCATAGCCGGGCCGCGCGATCGTCACCCGCTCCAAGCCGGGGATCGACTGAACGAACTTTTCCTGAACACCCGCAGGCAGCGAGGTCGAGATGCCGTTGGGATAGACGAGCGCGTCGTCGAGGCCCTCCGGCTCGAGGAAGATCTGGTGCGCGCCACGGTCGGCGAACCGCTTCACCTTGTCCTCGATGGACGGACAATAGCGCGGGCCCCTGCCCTCTATGGCGCCGGCGAACAAAGGCGAACGGTCGAAATTCGCGCGGATGATGTCGTGGGTCGCCTCCGTTGTCCGGGTGATCGCGCAACGGACCTGCGGCACGGAAACGCCATCGTCTAGCGCCGACATTGTCCAATCATCCGCGTCGCTCGGCTGCTCCTCGAGCCGGGCCCAGTCGATGGTGCGACCATCGAGCCGCGGCGGCGTGCCGGTCTTGAGCCGCCCCTGACCGAGCCCGATGTCGCGGATCTGGCGTGCGAGGGCCACCGAAGCACGCTCATCACGGCGGCCGCCGTCGATTATCCGCTCGCCAACGAACATGCGTGCATCCAGGAAGGTACCCGTCGCAATGACGACTGCTCGGGCTGGAAGCATTCCGGAGCTGGTCTCGACCCCAGTGACACGGCCTTCCATGACGACCAGCCGGAGTGCCTCGGCGACGATCAGCTCGACGCCGCTCTCACCGATCATCTCGCCAATCGCTGCACGATAGAGCTTGCGGTCGGCCTGCACGCGCGGACCCCAAACCGCCGGGCCCTTGCTCCGATTGAGCATGCGGCGGTGGATCGCGGCACGGTCGGCAGCGCGCCCCATCAGCCCGTCGAACACGTCGAGCTCGCGCACCAGATGGCCCTTGCCGACGCCGCCGATCGAGGGGTTGCACGACATTTGCCCGACGTCCTGGGCCCGGAAGGTCAGAAGTCCAACGCGCGCGCCACGGCGGGCCGCGGCAGCCGCAGCTTCGCACCCGGCATGGCCGGCCCCGATCACCAGTACGTCGTGCATGCCAGCGCCTTACTGACGTTCCACGTGGAACGCTACTTACCGAGGCAAAAGCGACCAAAAAGCGCGTCGAGAACATCCTCAACCCCTGCCCGCCCGGTCATCCGGTCGAAGGCAAAGCGAGCCAAGCGAAAATCCTCCGCGACCAAGACCGGCTCATATCCGACACTCGCGGCGGTCAGCGCGCCCTGCGCCTCAGCTAGGTGCGCGGCCTGCCTACGATTGAGCGCGACGGAGTCCTCGTCCGGAAGAATTGTGCGAGCGAGTTGCTCAACTTCCTCGAGGAGCGCCTTTAAACCTTCACCGGTTTTCGCTGAGACCGCGAGCGAGCCAGCCGGCGCCGGACCGTCGATGTCCGACTTGGCGTGTATGTTAACGAGCCGCCGATGGTGGGGCGCAGATTCCGGATCGCCGAGCCACAGCAAGACGTCTGACGCCTCGACCAGGCCTTCCGCCCGCCCGACGCCGATCGCCTCGACCTCGTCCTCAGTCTCGCGAAGCCCGGCGGTGTCGGTCAGCCGAATCGGCACGCCGCCGAGTGACAACGGGACCTCGATATGGTCGCGTGTCGTCCCCGGCATATCGGTGACGATCGTTCTCTCTTCACCGACTATAGCATTGATAAGGCTTGACTTTCCGGCGTTTGGCGGTCCCGCGACTACAACCAGCACACCGTCTTTCAACGGTTCTACCCGCGGCCTCTCAAGCCACTGTCGGAGCTCGCCAGCCAAGTCAGCGCAATCACGCAGCAGCGCCGGATCGACCCCCTCGTCATCGTCGTCATAGTCGATTGCCCGTTCGGCCTGTGCGGACAGCGCCAGCAGCCGCTCCTGCCATATGGTGATCTGCTTCCTGAGCCCGCCCTCCGCCAGCGCTAGCGCCGCTTTACGCTGCGATTCGGTCTCGGCCTCGATGAGGTCGGCTAGGCCCTCGGCTTCGGTGAGGTCGATCCTGCCATTCTCGAACGCGCGGCGCGTGAATTCACCCGGAGCCGCCTGCCGCAGCCCCTCGACCCCGACAAGCGCGCGGAGCAACGAATCGACCACCGCACGACCTCCGTGACCATGCAGCTCAATGACGTCCTCGCCAGTGGAGCTGGCTGGAGCATCAAAACGCAGCACTAGGGCCTCGTCGAGCAACTCGCCCGTTTCAGGATGGCGAACCTCCCGTACCGCTGCCGTCCGAGGCTCTGGCAACGATCCGCACAGCCGCTCTCCAGCCAGGTGCGCTTGCGGTCCGCTGATCCGGATGACGGCGATCGCCGCGGGGGGACGGCCGCTCGACAGCGCGAAGATCGTGTCGCTCATCGCCTTAGGCGAAGTTGGCGATCACCGGCGCCACATGGCCTGCGCCTTCGTAGATCATCTTTGCTGCGACCCACAGGATCACGAGCAGGCCGACCCAGCCGATCCAGCGGTAGCGCTCGATGTAGCGGGCAATGAAATTGGCCGCGACGCCCATCAGAAGCACGGACAGCACAAGGCCGAAGACCAGCACGTATGGATGCTCACGCGCCGCTCCGGCCACCGCCAGCACATTGTCGAGGCTCATGCTGACATCCGCCACAGCAACGCCCCAGGCGGCGCTGGCAAAGCTCTTGGCGGGCTTTACCCCTGAATGTTCGTCCCCGGCGATCTCGTCCGAGCCAGCGCTTTCGCCCCTGTGGTGGAGCTCGCGGTACATCTTCCAGGCGACCCACAGCAGCAGGATGCCCCCGGCAAGCACGAGCCCGACGATCTGGAGCAACTGCGAGACGACGAGAGCGAAGATGACCCGCAGCACTAACGCGGCGATCACGCCGATCAGGATAACCTTCTTGCGCTGATCGGCTGGGAGGCCCGCCGCCAGGGCGCCGACGACGATCGCATTGTCGCCGGCAAGGACGATGTCGATCAGCAGGATCTGGATGAGCGCAGCGAACGCGCCGGGAGGGATGACCGAGAGGTCCATGGATCCGACGCTAGTCGAGGTTCAGCACGTGCCTCAACCCCAACACGTGCTCACCACCCATGAAACCTTCGTAGATCATGTTGCAGGCGACCCACAGGATCACCGCCAGACCGATGTAATTGATCCAGTGATGACGTTCGATGAGCTTGGCGACGTAGTTGGCGGCGAAACCCATGAACAGCACCGAAAAGCTCAGGCCGATGAACAACAGCGCCGGATTGTCGCGCGCGATCGAGGCGACCAGCAGGACGTTGTCGAGGCTCATGCTGAGGTCGGCGATGGTGATCCCGATCGCCGCCTGCAGGAACGTCTTGCTGCGCGGCGGGCCCTCGACCTCGGAAGTCAATTCGTCGTCGGCAACCACGGCCGACCTGGGATGCATCTGCTGCCACATGTTGTAGGCAACCCACAGCAGCAGAAGCCCGCCGGCGAACACCAGCCCGGTCACCCGCAACAGCTGAGTCGCGACGACCGCGAAGCCGATCAGAAAGACCAATGCCATCCCGACGCCGAACAGCAGGACCTTCTTGCGTTCCCGCGGCGGCAGGCCCGAGGCCAGCGACCCCATGATGACGACATTGTCGCCGGCCATGGTCAGGTCGCCGACGATGATCTGCCCAAGCTTCGCCATTCCGGCAGCGGTGAAGATCGCCCCGAAGTCGAAGCCTTCCAGCATGGGTCGCTGAACGCTCCTACTGGTTCATCGATGCAAAGAAGTCCTCGTTGGACTTCGCGTCCTTCATCTTGTCGAGAAGGAACTGCATCGCGTCGACGGTACCCATCTGCATAAGGATCCGGCGCAGCACCCACATCTTCGTGAGCGTGCCCTGCTCAACCAGCAGCTCTTCCTTGCGCGTGCCGGACTTGCCGACGTCGAGCGCGGGGAAGATGCGCTTATCGGCAACCTTGCGGTCCAGAATGACCTCGCTGTTGCCAGTACCCTTGAACTCTTCGAAGATGACCTCGTCCATCTTCGACCCGGTGTCGATTAGCGCGGTGGCGATGATCGACAGCGACCCGCCTTCCTCGATGTTGCGGGCAGCGCCGAAGAAGCGCTTCGGACGCTGCAGCGCGTTGGCATCGACACCGCCAGTCAGCACCTTGCCCGAGCTCGGCACGACCGTGTTGTAGGCGCGGCCAAGGCGGGTAATGGAGTCCAAGAGGATGACGACATCCTTCTTGTGCTCGACCAGGCGCTTGGCCTTCTCGATAACCATTTCGGCGACCTGGACGTGGCGCGACGCGGGCTCGTCAAAAGTCGACGAAATGACCTCACCGTTGACCGAGCGCTGCATGTCGGTGACTTCCTCGGGCCGCTCATCGATCAGCAAAACGATCAGGATCACCTCAGGATTATTGTCGGTGATCGCACGGGCGATGTTCTGCAAAAGCACCGTCTTGCCGGTGCGAGGAGGAGAAACGATTAGCGCGCGCTGGCCCTTGCCTATCGGTGCCACGATGTCGATGACACGAGCCGACTTGTCCTTGATCGTTGGGTCGAGCGTATCGAGCTTCAGCTTCTCGTCGGGATAGAGCGGCGTCAGATTGTCGAAGTTGACGCGGTGACGGACCTGCTCGGGATCGTCGAAGTTGATCGTCGTGACGCGGGTCAGCGCGAAATAGCGTTCGCCCTCCTTGGGTCCGCGGATCTCGCCTTCGACTGTGTCGCCGGTACGAAGCCCGAAGCGCCGAACGATAGATGGAGCGACATAGATGTCGTCCGGACCTGCGAGATAATTGGCCTCCGGCGAGCGGAGGAACCCGAAGCCGTCGTTCAGCACCTCGATGGTGCCCGATCCCATGATCTCAACGCCATTTTCGGCCTGGATCTTGAGGATCGAGAACATGAGGTCCTGCTTGCGCATCGTCGATGCGCCTTCGACGCCCATCTCCTCGGACATTGCGACGAGATCGGCGGGGGTTTTCTTTTTCAGTTCTTTCAAATGCATAGCGTAATCTTTTCTTGGGGATTGGGTGCTCGAGCTCGTCAAAAATTGGCCGATAGCTGAGAAGCGGCAGGACGCCGCATAAGGACGTGGAACGGCGACGGCGAAGTAGGAAACTGGCCGGGGCCGCTCACGAATCGAGGTATGTCTGCGACCCGCGTCTGTCAATCAGCGGCGAAGCTACCGCGGGCTGAATCGTCAAAAAGGACGGACGATTACCAAGACGACGATGATCGCGGCGGCAATGCCGGGAATTTCGTTGATCATTCGCACCGCCTTGCCGGACAGCGGGCGCTCGCCGCGCGCCAGCTTCTTGCCGTAGCTGACGAGCCAGCCCTGGTAGCCGCTGAGCGCGATCACCAGCAGGAACTTGGCGTGGAACCAGCCCTGGTGGAACGCATCCACGTTGAAAGCGAGCATCAGCCCGAGGATCCAGGTCACGGCCATCGCCGGGTTGAGGATGATCGACCGAACTCGAGCCTCGCGATCGATCCAGGAGCGGTCCTCTGGCGAGCCAGCAGGCGCTTCCTGGTGATAGACATAGAGCCGCGGCAGCAGGAACAGGCCGGCCATCCAGAAGATGACGAAGGTGACGTGCGCGGCCTTCACCCAAGGGTAGGCAGGCCCCAGCCAGCCGATCCAGTTGCTCACTTATCCCCCTTCACGAGTGCGACCAGCTGCTCGACATGAGCGATCGGCGTGTCCGGCAGAATCCCGTGCCCCAGATTGAAGATGTGAGGCCGACCGGCGAAAGCGTCAAGGATTCGCCTCGTCGCTGTCTTCAATTCTTTGCCACCCGCGATCAGCGCCAGGGGGTCGAGATTTCCCTGAACCGGCAGCCCGTCGGGGAGCTCCTGCGCAGCCCATGCCGGATCGACCGTCTCGTCCAGCCCGATGGCGTTGACCTGCGTTTCACTCGCGTAAGCGGCGAGCTTACCGCCGGCGCCTTTTGGAAAGCCGATGATTGGGACGTCCGGATGGCGAGCCTTCAAGGCGGACACCAGCCTGCTGGTCGGAGCGATCACCCATTGCTCAAACTGTGAAGGCGACAGGCTTCCCGCCCAGCTGTCGAACAATTGCAGCGCCTCCGCGCCCGCCTCGACCTGGCCGACGAGATAGTCGAGCGTCACCGCCTCGATGCGTTTGATGGTCTCCCCGAACCGTTGAGGATCGGCATAGGCCAAACGCCGCGCCTCGGCCTGCTCGCGGCTGCCTTGCCCCGCGATCATGTAGGTCGCCACCGTCCACGGGCTGCCGGCGAACCCGATCAGTGTATTGCCGGCGGGTAGCCTCTCTCTCACCGCGCGAACAGTCTCGTAGACCGGCTCCAGACGCGCCAGATAGGGCGTCAGATCATCGAGGGCGGCATTGCTCAGCGGCGGTGTTAGCCGTGGGCCTTCGCTGGTTATAAAGCTGAGATTCTGACCGATGGCGAACGGCACGATGAGGATGTCGGAGAAGAGGATTGCCGCATCGAGCTTGGGAAAGCGTTCGAGCGGCTGAAGCGTGACCGTGGAGGCCGCCTCGGCGTCATAGACGAGATCGAGGAAGCTCCCCTTCTCCTCACGCAACTGACGATATTCGGGCAAGTAGCGCCCTGCCTGGCGCATCATCCACATTGGCGGAGGGCTATGGCGCTCTCCGCGGAGCACCGCGAGCAAGGGCTTGTCCGCCTGCGCTGGCGAGCGTTCCGCAGGCTTGGGGGACACCCTTCTTCTCTCCCTATATATATTTAGAATCTTAGATTGATGATGCTGTTGGCGGCGGGAGAGCGGGGTTTAGGGAGGCTTTCCGGAATTGCCAACAAGCCGCCTTTTTTGGTCCCTCTCGCAAGGGTCACGAGTCGCCCCGATTCCCTCCCATGATTCACAGTCTGGGGATGGATTTTCTCCCCGTGGATGAATCTTCGGAAACCGAAAGAACGGTCGTTCACAAATCGCCG
>Ga0207644_10001636_pt1 | contig 14430 bp, 17 predicted proteins | sample KBSS73metaG_FD_184326 | JGI IMG/M metagenome (GOLD analysis project Ga0207644, IMG submission 184326) | Switchgrass rhizosphere microbial communities from Kellogg Biological Station, Michigan, USA - KBS S7-3 metaG (SPAdes) (version 2) | ecosystem: Host-associated > Plants > Roots > Rhizosphere... | reverse complement strand
TCCATGGCATCGCCGACGAGACGATTGCCGCCAGCAAGATTGCCGCGCACTGGCTCACCTTCGGGCCACTGCTCTTCGTCGCCGCCTTTCCTGCCGCTGCCTTGCTCGGCATCGACGGCCAGTCGCTGGCACGGCTTTTAGTATCGTTTGGGATCGGAACGCCTGGGCTCGCGGCGCTGGCCGTCGCCGTTGCGGCCTTGACTGCCGGGCTTCCACGATCTGGCTCGATCGCGGGCCTGATCCTCCTGCCCCTCGCCGTTCCGCTGTTGATCTTTGCCGCCGCGTTCTGCGCGAACGGCAGCAGGCAGGCGATCACGCTGGAAGCGGCGATTTCCATCCTGCTTCTGGCCGGAGCGCCGTTCGTCGCGGGCGCAGCGATCCGCGCTTCTAGGACCTAGACCATCGCGCGAAGATCGCGGTTGGAAGCAGGAGTCCGCGCGACTCCTCGCGCACGGCCATCTCTCCCAACTCAACTGTCCCGCCCAACTCGGCGAACGTCTGGCGCACCAGCTCTCCGATCGCGAGGGCGGACATCCGCACCGCGTAAACCGTGAGCACCAGGAAGCGGCTGTCCGCGTCGAGCAGCCTGCGGCAATCCGCGAGCAAGGGCGCGAGATTTTCCTCCAGCCGCCACACCTCTCCTTCGGGGCCTCGACCGAACTTCGGGGGATCGAGCAGGATGCCGTCGTAGCGCCGGCCGCGGCGTACCTCGCGCGCGGTGAACTTGCCGGCATCGTCGACCATCCAGCGGATCGGCCGGTCGTCCATGCCGGACAGGCGCGCGTTCTCCTTGCCCTGCTCAACCGACTTCTTGGATGCATCGACGTGGACCAGCCGCGCACCGGCGTCGCTCAGCTGCAAGGTACCGACGCCAGTGTAGCCGAAGAGGTTGAGCACGTCGGCGCCGTCCGATCGCGCCCGCATCCAGTCCCATTGCGGGGCCATGTCGGGGAAGAAACCAAGATGGCGGAAGGGGGTGAGAGATGCGTTGAACCTCACGTTACCGCGCGACAGTTCCCACTGCCTCGGTACAGGCCGATGCTGCACCCAGCGGCCGCCGCCCTCCTCGTCCGAGCCCGGCACGAACGTAGCGTCTGCGTCCCAATCCGTGCTCGCCGGAACCCACATCGCCTGCGGCTCGGGGCGGACGACCTTGTAGGGCCCGTAGCGCTCAAGCTTCTGGCCATGCCCGCAATCGATCAGGCCCCAGTTGTCCCAAGGCTCAGCGACGATGGTCGTGAGGTCGGTCACGCCGCGAGTGCCAGCTTGGCACCAACCGAAGCAACCGCGGCGGGGCCATCGAGCAAGGCTTGCCCGGCCCCGCGCGCCTGATCGACCGTGACGCCGCGGATCTGGTCGAGCAGCTCGTCGAGCGACAGGATCCGGCCGAACACCTCGATCGAGCGTGCCATCTGATCGGCGCGGCCCTGCGCGGTCTCCAAACCCATCAGTAGCCCCGCCTCGACCTGTGCCCGCGCGCGGTTGAGCTCGGCCTCGGTCAAACCATCAGCGGTGGCGGCGAGCACATCGCGTGCCAGCTTCACCGATTCCGCCGCCTGCCGCCGCTCCGCAGCACAGCCGATCCCGACAAGGCCGGTGTCGGCGAACGCCTGGTTCCAGGCATATATCGAATAAGCGAGGCCGCGCTCCTCACGCAGCTCCTGGAATAGGCGCGACGAGGTGCCGCCGCCGAGGGACTGGACGAACAAGCCAAGCGCCTGGAGCTGAGGGTGAGGCGCCGGAAGACCCGAAAAGGCGAGGCACCAGTGCGCCTGCTCGAAGCTGCGCGCGTCATTGCGCAGGCCGCCCGTGAAGCGCGCCGGCTCGATGGGAGGCGCATTTCGGGGCTCAATATCGCCGAAAAGGCGCTCCGCGAGCCTCAACACATCATCAAAAACGACCTTTCCGCTTGCCGCGAGCACCAGTCGCGACGGAACGAACTGCTGGTCGAGCCAATCGAAGCAGTCCTGCCGAGTGACGGCGCGCACCGTCGGCTTACTGCCGAGAACGGGGCGGCCGATTGCCTGGCCATCGAAGGCGGCTTCGAACAGATGGTCGTAGACGAGGTCGTCAGGCGCATCGGTCGCTTCGCCGAGCTCCGACATGATCACCTGCTTCTCGCGCTCGAGATGCTCGACCTCGAAATGCGGAGCGCGGACGAGATCGGCGATCAGCTCGGCGACAAGCTGGACGTCGCGAGCGAGCGCCCGGCCATGGAAGACCGTCTGGTCCCGCCCAGTCCAGGCGTTGAGCGACCCGCCGACATCCTCGATCACCTCGGCGAGAGCGCGCGTGTCGCGGCCGCCCGCGCCCTTGAACACCATATGCTCGACGAGATGGGCAAGACCACTAAGCCGCTGCGGCTCGGAGCGCGAACCGACGCTCGCGTAGAGGCCGAAGGCGACGGACTCCGCACCGGGCAGCGGATCGACCGCGACGGTCAGCCCATTGGCGAGGACGTGCATCTCCCCGCTCATTTGCGCTCGCCCAGCCGTTTCCGCACCGCAAGCGCGTAGATGACCAGCGCAATCGCGACGAATGCGAACCATTGCACCGCATAGCTGCGGTGGTTGTTGGGAATGCTCGAGACCGAGGGCGGAGCGCTGGGCTCCAACCCCGGCGGAGCACTCGCGGCAACGAGCCGCATGCGAGTCAGACGGTCTGGCGCAATGACCCCGCTGACCGGCCCGCCAGCCCATGCGACCTTCGCGTTGGGGTTCTTCGACCAGCCGACCTCGACGCTCATGCCCGGCCCTTCGGCGCCCGTGGCGCAATCCACGATGTGGACGTAGCCGGGCTCGCCCGAGCGGTTCTCGCCCGCCGATGCACGCTGGCCCGTGATGCGGAGGCAGACGCCGGTCGCGTGACGAAAGAGGGGAAGCTGATCGTTGCGAAGCGGAACCGTCGGGAAGGCAATCGGCGGCAGCCGATCTGCGGCGGCATATTGTGCGAGCAGCCCTTCCTTCCACCTGGCGCGTTGCAGCTGCCAGACGCCGAGGGCGACCATGATCGCCGCCGCCGCAACGACGACGATCGTCGGAATGATTGGCAGCCGGCGGATCATCCCGCGGGCGGGGTCACCCTGCGTGCGGCGCGCCCCAGCCGCCCCAGACGTAGATCGACGTGAACAGGAACAGCCAGACGACGTCGACGAAGTGCCAGTACCAGGCGGCCGCCTCGAAGCCGAAGTGCTGCCGCGGCGTGAAGTCCCCCTTGTACGAGCGGATCAGGCAAACCGTCAGGAAGATGGTTCCGACTATGACGTGGAAGCCGTGGAAGCCCGTCGCCATGAAGAAGGTCGAGCCGTAGATGCTGCCTTTGAAGGCGAACGGCGCGTGCGCATATTCATAAGCCTGCACGCTGGTGAAGGTCAGGCCGAGGAGGATCGTCAGCCACAATCCGAGCTTCAGCCCATGACGGTCGCCGTGGATCAGGCTGTGGTGCGCCCAGGTGACCGTGGTGCCCGAGCACAGCAGGATCATCGTGTTGAGCAGCGGGAAGCCCCAGGGGTCGAGCACGTGCGTGCCCTTGGGCGGCCAGACCCCGCCGACCGCGTCCACCGCAGACGGGAAGATCGCGCTGTCGAAGAAGGCCCAGAACCAGGCGAGGAAGAACATCACCTCCGAGGCGATGAACAGGATCATCCCGTAGCGCAGGTGAAGCTGGACGACCGGCGTGTGGTAGCCGGTATGCGCCTCACGGCGCGTGTTCGACCACCAGTTGTACATGGTGACCAGAACCCCGATGAGGCCAAGCGCGAAGACGACCTTGCCGTAGGGATTTTCGTGCCACCACATGACGAGGCCGCTGAACAGCGCGCCGCCGCAGATCGCGCCGATGAGCGGCCATGGATCTGGATCTACGAGATGGTAATCGTGGTTCTTGGCACCGGCCATTCTGCGGCTTCCCTCTTTGGCTTTGGCTCGCTCTAGCGAGCGGCGGCGGCGGTTTCCACCGGGTAAAATGTATAGCTCAGCGTAATCTCGTCGATGTCGCTGGTGTCCGGATCATCCTTGATCTTCGGATCTACGAAAAACACCACCGGCATATCCACCTTCTCGCCGGGTTTCAGCGTCTGCTCGGTGAAGCAGAAGCACTGGATCTTCTTGAAATACTTGCCGGCCTGGTCGGGCGAGACGTTGTAGGCGGCCTGGCCGGTCCAGGCCCGGCCACTCAGGTTCTGCGCGCGGTAGAAGATCTTGGTCTGAGCGCCGGGTTTGATCTCCACGCGCGTCTGCTCGGGCTCGAAGCGCCACGGCAGGCCAGGGTGCACATTGGCGTCGAAGCGAACCGCGACCCGGCCGGCTATCGCACCCGGCGCCCGCTCCGCGCGCAGCGGCGTGCCGCCGAACCCCGTCAGCGAGCAGAAGGTCCGGTAGATCGGTGGCGACGCGAACGCCAAACCGATCATCGTGGCCACGAGCAGCGCCATCCAAAATGCGGTGCGCCGGTTCTTCTGCGCGATGGCGTTCACCAGTTCATTCCGGTCTTCGCGATGGTGATGAAGAACAAGAGCACGACGAAGGCGCCAAGCAGCAGCGCCATGACGCGAGCACGCTCACGCTGACGCTTGCGGATGATTTCATCCTCCACCTTCACCATGCGAGCCAGCGATCCGCGACGAGGACGGCGAACAAGGCGAAGAGGTAGAAGACCGAATAAGCGAAAAGATGCTTCTCAGCATCCATGGCTGACGGCTCGGTCGCACGGTTCGCGGCGACGCGCGCAGCAAGCACCAAGAACACGAAGCAGAGGACCGACGCGCAAACCCCGTAGACGGGGCCGGTCATTCCGAGCAGCCAGGGCGCGACCGCCGCCGCGGCCATCGGCAGGCTGTAGAGGAAAATCTGGTGGCGCGTGCTCTCGAACCCGGCGACCACCGGAAGCATCGGGATACCGGCCGCGGCATAATCGGAGCGGACGAACAGCGACAGCGCCCAGAAGTGCGGCGGAGTCCACAGGAAGATGATCGCGAACAGCAGGAGCGGCAGGGCCGCGACATGGCCCGTCGCGGCGACCCAGCCGATCAGCGGCGGGAAGGCGCCGGCCGCACCGCCGATGACAATGTTCTGCGCCGTGCGCGGCTTCAGCCACACGGTGTAGACGAGGACGTAGAAGAGGATCGAGGCGAGCAGCATCGCGGCGGCCAGCCAGTTGGTCGCAAGCCCCATCAGCAGAACTGAAAAGCCGCCCAGGCCGATCCCGAACTGGAGCGCCGACTGCGGCTCCATCCGGCCGGCAGGCAGCGGCCGCTTGGCGGTGCGGCGCATCTTGGCGTCGACGTCGACTTCGTACCATTGGTTGAGCGCGCCGCAGGCACCGGCGGCGAGCGCGATGCAGAGGATCGCGGTGAAGCTCAGGACCAGCGGCAGCTGAACCGGCGCAACGAGCAAGCCGCAAAGGCCGGAGAAGACCACCAGGCTCATCACGCGCGGCTTGGTCAGCGCGACGAAATCGCGCCAGTCGGCCGGCAGCGCGGCTGGATTGCTCAGCTCCAGGGTGGGCATGGAGCGCGGCTATAAGAGGTGGAGCGTCAGAGGAAAAGCCTGTGTGGAAAGGTTCATCCGGGCTTTGCTATGGCCGCAACCATGATGCACCGAATCCTTGCTGCGGCTCTGTTCGCCGCCCTCGCTTCCCCGGCTCTGGCGCAGGCGGTAGCGCCTCCGGTTACGGCTCAGGCGCCGAAGGAGGACCTGGTGCCGGTCGCGATCGACACCAGCCTCGGCCGGATCATAATCGGGCTGGACCGTGCTCACGCGCCGGTGACGACCGCCAACTTCCTCCACTATGTCGACACGCATCGGCTAGACGGCGAGGTATTCTACCGGTCGATGCACAGCCCAACGAGCAACCTGATCCAGGGCGGCATCCGGTCTGACGCTCGCAAGCTATTCCCGCCGATCGCGCATGAGCCGACGAGCCAGACCGGCCTCCACAATGTCGCGGGGGCGATATCGATGGCGAATTTCGGCGCGGGCACCGCGCGGGGCGACTTCTTCATCCTTCTCTCCGACGTACCCGCCTTCGACGCCGGCGACCCTCAGGGCGACGCGACGGGCTTCGCCGTCTTCGGCCACGTCATCGAAGGGATGGATGTCGTGAAGAAGATCTTCGATGCGCCGATTTCAGAGACGAAGGGCGAAGGCGCCATGAAGGGGCAGATGCTCGATCCGCCCATAAAGATCATCAAGGCTGCGCGGGTGAAGTGACGGGCTCCGGGGCGGAGATGCCGAGCCGCTTCCTGGCGCCACTCAGAACCTTCTCGAATCGCGGATCGTCTCGAAGGGAATCGAGATCGGGATCGGTCTCCGCGATGCGGACCTGATATTCGCCGGCCACTGCAAGCGTCCCGGCAAGCATCTTCAACGCCTCCTCCTTGTCACCGAGGAAGGCGGCGAGGACGCACGTGAAGTTGTAGCGCATCAGGACATTCTCTGGATCGACCAGCAGGGCTCGCTCGATCCATTCGCGGCTCTTTTCCTTTTCGCCAAGCAGTGCGTAGCCGCCGGCAAGGATACCGAGAGCGGCGCCATTGCTCGGATCGTGCTGGATCGCGGTCTGGGATTCAGACACCATCTTTTTCCCGACTTCGCGCAGCCTCGCACTGTCATTCGTCGCGACGTAGCAAGTCGAGAGCATTGCCCACGCGTGGAAGTCACTCTCCATGAGCTCGACCGCCTTTTCGTAATGGCGCGTCGCGCTCGCAAGGTCGCGCTGGGATAGGAAGAAACGCCCGGCCTCCTTGTTCACCTCCCAGGAGTCCGGGCCGAGGCGAAGTGCTTTTTCCATCTCCGCGGCCGCCTCTTCGTCTCGATTGCGCTGGAGCAGGCGCTTGACGATCGGCAGGCGGGCCTGCGGGATATCGGGATCGATCGAAAGCGCGGCGTTGGCTGCCGCAAAGCCGTCATCCACGTCGCGGCCGTAATTATAGCGCAGGCTCGACTGCGCGATCGCGAGCAGCGCCCACGCATCGGCGTAATAGGGGTCGATCTCGACCGCGCGGCTGCAGATGCGCATGACGCGCTCTTCGCGCCGAACGTCGCCGTGGTTGCCGGTCACCCAATATTGCTTCGCAAGCAGGTAGAGGTTGTAGGCCTCGGGGCTGTTGGTCCGGCGCTTCTCGATCGCCTTCTTCTCTTCGGGCAACAGCTTCAGCTTGAGCGCCTTGACGATTTCCTTCGTGATTTCGTCCTGGATCGTGAAGATGTCGGTGAGGTCGCGGTCGAAACGGTCGGCCCAGAGATGGCCGCCGGATGCGCCGTCGATCAGCTGGGCGTTGATCCGGACGCGGTCGGCGACCTTGCGCACGCTGCCCTCGAGGACATGGGTGACGCCGAGCTTCCGGGCCACCTCGCACACGTTCACCGACTGGCCTTTGAAGGTGAAGGCGGTGTTGCGCGCGATGACCTCCAATGCGGAGACCTTCGACAGGTCGGTGGTGATGTCCTCGCAAATGCCGTCGCTGAAATATTCCTGTTCGGAGTCGCCGCTCATGTTCTGAAAGGGCAGGATGCAGATCGAAACGTCGCGCGACTTCACGCGCTGGTTGTCCGCCGCGGGCTTGCCGGCGAGCTCGGTGACGCTCCCCAGCAGCTTGCGCCAGCCGGGAGCGCTGCTTTGCCCGTCCCAGCCCTTGAGGTCGGCGCACTGGATCTGGTTGAAAGGCATCGGTGGCAGGCTGCCGTCGAGGCTGGCCTGGACCAGCTTCCGCGCTTCCCGCGCCGTGTCCGCTTCCGCCCGAACCCAGTGCGACCTGGCCGCTTCGCCCGACCACAGCACGACGACGGCTTGCGCGCCGTTGATCCGCTCCTCGATAACCTCGGCATAGGCGCGGTGGGCGGGAAGCTCGTCGTCACGCCACACCTCGAAGCCCGCCCCTCGCAGTTCTTCGGCGATCAGCTGCGCCAGCGGCTCGTCAGGCCGCGCGTAGGAGATGAATACGTGCCCCACCGGCCTCGCTACTCGGCGGTAGTCGGGTCGATCATCGTCTTGATCTGGGAGATCTTGTTGGCGGGGAAGCCGCCTAGCCGCGCATGCTCGCGGATGATCTCCTCGTTGGGCGCACGATAGATGCAGTAGATCTTGTTGTCGGTCACATAGGAATGGACCCACTGGATCTGAGGCCCGAGGTCCCGAAGCACCGAGCACGACGTCTGCGATGCCGACTTCAGGTCCTCGGCGCCAAGCGAGCCCGCGCCCGGCATTTCCCTCTCAATCACGAACTGGGGCATGCACACCTCCCGACGTTCAATTTTAGGGGACTGATGCGCTCATAACACCGGTCAACCAACAACCAAAGTGATTGGGTTAATGGGTTAGCGTCGCGGCGGCTTCTTCATCGCGCCATAGGTGTCGAGCGTCGCCTGCGGGAGGGTTACTGACGGGTGACTCGCGCAATAGAGCTTCACCTCGCCGATCACCCCGTTTGCCGTCGTCTCGTCGCCGACGCGCGCGTCCTTCGCCGCGTTCAGCCCGCTCCAGAAGCCGAGGATCCAGTAGCCGATTGTGCTGCTGGTCGAGACTCCAACGTCCGTCAGGTCCGCGCAGACGAGCGCCTGGCCGTTACGCATCGGCGCAAACAGGGTCTGGTCGGCCTGGGCAGGCACCGTCCAGAGCAGCGCCGCGAGCGCGAGCCATCGCTTCATTCGCTTTCCCCCCGAAAGCCAGTGTGCGGATGAGCCTAGCGCCGCCGGCAGGCGGCGGCGACTTGCATACGTATACGAAAAAGGCTCGGGTCACCCCGAGCCTTCTCGTTCATTGCTGTCGACGGCTCTAGTCGATCCGCGGCAGCGTCGAATATTGGTGGAACGGCGGCGGGCTGGACAGCGTCCACTCGAGCGTCGTCGCGCCCTCGCCCCACGGATTGTCGGGCGCCTTCTTGCCCGCAACGAGCGAATACAGAATGTTGACGAAAAAGATCGCGACGCCCGCGACGGTGATCATGTAGCCGACGGTCGCGACATAGTTCCAATGCGCGAACGCCGGGGTGTAGTCCGGAATGCGGCGCGGCATGCCGTCGAGGCCGAGGAAGTGCATCGGGAAGAAGATCACGTTCACCCCGATGAACATCAGGAAGAAGTGAAGCTTGCCGAGCAGCTCATTGTACATCCGGCCGCTCATCTTCGGGAACCAGTAGTAGAAGCCGCCGAAGATCGCGAAGACCGCGCCGAGGCTCAGCACGTAGTGGAAGTGCGCCACGACATAATAGGTGTCGTGCATGTAGTTATCGACGCCGCCGTTCGCGAGCACGACGCCGGTGACGCCGCCGACGGTGAACAGGAAGATGAAGCCGATCGCCCACAGCATCGGCGTCTCGAAGGTGATCGAGCCGCCCCACATGGTCGCGATCCAGCTGAAGATCTTCACGCCCGTCGGGACCGCAATGATCATGGTCGCCGCCGTGAAGTACATCTTCTCGTCGACGCTCATGCCCGTGGTGAACATGTGGTGCGCCCAGACTACGAACCCGATGACGCCGATGGCGACCATCGCATAGGCCATGCCGAGATAGCCGAACACCGGCTTGCGGCTGAAGGTCGAGACGATCTGGCTGACCATGCCGAAGCCCGGCAGGATCATGATGTAGACCTCGGGGTGGCCGAAGAACCAGAACAGGTGCTGGTACAGCACCACGTTGCCGCCGCCCGACGCGTCGAAGAAGGCCGTGCCGAAGTTGCGGTCGGTCAGCAGCATGGTGATCGCACCGGCGAGCACCGGAAGCGCCAGCAGAAGCAGGAAGGCCGTGACCAGCACCGACCACACGAACAGCGGCATCTTGTGCAGGGTCATGCCCGGCGCGCGCATGTTGAAGATGGTCGTGATGAAATTGATCGCGCCAAGGATCGAGCTCGCGCCGGCAAGGTGGAGCGAGAAGATCGCCATGTCCACAGCTGGCCCTGCCGAGCCTGATGTCGATAGCGGCGCGTAGACGGTCCAACCCGTCCCCGCCCCGAGCCCCGTTCCCCCGCTGACGAAGGTCGAACCCAGGAGCAGCAGGAAGCTCGGGACCAGCAGCCAGAAGCTGATGTTGTTCATCCGCGGGAACGCCATGTCCGGAGCGCCGATCATCAGCGGCACGAACCAGTTGCCGAAACCCCCGATCATCGCTGGCATGACCATGAAGAAAACCATGATCAGGCCGTGCGCGGTGATCAGCACGTTCCAGTGGTGGGTCCACTCGTCGAAGTTGGCGGTGCCCGCGCCGATCGGCCAGGCGCGGTTGAGGACCTGGATACCCGGCTCCATCAGCTCCCAGCGCATGATGCCCGAAATGGCGCCGCCGATGATGCCCGCGATGATCGCGAAGATCAGGTAGAGCGTTCCGATGTCCTTGTGGTTCGTCGACATGAACCAGCGGGTGAAGAAGCCCGGCTTGTGGTCGGCATCGTGGTGCGCGTCATGCGCCTCGTGCGACTTCAAGTGCAGGGAGTCGGCGGTGGTGCTCATGGGGATCGAACTCGCTTTTTAATTCTGCGCGGTGGCGGCTTGGTTGGTCGCCGGCTGTTGGGGTGCCGCAGCAGGCTGAGCGGCAGCGGGTGCGGGCGCCGCTGAGGCCGCGGCGGGCGTGGCGGCAGCTGCCGGCTGCGTTCCCGGCATATGCCCGCCCTTTGAGGCGACCCAGGCAGCGAACTGCGTCGGTGACGTCACCTCAACGCCGATCGGCATGTAGCCGTGACGAGCGCCGCACAGCTCGGAACACTGGCCGAAATAAACGCCTGGCCGGTCGACCTTGGCCCAAGTTTCGTGGAGCTGGCCGGGGTTGGCGTCCTGCTTGATCCAGAATGCGGGAACCGCGAAGCTGTGGATCACGTCGTCGGCGGTGATGATGAACTTCACCGTCTTGCCCTGCGGGATGACCAGGCGCTCATCGACCGCGAGCATCGGCGGTCCATCGGCGTCGGTGCGCGGACGTTGGTTGGCCTGGCGGGTGGGGTCGTTCTTTTCCTTCAGCATGTAGCTGTCGAAGCTGACGCCGTAATCGGGCAGCTCGTACGACCAGTACCATTGATGGCCCGTGACCTTCACGGTCACGTCGGCTGGCGGCGGCTTGTACTGATGGGCGAGCAGGATCAGCGACGGGAAGGCGATCGCGCCGAGGATGGCGACCGGGACGATCGTCCAGATCACCTCGATCAACGTGTTGTGGGAATTGCGCGAAGGCGATGGGTGGGCGCCGCGGCGGAACCGGATCATCGCGTAAAGCAGGAGGCCGAGGACGATCACGCTGATGATCGCACACAGCGGCAGGAGCCAGTTGTTGTGGAAGCCGAGCGCCTCGCGCCCGATCGGAGTGACCTGCTCCTGGATCCCCATGCGTCCGTCGACCGGTTCACCCACTCCGACGGTCGGAAGCATGTGGCCGGGCGTTCCCGGAACCACCGCCGGAGCGGTCGGGGCATCTGGCTTGCCCGGGTTCTGAGCCGTGCCTGCCGGCGGCGTCGCCGTTGCCGTCGCCGTCGGACTCTGGTTGGACGCGTTCGCAGGGCCTTGCGCTGCTGCCGGTGTTAGCCCGGCCGCTGCCAAGGCGATCGCCCATCCAATCAGTCTCATCAATATTCCCTGCAGTGGTGAAGCCGGACGCGGGAGGCGCCCCTAGTTGCGAGGCTCTATAGGCAAGGCTTTTCAGAGCCTCAAGCGGCACTTGGCCCGTAGGCCGAAGCATCCTAAATGCCGCTGCGATTTATGATGAGCGACGAGGACATTCTCGCCGAGTTCCGGGCGGCGGAGGCGCTGCTCGAGGGGCATTTCATTTTGTCGTCGGGGCTCCGCAGCCCCCGCTACCTCCAATGCGCACGGGTGCTGATGGACGGCGCAAGGGCGGAGAGGCTGGCGCGGGCGCTGGCAGCCAAGATCCCCACCAACATCCGCGTCGAGATCGACGCCGTAGTTTCCCCCGCGATGGGCGGAGTGATCATCGGCCATGAGATGGGCCGCGCACTGAACCGACCGGCAATGTTCGTCGAACGGCCGCAAGGCACGTTCGAGCTTCGCCGCGGCTTTCACCTCGATCCCGGGACCAAGGTGCTGATGGTCGAGGACGTCGTGACCACGGGGCTCTCGTCGCGGGAAGCGATCGAGGCGGTTCGCTCGGCCGGCGGCGACGTCATCGCGGAGGCAGCGCTGGTCGACCGGTCAGGCGGTAAGGCAGACCTCGGCATTCCCTTCGTGCCGCTGATCCGGATCGACGTTCCCACCTATGAGGCGGATTCGGTGCCGCCGGAGCTTGCCGCAATTCCGCCCATCAAGCCGGGTAGTCGCGCCGCGGCATGAGCGGTCGCCTGCGCCTCGGCGTCAACATCGATCACGTCGCGACCATCCGGAACGCGCGCGGCGGCGGCCATCCCGATCCGGTCCGCGCCGCCCATATCGCGGCCGATGCCGGGGCGGACGGGATCACCGCTCACCTTCGCGAGGACCGCCGCCATATCACCGATGACGACATCGACCGGCTGATGGCCGAGATCGCGCTGCCGCTGAACCTGGAGATGGCGGCGACCGAGGAGATGCTCGAGATCGCACTTCGCCATCAGCCGCATGCCGCCTGCATCGTCCCCGAACGGCGCGAGGAGCGCACCACCGAAGGCGGGCTCGATGCCGCGGGCCAGCACAATCATCTCGCTTATTATGTCGACAAGCTCGGGGCGGCCGGAATCCGCGTGAGCCTGTTCATCGAGCCCAGCGAGCGGCAGGTCGAAGCCGCGCTTCGCCTCGGCGTTCCGGTCGTCGAGCTTCACACCGGCCGCTACGCTCATGTCGAGGGCGACGAGCGAACCGCCGAACTGAAGCGGATCGCCGACTGCGCGGCGCTTGCCGTCAAGAACGGGATCGAGCCGCACGCAGGCCACGGGCTCACCTTCGGCAATGTGATCCCGGTTGCGGCCATCCCCCAGCTAGCCGAGCTCAACATCGGCCACTTCCTGATCGGCGAGGCAATCTTCACCGGCCTGGACACCAGCGTCCGCCACATGCGCGAACTCATGGACCAGGCGCGATGATCGTCGGCATCGGCTCCGACCTCTGCAACATCGAGCGGATCCAGAATTCGCTCGACCGCTGGGGCGACAAGTTCCTCAATCGCGTCTTTACGGAACTCGAGCGCAAGAAGGCGGCATCGCGCCCGCACACCATCGCCGGAACCCTCGCCAAGCGCTTCGCGGCCAAGGAGGCATTCTCGAAAGCGGTGGGAACCGGGTTCAAGCGCGGTGTCTATATGAAGGACATCGGCGTCGTTAATCTTCCATCGGGCGCACCGACGTTACAACTAGCCGGAGGAGCCAGGGCGCGGCTTGACGCCCTTGCGCCGGAAGGCCACGCCATCGACATTCACTTGACGATGACCGACGATTTTCCCTGGGCGCAGGCCTTCGTTATCCTGACCGCCCGCAAGCTGGAGCCTTAATTGTTGTCTGAAACCATGCCCGAGCCGGCCGCCAACGAGCCGGCTCCCGCCGACAAGAAGGAAGACAAGGGCTCCGCGCTCTGGCGCGAGATTCGCGGCCTCCTGTGGGTGCTGCTCGCTGTTCTCGCCTTCCACAGCTTCATCGCGAAGCCCTTCTACATCCCGTCCGAATCGATGATGCCGGGCCTGCTGACCGGCGACCGGCTGGTGGTCAGCAAATATCCGTACGGCTGGTCGTGGGTCAGCCCCAGCTTCCACGTCTTCCCGCCGATGAAGGGCCGCCTGTTTGGGCGCCTGCCGGAGCGCGGCGACATCGTCATCGTCACTCCGCCGGGCGAACGGTCGGACTACATCAAACGCGTGATCGGGCTTCCCGGCGACAATATCAGGATGGTCGGCGGCCAGCTGTTCATCAACGGCCAGCCGGTGAAGCGCGAGCCGACCACCTACAAAATGATCCCGATCGACATCAATTCGCCCTGCGGCGACCTGCGCCCCGGCGGCGACATGGGGCTGTACAACTTCCGCGTACGCGGCGCCGACGGCAAAGCCTATTGCCGCGTGCCCGTTGTTCGCGAGACGATGCCGAACGGCCGCAGCTACGACACCGTCGAGCTCGGGCCCACGGCCGAGGACAATTTCGATCCGATCACGATTCCGGCCGGCCACGTCTGGCTGATGGGCGACAACCGCGACGATTCCGCCGACAGCCGGATCCCGACCTGGAACGGCGGGCTCGGCGGGCCGGTGCCGTGGGAGAATATCGGCGGACGCGCCGAGTTCATCACCTTCTCGCTCGACGGTTCGAGCCAGTGGTGGAACCCGATCAGCTGGATCCAGGCGCTGCGTTCCGGCCGCGCCGGCCATTCGCTCCGGCATAGCTGATGGCCAAAGCTCCGCCGACCATTGAGCCGCATGTCGAGCGGCCGGGTCCGGCGGAGTTCCGCGACCCGCTAGTCCGCCGCGAGATGCAGAAGGCATCGGTGTGGCTGGGGATGGCGCTGCTCGCCATCGGCGTCATCGTCCTTGCC
>Ga0207644_10001628_pt1 | contig 14481 bp, 8 predicted proteins | sample KBSS73metaG_FD_184326 | JGI IMG/M metagenome (GOLD analysis project Ga0207644, IMG submission 184326) | Switchgrass rhizosphere microbial communities from Kellogg Biological Station, Michigan, USA - KBS S7-3 metaG (SPAdes) (version 2) | ecosystem: Host-associated > Plants > Roots > Rhizosphere >... | reverse complement strand
TCGACACCTGCCGCCGCGCCGCGGCCCGGCGCCTCGTGTGGGACATCGGCGGCGGGTGGGGCGGGTTCGCCCACCAGTTCAAGACGATCTGCCCGAACGTGACCTATCTGATCACCGGCATGCCCGAGACGTTTCTCCTGTCGGCGGTCTACCTGATGACGCTCTTCCCACACGCCCGCTTCCGGTTCTACGGCGACGCGCCGGCGGACGACCTCTGGACCGGATGGGACACGACCGACTTCTTCTTCGTGCCCGAGGGCGCGCTCTCCGGCGTGCGGCCACCGCGGCTCGACCTGGTGCTCGATCTCGCCACGCTCCGGTTCATGGATGCGGCGCGCATCGACCTCCACGTCCGCCGCGCGTACGACTGGGGCGCGCCCTACTTCTATTCCCTCCTGCCCGCCGGTTCGCCGGCCGAGGTGATCGAAACGCTCTGGGGCGGCATCGCCCGCGCCTTCTGGCCGCATCCGGTCCCGCCCCGGGCCGAGAACATTCCGCCGGTCGTCGACGGTCCGGCCGCACCGGTTCCAGGCGTCGAGTACACGCACCTGATCGGCTGGAGGCGGCTCCGCGCATGAGCGGGCATTCAACGCCGCGCGTCGTGTTCGGCATGCCGGCCTACAACCGGCCCGACGCGATAGCGCGCACGCTCGAGTCGCTGTTGTCGCAGAGCTGCGACGACCTGGCGGTCGTCGTGGTGGACGACGGTTCGTCGGCCGAGGCTCGCGCCGTCGTCGAGTCGTACGCCGCGCACGATCCGCGCCTCATCTACGAGCCGAACCGGGCGCGGCTCGGGATGGTGGGCAACTGGCGGCTGGCGTTCGAGCGCGCCCGGGCGCTGTTTCCGCATAGCGAGTATTTCGCGTGGGCCAGCGATCATGACGTGTGGCACCCGCGGTGGCTCGAGACGCTCGTTGCCGTGCTCGACGCCGATCCGCACGCGGTGCTCGCGTACCCCCACTGTCTCCGCATGTATCCGCACGATCGGCGGCTGATTCACGGCAGCTTTGACACCGCCGGGGTGGCCGCGCCCGGGCCTCGCCTGAAGGGCACCATCGTGCAACTGGCCGCCGGCAACGCGATCTACGGTCTGTTCCGCGCGGCGGCGCTGGCGCAGGCGGGCGTGTTCCGCCCGGTGCTGCTCCCGGATCGGCAGGTGCTGTCGGAGCTGTCGCTCCTCGGCGAGTTCAGGCAGGTGCCTGACGTGCTCTGGTATCGCGAAGCGTCCGCGGCGTTCAGCCACACGCGTCAGCGGCAGACGTTCTTCGCGGGCCGCGCTCCGCTTCATACGTGGCTGCCGGCGGGTCTCCAGCACGCGGCGCTGCTGCTCTGGGACTTCGCCGTGCGCGGTCGCGGCCGTCCCGCGTGCGGACGACTGGCCGCGGCGTGGTACGCGGCGGCCCTGTGGTGGTACTCCAGCGCCCGCACCAGGCTGCGGGCGGCGGCGGCGTCATGAGAATCCTGTTCGCCATCACCCACCTCGGGTTCCTCCGGAACTTCGAGTCCACGCTCGCCGTGCTGGCCGAACGGGGGCACGCGGTTCACGTGGTGAGCGACCGGAAATCGGGCGACGTGAACGACACCACGCCGATCGTCGAGCGGCTGGTCGCGCGTTTTCCAGCCGCCTTCACCTGGGAGACGCTGCAGGCGTCAAAAACCGACCGCTGGTACGGGCTCTCGGTGGCCGTTCGCGAAGGGTTGAATTACTGGCGGTATCTCTCGCCCACCTTCGATCACGCGCCGGCGCTGCGGGAGCGTGGACGCACCCAGGCTCCGGCCGCGGTGGTGCGGCTGAGCGACCTGCCGATCCTCCGTACGCGTGCCGGCGTCGGCGTGCTGTCCGCGATCTTCCGCGCGATGGAACGCGCCATTCCGGTGCGGCGCGAAGTCGGGGCGCTCTTCGATCGCCTGCAGCCGGACGTGCTGCTGGTGACGCCGCTCCTGTATTTCGGGTCGCGGCAGGTGGACTACGTGCGGGCCGCGCGGCGACGCGGCATCGGCAGCGTGCTCGGCGTCGGCAGCTGGGATCACCTGACGACCAAGGGCGTCATCCACGAACTGCCCGACCGCGTGGTGGTGTGGAACGAACTGCAACGAACCGAGGCCGCCGAGCTGCACGGCGCCTCGCCGGATCAGGTCACCGTCACCGGCGCCCAGGCGTACGACCACTGGTTTGCGACCAGCGTCTCGGCCAGCCGCGACGCCTTCTGCCAGCGCGTCGGCGTGCCGCCGGATCGTCCGTACTTGCTGTATCTCTGCTCGTCGCCGTTCATCGCGCCCTACGAGGTGGACGTGGTGCGGCGATGGATCGCGGCCATCCGGGCCAGCGCCAACCCGACGCTGCGGGCGGCGGGCGTGCTGGTGCGGCCGCATCCGCAGAACGCGGCGCAGTGGGCCGACGTCGACCTCTCCCCGCTCGGCGACGTGGCGATCTGGCCCCGCGCCGGCGCCAACCCGATCGCCCGCGACGCGCGCAGCGAGTACTACGACTCGATGCACCACGCGCACGCTGTCGTCGGCGTCAACACCAGCGCGCTCATCGAGTCGGGCATCGTCGGACGTCTCGTCTTTTCATTCCAGGTGCCGGAGCTGTCGGGGACGCAGGAGGGCACGCTGCACTTTCAGCACCTGAAGCGCGGGGGGCTGCTGCGGCTGGCCGCGACGCTCGACGAGCATGTGGCGCAGGTGGAGCAGTCGTTCGAATCCACCGAGCGCGACCGGGCCCGCGTTCGCGCCTTCATCCAGCTCTTCGTGCGCCCGCACGGCTTCGATCAGGCGGCGGCGCCGCTCGTGGCCGACGCGATCGAAGCGCAGGCCGCCCTGCGGCCGGCGCCGCGAGGGCTGCGGCTGGACCAGAGGCTGCTGCAGTGGCTGCTGGCGGTGGTGGTGGCGATCGCCTCCGTGCCGCGTCTGGCCGATCCGGGACATCGCGCGTCGATCGCCAAGGCCGCGCGCCGCCGGTTCGAACGGATGTGGCGGCCGGTGAAGCGCGTGCCGCAGATTCTGCAGAAGCGGGCGCAGATGACGCGCAAGCTGGCGAAGCGGGTGTCGAGACGGGTATGAGCGCACTCAAGGTCCTGTTCCTGATGGACTCGCCCGAGTACCTGCGCTTCTACGACTCGGTGCTGACCGAGTTCTCGGCGCGCGGGCATGCCGTGGCCGTCGCGGTGAACCACGACAACGCCAAGAAGCCGATCGGCGTCGACGGCCTGCGCGCCTACGGCGGCCGGGTGTCGGTGCTGGGCGTCGTGCCCGAGCGGACCGGCTTGTGGAACGAAGCCGGGCACATGGTGCGGGCGACGATGGATTTCGTCCGCTTCCTCCACCCGACGTTCGCGGCGGCGACGGCGCTGCGGGCGCGAATCAAGCGCAAGGTGCTGCCGACCGCCTGGCACTGGCTCGACCGGATTCCGCGCCTCGGCGCGGCTGCGGTGCGCCGGCTGGTGCGCGCGCTCATGGCCGCCGAGCGCGCCATTCCGGTGTACGGACCGATCGTCGATCTGCTGAAGGCCGAGTCTCCCGACGTGCTGCTCGTCTCCCCGCTCGTCACCGCGGCGTCGCCGCAGGTGGAATGGATCAAGGGAGCGCGGGCCTGCGGCCTGCGGACGGCGGTGTGTGTGGCGAGCTGGGACAACCTGACCAACAAGGGGCTGCTCCGCGTCGAGCCCGATCTCGTGATGGTGTGGAACGACGCGCAGCGGCAGGAGGCCGAGGCGTATCACTACATCCCGCCGGCACGGATCGCGGTGACCGGCGCGCAGCTCTTCGACAAGTGGTTCGAGAAAACAGTTACGCGCGATCGCGAGGCGTTCTGCGCGCGCGTCGGCCTGCCCGACAGCCGTCCGTTCGTGCTCTTCACGGGCTCCTCGAGCTTCATCTCCGAGTCGCAGGCCGAAGTGAACTTCGTGCGGCGGTGGGTGGCGGCGCTGCGGAACAGCGGCGACCCGGCGCTGGCGACGGTCAACGTGCTGGTGCGGCCCCATCCGTACAACGTGCACGTGTGGGCGCACGACCCGGTGGCCGATCTGCCCGGCGTGGGGGTGTTTCCCCGCCAGGGCTACAGCCCGATCGATCCCGAGAACCGCAACGACTTCTTCGACTCGTTGTACCACTCCGCAGCGGTGGTCGGCATCAACACCAGCGCGATGATCGAGGCCGCCATCATCGGCCGGCCCGTGTGCTCGCTGCTCGCCGACGAGTTCTCGGGCACGCAGGAAGGCACCATCCACTTCCGCCATCTGCTGCCGGAGAACGGCGGCTTCCTGCGGCTCGCGGCCACGGTCGACGAGCACGTGCAGCAGCTGAGCGCGTGCCTGCGCGACCCCCAGCTGACGCGGGCCGAGACCGAGCGATTCGTCGCGTCGTTCATCCGGCCGCAAGGCGTCACACACCCCGCGACGCCGGTGTTCGTCGATATCGTCGAGCGCCTGGCCGCCGCGCCCGCGCCACCGCCGCTGCACGTGTCGGGTAGCGCCTGGCTGCTGCGGCCGCTCGTGGTCGCGGCCACGGCGCTGACCGTGGGAGTGGACCTGCTCACCGACGCCGAGGCCCGGGCCCGCATCCGCAAGCGCTGGCGGGGACGCGTCAAGCGGGGGAAGAAGTTCGCGGAGACGATGCCGAAACGGTGGAAGCGCCTGCGGAAGGCGATCTGGTGACGCGGGCGATGGCGCGATGAGAGTGCTCTTCGTCGCGTGGCGGCATTCGTACTTTCGCAACTTCGACAGCGTCGTGCGCGAGCTGACGGCGCGCGGGCACGAGGTGCACCTGGCCGCCGAAGAAGACGAAGGGCGGCCGCTCGTGGAAGGGCTCGCGGCGGAATGCCGCGGCTTGACGTTCGGAGCGGCGCCCACCCGCGCGGACGACGACTGGGGCTGGGTGGCCAGCCGCCTGCGGTTCGGGCTCGAGTATCTCCGCTATCAGCACCGGATGTTCGATGACACGCCCATGCTGGTGGAGCGGTCGCGCCAGCGGACGCCTGGCGCCTTCGTCGCCATCGGCAATGCGATCCGGAAGTACGCCCCCTGGATGCGCCGGCCGGTGACCGCGGTGACGCGCTGGCTCGAGCAGGCCGTGCCCGACGATCCGAGGATCCGCGCGTTCGTCGAGGCGGCCCGTCCGGACGTGATGCTGATCACGCCGCTCATCACGCTCGGTTCGTCGCAGATCGACTACCTGCGCGCCGCGCGCTCGCTGGGCGTACCCACCGCCCTGTGCGTGTGGAGCTGGGATCACTTGTCGAGCAAGGCGCTCATTCGCGAATCGCCCGACCGCGTCTTCGTCTGGAACGAGACGCAGAAGCGCGAGGCCATCGAGCTGCACGACGTGGAGGCGGGCCGCGTGATCGTCACCGGCGCGCAGTGCTTCGACAAATGGTTCGATCGGGGGCCGTCGCGGAGCCGCGAGGCGTTCTGCACCGAGGTCGCCCTGCCGGCGGACCGCCCCTTCGCGCTCTATGTCTGTTCGGCGCCGTTTGTCGGCAGCCAGCCCGAAGCGCCGTTCGTCGTGGACTGGATCCGACGCCTCCGTTCCTCCGCGTCGCCGCGGCTGCGGGAGCTGCCGGTGCTGGTGCGGCCGCATCCCTCGCGGCGCCGTGAATGGGACGACGTGGATCTCGCGCCATACGCCGGCGTCGCGCTCTGGGGCGACAATCCGATCGACGCGCAGGCGCGCGCCGACTACTTCGATTCGCTGTATCACAGCGCGCTCGTCGTCGGCCTCAACACCAGCGCCTTCATCGAGGCGGCGATCGTCGGCCGGCCGGTGCACACGGTGCTGCTGCCCGAGTGGCACGAAAGCCAGATGGGCACCGTGCACTTCCGGTATCTCTTCGAGACGGGCGGCGGTCTGCTGATCGCGGCGAACACGCTCGACGAGCATCTGCGGCAGCTCGACGACTCGCTGGCGCACCCGTCGCCGGGCGTGAAGCCGTTCGTCGAGTCGTTCGTGCGGCCGCACGGCCTCGGCGTCGCGGCGACGCCTCGCTTTGCCTCTGAAGTCGAGCGGATGCAGGGGCTGCCGGTCTCGGCACCGGCGCCGCCCCGCTTCGAGCGGCTGGTGCTCCGGGCGCTCCGCCGGGTGATCGAGTGGCGGAGCGACGTGAGGCGCGAGCGCTGGGTGTACTCGGAGAAGGAGATGGAGTCCATCCTGCGCTTCCGCACCTACCGGAAAGAGAAGGCGCGGCGGCAGCGGGCGCTGAAGCACGCCGCCGAGGCCGAACGGCAGGAAAAACTGGCGAGCCGGGAGGCCGAGCGGGCGCGCCACCGGGAGACGAAGCGGGCGTCCAAGCCGAAGTCGCAGTCCGAGGCGTCGCGATGACACACGACCCCGCCGGCGTCTCCCGCGAGTACGCCGTCTACGAGCGGGTGCGCGACGCCGTGGTGGAGCTGTCGCGGGCGCGCGCCGCCGCGGGCCCCTCCGCCAGCCCGAGCGCCTATTGGACCGAGGAGCTCGAGAACATCGACTACATGGTGGAGGCGTCGCCGCTCATCATCCGCAAGCTGCGGCACCACTCGTTCCATCTCACCGGCATCCGCCCCTACGACTATCGCAGCAAGGACAGCACGCGGCAGCCGCAGTTCGAGGCGCGCCTCGCGGCGCTGCGCGAGCTCGGGGGCGACGCTCTGTGCGTGCCCGAATCGCCGGCACTTGGCGGCTTCGGCTACCGCATCAACGGGGAGATCTTCAACGTCGACACCCTGAAGTTCTACGAGGTGCTGATCGGCATGGAGCGCGGCGGGATCCTGGCGGCGATGCGCGGCCTCGATCGCCCGACGGTCTGCGAAATCGGCGCCGGCTGGGCGGGGTTTGCCTATCAGTTCAAGACGCTGTTTCCACGGTCGCGCTACGTCATCGTGGACTTCGCGGAACTGTTCCTGTTCTCCGCCACGTACCTCGGCGCCCTGTTTGCCGACGCGACGCTCGCGTTCGTCGGGACGGCCGCGACGCCGACCATGGCCGACGCGGCCGGCGCCGACTTCGTGTTCGTGCCGCACACGCTCGCGCACCTCCTCGAGCAGGTGCCGCTCGACGTGACGGTCAACATGGTGTCGTTCCAGGAGATGACGGGGGCGCAGGTGCGCGGCTACGCGGCGATGGCGGCCGCCGCCCGCTGCCCGTGGCTCTACAGCATGAACCGGGAGCGCTCGCCGTACAACACCGAGCTGGTGACGGTGAGCGGGGAGCTTGCGGCCCACTACGCGCTCACCGAGGTCGAGGTCCTGGGCACCGACTACACGACGGCGATGAAGAAGGCGCCGAAGGCCGCCAAGCCCGTGGAGCGAACCGAGTTCAACTACCGGCACTTCGTCGGTCAGCTTCCGTCGCCGCGGCCCGCCGACGCTCGATCGACCGGGGTGACTGCCGCGCGCGCGACGAGCGGCGAACCGCGGGTGGTGCTGGGCATGACGCTCTACAACAACGCGCGTCATCTGCCCGAGGCGCTCGACTCGCTGCTGGCGCAGAGCACCAGCGATTTCGTGCTGGTGCTGCTCGATGACGCCTCGTCCGACGACACCGAGCGCGTGGCGCGAGAGTTCGCCGCCCGCGACGCGCGCATCCGCTACCATCGCCACGCCACGCGGCAGGCCATGGTGGCCACCTGGCACGAGGTGGCCGGGCTCGCCGCGCGCGAGTGCCCGTCCGCGCGGTACTTCGCCTGGGTCAGCGACCACGACCGGTGGCATCCGGAGTGGCTCGCGCGGCTGCTCGCCGAGCTCGAGGCGCACCCCGATGCGGTGCTTGCCTACCCGATTACGCGCCGCATCGACGCGAGCGGCGTCGATCTCGACAAGGGGCCGAGGCTTTTCGACACCTCGGAGTGCGACGGCGTGCGCGCCCGCTGGACGCATATGTGCCACTACGGCATCGGCGCCGGCGACATGGTCTACGGGCTGATGCGCCTCGACGCGCTCGTCCAGGCAGGTACCTTCCGCCGCGTGCTGCGCCCCGATCGGCTGCTCGTGGCCGAGCTCGCGCTGCGCGGACGTTTCCGCCAGGTGCAGGAGGTGCTCTGGTTCCGCCGCGACGCCAGCGGCGCGAGCGTCGACCGGCAGCGCCACACGCTGGTGGTGGCTGGAGACGAGCCCGAGGGGTTCGGCGCGCCGCCGTGGTGGCAGCACGCGCGCGTGTTGTGGCGCGAGTACACCCGCGACGACGCGACGCTCGGCGCGCTCGGGCTCTCGAAGACCGAGTGGGCGCTGATGCTGGCGCGATACCAGGTCACCTACGGCTGGCGCCACTTCCGCAAGACCGAGGCCTCGCACGCCATCGGCCGCGGCATCGACCAGGTCGTGTGGACGAAGAAGATCACGAAACACTACTGGCACCACGCGGTCTACAACGCGCTGGTCGGTTCGAGGGCGCTGTGGGGCCGGCTGCGACGGGGCGGGCGCCGGGCCCTCTACGAGGTGCTGGTCGCCATGCACCGTCTCGGCCTGCGCGGCCGCGGAAAGCCGGAAACCCGATGAAGATCCTGTTCGTCGCGCGGCACTACTCCTATCTGCGGCTGTTCGAATCCGCCGTAGCGGAGCTGGCCGCCCGCGGCCACGAGCTCGTGCTGGCGGCGGACCGCGAGGAAGCGCTCGGCGGACGGCAGATGGTGGAGCGGATTGCCGCTGCCCACCCCAACGTTCGCCTGACCGACGCTCCGGGACGCCATGCCGGCGCGTGGTCGGAACTGGCGCGCAGAATCCGGATGGGGCTCGACTACCTGCGATTCCTCGACCCCCGCTACGCCGACTCGCCGCACCTGCGCCGCCGCGCCCGCGACCGTGCGCCGCAGCTCGTGGTGCGCCTCGCCGAGGGGCGCGTCGGTCCGGAGCGTCTGTCACGCCTGCTGCGCTGGCTCGAGGGTGGCCTGCCCGGCGCCAGCCAGTCCGAGCAGTTCATCCGCGGCGAGCGTCCCGATGTCGTCCTCATCACGCCGCTCGTCGACATCGGCTCGCCGCAGCTCGATCACTTCGCCGCCGCGCGGCGGCTCGGCATCCGCACCATCCTGCCCGTCGGCAGCTGGGACCACCTCTCGAGCAAGGCGCTGCTGCGCACCTATCCCGATCGCGTCACGGTATGGAACGAGTCGCAGCGGAAGGAAGCGCTGGAGCTGCACGGCGTGCCGGCCGATCGCATCGTCGTCACCGGTGCGCAGTGCTACGACCAGTGGTTTGGCCGCGCGCCGTCCGAGCCCTACGTGGCCTTCTGCGAAAAGGTGGGGCTGCGTCCGGACCAGCCGTTCATCCTCTATGTCGTCTCGTCGCTCTTCAAGGGCACCGTCAGCGAGCCGGAGTTCGTGCTGGACTGGATTCAGGCCGTGCGGCGCAGCGGCGATCCGCGCCTGAAGGACATCGGCATCCTGGTGCGGCCGCACCCGGCCCGACTCGACGAATGGCGCGGGATCGATCTCACCGGCTACCGCAACGTCGCGTTCTGGGGCGCGCACCCCGTGGACGCGGAGGCCAAGGCCGACTACTTCGACTCGCTCTACTACAGCGCCGCCGTCGTGGGCATCAACACCAGCGCTTTCATCGAGGCGGCCGTGGTGGGGAAGCCGGTGCTGACGGTGCTGCTGCCGGACATCTCGGCCGCCAACCAGGAAGGCACGCTCCACTTCCACTACCTGCTCAACGTCAACGGCGGCCTGCTGCGCGTGTCGCGCAGCCTCGACGAGCACGTGCCGCAGCTGGCCGCGGCCTTGACCGGCCACGGCGGTGGCGACGAGAAGGCCGACCGGTTCGTGGCCGGGTTCGTCCGGCCGTTCGGCCGCGACGAGGCGGCGACGCCGCGCTTCGTGGCCGCGATCGAATCGGCCGCGGCACTGCCCGCTCCCGCGCCGGCGCGGCGCGGGCTCGCCGCGGGGCTGGCCTACGCGCTCCTCTTCCCCGCGGCCGCCGCGATCTCGCTCAGCCTGCGCAGCCAGCCGTGGCGCAAGCGCACCCGCCACCGGCTGCGGAAGGGGTACGAACGCCGGAAGCTCGCGATCCTCCGCTCGGTGAAGCAGATCGTCACCAACCAGTTCATCGCCTCGGGCAAGCGGCGCAAGGTGGCGACTCCGATCGTCGAGTCGTCGCTCACGCCGAAGGCCGGACGCCAGCGCGATCCGGCCAAGACGCTCGCCGGCACCGAATTCCGCGAGGCCAAGGAGATCCGTGAGCTCGTGACCGTCCTCGGCCGCAGCGGCCGACCGATCATCCTGGGGCCGTGGCTGTCGGAGACCGGATTCGAGCTGCTCTACTGGATCCCGTTCCTGGCGTGGGCGAAGGCCTATGGCAACTTCGATCCCGAGCGGCTGATCGTCGTCTCGCGCGGCGGCGCCGCCGGGTGGTACAGCCACATCACCCCGCACTACGAGGAGCTGTTCTCGTTCTACACGCCCGACGAGTTCCGCCTGCGCAACGAGCAGCGGATCACCGAGCAGGAAGGGCGCCAGAAGCACATCGAGATCACGTCGTTCGATCGCGAGATCCTCGCGCGCGTGCAGGCGAAGCGCGGGCTGAGCGGCGCCGAGGTGCTGCACCCGTCGAGGATGTATCAGCTGTTCGACAACTTCTGGCTGCAGCGGACGCCGGTGACGCTGATCGAGGCGTTCTCGCGCTTTGCGCCGGTGCCGCCGGCGCCGCCGACCGGCGTGCGCGCGCAGCTGCCCGAGCGCTACGTCGCCGCCAAGTTCTATGGCAACGTGGCGCTGCCGCCGACCGACGAGAACCGCGCCTTCGTCGTCGACTACCTGACGCAGCTGGCGCAGAACGTGGACGTGGTGCTGCTCAGCACCGGCCATCAGTTCGACGACCACCAGGACTTTCCGGCGGATCTGCGCGGCCGGCTGCACTCGATCGAGCACCTGATGACGCCGGAGACGAATCTGGCGGTGCAGACCGAGGTGATCCGGCACGCCGAGGCGTTCGTCGGCACGTATGGCGGCTTCTCGTATCTGGCGCCGCTGTGCGGCGTGAACACGGTGGCGTTCTACTCGCACGCGAGCGGCTTTCGCGTCGATCACCTCGAGGTGGCCAAGCGCGTGTTCGCCGCGCTCCGCTGCGGCACCTTCACCGAGGTGGACCTGCGCGCCGCCGACGCGCTGCGTCTCGGCTTTGGGGCGGGCCCGCGCCTCCCGGTGTCCACGCCGTGAAGAAGAAGCCGCTGACGGCGGCCGGCAACCTGGCCGGCAAGCTTCAGCGCAAGGCCGCCCGCCGTGCGCGCTGGGCCGCGGCGGTGACGGAAGAAGGCGTCAAGGACACGATGCACGCCACCCGCAAGGCGGGTGAGGGCGTGCGGAATCGGGTGATCAATCAGGCCAAGGGCGTCTTGAAGGCGGTCCGCAAGCCGCTGCGCACCGCGTCGCGCCGGCGGGCCCAGCTCAAGGAACAGGACGGATTCAACCGCGTCGAGTGGCAGGTCGAGGAGGAGCTCGATCGGCTCATCGCCCGCGGCCGCCCCATCGTGGCCGGCCCGTGGATTTCGGAGGTCGGCTTCGAGGCGCTCTACTGGGTGCCGTTCCTGCGCTGGGTCAGGACGGCGTTCAACCTCCATCCCGATCGCGTGGTGGCCGTGTCGCGCGGCGGCGTCGGCTCCTGGTATGCGGGCGTCGCGTCGCGCTACGTCGAGATTTGGGACGTGATCGAGCCGGAGGAGTTCGCGCGCAAGAACGCCGAGCGTGGCATCACCAAGCACTACGAGCGCTCGCCGCTCGACGACGAGATTCTGGCCGGCGTGGCCCGGCAGATCGGGACGGCCGACTTCGACGTCATCCACCCCGGGCTGATGTACAAGCTCTTCACGCTGTACTGGTCGGGCCAGCGCGCGATGGGGTTCGTGGACGCGCACGCACGGTTCGAGCCGCAGGCGCCACCGGCCCTGATCGATCCGGGCCTGCTGCCGGCCGAGTACGTGGCGGTGAAGTTCTACGCCGCGCGCTCCCTGCCCGACACGCCGGCGGTGCGCGACTGGATGCGGCGTGCCGTGGCCGCGCTGGCCGAGCAGATGCCCGTGGTGCTGCTCGACACCGGCCTCGTGCTCGAGGACGACCACGCCGATTTCGACATCGCGGCGCGCGGCCGCGTGATCAGCGCCAGGCCGTGGATGACGCCGCGGGACAACCTCGGCATCCAGACGCAGATCGTGGCCGGGGCCCGGGCCTTCGTCGGCACCTGCGGCAGCATCGCGTGGCTGGCGCCGCAGCTCGGCGTGGACACCTCGGCGCTCTTCATCGATCCCAAGTGGCTGCACGCGCACCTGCCGGTGGCGATGCGCGCGTACCACAAGATGGGCGGCGGCCGTTTCTCGGTCGCCGACCTGCGCGCCATCGATCCGCTCGGCGCGCTGGCGGTTGAACCGGCATGACGGCGCAGGCGTCGCAGTCCTGACATGACCGTCCTGTTCGTGGCGCGGCATTTCACCTACTTCCGCAACTTCGAGTCGGTGGTGGCCGTCATGGCCGAACGTGGACATCGCGTGCACCTGGCCGCGGATCGCGAGGAGGCGCTCGGTGGGCGCGAGCTGGTGGATCGCCTGGCGGCGCGCTTTCCGGCGCAGGTCACCGTGGGCTTCACGCCGATCCTGCAGTGGGGCCGCTACCGGCGCCTCTCCGCCGCGCTGCGCCTCGGGCTGGACTACCTGCGCTACTCGGACGCGCGCTACGAGGCGACGCCGAAGATCCGCGCGCGCGCCTACGAGCGCACGCCTTTCTTCGTCCTGGCGCTGGCGCGGCTGCCGTTCCGTGGGCTGGTGACCCGCGCGCTCGAGCGGCTCGAGCAGGCCGTCCCGCGGCAGAAGGGCGTGGACGAGTTCATCACGGAGCTGCAGCCCGACGTCCTGCTCATCACGCCGCTCATCGAGCTCGGTTCGCCGCAGCTCGATTACGTGCGCGCGGCCCGGGCGCTCGGCATCCGCAGCGCGCTGTGCGTCTGGAGCTGGGATCACCTGTCGAGCAAGGCGCTCATCCGGGTGGTGCCCGATCGCATCTTCGTCTGGAACGAGACCCAGCGGACCGAGGCGCTCCGGTTCCACGGCATTCCGGCGGAGCAGGTGATCGTGACCGGCGCGCAGTGCTTCGACCAGTGGTTCGATCGGCAGCCCTCGCGTGACCGCGAGGCGTTCTGCCGGCGCGTCGGGCTGCCGTCAGGGCGGTCTGAAGAGAGCCCTCTACCCGATCCGTTCTTGCTCTATGTCTGCTCGGCGCTGTTCAAGGGCAGCCCGTCGGAAGCTCGGTTCGTCGCCGACTGGATCGCGGCCATCCGTCGATCGCCCGACCCGCGGCTGCGGGACGTGCCCATTCTGGTGCGCCCGCACCCGCAGCGCACCGAGGACTGGCAGCTGGCCGACATCCAGGCGGTCGTCAGTGCCAACCCGCCGGTGGTGTTCGCAGGCTCGAACCCCATCGACGCCGACGGGCGCGCCGACTACTTCGACGCGATGTACCACGCCCGGGCAGTGATTGGCTTGAACACGAGCGCCCTGGTGGAAGCGGCCATCGTCGACCGGCCGGTGTTTACGCTGCTGCTGCCGGAGTTCAAGGACAACCAGGAGGGCACGTTCCACTTCCACCACCTGCTCACCGTGGGTGACGGCTTCCTGAACGTGTCGCGGTCGCTCGACGAGCACGTGGCGCAGCTCGCCTCCATGCTCGGCGGCGGCGCGGTGCGGCCCAACCGGCCGTTCGTCGAGCAGTTCATCCGCCCTCGCGGCACGACGGTGCCCAGCACGCCCGTCTTCGTGGAGGCGGTCGAGACGATGGCGGGCGGGGCGCGGCCGGCGCCGGAGCGCGCGCCGGCGTGGGTGCTGGCGCTGCGGCCGCTGGTGTACGCTCTGGTGCTCGCCGGACGGCTGCCAGGGCTCGATCGGATCTACTGGAATCCGGCCAAGCGCCGCGAGTGGGCCATTCGGCATTCATGAACACGTCGCATCCACATCCGGCAGTCGCCGGCCTCGGCAGCGGGCGCTGCCTCGTCATCGGCGAGGTGGCGCTCTCGCACGACGGCAGCCTCGGGCTCGCGCACCGGTTCGTCGACGCGATTGCCGATGCCGGGGCCGACGCGGTGAAGTTCCAGACCCACATCGCCGCCGCCGAAAGCACGCCGGCCGAGCCCTTCCGCGTGAAGTTCAGTCGGCAGGACGCCTCGCGCTACGAGTACTGGCGGCGGATGGAGTTCACCGAGGACGAATGGCGTGGGCTCGCCGAGCACTGCGCCCAGCGGCAGGTGCTGTTCATCTCCTCGCCCTTCTCGATCGAAGCCGTGGAACTGCTCGAGCGGGTGGGCGGACAGCCGTTCTGGAAGATCGCCTCCGGCGAGGTGTCGAACACCCAGCTCCTCGATCGCGTCCTCGCCACCGGCGCGCCGGTGGTGCTCTCGAGCGGCCTGAGCCCGCTGGCCGAAACCGACGCCGCGGTGGCGCGCGTGAAGGCCCGCCACCGGCAGGTGGGCGTGATGCAGTGCACGACGGCCTATCCGTGCCCGCCCGAGCGCGTCGGGTTGAACCTGGTGCCCGTCTACC
>Ga0207644_10001627_pt1 | contig 14485 bp, 11 predicted proteins | sample KBSS73metaG_FD_184326 | JGI IMG/M metagenome (GOLD analysis project Ga0207644, IMG submission 184326) | Switchgrass rhizosphere microbial communities from Kellogg Biological Station, Michigan, USA - KBS S7-3 metaG (SPAdes) (version 2) | ecosystem: Host-associated > Plants > Roots > Rhizosphere... | reverse complement strand
TCGGCCTGATCGGCTGTGGTGTCTTGGGTCGCACGCTGGGACTGCGACTCCTGCGGCGCGGTTACGGTCTGGCCGTCCACGACAGGCATCCCGAGCGAGCCACTCCGCTACTGACCGCCGGCGCCGTATGGGTCGAGCGTCCCGCGTCCCTGGCGTCCGGCGCGGCGCTGATCATTTCGGCGCTGCCTCGTCCGGAAGACTCGGAATCGGTTGCGCTCGAGGGGGAGCTGTGGTCGAGCGCCGAGAGAGGCCTGTTCCATCTCGAAGTGGGCACCGTCGGTGTCTCGTCCGTGAGACGTCTCGCGGCCGCGGCCGGACGCAAGGGAATTCATTTCCTGGACGGCCCCATGTCGCGCGGCTCGGCGTCCGAGGAGAGCTTGAGGCTCGTCATGTTCGTGGGCGCCGACGGGGACGACTTCGATCTGGCGCGCCCGATGCTCGAATCCATGGTGGATCGGGTCCTCTATTGCGGCGGGGTCGGAAAGGGCCAGGTCACGAAGCTCATCAACAACCTCGTCACCGAAGCCCTGACCGTCATTCTGGGTGACGCGCTCGCGCTGGGGGTCCGGTCGGGGGCGTCGGTCGATCTCCTGCGCTCGGCCCTGCACGAGGGGACGGCGCAGACGCGGCTGCTGGACGAGATCCTGCCCGCCTCGGTGTTCCGCGGCGACTGGAGGCCCGGGCTCCGCCTCGACCTGGCGGAGAAGGACCTCGGACTCGCGGCCGAGCTCGCACAGGAGCACGGGATGGAGCTCACCGCGATCGACGAAGTCCGGGCGCTCTACGCAAGAGCGATGGCCAGAGGTTGGGGCGGACTCACGTCGCATGCCGTCATACGGCTAATCGAGGAAGCGGCCGGCGTCGAGCTGCGCTCTTCCATCTTCCAGGCGCTCGCGCCTCAGCGGGACCCTCAACCCGATGCATCCGCGGAAGAGTGATTTTTCAAGTAGCTTCCGGTCGTAGGAATCACCTCAAGGTACGGAAGGCGTTCGGCACGGGCGTTCGCTTCGCCGGTTTCGCGGGTTTCGCGGGCTTCGTGCCGTCCGTGCTCTCGGCGGTCGGGCAGAGGCCCAGCGTGTCGCCGTGCGCCAGGTGCGCGGCAACGGCCGAAGCGCCGACGATGATCGAGCGTGCGTTTTCCGGGCGATTCGGCGGATGATGGCAGATCGGCACGTGACGCTCGTCGCCGGGTTCCACCGTACCGGTCGTGATCCGCGGGTTATCCAGACCCAGGATCCACTGCTGGAAGATGTAGAAGAACGTCGGATCTCCGTAGTGGAACCAGACCGCCGAGACGTGCTGGATCACCTCGTTCCAGTCGTGGATCGGCGCGGCCCCTGAGTCGCCCAGGTTGAGCAGCTGCCAGCCCGCCGGCAGCGAGGTCTCCTGCGAGGGGACGTCGAAGTCGTAGCTCTTCCATCCCTCTCCTTCGAGCGGAATGTTCTCTCCGAGGAAGTAGACGGCGGTGTCGTCGAAGGGATCGTCCGGCGTGTCGTTATCGTGGACCAGCACCAAGGTCAGCGCCCGCCCCTCCGCCGAGAAGTCCACGTGGAAGGTGATCAGATCGACGCCGACCCCGAGGACGCCCTTGGCGCGGTAGTCGCCGATGAAGGCTCCTCCCGTCGTCGTCTGGGGGCGCGGCGCGAACGTGTCCAGTCCGTCGGTGGCCAGGTAGGCGCCCGGGTTCCCGCCGTTCGCGACGATCGTATCGCCGAAGCCCCACGTCCAGCCGCCCTCGTTCCCGCCTCCGTCGAACGATTCCACCACCGTCGTCGTGCCCGCCAGCGCGGATCCCAGAGGGGCCGCCGCAAGGCACAGACCGACGAGCGCAGCGCACAGTCTTCCGTATCTCATGTATTCCTCCTCGAAGGTGTCCGTACTCCAGCAGGACGGATCAGGCCTGGCTCTATGGCGGTGAAATGGAGAAGCTCTGGACGGCACTGGCGACAGACGTACCCGAGCCGTTGACGCCGGCGACCCGCCAATAGATCGGCGCTCCCGCTCCCGAGAGTCCGCGAATCGACTTCCACTTGCCCGCCGTAGGAACGTAGCTCGTCATCAGTGTGAGTGTTTTTTGGCTCGCGAGGACGTGCGTGAATTCCGGAGTTGCAGAGAATTCCAGACGGAAGCGGTGAGCACTCCCCGGATTCCACCAGAAAAGAGGCGGCGCCGCCGTCGGCGCGAAAATGGCGTTCGGCGCGGGTGCGACGCCTTCGATGTCGCAGACCTCTTGAGGATCCGCGCACTCATCGAGGAATCGCAGGAACACACGATCTCCTCGCGTGGGAGGCAGGAAAGTGGTGCGATGGTAGAACAGTGAGAGACGCCCGGCCGCATCGCTCTGCACGCGCGCATGCAGATCGGATGTGCCTCCAATGCTCATCGTCGCCAGCCGTGTTCCCGTTTCGTGCGATGGATCCACGACGCCTCCGACACTGACCTTCCTGCCGTAGAAGCTCACCTGCGCGCCGATGGTTTGCTTCCAAACGACGGTCGAATCGAAGCCGTCCCAACCGATGACCGGCCTCTCCAGGCTCTCCGAGTCCGAATGCGCGAGAACGATCGGAACCGCGTCGAGGAGCTTTCCCGCCTTGCTGACCCGCGCCGCATCGATATCGGTGCTGAAGTCGTTGGGATCGATGACGGTCCATGCCACCAGATAGCCCGTGCCGTTCGCAGCCACGCTAGGGTTGACGTTCTGTCCCACCGGCGAGATGCGGGACACGGCATGCGCCGCCAGCTTGCCCCCACGCAGGATCCTCGCGCCATAGACGGCCGATCGTTGAGCCGATTGCCAGGCGACGAAGTAGCTGCCTCCATTTCCCGCCACGCCGCCCGGATAGATCGAACGCTCCAGGGAGATGGTCGTCGTGCGGCCGACGATTCCGTCCGCGGAAAGGGCTGTGCAGTAGATACCGTCTCCACCAACCCAGACAATCAGCGCTTCGTCCACACCCCCCGCAACTCCGATGGCGAATCCGTTCACCTGGCTAATCTCGATACCATCGGGATCCAGGACCTGCCCCGCATCACCGACACGGGCCGCAAACACCTGCCCGACCGGGCCGCCTCGACGGGCGTCGCTCCAGGCTACGACATGGTTCCTACCCGTCCACGCGGCGAAGGGATGGGTCTGGTCGAAGCCCGCGCCCGACACGAGGATGCCCGAGCCGTCGAGAAAGTCTCCGTCCGGCGTCACACGCGCGGCGTAGATATCGGAATGATCCGACCGATAGTCTTCCCACACGACGAGATGGTTGACGCCGTCCCAGGCCGCCGAGGGGTTGCGCTGCGCGTTCGCCGTCAAGCTGACGACCGGAGCGGGATGGTCGAAAACATTGCCGGACGAATCCATGCGCGCTGCACAGATGCGCGCCCCTTCCGAGCCTTTTTCGTCCCGCCAACTCAGCACCAAACCATCTCCTCGCGAAGCGATCGAGGGGTCATGCTCGTAGCGATCCGGAGACGTCGTAACAGGAAAGGGCTCAGCCTGAAGCAGGTTCCCGAGGGGATCGACGCGCGCGATGTAGGGTCCCTGATAGAGAGAGGTCGTCCAAAGAATCGCGTAAGCACCGCCGTCCCACGCGACGACGGGACTGCGCTCGAGCGTGCTCCCGGATGCGACCACGAGGTCGGCCGCATCCTGTCGCGTGCCGTCGGCGCCGATCCGACGCGCGCGCACGCCGGCTCCGTCCGTATAGGCAACGAGGAACTGGCCATCCGGCGCGCCCGCGATACCCGGCGCGGATGCCGAGATCTGATCCGATAATCGGACCCCGTCGCCGTCGAGCACGTCGCCGCCCGCGGTAAGGCGCGTTCCGTAGATGCCGCCCCGGCCATCCCGCCATGCAAAGAAGTATTGGTCCAGCGACCAGGCGACCGAAGAAGACACATTGGGCTCCTGATTGACGCCCAAGGGGATCGGTGCCGCATCCAGTAGTGTCGAGCCGTCGATCCGCATGCCGAACAGGCTTCGGTCTGGATTGAACTGACGGCCCGTTGCCCATGTCACGAGGCAGTTCGCGGTGCCACACGCGACGTGCGGCTCGAAACTGGATATACCGCTGAACGAGATCTGGAAACCTGCGGGATCGAGAACCTCGCCGTCCGCGGTGATGCGCGTCCCATAGACCTCGGAGGCATAGAAGTCTTCCGTGCGACTCTCGAGCCATACGAGGATGTAGTACTCCCCGTTCCAGGCCATCGAAAGCGTCGTGCTGCCGGGAATGATGAGATTCTCGCTCGGAAATGCGGACGGTCTCTCGTCTGCCGGTGCGAGCCCCGGGAACGCCAAGAAATCGTGAATGAGGCGGCTCCCGGGATCGAGCAGCGTTCCGTCCGCGTCGATGCGTGCCCCAAGAATGATGGGATAGCCCAGATCGCGGTTGATCCAGACGACGAGCCCCGTCTGGCCGCTCCATGCCACAGCCGTATCACCCCGATACTTTTCGGACGCGAAGAAGACCGGATCCGAGACCGCGTGCTCGTCGCCAACCGTCTGCCCGAGAGGCACCTTCGGTCCCGCCGAAGGCTGGCCGATCGCATCCGGGCTCCCATCCAAGGCTTTGGCCCAGGCGCCCCCCAACCCCAGGGCCATGACCACTGCGAACGACACGCGCCTCAGCCACGGAGACAGCACTCTTTTCCTCACAATTCCCCGCCGATCGATCGAATGGCTCTTTTAATACCGCGCGTCCGGAGTTCCGTCAAGCAACTAGCTCACGGGCTCCGAACCTTCCTGTTCTCGAGCGTCCAAGTCGCGAGTACCATCAACAAATGAAGATTCGCAAGCTCGCGCTCGGATGGGTGATAGCGAGCGTCACGCTGGCTCCCGGCCGCGTCCAGGCCGCGGGGGCGGCGACCCGCGTTGCCCACCTTACGATCGACTGGATCGACTCCACGCGGCCGGAACCATGGACTCCCGACGCAACGGATCATCGGGGGATGCTGGTCCAGGTGTACTACCGTGCGGGCGCGCCCGAGCCCGCGCCGCTCGTGGTGTTCTCGACGGGGAGAAACGAGGGCCCCAAGACCTACGCCGACCTCGCCGAAGCGCTCGTCGGGGGAGGGTACGTGGTCGCGATCGTCGATCACCTCGGGGAACGTTCCGGTCAGCGGTTGGCCAACGGAACGGCCGTCCCCAACCTGCTGCCTCGCGTGGCTCCCGATCCCAAGAGTCCATCGTTCCGAGAGGAGGATCTCGTCTTCAGTCGCCGCTGGGTCGAGATGCGGGCCGAGGACCTGACCTCGGCCCGTGTGCACCTCCAGGAGCTCGCAGCCGCGAGCGGAAGCGAAGTGTCCGGTCGCTTGAACGGGCAGGCGGCGGCGGTCGGGCACTCACTGGGCGGCCTGGCCGCGGCAAAGGCGTGTGAACGGGATCCGGCGTTCGCTGCCTGCGCGAACCTGGATGGACTGTCCTATTCAGTTCCGGCCCACGTCGAAGGCGATACGATGGTCGCAGCTCAGCCGTTTCTGTTCCTCGGCAAGCCGATCCCCCGCCTTACCGATGCGACGCTGGAGCGCGAGCACATGACCCGGGAGCAGGACGACAAGATCGTCGCCCGGATGGCGCATCGGTTCGACGCGCTGATGCAGAGCGTCAAGGGCGGGAGCTACCGCGTCATTATCAAAGACACCGACCACATGGACTTCGCGGCCCGCGGCAACGGAGCGATCGCCAAGAAGGTCCGGGAATACCTCACGGCATTTCTCGACAAGCACGTGCGCGGCATTCAGGGAACGCTGCTGGACGCGGCGACGTCCGATCCCGCCGTAACCGTCACGCGCTATCCCCCCCGGCCGTAGGCTTGCTCTCCCAGACGAAGATCCCGCCGGCATTCCCCGTGGCGCGGCAATCTTCGAACAAGAGCGACGGGACTCCCCTACCCAAGCCGGTAACAACACTGGCCAATGCAGGCCGACATCGCCGATTGGCTCCCCGCGCGCGACTTCCATCATGGATCGGAGCGCTTGACGCTCCACTCAGAAGCCGAAGATACGACTGCAGTCAGTTCCGGCGCTGCCTCTCGATGATCGATAAAGCAGACTTCCTGGGGGAGTGCTCTTGCGGAAGGAGTCCAGATACGTTGTTAGACGCCACCACGATGGTGAGGACCAAGCGTTACCCTCGGATAGAACGATCAAACGTTACCAATTGATAGAAAGGCGAAAACGGTGGAGGGTCATATTGCTTGCCAAGCCAGCCCCGCTCGACACACGTTGCGAGGGGCGAGGCCGAGTCACACCGGGCGTTTTCGACCACGCCACCCTCATTAATGTCTAGAATAATCGTCAACTGTGGCAGCTCCGCATTGGGAGCATCGTTGGTACAAGACGTGAGTACATCCATGAGATGGGTCGAGGTCTGGTTCGTAAGCCGAGCGAGGTAGGCCTTGACCTCAGGCGTTACGGCTTGGTTCGTGAGCAAAGTGAGTAGTGCATCATATTCGACACGCCCGGATGGCTCGAAGGTTGGTGTTGAACTTGGCCTCGCCCTGGCGCAAGAGAAGAGCAGGCACGACGACAGCGTCAGAAAAAGGAATGTCAACGCGGGGCAGCTCACTTTCTTGAACATAGGGGTCCTCGTGTTCATAGTCTGTGCGTCTAACGCCGCGTATAATCTGCGGTCGCGTCCGCCTCGAAAGCGGCGGGCCGGCGCGCCGCTTGCTGATGACCGGAGGTAAGGCGACGTTGGAGGCACCAGAGCAAGCGGCGTGACGGAAGCGACCGTCAGGTTGATGCGCTGGTTATCGTGCCTAGCTGCCGAAAGGCCGGGTAATGGTCGCGCGGTGTCCGTCGGTGCCACCCACGGCTGATCTTACGCCGAAGATGAGAGATCGGGAATGGGAGAGAAAGAACGCCGTAAGTCCTTGGAATGGATTGGGGTGGGTGGTGGGATTCGAACCCACGACAACCTGATCCACAGTCGAAACGCTCATATTGGTGGGGATCTTCAAAACCGAGACAGGTGGCGAAGATCCCCATTTTATCGATGTTCCCCACCCGCCGTCCCGTTACGTCAAGGCGAGTCAAGTACGCCAGACAACGTTGATTTTTCGTTTAATCCCCCCAAAACTCCCCCCAGACTTCTGACGCACGCCTGCCCTGGATGGGCGCCAAGCGTGCGACCCATCAGCGCTGTCCCGAGCATCGAATAACACCCGATCAGGCAAGTTAGAAGAAGCGTCCAGAGCAGTGGACGGGGCCCGTCTCCATCAGAGATTAGATCTCTTCCGGAACAGGATCCAAAGCCAGCGCTCGCGGGTTCAGCGAACGGACGGCTTCGTCAAACTCACGATTCTCAAAGGTTAGCGTAAGGCTTCGGTCATCACCGATGTACGCGAGCACCCCGCCGGCCCGTTCCTCGTAAAGTGGCACCAAAAAGACGGAAGCCCAGAACCCGAGAAGTAGCCCGAACGTAATGCTTGGGAGAAGCGATAACAGGACGGACTCGTGCGGACCCAACAGCATTATTAAGAGCGCGAATGCGAACACCGATATTGAAGTGATCTTGCGTCTGTTCCTACGTATTCTCTCCATGTCCGATTCACAAGCCCTGCATAGCGGCACTTTGAGTTTGGCTGTTATCTCTCGGGAGAAATGCCATACCCCAACCTTCTTGCTTAACTTCAATGGCCATATCACATCGTCGCCGTTCGTTGCACAACGGCAGCAGATGGAGGGGTATTTCAGGGCTGGTTCGTAGGGGCGCGAAGACTCTAATAGAGTGGGTGTCATACCTTTCTCCCAGGCTATTCTGCGGCACGTGGATATGAGCAGAATTGCCCGTCGGAAAAGACGATGTCCTTCATTCCTTCATCGGACGCACCTTCACACAACAGTTCCGACATGTTCTTGGAAGCGCCGAAGCTCGTTCTCACAGCGTCCTTCTTGCCGTCCGACCCAAGACTGACAAGTACGTAATCCGACCCATCCGACCAGAACAGTATCTGATTCCCCCACCCATCTAGAAGCCGCAACCTCTTGGATTCCTTTCGGGGGAGCAGTTGTCTCAACACTTCGACGTTAATAAGGCCAGCTGTTCTGCCGGGATACGAGTTGTTGATGATCGCGTATTTTTCCATGCTCATGGCAGCCTGCCGAATGGCCACCATCGTCTCTCGCTGTTGTGTTGTGAGTGTTGCGACAGCTCGACCCCGGGCCTCTGCGATTTTGGATAGCGCCAAAGCCAACAGCAGGATACCAAGTAGAACACTCGCGACTCTTGTCGTTGGCTTCATCGCCACCCTCCACTGGCAGTGAAAGTCTCCCTCTTCTTAATCTATATCAAGGAATCATCTAGTCGAGGCCGAGGTATCCTCCTGAGGAACCCTAGAACCGGAGCGATTCTCCGAATCCGGGGCGCACACCAGCCCTCGCGAGCCTAATCTGGATATCTGCCTGGTCGTTACATGACCCTGCCCTCTCTAGGGTAAGGTTCCTGCTGACGCCGGGCAGTTCAGTGATCACTAGCTCCACCCTTCCGGAACCAGTGCCGGCGGCTTTTTCCACGGCTGTTCGACCAACGCCTCTTGGAACCACTGCTCACGAAGGTTTGCATGTTCGGTAACAATCAACTGGAAACCAGGCGCATCTTTCGCCGTGAAATCACGCAATAGCTCGAACAACCGTTGTACAGCCTTTAGATCGGCGTCAGCCTCCGTCTTCTGAATCGAACCATCGGCTTCCCGGTAGACCTGCTCGGATGGGAAATAGACTTGTGTCGGCTGGTCGATCAGCAGGAACCGCGGGATTGGACGGTTGTTATTCACCGAGAATAGATGTAGAGCAAGTAGTGCGGAGAGGTGGTAGGCAAGGTGATTCTCGCCTCCACCGGTTCGGCTCATGGGGACCGGACGCTCAGGACGGTCGAAGACAATTGTGATGTTCGTCAGGTCGAACCGGGCGGGGTAGTCTCGAAACTCTGCGTCGAACTTACGCACATACTGCGTTACCTGCGTCGATATGATGTTCAGTATCGAGTTCAACCGATCATTACTGTCGTCTGCGTCGATGCGTTGTTCGAGATCTTCGACTCTTAGCTTGAGACGGCGGTGCTCACCCTCAAGCCTCGTGACCTCCTCGTCGGGCGCGAGGTTTTCGAGAAAGAGACTTATCCGGCCGACGACACGTGCAGCCGCGTTGTTGCGCGTCCCCATCTGGGCGATAACCTCGTTAGCCGATATCGCTGAGGAAAGCTCCGCTTCCTTTTCTCTGATTGCGTCTCCAATTTCTTGCGCCTTGTTACCCAAGTTGGACAAATAGGCCTCGAGCTTCGGCCGTTGTCCGATAGCGACACTCAACTCAGCGTCGAGCGACTGCAGCTCATTGAGAAGGACGGTGGCGACAGGAGTTTCTAGTGCCAAGTTCCGCTCACTAAACGGCCACTGCCACTCGCCACTCACCGAGTTCTTTGGCAATGCTTTGATGGAGGCCAAACGATCCAATTGCTCGACGGCCTCGCTCTCGTACCCACTGGCACGCTTGGCAAACTGGCGGGCGGCGTCAATTCTGGCGTGCGTTTCGCGGCGGTCCTTGCGCAACTGTGCGAGGTCTTCCTCCAGACGGGAAATCCTGCCACCATCGTCTTCGGGCGTGTTCTCAGGTCTCCATGATAGAGCGGACCTCAAAGCGTCGATCACTGCGTCGGGCTTAACGGCGGCGGCGCCTATCACCCCGACGGCCATAGCCTCAGAGTAGAGGCCGATCGCCCTAATGTGCGACGTGCTTATGGCGTCCCGTGCCTCTTCCAACAGTTTCGCATTTAGTCTGAGTTCACGTTGGGCAAGGCGCAATTTGGATTCGAGCTCGTAGCGGTCGTCGGAGGAAACCCCAAGCAGAATCGGAAGAGTGTCGCGTATCGCCTGCGGCTGGAATTGCTCGTTCTGGCGGTAGAGGAGTTGGTCTTTGTTCGCAACCAACCCTTGTTTTTGAAAAAGGTAATAGCACGTGTGCGCTATGGTGGTTCTGTAAGTTTCCCGGCTGTGTTCGAGAGGGACATCGGTGCGATTCTCAGGAATACCGAGAAGACGTGAGAGCAAGGTGACGACAGCCTCGTCGTTCGAGTTAACCGTCAGTTCTTTGAACGACGGTGCCTGCACGTCTGTGCCTCGACGTAACATAGCAAGGCTGCAACTTGCTCCACCACCGGGCGGCGTTGGTTTGGCGACCAACACTTGTTCGTGCTGGAACTGGAAGACTACGGCGAACCAAGCCACTTTGTCGCGAATAACGCCCTCGGGGATATTGAACGACGAGCGTCCCATGCAATATTCGACAATCTCAGAAAGCGCCGACTTTCCCGTCGAGGACCGCCCTGTGATGACGTTCAAGCCGTCCACTTTGAGCTGTAGGTCACGGCGCTGTCCGTCGTGGCTGTAGAGATGTATGGACTTGATTTTCATGGTCGGATTCCAAACGTCGTATAGATAGTGACTCGGTCAGCGATACGCGCAAACTCCTTCCCGACAAAGCGCGCCACACGCTGACAAGATCTCGTTTCATTAGTTCCTGAGACAGTCTTCCGGACCTTGTCAGGCACCGTCAGAAGGTTTCCGCTTTTTTGGACCGTGACGCAGCCCCTCTCCGTAAGCAGGCCGAAGCCTTCGAATGCATAGGGCAGCATCGAAGAGGCCCTACCAGCGAAACCCGCCACTATTTGCGGACTTCTCTCCGTGATCTTTAGGAGATGGTTGCGGGAACCCGCGGCAATCAGATCGCGCGAATCTTTGTGTAGACACAAGGGCAAGACAAGCAAGGAAAGCGAGAAAGGCATGCCGGAGCGGTTCTCTTCCTCGTAACCCTGCAATGCACGGAACAAGACCAAGCCGCAGAAGGCGGGGTTGAACAGGTTCCGTATTTCAAAAGGACGTTGGTCCCAGCGTTTCAGTGGGACACCCCCAAGACCTTACCTAGCCGGTCCAGAAACCGGGGATGCCAGAACACTCTCGGTAAAGGTTCGGCATCGGCCAGGATGTGGAATGAACCGCGTGTGACATAGGGCTCCGTCACGCGTGGCCGGATGCGCAGGGATTCGATATTTCCGCTTTGCTGGTCAGCCCACTTGTACAGCTCCTTGCCGGCCTGTTGCAGCACTTCTTCAGCGCTGTCCTGGTCTAGGTCTTCGAATACGAGGTCCCTATAGCGGCTCCATTCGTCAACAAGGCGGTCTTCGTAGTCATCGATTTCCCTCGACACCAGTAGATTCTCGCGCGCCCACTCTGACCTTTGCTCAAAGGCTCTGTAGTAATCCAAGATCGCGCTGCGAATCCGTGTGGAGGCGATTCCGATCTGTCGCAGCTGCACAACGAAGGTTCGAGGGTCGTTCTCTGTGTCGATCTCACCCGCCGGCTCCTCTCCGCGGAAGGTGATCGGTAGATTGTCTAGTTTGTACTCCTCAGACAGAGCGGAGAGTTTGTCCGATATTTCAAAACCAGCAATACCTTCCTCCCTGTTGCCGGTCAGAAGCCTGATAACCTCGTCATTCCACCATCCCTCAAGCCGCTCGAACACCGCATTCCGGCTCTCGCGCCGAATGCTTCGCATGTGCCTGTCCTTTACTGCCTGAGGGACGTCCTCGATCCGAGGACTTCCATCGAGGATGAGGATACGGTCCCAAAAGTCCTGCTTTTCGATAATACTCAACTCACCAAGTTCCTTCGTGACTTCACCAATGAGTTCTTGCTTAGACTTGCGGATGGCATCTTCCGTCAGCTCGGGCAGCGTCTTCGTTTCATCACCTCTGCGGCTCTGTTCTGGCAGGAATTCGGTTAGAAACGAGCCGCCTGAAACCGTTGCGGTCGTGAAGAGGAAGAATCTTAGGTTCGACACACTGCGGCCGTCGCGCTTGTACCGCGCTAACCAGATCCGAACGGATTTCCAGAAGTCCCTCGACAGATCCGTCAAACGATCGCCAACAGCCTTGTGTTTGAGCGATGAGAGAGACTTCTTCCCAGCCTCGTCGACGAACTCCAGGTCATCGTCCTTTTCTACGAAGACGGTGGTGGATTCCGGCAACTCCAGCAAGCGCAGCAGCGCTAGGCGAGATTGGTAGAGGTATCCCAAGTCTTGCGGACCGGCGGAATACCTTTCGTTTGAGCCTTTCATTTCGAGTGTCAACCTAGGTCAAACGTTCGCCCGCATCCACATCTCAAGACCCATAGTTCGCATGGTCCCTGCGCTAAGTCCCCAGAACCGCAGCGATTCGTAACCTCGGCACACACTCAGGAGTGCTGTTATGGGAACCGAAGTTAGGTCCGCTTCCGACGAAGATCTTGGATATCGGACGCGATCTTGTCGATTCCGATACGCGCTTCATCAATTTCCCCCTGCGTCCAGCCCTCGGGGCCCGTCCAGTAGAAGGCCTTAATTTGGCATCTGTCGGCTAGGTCCTTGTCGAGGTGACGCAGGGGTACAGCCGCGTTTCCCCAGAGTCTCGCAAGTTCTGCTTCCTTCGCCCAATCACGATGTATCGCGTCCGGCTCCCTGATCTGGCCTAAGTAAGAGTAAGTTGCAATGGATGCTGCTAATGATGCATCCAGGGCCTTATCGAACTGTTCGGTACGTTCAATTCGCCCGTCCCGAGCCATTCTCAGAACATTTAGGAGGCCGTTGACGATTTGCAACCCGAGCGCTGGATCGAGTGGTGACATCTTCGCTCCTAAGCCCAATGGGTACTTGGCACAAGTGCCTCGAACCAGATTCCTGGTTACTCAGCGATGAGAGCCCTACAGGGACTACCTGTTGGAGTTATTCTTCGCGCCCCGAGTAACGCACCTTCCAACACAACTTGCTGCAAAGATGAGACTGGAGCAACGGCGGTCACTATTTTCTCCCCCGCGTAACTCATTACCGGAGGGTCAACATCGGCCAGAGGCATGTGAAAACCGAAATAGTGCCCCTCATGAACGACATCGCATCTAATGTCATAGAGAAAGTTCACGATTTCTGGGACCGTGAAATTGGGTTGGAGGGGGTCGCCCTCAAACATGTTTCCCAAAACCTCTTGGAGCCGCGTTGAGCAAATGTCCTCGAAAAATAGATGGACATGCTTACGAGATTGCCCCTCACCCTTGAAACCATGAACGATCTTGGCTACCAGCTCGGCTACAATGAGTGCGAATAGAACTTGAAAGGCGGGACGCGCTGTCGCAACGACAGACACTTGTTCACCCAACCAGAGAAGTCTAGCTGATTGGTGCAGAATTACCTTTGCTTTACTTTGATCAACGGGAATGTTCTCGACACAGCGAGCAAACTCTAAGGCATCGCCTGAAATCCACTGTGTCCGTGAGTAAAATTGTGGAATGTCCAGCGAGGAAATATGCACCGTCATCACCCCTGTCTAACCGCTCCTGAGCCGGTCATGATACCCAGATCTTGCCTATCCGTAAGCCGCGCATTTCTTTGCGTGGCTTAGGCTTTTGCAACTTATTGCACCCAATCAAGTTAGCTTGATGACGCGTCCGCACAGAAGGCGTTCAATGCAGCACCCCCGAGCATCCATCTCCGCCGCAAGCCATTTTCGCAGTTACTGCTCTCCCAACTGAGCCCCAAGGGTAATTTCTCGAAATTTATTCATACGTCCGGGTGAGGACTCGCTCAAGTCGTAGGTTCCGAGGAGACCGTTGAAGGGCAAGTCCCGGAGGTCCCGCGAAGGGCGGTCGATTCAAAGGCCGTCCCGGGAATCTAGCTACGACTTGCCAGAGGAATCTACCTTCCGGGCAGATGGGAGAGCTCGATTGGGAGCCGACACCGTCTTCCCCTTCCCGTCAGTCGCGACCATCGGCCTCCACGATAAGAAGTCACCGCAAGAGACATTCGACGCCATTACCCCACATCCTTGCGTTCACTCAACCCTATGCGGGTTGCGCGTCTCGGAGCGAATACCCAGTGTCCGCCTGACTAATCCACGTTAAACGAATCCCAATGCCAGAATGCGGGGGTGTCAGCGTAATAACGCGCTGCACGCAACCGGAGAGATTACAACTATGAAAACGGCGTCGTTGATGACAGTCGCACAAGTGGCCGCTGCGCTCGGTGTCCGGCGGCCCACGGTCTACGACTGGTGCTACCGAGGTTTACTTCCCCACGTCCGCATCCTTGCGGGAGCTAAGAGAGCGGCGATTCGGTTTCGCTCTTCCGATTTGGACAGGTTCATCGCGGAACGGACAGTCGCATCACGAAGGATGCAATGAGTAATCCCCAAGGCCGTATCCCGTTTTCGCAGGAGGTCGAACCCTGGCCCGATGAAGTCGATGGGGCGGACCTGCTGTCAGCACTTTCCGGCGTCTTCAGTAGGCACCTGTCCCTTCCACGTGGCGCGGCCGATGCTGCCGCTCTGTGGATTATTCATTGCCATGCCTTCGACGCGTTCCCAGTTTCTCCCTTTCTGACGTTTTCCTCTCCGGAAAAGCGCTGTGGCAAGACGAGCGCGATGATTCTTCTCCGTTTTCTTGTGCCCAAGCCGCTCCTGGCTTCAAACCTC
>Ga0207644_10001621_pt1 | contig 14498 bp, 12 predicted proteins | sample KBSS73metaG_FD_184326 | JGI IMG/M metagenome (GOLD analysis project Ga0207644, IMG submission 184326) | Switchgrass rhizosphere microbial communities from Kellogg Biological Station, Michigan, USA - KBS S7-3 metaG (SPAdes) (version 2) | ecosystem: Host-associated > Plants > Roots > Rhizosphere... | reverse complement strand
GTCTTCTCCACCTTCTCCCGACCCTCTCAGGCGCTCGCCTCCACCGACCGTGTTAAAATACTCGTTGCGCGTGCGTTAGGTTAAGAAGACCCGCAACACTGGTAGACCGATGTATCGGATGGAACTTGCGCGGCCGATCGCGACGCGCTGGAGTTCGATCCTCAGTTAGCAAGGTACGGAAAGATCTTGTCGAGGGTGATCGGGAAATCACGTACCCGTACCCCTGTCGCATTGTAGATCGCGTTCGCTACGGCCGCGCCTGCACCGCTGATGCCGAGTTCGCCGATGCCCTTTGCCATCAGTGGATTCGCCGCATGGTCGCGCGCTTCAAGCAGCACAACGTCAAGGTCGGGAATGTCCGCGTTCGCGCATACATGGTATTCGCCGAGATCACGGTTGACGATTTTGCCTGTGCGCGGATCGTGAACCATCTCCTCGGTCAACGCGCCACCGATCCCGAACACGATGCCGCCGATGCACTGGGACGTGGCGGTCTTCAGATTGAGCACGCGCCCGGCCTCGAACACGCTGGTCCAGCGAGCGATCCGCGTCTCGCCGGTGGTCGCGTTCACCCGCACCTCGCAGAATTGGGCCCCGTAAGAGGCCTGTGCGAAGCCTTTCACGGTCTTGCCGGCGTCGACTGCGCCCACCACCTCGATGCCGTTGCCGGCGAGCTCGCGCAACGCCCAGCGACGCCCCTCGGCCTCCATATGTCCATCGACGAAGCGGCACGCCTCAACCGCGCAGCCTGCTGCCTCGGCGAGCTTCTGGCGCAACCCGTCACACGCGGCGTAGACAGCGGAACCGGACGTGCCGGCGCCCCAGGAACCCCCAGAGCCGGCGCTTATTGGATCGTCGGTATCGCCCAGGCGCACTTCGACGTGATCAAGCGGCAGACCCAACAGGTCGGCCGTAATCTGCGCGAGGATCGTATAGGTGCCGGTGCCGATATCGGTCATCTCGGTGCGCACCACGGCGCGCCCGTCGCCGCCGATCGCCACCGCCGCCTTGGAGGGACCGAACAGGTTGCCGCGCGTCGCAACGGCCATGCCGTGCCCGATCAGCCACTCGCCGTCGCGCAAGCCCGCCGGCGTTCTATTCCGTTTCGACCAGCCGAAACGCTCGGCGCCCTGCGTCAGGCATGCGTGCAAGCCGCGGCTCGAGTAGGGGATACCCTCTTCCGGATGGGCCTCGGGCTCGTTGCGGAGCCGCAATTCCACCGGATCGATCCCGAGCGTGACCGCAAGCTCGTCCATCGCGCTTTCGAGCGCAAGCTGGCCCACCGCCTCGCCGGGCGCACGCATAGAGATGGCGAGCACCTTGTTCATGCGGGCGACCTTGTGGTCCACCATCCGGTTCGCGCCGGCATAAAGAAAGTGGGTTGCGATGCCTGCCGGCTCGAAGAAGATCTCGTCGGCAAGCTGACTCGTGACCGTGGCATGCTCGACGGCGACCAGCCGGCCCTCGGCATCCGCGCCCAGCCGGACACGCTGCTGCGTTTCGGGACGCCGGCCGACCATGTCGAACACCTGCTGCCGCGACATCACCACCTTCACCGGGCGCCTGAGCTGCCGCGCCGCCAGCCCGGCCGCAACGGCCTCCGGCATGACGCCAAGCTTGCTGCCGAAGCCGCCGCCAACGTAATTGGAAATCACGCGCACCTTGTCGGCGGGCACGCCAAGCGCGGACGCGAGCTGACCGCGCGTCGTAACCGGCGACTGGTAGGAGCCATAGACAGTAAGGTGGTCCTCGTCCCAAACTGCAACCGAACTGTGCGGCTCCAAAGCTGCATGTGCGTGGCTCGGCGTCGTGTAGACCGCGTCAATGGTTGCGGCGGCCGTCTTCAGCGCCGCGTCCAGCTCTCCCTGCTCGGTATGGATCGCGAATAGGCCGCCAAGATCGTTTGTGGGCGGCTCGGCCGTGTCGATCGCTGCTTCGAAGTCATAAATGCCGGCCATTTCCTCGTAGGAAACGCCCACCGCCGCGGCAGCCGCCCGAGCGCGCTCGAACGTATCCGCCACTGCCAGCGCGACCGGCTGGTGAAAGAAATGCACCTCGCGCAGGTTCTGCTTGGGGGCTGCGTCTCCGCCGAAATCACCGCCCTGCCGGGCCAGCGCCGGATCGTCGATGATCGCGAGAACGCCCGCCATCGCCTCGGCGGCGGCGGTGTCGAGCCTCGTCACCCGTCCCGCGCCGAATGGCGCCTGCACGAATACGCCGTAGACCATGTCGGGAAAGGAATGCTCCGCCGTATAGCGCGCCGCGCCTGCGACCTTCAGGGGCCCCTCGATCCGGCTGATCGAGCGACCCACCGTCGGGCGATCGGCATCGTCTAGAAGGCTGTGCGTGATCGGCTCGTCCAGAACGATCGTAGTCTCGTCCGTCATCATGCGCCCTCCGTCAGCTCGGTGAGACAGGCGATCAGCGTGCGCCTGAGCAGGGGGATTTTGAAGTCGTTCGCGCCATGCCCGCGTGCGTCAGCCAGCAAAATGTCGGCGGCTTCCGTAAACAGGGCGGCGCTGGGCGTTTGCCCGATCAGATGGGCCTCCATTTCGCGATTGCGCCAGGGCATCGCTCCAACGCCGCCGAAGGCGAGTGCGGCGGACGCGATCCTTCCGGACTGCACGGAGACGACACCGCCCACGGACACCAGGGCGAAGGCATAGGAAGCACGGTCGCGCACTTTTCGGTACAGATGGCGCCCGTGGAGAGGCGCCGGCAGCCGGACGGCAGTGATGAGTTCGCCTGGCTCCAGCTGATTGTCGAGGTGCGGGGTATTGCCCGGCAGGCGGTAGAGCTGCTCCAGCGTCCGCGTGCGCGTTCCGCCGGCGGGATCGACGGTTTCCACGGTCGCGTCCAGCACCCGCATCGCCACCGCCATGTCGGACGGGTGGCTGGCGATGCAATGGTCGGAGGTGCCGAGCACGGCCATGATCCGGTTAAAGCCGCCGATCGCATCGCAGCCGCTGCCAGGCTGGCGCTTGTTGCAGGCGGACGCCGTGTCGTAGAAGAAATAACAGCGGGTGCGCTGGAGCAGATTGCCGGCCGTCGTCGCCTTGTTACGCAGCTGGCCCGTCGCGCCCGACAGCAGCGCGCGCGACAGCACGGGATAGCGCGAGCGGATGAGTGGATGCGCCGCGACGTCGGCGTTGGTGACGAGCGCACCGATGCGCAGGCCGCCATCGTCCGCTTCCTCTACCGTCCTGAGCGGCAATGCGCTGATGTCGATCACGTGGCGCGGCCGCTCGACATCCACCTTCATGAGGTCGAGCAGGTTCGTACCCCCGGCGATAAACCGCGCCTCCGGCCGATCGCGCTGAGCTTCGCGGGCGGCATCGACCGTGTCGACGCGGGCATAGTCGAAGGCGATCATGCCAACTCTCCCGTGTCGGTGTCGGCACAGGACAGGATCGCGCGGACGATGTTCGGATAGGCCGAGCAGCGACAGATGTTGCCGCTCATCCGCTCGCGCACCTCATGCCCGTCGAGGCCGGCGGTGTGATCAAGATCATCGGTTACATGGCTCGGCCAGCCGTCGCGCACCTCGCCTAGCATGCCGATGGCCGAGCAGATCTGCCCTGGGGTGCAATAGCCGCACTGGAAGCCGTCATGCTCCACGAAGGCCGCTTGCAAGGGGTGAAGGCTGGCGGGCGAACCAACGCCCTCGATCGTCAGGACCTGATCGCCCTGATGCGCCATCGCGAGCGATAGGCAGCTGTTGATCCGCCGCCCGTTCACCAGCACCGTGCAGGCGCCGCACTGGCCGTGGTCGCAACCCTTCTTGGTGCCCGTGAGATGGAGATGCTCGCGGAGCGCGTCGAGCAGCGTCACCCTCGGATCGATGGAAAGGCTATGCGGCTCGCCATTGATCTGCAACGAAACCGTGGCTGTTGTGTCCGCCTCGATCCATTCCATCACGCCACCTCGTCTACTGCACATCGCCTGCCCCTGAGGCATGCGGTCGGCTCGCGCGAAACGCCTTATGATCCTCGCCGCATCTGATGGATGAGGCAGCTTTGCGAAGTAGGTCAGACGTTCCGCCCGGCGGCGTAGAGCTAGCGCTCCAGATTGCCGCACGTGAAGGGCCAAAACTTCCGCGCTGTCGGGACAATTTGGCGACGATCCTAGAGCGTACCCGACTTCGAGCGCCTGTATGGAGCAACGGGAAACATGCCTGATCGCCTGATCAGGCGCCCGTAAATCGTCCCGACAGTTCCGGGTTCGAGCGCATAACCTGTTCCGACAGGAAGTCGCCCACCGCTCTCACTCGCGCGGAGGCCACAAGATCGGCATGTGTCACAAGCCAGACCTCGGCGCTGAACATCTGGTCTGCTGGAATAACGCGGACGAAGTCATCTTTGATGGTCAGGAAATCGGGGAGCACGGCCAAGCCCAGGCCAGCACGAACAGCGGCGATCTGAGTCGGCAAACTGCTTGTGACGAGCGCGACCTTGCAGTCTGGATGTTCACGCGCCAGCCAAGCCGCGGCGGGCATGTGGGAATGGGCGTCGTCCCAGGCGATGAAGTGCCGTCCGCCGAGTGGCTCCCCTTCGACAGCGGGGGTGCGTTCGAGATAGTCTCTGCTCGCGTAGACGGAATAGGTCATGTGACCGACACGACGCACCTTCAGATTGCCGCGCGTCGGCCGAACGACCCGCAGCGCTATGTCAGCCTCGCGCCGGCCAAGCTCCGCGGTAGCGGTACTGGTGATGATCTCCAGACAGATCCCCGGGTAGAGTTCGCGGAAAGCGGGCAGGGCCGGAATGATCAGGTCCGTCGCGAGATTTTCAGATGTCGCCAGCCGCACGGTCCCGGCCGGCTTATTGTCGAGGCCCGCCACACCGCGCTCCAAGGCCAGGACGCCGTCCTCCACGACCTCGGCGTGCCGAAGCACCTCGCGGCCCTCGTCGGTTAGGAAATAGCCCGTCTGATGCCGCTGGAAGAGGGTCATGCCGATGCCCGCCTCAAGCTCGGCGATCCGTCGGCTGACGGTGGATTGGCTCACCCGAAGATCGGCTGCGCTCCGCGTAAGGCTGCTGCTTCGCGCCACGGCGAGAAAGTATCTCAGGTCATTCCAGTCCATTCCCGTTTTCCAAAATTGCGCGTTCATGCTCCAAAAACAGGTCATTGTTCTCCTTAAACTTTGCAACCACCTTTTACCGGACAGACGCGGATCAAGCCGCGTTGGAGGACATGGTTCAACCAAAGGAATTGGAGGCGGTTATGCTGTCACGAAGGAAACTTGGCCGGCAAGGGTTGGAGGTTTCGGCCCTGGGGCTCGGCTGCATGGGAATGAGCCATGCTTATGGTCAGCCGGATGATCAGGAATCGATCGCAACGATCCATCGCGCGATCGAGCTAGGGTGCACCTTCTTCGACACGGCGGAGGTCTACGGCCCCTTCACCAACGAGGAATTGCTCGGGCGCGCGCTCAAAGGCCGGCGTGACCAGGCTCAGATCGCGACCAAGTTCGGCTTCGTCATCGGGCAAGGGCTGTTCGCCGGCGCGGACAGCAGACCGCATCACGTCCGCGAGGTTGTCGAAGCGTCGCTAAAGCGGCTGCAGACCGACCATATCGACCTGCTTTATCAGCATCGGGTCGATCCCGAGACGCCGATCGAAGACGTGGCCGGCACGGTCAAGGATATGATCGCGGAGGGCAAGGTCCTCCATTTCGGCCTTTCCGAAGCCGGTGTCGATACGATCCGGCGCGCGCACGCCGTCCAGCCCGTTTCGGCGCTGCAGAGCGAATACTCGATCTGGGAGCGCAATCTGGACGCGGACATCATGCCGGTCCTGGACGAGCTTGGCATCGGGCTTGTCCCGTTCAGCCCGCTCGGTCGAGGTTTCCTCACGGGAACGGCGAAGCGCGCGGAGGAATATCCTGCCGACGACTTCCGGTCCAAGGGCGACCCGCGCCTGCAGGGCGAGAACTACGATGCGAACATGCGTATCGCCAACCTGGTGCGGGAGATTGCAGCGCCGCATGGCGCGACGCCGGGCCAGGTCGCGCTCGCCTGGTTGCTGCAGCTCAGGGACGACATCGTCCCGATCCCCGGAACCAAGCGGCGCGGCTACCTCGAAGAGAATCTCGGGGCCGACAAGCTCGTGCTTTCGACAGAGGACGTAGAGCGTCTGAAGGGCGCGCTGGGCACCTTCTCCGTCTCCGGCGAGCGGTATGGCGCCGCCGCCATGGCGATGGTGGATCGCTGATCCAAGGCCACGAGGCGTTGTGGTCCGACGCCGGTCTTCTGCGGATGGGTGCCGGTCACCGCCTCATGATCGCCAGGCGAAGTTCGCCGCGCAGCATCGTGCACCTTCACCGATGCTCGATGCTGCGCAGGATGGCTTCGAGCTGCTTCTCGCCTTCCGGTGTTTGCGCGCCGCGCGCGAGGCCGCCGCGGATCAAGCGTTCGGCGGCAGGATTGGCAAAGAGGCGCGCCCACTCCTCTTGTTCACTCGAAAAGCCGAGTGTCAGATCCTCCGGCGGGACAACGCTTCGCCGCCTCGATGACGCCATTGGGTAGGGCGGCGATATCGCGTGCCAGCGCGGCGACAAAGGTGTTCAACTCGGTGGCTGGGATGGCGCGGTTGAGCCAGCCATAAGCCGCGGCCTCTACAGCACTGAACAATCGCGCACCTAGAATGATCTCGAGCAATCGGCCGCGGCTCTAGCGCTTTGACAGGTACTGCGTGGCGCCGCCGCTCGGCACGATTCCCATCAATGCCTCAACCTGCCCAAAGCCCGCGCGCCCGATCGCGCCAAAGCTCATGTCGCAGGCAGCCACAAACTCGGCGCCCCCGCCTCGAGCGATCCCCGCGAGCTTGGCGATGGTCACCTGCACGGTTCTGACCAGCTCGCCCAGTGCCTGGAAGACGTTCAGGCCAGCGGGCACTTCGCGCGCGATGTCGTCAAACACGTGGGGATCGTCGATCAGCGTCATGTCCACGTGCGCGATGAAGAAGTCGGGATTGTCGCTCTGGAAGACGACCACCTTGATTGTGGGGTCGCTCCGAGCGGACAGCAGGAAGGTGCTCGGATCCCCCATGAGAGCGGCATCCACAACATGAACCGCGAACGGGCCGGCGCGACGATCCGCCCCGGCCCGTGCCGTTCCGCCCTCAGACCAGTTGGGCGAGGACCTCGCCAGAGGTGACAGCGTGGCCCTCACGGCCGAGTCGGCGCTCGGCCCCGACCGAGCGGACCGACGTGTCGACTCCCGCGGCCTTCGCCCGCAGCGCCGCGACCGTGCAATTTTCGCGTCCGAGGATTGCGAAGGGATCGAAGTTGAAGAACTCCATCGCATTGCGGTGCGTGATCTTGTCGATCAGGCGATCGCTCATGCCGCCGAAATTCTCGAACAGCCGCTCGGGCACGTCGGGCCAGGTGCAGTCGGAATGCGGGTAATCGCATTCATAGGCTATGTTGTTCTCACCCACCTCGGCGAAGTTTCTGCAGCCGAACTTGTCGTCGATGAAGCAGGCGAGGAAGTGCTCGCGGTAGACTTGCGAGGGCAACTTGCCGTGCCAATCATGCCTTACCCAGGCGTTGTGCTGATGGAAGGTAAAGTCGGCCCGCTCGAGGAAATAGGGAATCCAGCCGATCCCGCTTTCCGCCAGCGAGATCTTCAAATTGGGGTAGCGGTGCAGCGCGGACATGTGCAGGAGACTGGCCGCGTCCTGAGCAATCACCATCGGGAAGCTGGTGATCCACGATGACACCGGGGCGTCCATCGAGGCGTGTTCGGGGAACTGGCCCGTGCCGATGTGGCAGTTGAGCACGACCTTGGCCTCGTTGCACAGGGCATAGAGGGGCTCCCAGATCGGATCGTGCACGCTGGGCAGGTCCATCTTGGCGGGGTTGGCGGGAAATATGAATGTGCGTGCACCCTTGGCGATCAGGCGCCTTGCCTCCTTCATGGTTTCGGCGATATCGAACAGCGGCAGGATGCCGCTCAGGATGTAGCGACCGGGATATGGGCCGCACCACTCGTCGAACAGCCAATCGTTATAGGCCTGGATCACTCGGATCACGTTAGCCTTGTCCTGACCCTGCCAAAACACCTGCCCGGCAAACCCAGGGAAGGTGGGAAACAGGATCGAGGCCAGCATGCCCGAGGCGTTCATGTCGTCGATGTGGGCGGCCGGATCCCAGGTGCCCTTGCGCATCTGGCTCAAGGCTTCGGGTTCCAGGCCATATTCTTCCTTGGGGCGGCCAACGACGGCGTTTGACCCAACGACCACGATCTTCTTCTTTTCGTGTTCCCACCACCAGAAGCCCTGTCCGGCATCGTCGACCACATATCGTGGTGCCAGCTTGCGATGCGTGGCACTGAGGTGGCGATCGAACATTCCGGCCGGTTCGACGGCATGATCATCGACGCTGATGATCACCATATCTTCCATGCGCATCGTCTAGGTCCTCTCTTTCAGGAGCGACCGACACGCGTTGAGCGATATGTCGGCCTTCAAAAAGCTTACATGGTGTCATTCCTTGTTGGTTTGATTGAGATCAATTTCCGAAGCCGGAGCAGGTTGCGCATGTAGTTGGCGGGGTCAGTCGCGCTTTCTGCGTGAGCGGTCATTCGTGCCACTGTTGATCAACGGCATGAATTGGTCGGCAGCGGCGCTGACATGTCCACCGCCGCCGATCACGGATAGCTACCGCGATTTGGTATCTGGCAGCAGCACGGCAAGCAGTCCAATCGCGGGCAGGAACGCGCAGATCGCGTAGACCGTCTCGATCCCGGCACGATCGGCGACCTCCCCCAGAACGGCGGCTCCTATACCGCCCATGCCGAAGGAGAAGCCGAAGAATAGCCCGGAGATCATGCCAATCTTGCCGGGCACCAGGTCCTGCGCGAACACGACAATGGCGGGGAAGGCCGAGGCGAGGATCAGGCCGATTACGACCGTCAGCGGACCTGTCCAGAACAGGCTGGCATGCGGCAACATCAGGGTGAAAGGCAGTGCCCCGAGGATCGAGAACCAGATCACATATTTTCGGCCGAACCGATCTCCCAGCGGCCCGCCCACGATGGTGCCGACTGCGACAGCGGCCAAAAAGGCGAAGAGGTGCAACTGCGCCACCTCGACCGACACACCAAAGCGGTGGATGAGATAGAAGGTGAAGTAGCTCGTGAGGCTCGCCAGATAGACATATTTGGAGAAAATCAGCGCCAGCAGTATCGCGATCCCGCCCAGCACCTTGCCGCGCGGCAGGGCGACGACGGCCGTTGCATTCCCCTTACCAGATGACAGTCGGGCTAGCCCATGGCCGCGATACCATTGGCCGACATTCCACAGGATCGCGCACGAAAGCAAAGCCAGCAGCGCGAAGAAGGCGAGGCTCGACTGGCCCCAGCGCATAACGACGATGGCGGCCGCCAGGGGGCCGAGCGCAGAGCCGGCGTTGCCGCCGACCTGGAACATGGACTGGGCAAGCCCGTGCCTCCGCCCCGCCGCCATACGGGCGACGCGCGAAGACTCGGGATGGAACACCGACGACCCCATGCCCAGGAGCGATGCACCGACCAGCAGCAGGGCATAGCTGTGCGCCGCAGACAGGACCAGCAGTCCCGCCAGCGAGAACAGCGTGCCACCCGGCAGAGCGAGCGGGGTCGGTCGCTTGTCTGCGTACAGACCCACAAGCGGCTGCAGGATCGACGCCGTCATCTGGTAAACCAGAGTCACCAGCCCGATCTGGCTGAACGAGAGGCCCAGCTCCGTTTTCAGACTGGGATAAATGGCGGGCAGCAGCGATTGCAGCATGTCGTTGATGAGATGGCACGCGCTGATCGCGGCGATGACGCCGAACACCGTGGTGTCGGCGGCAGGCAGGGGAGCGGCGGCTCTGCTGGCATTCATGATGATGATCCGTCCTTGATGACGAACTGGCCATAGAGGCACGCGCTACGGCCCGCATTACTATATGGGCCTTTCACTTTCGCGATTGGGACAAGTCATGCTTTGGAACGATCCTGCCTCCGTCGAACATATCGACCGCCCCATCATCGGAATCGGGAACGAATATCCGCCCGCCTTCGAACTGGACTGGCACACGCATCGGCGCGGGCAGCTGCTCTATGCCGCGCGGGGAGTGGTGGTGGTCAGCACGCCGTACGGGGCCTGGGTGGCGCCCCCGGAGCGCGCGGTCTGGACGCCGGGGGGATGCCCGCATGCGGTTAGGATGATCGGTGCCGTCAGCACGCGCAGCGTCCTGATCGAAGTGGATGCCGAAGGGTCGCTAGGGAGCAGCAACAAGGTCATTCAGGTGTCGTCGCTGCTTCGCAGCCTGCTGGAGGCGGCATGCGACATTCCGCCGGAATATGATCGGGAGGGCCGGGATGGCAAGGTGATGACCCTGCTGCTGGCCGAACTGGCGGCGGCACCCACTGTGCCGCTCGCCGTTCCCTTTCCGCAGACGGCGGCCATTGTCGCCCGGTGCCAGGCCTTCCTGGAACACCCCACACCACATGACAGCATTGACCAATGGAGCGCCGGGCTTGGCATGGGGCGCCGCGCCTTCACGCGCGCCTTTCGCCGGGAAACGGGCCTCAGCTTTGGCGCATGGCGTCAGCAGGCCTGCATACTGATCGCGCTGCCAAGGCTGGCCCAAGGCGAGTCAGTGACCACTATCGCGTTCGATCTGGGGTATGACAGTGCGGCCTCCTTTTCGACGATGTTCAGGCGGTGTGTCGGCGTTTCCCCAAGCCGGTACAGGCCGGGCTGTTGAAGGCTTGCGATTTGCCCTGAGCGTACATCTGCTTTGCGCAAATCATCTTGGATGCACGCCACGGCAGGCCCGATGATCTGCCGGAGCAAGTTAGCGCTGCGATGTCGGCCTTCGCTGCCGGGGTGAACGCCTCTTTCCTGTCTCACCTTGAAGAGGCGCTGCCGGTTAGCAACTTCATGAGCTTGAAGGGCAGTTGCTGTCCGATCCGGAGATTCGATGCGAGTAACTCGAACATATACCGGTTCTACCGGCGCCTTAGCGAGCGCCCGAGCGCCCCGTTTGCCAGCGCCAGCACGCCCAGCACCAGCAAGGCCAGATCGATAGTGACAGCGATCGGGTCGGAAATGCCCAGCGTCGCGACGTGCGTGACGGCGAGCAGCACGAGCGCCCCGCCCAACGCCTTGCGCGCTGCCTCCGGGGCGCGATCCCCCGCCCAGAGCGCAAGGACCAAGGTCGCGAAGGTCAGGGCCCAATAGAAGGCCACGGCGGTGATCGGGGCGACGATCAGGAGCGCCGCAATGATCGCGAAGATCGCGGGTTGACCCCAGATCAGGGCCACCCAGAGCCGCTCAAGCCGCGAACGTGGTCGGCCTTGTTCGCGCTGGCGGGCAAGCCAGATGTTGCCGCCGCTCGCCACAATCACGGTCAGCCCCGCGCCCAGGGCGGCATAGATCAACTTCAGGACGACGCCGCCGTAGGTGCCGTAGTGCAGCGGCGTGATCATGCCGAAGATGCGCATGCCGGCGGTGCCGTCGGTGAAGCCGGCGCGCCACTTGAGAGTGCCATCGGGCGCGAACAGCAGTGCCTCGTTGCGCGCCAGGTGGCGCGGTGCGGCGATGGCGATGCGGACCTGCTGACCCATCGTGGCGGCGTGCTCGATAGCGATCTGCGTCACTTCGGAGCCCGGCTCGCGCTGCGCGATGGTGCTCAGCATCGAGCCGATGTCGGGCGGCGGTGCTGCGCGTGCGTCCTCGCTCGCCTGTGGCCCCAGCAGCGCGGCGAGTGCCCTGCCTTGATCGCCCTTGTAGGCGACGAGCGCGAGGATGATCGTGATCAGCCCGGCGAGCCCGAGTACCGATCCCGTCAGCGCGACGATCAGGTGGAACGGCAAGGCCCAGACACCGACGCGGTTGTGCAGGTCGGCATTGGCCAGGCGTCGCGTTCCGCCCCAGCGCAGCCGGAAGGCGTCGCGCAGGATGCGCCTGTGCGCGAGCAGGCCGGTGACGATGCTGGCCATGAGGATCGTGCCGAAGATGCCGACGACATAGCGCCCTATCGGACCCGGCGCGGTCAGGTTGAAGTGCAGCACCTGGACGAACTCTACCCACGGCGTCTCTTCGCGCGCCACCAATCGACCGGAGGCATCGACGTTCCAGTCACGGTGGCCGCCCTTGCCGTCCCTGGCGAAGACGGTCATCCGTGGCAGTTCGTCGGTCGGCATGTGGACGAAGACGTCGTGGGCCACGCCTGCCCTCTGCGCCTCGGCCAGGGCGCGGCCAGTGATCGCGACGATGTCGTCGGCGGAGAGATGCGATATCTCGGGGGCGTCCGGTTTCTCCCAGATCGTCAGCTGGTCGACCAGGGTCAGCACTGAGCCGGTGAGGCACAGGACGTAGATCACCGCGCCGAACAGTACGCCGATCAGCCCGTGCCCACCCACCATCGTGCGCGTGAATTGCTTGGAGATAGCGATCATCGGCTCGTCGCCAGTGTCGCAGCGGCACTGACAGCGGCGATCCCGGAAAAGACCAGCGTCTGCGGAAGCAGGCGGCGATCGCAGGCGGTCCAGGCGATCGACGCGCTCCACAGCGAAGGCACGGCCAGCGCGCCCAGGATCAGCCGCGTCTGCTCGCCGAGGGGCGCGCGGGTGGCGAACAGCACGCCGAGGCCAATCGCCGCGGCGAAGCCGAGCACGCCCGCCGTCGCGAACCGGGCCGCGCCTTTCCAGCGGCTGCGCGCCGGCAGTGGCGGAGCAGTGCGCGCGCGCATTTCGCGCAGCGGTCTCACTTCCATGCGGGTGAGGATGAAGCCGAAGGCGATCAGAGCGCCTGTTTCCAGCGCCAGGGGAATGCCGATCTCGGCGCCGTAGCCGGCGGCCCACAGAGCCAGAGAGAGTACGGCGAGCGCGCCGGCTGCGGCCATCAGCGGGCGCGCTCTGCCGGTCGGCCCCCCGTCTTGCCACGCGTTCTGCCATGCCTTCCACGACAGGAGCACGCCGCCGAGCGACCCGGCGAGTGCCAGCAGCGTCCAGATTACAGATGACATGACCGCAACCTCCGCCGTCGTCGATAGCCTTATTGTTATTGACTCGCAATAACAGATATCGCACCGACGAGCTCGGAAAGGGGGACCATCATGAGCGCCAATGCTATTTTCTTCGCCGCGCTGCTCGCGACGACCGCACCGGCCGCCTATGCCGCGGATGCAGCCGCTGCCGACGCGAGCACCGACACCACCAGCGCAGACGCCGGGGAAATCATCGTCACCGGGCAGAAGTCCAATCGCACGCTGCAGGAGACGCCGGCCAGCGTCGCGGTGGCGACGAGCGAGCGGATCACCAACGAGAGTCTGCTCAGCGTCTACGACCTGCTCGATCGCACGCCCAATCTGGTGGTGGACGGCAACAGGACGACCTTCTCGATCCGCGGGATCGACGCCTTCAGCGTGTCGGGCAGCGGCGACGGGGCGCTGGCGAGCGTCTATCTCGACGGCGCTGTGCTGCCCAAGGTGGCGCTGACCACCGGACCGCTCGACCTTTACGACATTGCCCAGGTCGAGGTCTTCCGTGGGCCGCAGTCAACCGTGCAGGGCCGCAATGCGCTGGCGGGCGCGGTCATCATCCGCACCGCCGATCCAAGTTACGATTGGAGCGGCCGCGCGCGGCTGATGATCAGCGACAAGGACGGACAGCGCCGCGCCGCCGCCGCCATCGGCGGGCCGTTGCTCGACGGCGAGGTCGCCTTCCGCGTGGCCGGCGAGATCGCGCGCGCCGACGGCCTGATCCAGAACGTCACGGTCAACCGCGATGGCGACCGCCGCAAGTCGGAGACGCTGCGCGCCAAGCTGATGATCACGCCCTCGGCCATTCCCGGGCTGAAGGTTATCGCCACCTTCATGCACGACCGCCACCAGCGCGGCACCTTCTACAGCGAGTTCGACGCGCCCTATGACCCGCGCGACCGCATCGCCACCGAAGACGTACCCGACATCCAGACGGTCAAGAGCGACATCGCCACGCTCGAGATCGGCTACGATCTCGGCTCAGGTCTCAGCCTGCATTCGGCGACCAATTACAGCGACATCCGCTTCCGTTCGCTCACCGACCCCGATCGCAGTGCGACGCCCGGCCAGACCAGCCGCGTGTTCGACCCCAGCAAGACCTTCCAGCAGGAGCTGCGGCTGAACATCGACAAGGATTGGGTCCACGGCCTGGTCGGCGCCTATTACCTGCGAGACGACAACCGCGACTACTTCTTCGAGGCGACCCAGAGCCTGAACCTGACGCGGCTGGGCGTGGATCGGCAGTTGCTGGCGATGGGGCTGCCCCAGGCGACGGTGAAGGCAGTGATGGACCTCTACGGCGGCGTCGTGCCCATCCGCAACAGCCTGTCGCAGCCCAGGCTGACCGAGAACTACGCCGGCTTCGCCGACCTGACTTTCCCGGTCACCGACCGCTTCCGGATCAACGCCGGCCTGCGCTACGACCACGAGACGCAGGACCGCGGCGCTACCCAGAGTGTAGTGATCGACCGCGCCTTGGCAG
>Ga0207644_10001619_pt1 | contig 14506 bp, 14 predicted proteins | sample KBSS73metaG_FD_184326 | JGI IMG/M metagenome (GOLD analysis project Ga0207644, IMG submission 184326) | Switchgrass rhizosphere microbial communities from Kellogg Biological Station, Michigan, USA - KBS S7-3 metaG (SPAdes) (version 2) | ecosystem: Host-associated > Plants > Roots > Rhizosphere... | reverse complement strand
CACCGAGTTCACGCTCCGCGTGCCGCTCACGCTGGCCATCGTGAACGCGCTGCTCGTGCGCGTCGGCGCCGAGCGTTATGCCGTGCCGCTTGCCTACGTGGCGGAGACGGTGGACTACGACGGCGGGAGCAAGGTGGACGCGGGACCGCGGGAATCGCTCCTGGTGCGCGGCCGGGCCGTTCCGACGGTGCACCTGGCACGGCTGTTCGACGTGCCGGCGGCGGGGGGACAGCGGCGGCCGGCCGTGGTGCTGCAGCTCGGGGAGCGGCGCGCGGCGGTGGTGGTGGACTCGCTCGAAGGACAGCAGGACATCGTGGTAGAGCCGTTCGTGGCCCCGGCGGGCACGCCGCCGTGGTTTGGTGGTGCCACGATCCTCGCGGATGGGCAGCCGGCGCTCATCCTCGACGCGGCGGCGCTGGCGTAGCAATCGGAGGCCAGGTGGACGACGTTCGGAGCCTCAAGGCACTGCAGCTCGACGCGCTGCGTGAAGTGGCCAACATCGGTGCGGGCCACGCGGCCACGGCGCTGTCGCAGATGACCGGGCGGACCACGATGATCTCGGTCCCCGAGGTCAACGTGCGGCCCCTCGAGGACGTGCCCGAGCTGATGGGCCCGGCCGACACCGTCATCGCGGCGGTGCTGATGCACATGATGGGCGACCTGACGGGACGCGCCCTGGTCATCTTCCCGGGACCTTCCGCGCGGATGATCTGCGACATCCTCCTGCGACGGCCCGACGGCACCACGGGTGCGTTCCACGAGATGGAGCAATCGGGCCTGAAGGAGGTCGGCAACATCCTCGTGAGCGCCTACCTCACCGCGCTCAGCGACTTCATGGGGATGATGCTCGTCCCCTCGGTCCCGAGTCTCGTGGTCGACCAGGCCGGAGCGATCCTCACCACCACGTACCTCAACTTCGGCCACGACCGGGACTACGTCTTCTGCGTGGAGACGGCGTTCGAGGTGGCAGGGGCGGCCGAGCAGCTCCAGGGCCACTTCCTGCTGCTGCCGGACGTGCCGTCGCTGCGCGCCATCCTCGACGCCATCCGCGTGGGCTGACGGCATGTCGGCCTCGGTGCTCTCCGAGCGCGACCAGGCCATCCTCCGCTCGTTCGCGAGCCGGATCGATCCGTCCGATGCGGGCGCGCACAACAATCTCGGCGTCCTCTACTATCAGAAGGGGATGGTGGCCGACGCGATCGCGGCGTTCGGCCGCGCGCTCGAGCTCGATCCGCGCATGGCCGTGGCGCAGCAGAACCTCGACCTCGCGTGGCGCGAGAGCGGGTTCTTCGACGGGCGCATCGCGGAGCTGCAGGACCGCCTGCGGCGCGTGGCCGACGATCGCGAGGCGCGCTGGGAGCTCGGACGTGCCTACGCGTCCCTCGGGCAGTTCGACCAGGCCGCCCGCGCCTTCGAGACGCTGCTGCGGCAGCGGCCCGGCGACGTGCCGGCCCTCATCCAGCTCGGGCTCGCCGAGAAGGCGCGCGGCGCCATCGAGGCGGCCGGCGACCATTTCCACTGCGCGGCCGAGCTGGATCCGCAGAGTGCCGTGGCGCGCTTCTACCTGGGCGAGACCCTCTACAACCGCGGCCTGAACGAACCGGCGCTCGAGGCGCTCGAGGGCGCCATCGCGCGGAACCCCGACTACGCCGAGGCGCACTACCTGCTCGCGTTCGTGTGCGGGGATCTCGGGCTGCACGAGCGCGCGCGGGACGCCACCAAGCGCGCCATTGCGCTCAATCCGACGCTCGCGAGGGCGCAGGCGAATCTCGCGCTGGACCGCCTCTGGAACGTGGAGGAGCGTCCGCGTCCGCAGCGCGTCGAGGCGCCGGCGGGCTCGGCGGTCGCGGGCGCGCTGGCGCACTTCCAGCTCGGGCTCGCGTTCCGGCAGAAGGGCTACTTCGCCGAGGCGCTGCGCGAGTATCGCATGGCCCTGGAGGCGGGCGAGCCCGAGGGCATGGTGCGCGAGGCCATGGCGGAGGTGCACCTCCTCAAGCGCGATCACGCGGCGGCGTTCGAGATCTACGACGAGCTGGTGAAGACGCGTGCGGACAGCCCCAAGCTGTGGAACGAGCGCGGCATCTGCCTGCACCAGGCCGGCCGGCGCGACGAGGCCGCGATCTCGTACGAGAAGGCCGTCGCGGTGGACCGTGCGTACGCCATCGCCTGGAACAACCTGGGCGTGTTGCGCGGGAGCGCCGAGAACGACTCGGCGGCGGCCGCGTTTCGCACGGCGCTCGAGCGGCAGCCCTCGCTGCAGGTGGCGCGGCTCAACCTCGCGCTGCTGCAGGTGCAGCGTCGGCAGCTGCCACCGGCGCTCGACACCTACCGCCAGGTGCTCGCGGCCGATCCGCGCAACGCGGTGGCGTGGAACGGGGTCGGCTTCGTGCTGATGGAGCTCAAGCGCTGGTCGGACGCACGGAACGCGTTCGGTCGCGCGGTGGAAGCCGATCCGACGCTCGCCGCCGCGCACTACCACCTGGGCTTCGCGCTCGGGCAGCTGGGCGACTTCGACGGCGCACTGCGTGCCACGAAGCGCGCGCTCGAGCTGGAGTCGTACTACGTGGCGCAGAAGTTCCTGCTCGCCACCGACCTGCAGTACGAGGAACCCACGATCACGATCGTGCCCGAGGTGGCGACCAGCGTGGGCTTCGAGGAGCTCGGCGGCGAGTTCGCCTTCGATCCCACGGTCCTCGACCGTCTGTTCGACGAGCTCACGCCCGTGCTGCCGGCGGCCGACTCCCTGCGTGCCGCCGAGGATCCGTTCGCGCTGGCGCGTGACTACCTGTCGAAGGGCCTGCTGGAGCTCGCCACGGCCGAGCTGACGCGTGCGCAGGCGCGCGGCGCCGATCCGGAGCAGGCGCTCACCCTGCTGGGCGACATCTTCTCCCGCCGTGGCGTGCACGGCGAGGCGTTGGAGCGCTATCGTGCCGCGCGCGGACTCGCCCCCGATCACCTGCCGGCGATGCTGGGCGAACTGCGGACGCTCGTGGCGCTCGGTCGCGAGCGCGAGGGTCTCGATACGGCGGAGCGCGTGGTGGAGTTGGCGCCGCGCGAGGTGGAGGCGCATGTCGGTGCGGCCCGCATCCGGCTCGCGACGGGCGATCCGGTGCGGGCGCTCGACGCGGTGCGCGCCGCGCGGAGCCTCGCGCCGGGCCGGGCCGATCTGCTCCACCTGCAGGCGCGCGCCGCCGCACGTCTGGGCGACCGCGTGCAGGCCATCGAATCGTGCCGCGCGGCGCTGCAGCTCGACGAGTCGCTGGTGCCGGTGTGGTTCGACCTCGGGCGGTTCGAGGAGGAGCGCGAACGGCACGACGATGCCGCGGCGGCCTATGCGGCCGCGCTGGACCTGCTGCCCACCTACGTCGAGGCGTCGCTCGCGCTGGGCGACCTGCTGCGCCGCCGCCGGCACTTCGCGGCGGCCGTCGAGGTGCTCGTGGACACGCTCTCGACCAATCCCTACGAGCTCGACGCACTGGTGCTGCTGGGCCGCGTGCTGCTGGAGCAGGGCCGGCTGACCGACGCCGAGACGGCGCTGGCCCGCGTGATCCGCTTCGACCCGGAGCACCTGCCGGCCCTGTTCCACCTTGGCGACGCCTGGGCCCGCGACCGCCGCTTCGTCGAGGCCGTCGAAGCCTGGGAGCGCGTGGTGCACCTGGAGCCCGGCAGCCCGCTCGCCGGCGAGGCGCGCGTCCGCGCCCGCTCGGCCCGCGACCTCGAGCACATCCTCGCGACGCCGGCGGAGTAGATCATGGCCATCGAGGGACCGCTCAAGGAGCTGCACATCCACGACGTCTTCCAGCTGCTGGACCTGGCGCGGAAGACGGGCGTGCTCTGCGTGACGTCGGAGCTGCGGCAGAATGCGGGCATGGTGTTCTTCGAGCGCGGCGCGGTGGTGGCCGCCGAGATCCGCTCCAATCCGCATCCGCTCGGGCAGCTCTTGCTTCGCGCCGGCAAGGTCGCCGAGGGCGACCTCGCCCGGGCGCGCGCGCTGCAGTCGGCCGGGGACCAGCGCCGGCTCGGCGACATTCTCGTCGAGGGCGGCTCGATCGGACGGCGCGAGCTGGAGCGGCACGTTCGCGCGCAGGTGGAGGAAGTGATCTTCGAGCTCATGAGCTGGCAGGAGGGCTACTTCTCGTTCGAGGAGACGCCCTCGCCGCGCTCGCAGGCGGAGGCCACGGTGCGGATTCCCACGGAGGCACTGCTGATGGAGGCGGCGCGCCGCATCGACGAATGGGCGCGCATCGAGACCCGCGTTCCCCACCTGGGTGTCATCCCGCGCCTCGGCGACGCGCAGCAGCAGCACGGCATGCTAGACCTGGCGCCGCTGGAGTGGGAGGTGATGGCGGCCGCGGATGGGCATCGCGACGTGCGCGGCATCGCGGAGCTGCTCGGTCGGTCGGAGTTCGAGGTGGCGCGCACGATCTACGGCCTCACCAGCACCGGCGTGCTGCAGCTCGAGGATCCGGGCCAGACCGCCGCCCTCGCCGAGGGCAGCGACGTGGCGCGCCTGGTCGCGCGCGCCGAGGAGCAGCTCGAGCTCGGCGACGCCGAGTCGGCCCGGCTCGTGGCCACCGAGGCGATGCACGCATTCCCCGAGCAGGCGGGCACGCACCTCGTCCTGGGCCGCACGCTGCTCGCGCTCGGTCAGCTCGAGGCCGCGGAGGAGGCGTTCCTTCAGGCGCTGCAGCTCGAACCCGGCATGGCGCCCGCACGACGCCTGCTCGGCGTGGCACTCGTGGCCAACGGCCGGTTCGACGACGCCATCATGGCGTGGGAGCGGTGGCGGCAGCTCGCCGACCGCCCGCCCGCGGAACTGCGACTTCAGGCGGCCGTGGAACAGCTGCAGGAGGCGGCCCGGCGGCTCGCCGACGCGGTGCGAGGCAAGTATGTCTGACGCCGTTCGGCGCCTGTCGCTCGAGCTGGCGGCCGATCCCGCGAGCCTCGTGTTCCTCGAGCTGGCCGAGGAGCTTCGTCGCCGCGCGCAGCTCCCGGCGGCGTGGAAGGTGGCGCGCGCCGGCGTGGGCCGGTATCCGGAGCTCGCCGAAGCGCACGACCTGTGCGCCCGCATCCTCGCCGACCAGGGCGACCGTGCCGCCGCGCGCGACACGTGGCAGCGGGTGCTCGAGCTCGCGCCTCAGCACGTCGGGGCGCACAAGGGACTCGCTTTCCTCTGCTTCCGCGAGGGCGACCTGCCGGGCGCGATGCCGCACCTCGAGGCGGCCAGTACCGTGGCGCCGGACGACGAGGGCGTCGCGACCGCGCTGGCGCGCCTCCGCGTCGCGCTCGAGGGCATCGATGCGCTGGCACGCGGTCGCGCCGCAGCGGCCGTCACGGCGCCGGCGCCCGCACCGGCAGAGGCGGTGTCGCTGGTGTCTCGCAACGGCGAAGCACCCGAGAGCGAGGAGCTCGGGCCCAGCATCGTGGTCCTCGACGCACACGGCATGCGGCTCGCGGGCGACCTCCAGACGCCGAGTGGCGCGAGCGCGGGTGACGCGGTGGCCGCCCACCTCGCGGGCGTGACCCGAGAGGCGGCGCGGGCGGCGCGACTGCTCGACCTCGGAGCGTGGCAGCACGTCTCGGCGGAGTCGCAGGACGGTAACCTGCTCGTGCTCGCACCGACGGCCGAAACGGCACTCGTGATCGTGCGCCCGCCCGATGTTCCGGTGGGGCGCCTGGCGCTCCTCGCGGACCAGGCGGCCCGCCGCGCGCGCGGCTGGCTCGCGGAGCTGGCATGAACGCCTACCGGGAGCTGCTCGATCGGGTGGTGCAGGTGCGAGGCATGCGCGCCGCGATGCTCGTGAGCGAGGACGACGGGCTGGTGGTGGCCGAGGCGCTGAGCGAAGGCGTGGACGGCGCGTCGGTGGCGGCGCTCGCCGCGAGCCTCACGCTCCGGATCCGTCGCGCGGCCGCGTCGGCCGGGTTCGCGGCACCCGCGGTGGTGCAGCTGCGCGCCGAGCGCGGCGCACTGCTCACCGTGCAGGCGGGCGACGGGCTGCTGGTGGTGGCCATCGCCGACCGGGAAACGAACCTCGGGCTTGCGCGGCTCGAGCTGCGCGAGGCCGCGTCGCGGCTCGTGGGATGAAGGCGATCGAGCCGTGGGTCGGGGTGCCGCTGCAGACGTTCCTCGACGACTCGAACGCGCGCCTCACGCTGCTCATGACGAGCGCGGGGCAGGTCATCGCGCAGGACGGCTTCACCCGCTCGGTCGACGTGATGGCGGCGTCCGCGCTCGGAGCGGGCATCATCGCCTCGCTCGATGCGCTCGCGGACGTGATGGGCACCGGCCCGTTCAGCGCCGTGCTGCACCAGGGCTCGCGGCAGAGCCTCTACCTGCGCGCGTTCGAGACGCCGCGCGGGCGCTGGATCGGGCTCGTCGTCTTCGGGACGGAAACGTCGGCGGGCCTGGTGCAGGTGTTCTTCCGCGATCTCGCCGAGCGGATCGCGGCTGCGGCGCCGGCGAACGGCACGATGGCCGCCCCGCTGGCCGCCACCTTCGAGCACGAACTCAACGCGAGCCTCCGCTCGCTTTTCGGACGGTAAGGATGTCGCTGGTCAACTTCGCCGCGCGCGAGATCACCTGCAAGATCGTCTACTACGGGCCCGGTCGGTCCGGCAAGACGACCAACCTGCAGTACATCTTCGGCCGCGTGCCCGAGCCGCGGCGTGGCCGCATGGTGTCGCTCGCCACGCACGGCGACCGCACGCTCTTCTTCGATTTCCTGCCGCTCGACCTGGGCAGCATCTCCGGATTCCAGACGCGCTTCCAGCTCTACACCGTACCCGGCCAGAGCTACTACAACGCGACGCGGCGCCTGGTCCTGCAGGGTGCGGACGGCGTCGTGTTCGTGGCCGACAGCCAGGCCCGCCGGTTCGAGGACAACCTCGAGAGCCTGCAGAACCTGCACGAGAACCTGCTGGGGCAGGGCGTGGACGTGCGCCAGCTGCCCGTCGTCTTCCAGTACAACAAGCAGGACCTGCCCCGGGAGCTGGTGCTCGAGCAGGGCGCGCTGGACGATGCGCTCAACTTCCGCGCCGTGCCGAGCTTTGGCGCCGATGCGCTGCACGGGTCGGGCGTGTTCGAGACGCTGAAGGGCGTGTCGGAGCTCGTGCTGCGACGGCTCTCGGCGGGAGGCGTGGCGGCCGGATGACGGAGCTGCACGTCGCGTATCGCTTCGACACCCTCGTGGTGGGTGCCGCCAACCGGACGGCCGTCACGGCCGCGCGAGCCGTGGCGGAATCCCCCGGCTCGGTCTACAACCCGCTGTTCATCTATTCGCGACCGGGACTCGGCAAGACGCACCTGCTCGTGTCCATCGGGCATGCGGTCCGCGCCGTGAATCCTTCGGCCAGCGTGGCGTACCTCACGCTCGACGAGTTCGTGGAGGACTTCCACGGCGCCGTGGCCTCGGGCGTGGTGGACGGTTTCCGGCAGCGCTACGCCACGCAGGACGTGCTGCTGCTCGACGACGTGCAGCTCCTCGGCCGGCGGCTCGAGATGCACGAGGAGCTGCTGCGCACGATCGATGCGCTGCAGGCGGCGGGCAAGCAGATCGTGCTCACCAGCGACCGTCCGCCCTCGCAGATCGAGTCGCTCGACGAGCGGCTGCTGCGCCGGGTGGCGGGCGGGCTCGTCATCGACATCTCGCGCCCGGACTTCGAGACGCAGGTGGCGATCCTCCGGCGCCGGGCGGACGACAACAAGGCGCCATTCGCCACCGAGGTGCTCGAGGCCGTCGCGACGCTCGGCATCGAGAGCGTGCGCGAGCTGCTCGGCGCGCTCAACCGGCTGATCGCCTTCCAGGCCGTGAGCGATGCGCCGCTCGATCCGCAGCAGGCGCGCGTGCTGATCGGCGGGCCCGGGGCAGCGCTGCCGACAACGACGCCCGTCGCCACCTTCGGTACGGCCGCCCCCGTCAGCACGCTCGAGGCCGCCCTCGGCGACAAACCCGCCGTCGTCGCTGACCATGACGAGTTCGGCGACTTTCTGTCGGAGCTCGCCAACACGCTCGCGGCGCAGGCGGAGCCGTGGCGCACCCGCGTGGGGGAGGCCATCCTGCGCTGGGAGGGCGAGGGGTTCCGGACCGGGGTGCTGGGCCGGCTCCTCGATCAGGAGAATCCCGCCGATCCCGATGCGGTGCTGGTGCAGTACGAGGCCGATGCCGAGCGGCTGCTGGAAATGCATCACGAGGTGGCCGAGCTCGCGCCGGACATGGTGGGATCGCCGACCTTGAACGACCCCGGCAACATGGCCGCCGCCGAGGCGTACCTGCAGCGGGTGCGCGAGTCGGCCGAGCCGCCACCGGCGCCGTCGGCGGCGTGGCGGTTGGAGGAGCTGGTCGAGTCGACGGTGAATCGCATGGCGTTGCGGGCCGTGCACGGCATCGTCGAGGCGCCGGCGGTGCGCTACAACCCGCTGGTCGTCATCGGCGGCGCCGGGTCGGGCAAGACGCACCTGCTGCACGCGCTCGGAGGCGCGCTGGCTGGCGCGGGACTCCAGCGCGTGGCCTGCCTGCCGGCGCACGAATTCACCCAGGAGCTGATCGAGTCCATCGATCGTGACGCGGTGCCTGCGTGGCGGAACCGTTATCGTCGCTGCGGCGCACTGCTCCTGGACGACGTGCACGCCATCGCCGGCCGGGAGCGCACGCAGGAGGAGCTCTTCCTGCTGTTCAACATCTTCATCGAGTCGGGACGCCAGCTGGCGTTCACGTCGGCGGTACCGCTCGCGGAGCTGTCCGGTGTCGAGCCGAGACTGCTGACCCGGCTCGAGGGTGGGCTCGTAGTGGAGCTGCCGGCGCCGGATCGCGACCTGCGCGCGCAGGTGGTTGAGAGATTGCTGGCCGGTCGAGGGCTCGGGGATGACGCCGAGCTGAAGGCGTACCTGGCGTCGCGTCCGGCCGACTCCGTGCGTTCCGCGCAGGGCCTGGTGCAGCGCGTGTTGCTCGCCGCGGACGCCCGGCGCGTGCCGGCCACGGCGGCGCTGGCGCGCGAGGTGCTCGAGGGCGCGGCGCGGCCGGCGCGCCGCGCGGCGCCCAATCGTCCGCCGATCGTTTCCGGAGGGATCCGCAGCCGCGAGAAGATGGTCTGGCAGTGGCCCGACGTGGCCGACTGCGTCATCGAGGAGTGGCGCTGATGGCGATCAAGGGCAGCCTGCGGGAGGCGAGCCTCCCCGACGTCATCCAGCTGCTGCACCTCGGGCGGCGCACCGGGTGCCTGGCGATCACCGACCGCCAGAACCTGGGCTACATCTGGTTCGAGGAGGGCCGGATCAGCTTCGCTTCCATCGTGAACCGGCGCGACCGGCTCGGCGACATGCTGGTGCGCCACCAGCGCATCACGCGCGAGCAGCTCGAGCACGCCGTCGACACGCAGGCCACCGATCGGGAGTCGCGCCTGGGCGAGATCCTCGTGTCGATGGGGGCCCTGACCCTCGAGGAGCTGCAGGAGTACGTGCGGCTGCAGGTGGAGGAGGCCGTCTACTACCTGTTCACCTGGACCACGGGCACGTTCAACTTCGAGGCCGGCGTGCGGCCGGAGGGTCAGGAGTCGCTGCCCAGCATCAATCCCGAGTGGCTCCTGCTCGAGGGCGCGCGGCGGGTGGACGAGTGGAGCCTGATCGAGAAGAAGATCCCGAGCTTCGACCTGCTGTTCACCGCGGACGAGTCGCACCAGCCCGAGGAGGGCGTGCCGCTCTCGGAGGCGCAGCAGCAGCTCCTGCCGCTGCTCGACGGCACCCGCGACGTGCAGCAGCTGGTGGACGAGTCGGGGCTCGTCGAGTTCGAGGTGGGCAAGGCGTTGTACGGGCTGATCACGGCCGGCTACGTGCGGCGCACCGGCACGCGGGCACCCCACGTCGTTTCGCGGGCCAGCGATGCACGGATCGACGAGCATCGCAATCTCGGCATCGCGTTCTACCGCACCGGGATGCTGGACGAAGCCTTGCGCGAGTTCCGCCGCGTCGCGGAGCTCCGGCCCCAGGAGGGCAGCGCGCCGTTCTACCTGGGCCTCATCTTCGTGAAGCGGGGCGAGTGGGAGGAGGCGGTGACCGCCTTCCAGCAGGCGGTCGAGAAGGGGGGCCCGCGCCCCGCCGCACTGCACAACCTCGCCTTCGCCCTCGAGCAGCTCGATCGACTCGACGACGCGGAGGCCGCGTACGGCGAGGCCGCCGCGCGCGCCCGGGACGAGTGGCGCATCCAGCTGGGCTGGGCGGCCACCGCCCTGCGCCGCGGCGACGCGGCGGCGGCCCGCGGCCGGCTCGCGCGCGTGCGCGAGTTGCTTGGCGAGCGGCCGGCACCGGCGCGCTGGTACTGGCTGGACACGCTCGCGCGCGCCGCCGCGGAGGATGCGGACGGCGCGCTCGACTCGGCGCAGGCCGCAGTGGTGGCGCACCCCCGCCGTGCCACGCTGCGGAACAACCTCGCGGTGCTGCTCGAGCTCCGCGGCGATGCGCCGGCCGCCGAACGCGAGCTTCGGGCCGGCCTCGAGGAGGACGCGACGCTGCCGCAGCTCTCCAAGAACATGGGCGATCTGCTGTATCGCGCCGGACGTTACGACGACGCGAAGGATTCCTACGAGCGCGCCGCGCGCCTCGATCCGGGGCTGGGCGACGACCTGCACTTCAAGCTGGGCAACATCGCCCACCGCGCCCGCGCGGCCGACAAGGCGCGCGAGCACTGGACGCGTGCCATCGAGCTCAATCCCAGTCACCAGCTCGCGCGGGCCAACCTCGACATGCTGCAGGTCGTGCGATGATCCGGGTCGAGGATCAGGCCTTCACGGCGTTCGCGCGAGAGCTGGCGACGCGCACGGGCGTGGCGCTCGACGCGTACAAGCCGAAGTGCCTGGCGCGTCGCATCGCGGTGCGCATGCGGGCGTGCGCCATGCACACCTACGACGAGTACCTCGCGCTGCTCGACCGCACGCCGGCCGAGCTCGAACGGCTGCATGCCGCGCTCACGATCAACGTGACGCGCTTCCATCGCAACCCGGAGGCGTGGGAGGCGCTGGCGCAGCTGATGCCCGGACTGCTGGCCGGCGAGGGCGAGGTGCGCTGCTGGAGCGCCGGCTGTGCCTCCGGGGAGGAGGCGCACACGCTCTCGATCCTGTTCGCCGAGATCGCCCACAGCCGGCAGCAACCCGCGCTGCTGGATCGCGTGCGCATCGACGCCACCGACATCGACGTCGAGTCGATGGAGCGCACCCGCGGCGGCCGATACCGGGCGGCGGCCCTCGTCGAGACGCCCGCGGAGCTGGTGCGGCGCTGGTTTCGCGCCGACGGCGACTGGATGCAGGTGGACGATGCCGTGCGCGCCCGCGTGACCGTGCGGAGGCATGACCTCACCCGGGATCCGGTACCCGTCCGTACCTACCACCTGGTGGCCTGCCGCAACGTGGTCATCTACTTCGACCGCGAGATGCAGGAGCGGCTCTTCTCGGCCATCTTCGAATCGCTTCGTCCGGGCGGGGTGCTGATGCTGGGCAAGGTGGAGACGCTGGTCGGGGCTGCGCGGGAGCGATTCGAGATGGTGGACGTGCGCGAGCGCATCTATCGGAGGCCGGCATGAGTGGCCGCGAGCTGATCGTGAAGGTGGCCGACCTGGCCGTCGGTCGGGACGACGACGTGCTGGTGACGGTCGGACTGGGCAGTTGCGTGGCCATCATGTTCCACGACCCGGACACGCGCATCGGGGGCCTCGCCCACGTTCTGTTGCCGTCGCGTGCGCTCACGCGACACGTGGATCGGCCGGCCAAGTTCCCCCACGCCGCCGTGCCCACGCTGCTCGAGCGCATGGTCGAGCTCGGGGCGAGCCAGCGCCGCATCGTGGGACGGCTCGCGGGCGGCGCCAGCATGTTCGCGTCGCTCGCCCCGCCGGGCACGATCCAGATGGGCGAGCGCAACCTGGTGGCGGCGCGACAGGTGCTGAACGCGCACCATGTCCCGCTCGTGGCCGAGGCGGTGGGCGGAGACTTCGGGCGCACGGTGCGGCTGCACTGCGCCACGGGCCGCGTCGAGGTCAGCACGGTGGCGCATGGTGTCAGTGAGCTCTGAGTGCCGCACGGCCGTCGTCGTCGACGACAGCCCGTTCTTCCGCCGCCTGCTCACCGACATCCTCGAGCGTGACGGTGAGTTCCGCGTGACCGCGACGGCACGGAACGGCGAGGACGCGGTGCGGAAGGTGCACCGCGAGATGCCGGACGTGGTGCTGATGGACCTGGAGATGCCGGGGCTCGATGGCCTGGGTGCGATCGGCTACATCATGTCCGAATCGCCGCGGCCCATCGTGGTCGTGAGCGGCTACGCGGGCCCGGGCACGGCAGCCGCCATTCGCGCGCTCGAGCTCGGCGCCATCGATCTCGTGGCCAAGGAGGAAGCGCGCGACCAAGCGGCCCTCGACCAGTTCGGCGAGCGGGTGAGGGCGGCGGTGCGCGCGGCGCTCACGGCCGAGCTGCTCCGGCTGCCCGTGCTGGCGCGCACGACGCGGGGCGGGGGCGCGAATCCGGATTTTCTGGCGATGCCGGGGCGGGCACGTGCCTGTGTCGCCATCGCGGCCTCCACCGGCGGGCCGCGGGCCCTGTGCGAGGTGGTGCCGAAGCTCACGCCCGGCTTCGGTGCCGGCGTCATCGTGGTGCAGCACATGCCGCGGGGCTTCACCCGAAGCCTCGCCGAGCGGCTGGCGACCCAGAGTCGCCTGAGCGTCGTCGAGGCCGAGCACGGCACGCCGTTCCTCGCCGACACCGCGTACGTGGCGCCCGGCGACCATCACGTCCGCGTGCAGCTCGGGCCCGCCGGACCGCGTCTCGTGCTGGATCAGGGTCCGCACGTCTGGGGCGTCCGGCCGGCGGCCGACCCGCTGTTCGCCTCGGTGGCCGAGTGCTACGGCTCGCGCGCCGTGGGCGTGGTGCTCACCGGGCTGGGGAAGGATGGGGCCGAGGGACTGCGGCAGATTCACGACGCGGGCGGCGTGGGGATCGCGCAGGATCACGCGAGCGCCACGATCGACGGCATGCCGGCGGCCGCGCGCCAGGCCGGCGGCGCCGATCACGTCCTGGCGGTGACGCGCATCGCCGGCCAGGTGGACGCCGCGCTGCGGCAGATGCGGGTCGCATGATCGACGAAGATGCCCTGCAGTTCGTCGCCTTCCGGCTCGGCAGCCAGGAGTTCGCCATCGAGATCCTGCAGCTCCTGCGCGTGGTGCACTTCGTCGCGCCCGAACCGGTGCACGGCGGACCCGCGTGGCTCGCGGGCACGATCGCGTTCGAGGGTGCACGCCTCCCGATCGTGGACCTGCGCGACCGCCTCGGCCTGTCGGCCGCGGTGACGCCCGAGACGCGCGTGCTGGTGCTCGACCTGGGCGCGGGACCACTCGGTGTGGTGGTGGACGCGGCACGACGCGTCGAGCGCGTCGCCGCCACCGACATCGGCGCGCCACCGGACGTCGCGGGGCTCGCGCCCGGCATGGCGGTCGGCCTCATCGATCGGCCGGGACGACCGCTCGTGATCCTCAATCCCGCGCGCCTGCTCGCGCCCGAGGAGTACGCTGCGCTCGGTGCCATGAAGGTGCCTGCGTGATCGACCGTCACGAGCCGGTGCCCGAAGCCCTGCTGCTGCAGCTGCGCGCCACCCGGACCGAGCTGCAGCAGCGCCTCGCGCAACCGCTCGAGCCCGCCGAGCGTGAGCGGGTGAAGCAGGAGATCATTCTTCTCTTCCGTCGCGTGGACGGCGCCCTCGGCGAGCTCACCCAGCTCAAGGACGAGATCCGCGAGCTGGTCGCGAGCTACAAGGCGCAGGTCGCGGCGGCCGGTCCCGCGGCCGTGCCGCCGCCGCAACTGACGACGCAGCCGCCCGTGGTGCACGCCGATCACCTGAACGCCTCCACCTACATCGAGAAGGGCTGGAGCCTCATCTCCCTCGGCGACCACGTCGGGGCCATCGCCGCGCTCACCCGTGCCCTCGAGCTCGTGCCGGGCGACATCCAGGCGCAATCGCTGCTGGGCTGGGCGCAGATGCTGCACGAGGACTTCGACGATGCGCTCGCCACCTTCTCGCACGTTCTCGCGCGCGAGCCGGCGAATGCGCTCGCACGCATCAACGTGGGCTACATCTGCCTCAAGAAGCGCATCTTCGGCGAGGCGATCGAGCACCTCTCGCGCGCCATCCGGCTCGACAACGACCGGAAGGCCACGCTCTACGCGCACTTCTACCTGGGACTCGTGTATCTCGAGCGCGAGATGTACGAGGACGCCCAGTCGTTCTTCCGCAAGACGCTCGCGATCGGACCCAACCTGATCGAGGCCCGCTACGAGCTCGGCCGGGCCCAGTGGCTCGCCGGCGATCGCCCGGGCGCGATCGCCTCGTGGACCGAGGGTCGCAACGCCAACCGGTTCAACCCGTGGTCGAAGCGCTGCGGCGAGGTGCTGGAGGTCGTCGCCGGCGGTGGCGACATCCCGCGCTCCGCGTCCGCATCCTGACGTTTCTCTGGCTGCTGCTGGTCCTCGTGCCCCA
>Ga0207644_10001617_pt1 | contig 14529 bp, 7 predicted proteins | sample KBSS73metaG_FD_184326 | JGI IMG/M metagenome (GOLD analysis project Ga0207644, IMG submission 184326) | Switchgrass rhizosphere microbial communities from Kellogg Biological Station, Michigan, USA - KBS S7-3 metaG (SPAdes) (version 2) | ecosystem: Host-associated > Plants > Roots > Rhizosphere >... | reverse complement strand
TTCCAGCCTGCCGCGTGTGGCGGACCTTAAACCTAAAGCTCCCAACATTCCGGCAAATCCGAGCGAACAAAAAGCAAAAAAGGCGCAGGCTGAACTTCAACGCGAGCTTGCGAAGATCAAGCAAATTGTTCCCGGCAAGCGTCGCTGGCAGTTACCGATTGTTCCCCCGCCGGCGTCGTTACCGACTCCAATAATCCCGACGTCTCGGCCGCTTTCTATAGGCTTCTATATCAACTGGGACGACTCCAGCTATGAATCACTGAAACGCAATCTAAATCAGCTCGACTGGGTCATTCCTGCATGGATTCACCTGCAAGACGTTAACAGCAATAATTCCAATCCAATTGCTTCGGATCTCCAGGATGGAATCGACGCGCTTGACTTGATCCGCACGACACGTCCGCAGATGACTATTCTGCCGATGGTCCAAAATATTAAGGATGAGAAATTTGATGGTGCACAACTGGCGCGGCAGATCAGCGATGAGAATCACAGGCAACAGTTGATCAATGCTTTGATGACGTTTGTTCAAGCCAACAAGTTTGGAGGAGTCTGTGTTGATTTTGAGGAGCCTCCCACGTCGGCACAATCCAATCTCCTGAAGTTCATGCAGGAATTGCACGCAACGTTCAAAGCAAACGGATTACTTGTCGCGCAAGCTTTGCCATTCTCCGATCCATCGTGGGATTACAAAGCCTACAACGCTGCCACGGATTACTCGATCTTGATGGCGTACGATCAGCACTGGGCCGGTAAAGAGGCTGGTCCAGTCGCTGCCCAATCATGGTTTGAAGAGACCCTGATTGCGCGAATGAAAGAGGTAGATCCGGCTAAGACGATTATCGCGATCGGTAGTTACGGTTACGACTGGAGCGACGCTGAACCAGAAGGCAAAACCGTCACTTTCCAGGAAGCATTGATCACAGCACGCGAGTCGGACGCGAAGCCTGAGTTTGACCCAATCAGCAAGAATTTATTTTTTGAGTATGACGAAGAAGACGATTCTCATCACAAGGTTTGGTTCCTCGATGCCGTAACCGCGTTTAATCAAATGCGTGCAGCGAGCGGATACAAACCCGCAGGCTATGCCATTTGGCGATTGGGTTCCGAAGACCCATCCATCTGGTCAATTCTCGGAACGAATGCAAGCACAACAGCTGAAGCGTTGCGCAAAATTAACTACGGGTATCTTGTCGACTTCGAGGGGAACGGCGAACTGCTTGAAGTAATGTCCCGACCTCAGCCTGGTGAACGCACCCTCCAAGTTGATTCCGGGAACGGGTTTATTTCATCCGAAGAGATAATTGCCTCGCCGTCGTCTTACGTGGTCCAACGCACGGGCGACCGACCGGGAATGATTGCTTTGACGTTCGATGATGGTCCGGATCCAAGTTGGACGCCGGCAATTCTCGACATTCTAAAACGCGAGAACGTACCGGCTACTTTTTTCATTATTGGAAAGAACGGACAGGCGTATCCAGATCTGCTGCGCAGGATCGTGAACGAAGGTCACGAAGTTGGGAACCACACATTCACTCATCCGAATCTCGGTGAAATTCCACTGCGCATAACTGAGCTCGAGTTGAACGCTACCCAACGTCTCATTGAGTCGGTTGTTGGGCGCTCAACTGTTTTGTTTCGACCGCCCTATTTCGGCGACGCGGAAGCTGACAAACCCCAGGAAGTTGAACCTGCGTTACTCGCGCAGCGAATGGGTTACATCATGGTCGGGGTACGAATCGATCCCGACGATTGGCAGTTACCGGTGACCGCGGATCAGATTGTTAGCCGCACGATCGATCGCGCAACTGACACGAATCCTGAAACGCGGGGCGAAGTCGTTTTACTACACGACTCCGGCGGTGATCGAGCAGCAACTATAGAAGCACTGCCGCGTTTGATTGATGAACTAAAGGCCCGTAATTTCAAATTTGTCGCGGTGTCAGATCTTGCTGGTCTGTCGCGCGATCAAGTGATGCCCGTCATTCCAACCAATCAGCGCGTTTTCACTCGTGCAGATGCGGTTACCTTCTTCTTTCTCTCGACTGGCGGTTGGACGCTACAGTGGATTTTCCTGATCGGAATTTTACTCGGATTGGGACGTCTGTTATTTGTTGGTTCACTGGCGTTCGCGCAGTGGTTGCGTTCGCGACGTCGCGAACGATTACACTCGGGCAGTGATTACGCACCTCTCGTTTCGATAATTGTTCCAGCCTATAACGAAGAATTGGTTGTCGGACAGACTGTTCGCAGTCTCCTCAACTCGGACTACCAAAACTACGAGGTCATCGTTGTTGATGATGGTTCTCAGGACAATACCAGCAAGGTCGTGCAAGACGCTTTCGGCAACGATTCGCGGGTACGACTGTTGACCCTCGCTAACGCCGGTAAGGCTGCGGCATTGAATACTGGTTTGACACTGGCTCGTGGCGAAATCATCGTCGCGCTTGACGCTGATACTTTGTTCGCACCACAAACGGTTGGAGCGCTCGCTCATCGTTTCTACGATCCCGCTATGGGTGCTATCGCCGGGAATGCGAAGGTCGGCAATCGCGTCAATCTCGTAACTCGCTGGCAAGCGCTCGAGTACATCACTTCGCAGAATATGGATCGGCGCGCGTTTGCGAGTTTGAACTGCATTACGGTTGTTCCGGGAGCGGTGGGTGCATGGCGAAAGGACCTCGTCCAAAAAGCAGGTGGGTTCCCATCAGACACGCTCGCGGAGGATCAGGATCTGACCCTGCACATACGTAGACTCGGCTACAAGATCGGATACGAAGAGAGTGCGATCGCATGGACTGAAGCGCCGGATCAATTGGGGACCCTCGCTCGACAAAGATTCCGCTGGGCTTACGGAACCTTACAGTGCATGTGGAAACACCTCGATGCGTTGTTCCGGCCGCGTTATGGAACGCTCGGCTTTGTCGCAATGCCGAATGTTTGGATTTTTCAGATTCTATTTCCACTGATCTCACCGGTAATGGATTTGATGTTGATCTATACGCTTGTCTCAACCGCGATTGATCGGTGGCAGCAACCAACCGGCTACTCTTCTACTAACCTTCAGCAAGTACTTTTTTACTATGCATTGTTCCTTGCCATAGATTGGATATCGGCGTGTTTCGCGTTTGTATTGGAAAGAAAAGAACGCTGGCGTTTGTTGTGGTGGCTGTTCCTTCAGCGCTTCTGTTATCGGCAGGTGATGTACTACGTAATGATCAAGTCTGTCGCAATGGCCGTACGTGGTCCAGTTGTTGGTTGGGGCAAACTCGAACGCAAGGCTACTGCTGAAGCTCAGTCATAAAAAGCCAATGCGGGAATGCGCGATTGAAGGTTTGCGGTCGTAGTAATTTCGCTTTGTTTAACCAAACTTGGCAATTCCGCAATTTGCGCATTTCCGCAATCAGGCATTTCCTCATGTTATAGTCTCGCTTCATCGAATGCGGAGCCTGGCTAATGACGAACTCACCCAGCCCAATTCAGTGGGCTAAGGTTATCGATCACACTCGTTGCATTGGTTGTCATGCATGTACTACCGCGTGCAAGTCTGAAAACGTTGTACCTTTGTCGGTCACGCGCACATACGTCAAACACGTCGATGTTGGCGTCTTCCCACAAGCGCGACGCGCACATCAAGTCACTCGCTGTAATCAATGCGCTCACGCTCCGTGCGCAACTGCATGCCCAACCACGGCAATGTTCAAACGCGCAGACGGCATCGTTGATTTTGACAAGTCGATCTGCATAGGTTGTAAGGCATGCATGGCCGCGTGTCCTTACGATGCCATCTTTATCAACCCTGAGGATCACTCCGCTGAAAAATGTAACTTCTGCGCCCACCGGATCGACGTCGGTCTCGAGCCTGCTTGTGTTGTGGTGTGTCCTACACAAGCAATTCTGATCGGCGACATGAACGACGAAAGTTCATACGTTGCACAAATCATTGGTCGTGAATCCGTAGCAGTCAGGCGACCTGAAAAAGAAACGTTACCGAAACTCTTCTACAAAGGAGCACATCAGGCGACTCTCGATCCGCTTGCCGCACGACGGCCCAACGGCGGACTGTTTATGTGGAGCGAGCAACTTCAAACATCGAAACACGTTGTTTCAGGCAATCCGCAATACAACAATTCGTCCGCGGCGGCATTGCTCTCATACGATGTTGCGCATTCCATTCCGTGGGATTGGCGCGTGAGTCTCTACACGTGGACGAAAGGCATTGCGGCTGGCGTCTATCTCGTTGCAGCTTTGCTAGTGGTCTTCGGTTATCTGAGAGCTGACAGTCCACTTTGGGAGTGGGCGACTCCGATTGTCTCCGGCGCATTTCTTGGTATCACGGGCGGCCTGTTGCTTTGGGATTTGGAACATCCCGAGCGTTTCTATTTGATTTTTACACGACCACAGTGGCGAAGTTGGTTAGTAAAGGGTGCATTCATCATCGCTGGCTATACCGTCGTCCTCGCGCTCCATTTTCTAGCGAGCTTGATGGGCTGGAGAACATTACATAACGTACTACTGTTCCCAGGCATTCCCTTATCAATACTCACTGCGGTCTACACCGCATATCTTTTTGCGCAAGCCAAAGCGCGGGACATGTGGCAAAACCCGCTCTTGCCGCCGCATCTTTTTGTGCAGGCAATGCTGCTAGGCTCGGCGTTGTTATTGCCGATATCGATCTATATCGGAGCAACTACGATTCGAGCGGTCCCAGTGGACCAGCCTTTAACCTGGTTACTGGCAATATCAAGTCTGCTTCATGTGTTGATGATCCTGGGCGAAGTTTCTTTAACTCATCCAACTGCTCATGCACGCCTGGCGATTTGGGAAATGGTTTACGGGCGTTACAAAGGCGATTTCTGGTTGGGAACGATCATGTCAGTTGTTGGTGGGCTGATACCGTGGCTCGCACTGATTGGTGTAATCGGACCAACACTCGGTGTCGCCGGCGCACCACTCGCACTGATCGGATTGATGCTTTATGAGAATGCTTACGTGCAGGCCGGACAGTCAGTGCCACTTGCGTGAATAAATACGATAGTGATGAAAGATAACGAAACCTTCTATCCGGGCCCTTCGCGCATTCATCTCGCTGCGTTCCCGCCGAAAGAACGTTGGAACGATTGGTCAGAACTCGATTCGCGCGCGTGGCCCAAGCGTAAAGAACGTCATTATTCACTAGTTCCCACTACCTGCTTTAACTGCGAATCAGCATGTGGCCTACTCGCCTATATAGATAAGGTCACTGGTGAAGTTCAGAAGTTTGAAGGTAACCCCGAGCATCCTGGCTCGCGTGGTCGCAACTGCGCAAAAGGTCCGGCAACCCTCAATCAATTAACAGATCCGGATCGAATTCTCTATCCACTCAAACGCGCAGGTAAACGCGGTGAAGGAAAGTGGGAACAAACGACCTGGGATGAAGCTCTCGATCACATCGCCGCACGGATACGAAAGGCGATCATTGAAGAGCGCCGCAATGAAATCATGTATCACGTGGGTCGGCCGGGCGAAGATGGATTCACGGAACGAATACTTGCGGCGTGGGGCGTTGACGGTCACAACTCACACACCAACATCTGTTCATCGGGAAGTCGCGAAGGTTATCAGCTGTGGATGGGTCTCGATCGGCCAAGCCCCGACCATGCAAATGCCAAAGTCATTCTGCTGATAAGTGCTCACCTCGAGTCGGGCCACTATTTCAATCCACATGCGCAGCGTGTCATCGATGGCAAAGCGAACGGCGCGAAGCTAATAGTCTTCGATACTCGCTTGTCTTCCACTGCGACGCATGCTGACTATTGGGTCGCACCTTACCCTGGCTCTGAGGCTGCGATTCTGCTTGCGATCGCAAACTATCTTATTCAAAACGATCTGTACGATCGTGAGTTCGTCGAGACGTGGTGGAATTGGAAAGAGTTTTTAAGTTTCGAGGCCAAAGGTTCCAGTTTCGAGTTTGTTGAATTCGAAAAAGCACTTAAGCAGATCTACAGCCAATACACTTTCGACTTTGCGGCTAAAGAATCAGGTGTCGAAGCGCACACGATCGAAGAAATCGCCAAACTCGTGGCAACAGCGGGAACGCAGTTTTCAAGTCACAACTGGCGCAGCGTCGCTTCGGGAGTTAGTGGAGGTTGGGCCGTTGCGCGATGTCTGTTTTTCCTGAACGCGCTTTTGGGAGCGGTCGCCACCGAAGGTGGAGTTTTCCCAAACGCCTGGAACAAGTTTGTGCCTCGTCCCATTTACACACCGCCACATCCGAAGATGTGGAACGAAACGACGTGGCCGCGCGAGTATCCGCTTTCAATGAATGAAATGTCTTTTCTCTTGCCTCACTTTCTGAAAGATGGTCGAGCAAAACTCGATACTTACTTCACCCGCGTCTACAACCCGGTATGGACCAACCCTGATGGATTTTCGTGGATCGAGATGTTTACCGATCCGGAACTTGTTGGCTGCTACGTCGCGTTGACCCCGACGTGGAACGAAACGTCGTACTACGCCGACTACATTCTGCCGATGGGAATCGCATCGGAACGTCATGATCTTCACTCCTACGAAACGCACGACTCGCAATGGCTCGGATTTCGGCAGCCTGTCATGAAAGCTCTGAAACAACGCGAAGGACAGACAGTCAACGATACGCGCGAAGTAAATCCGGGCGAGGTTTGGGAAGAAAATGAGTTCTGGCTTGAACTCACCTGGCGCATTGATCCTGACGGCAGCCTCGGAATTCGCCAGTATGCGGAGTCGAAAAAGAACCCGGGCACCCGTCTTGGTATCGATGAATACTACGAATGGATCTTCGACAACTCGGTGCCAGGCCTTCCAGAGAAAGCTGCCAGCGAAGATCTCAAGCCGCTCGAATTCATGCGTCGCTACGGTGCGTATGAAATCAAAAACAAGATCGGAAAGATTTACGATGAGACCGTTGGCAATGACGAACTGGACGACGTGCATGAGGATAGTTTTGGCAGAGTGTTCACGCGCGCTGCTAAACCGGCAGGTCCAAACATTGTTCCGATTCCGCTGCCCGATGGTGATGATGAAGGAAGGCGACTTGTCGGAATAAAAGTTGGTGAATCAATCAAACGAGGGTTTCCAACGCCGAGTGGGAAATTAGAATTCTACTCGCAAACTCTTAACGACTGGGGCTGGCCGGAATACGCGTTACCGACGTATTTCAAGAGTCACGTTCATCCAGACAATCTCGAACCCGATCAGACAATTCTGATTTCGACGTTCCGTCTTGCAGTGCAAATCCACACACGGAGCGCTAATGCAAAATGGTTGAATGAAATCGCGCACACGAATCCACTGTGGATTCATCCAAGTCATGCGGATAAGTTGAACGTCGAGACCGGCGATCTGCTCCGTGTGGAGACGGAAATTGGTTACTACGTTGTGCCGGCGTGGGTCACTGAAGGAATTCGACCCGGCATCGTCGCGTGCAGTCATCATATGGGCCGTTGGAAATTGCACGAGAATGGACAGCGCCAGTTCATGGCGACGGTGAAGCTTGATCACGAAGGAACTGAATGGGGACTGAAACGTGAGCGAGGCGTCGAGCCATTTGAATCGACTGATGCCGATACACTGCGCATCTGGTGGAAAGATGCAGGCGTTCATCAGAATATGACGTTTCCGGTGCATCCTGATCCGATTTCAGGTATGCATTGCTGGCACCAGGCAGTTCGTGTGCGCTCGGCGGAAGCAGATGACAAGCCAGGTGATATTTTTGTTGATACTGAAAAGTCGCGTACTGTTTATAAAAAATGGTTGGCAATGACGAGGCCGGCTGATAAGTATTCGCCGGACAAAACGCGTCGCCCTTATTGGATGCTGCGCCCACTGAAGCCGGCAAAGGAATACTATAAGCTGCCGGAGAGGTGAACTATATGTACTTCAAACAATTTTATCTCGCCTGTCTGGCACATGCTTCTTACTTGATCGGCTCCGATGGAGAAGCCGCTGTTGTCGATCCACAACGTGACGTTGATGAATACATTGCTGAGGCGAATGCTAACGAGCTCAAAATCAAATACATCATCGAAACGCATCTTCATGCCGACTTCGTCAGCGGTCATCACGAACTAGCCGAACGCACCGGTGCCACGATTGTCTTCGGCGCAAAGGCTGGCGTGGAGTTTGAGCATCGCGCAGTAACGGAGGGCGACGAAATTCAGTTAGGCAAACTAATCCTCCGTTTCATGGAAACGCCGGGACACACACCCGAAGGCATCTGCGTGTTAGTGATCGATCCTTCCGTTTCAAACCAGCCACAAAAAGTGTTAACGGGCGACACGTTGTTCATCGGTGATGTTGGGCGTCCTGATCTTGCCGGTGGAAAAGGATTCACCCCCCAGCAAATGGCGGAGTTGCTGTACGACAGCTTGCACGGAAAACTTTTGCAATTGCCTGATGAAACGGAAGTGTTTCCGGCCCACGGTGCAGGCTCAATGTGCGGGCGCAACATGTCCAAGGAAACCTCATCAACGATTGGTGAGCAACGAAAGTTTAATTATGCATTGAAGCCGATGACAAAAGCCGAATTCGTGACCGTGATGACTGCTGACCTTCCCGAAGCGCCGGCTTACTTTCCAAAAGATGCGGAGATCAATCGTTCGGGGGCGCGTGGATTGTCGGAGTTGTCGCCACCGAAGGAGTTAACCCCTCAAGAAGTTGAATCAATGCAAGCGGGTGGACATGTTGTTCTCGATATTCGTTCGGCCGAACTTTTTGGAGCCGGCCATATTTCTGGTTCGGTAAACATTGGGCTTGGCGGACAGTTTGCGATGTGGGCCGGAAGCTTGGTTCCAATGAACACTGAACTCATCCTGGTGGCGGATACAAATGCGCAAGTCGATGAAGCGATTGTTCGGTTGGCGCGAGTAGGCATCGAGAATGTGCGAGGTTATGTTCTCGCGGATTTCGATAAGTGGGCACGCGCAGGTTTGAAAGCCGAGAACATAAAACAGGTGAGCGTCAGCGAACTTCAGAAACGAATGACTGCCGGAGACCTCCAGGTTTTAGATGTGCGTCGGCCGGCTGAATATGAAAACGGCCACATTCCGGGCGCTGTTCACACTCCGCTATCGTCGATTGAGAAAGGAATTAATTCGTTGACTCTTGCCAAAGACAGAGAGACTGCCGTGGTTTGCGCCGGGGGTTACCGCTCGAGCGCAGCTGCGAGTCTGCTGCAGAAACATGGCTTCACGAATCTGCTGAACGTAACGGGTGGCACAGGCGCGTGGGTGAATGCCGGCTTTCCAGTTGAGACTTCCACGCAAAATAAGAACTGAGCCACCGAAAATATTTGTAACCCCTCATTGCCCTCTGGATCAAATTTCAAGTTTGACGCATTTCTCCGGCAGCGTTTAGCATCCTCCTTCGTATTCTTAATCAGCTGAGGTGGGCACCATCGATCCGTATACGCAGAAAATCCTTATCTCCATCGGCCTGATCGTAGTCGGCACTATTCACGGTTTTCTCGCTGCGTGGTTAGCGATATGGATGCTCTTTCATCCTTACAAAGCCGTAAAACTTTTTGGCTTCACCATCTGGCCCCAGGGAATGATCCCGCGTCATCGCGATCGCTTGGCGCAATCGATTGGCAATGCGGTCGGCAACGAACTCGTATCACAACAAACCGTCTTCGACGCATTGTTTGAAACAACTTTCTTCCAACGCAAAGTTGAAGACTTCGTAGGCTCCTACACAAACGATCTTCTCGCACGTGTCTACCCGTCATTTATCGATGCATTGCCATCACAAGCACGCGCGCCAATTCTCGATACGATCTCAGCTCTCCAGTACCGCGTTGCTGAATACATTGCGGAGATGCTCAAGAGTGAAGAGACTGCCGAAGCCATCGAACGTTTCGTCGAGAAACAAGTAGACGAGTTAATTGAACGGCGTTTGGGCGACATTGTCAGCGCCGAGTCACTTGAAGAAGCTCTGAGTTTTATACAGCAACGATTACAGCGAACAATTTCTGAAGAAGGATTTGAAAAAAAGATTCGCGACTTTGTTTCTGGGCGTTTGGACGATTTGGCCCACAGCAATGCAACCCTTGGCGAAACCTTCACTCCGGACACGGTTACGTTCATAAAAAATCGGATCGATCAACAGGTTCCACCAATAGTCCAGCATTTGGCAGACATCGCAACGAGCCAAAGCACACGCAAACAGATTGGCTCACTCATCAAGCTTGAAGTCGATCAGTACTACGAACAGCTTTCGCTCATCAAAAAGATCTTTATTTCTCGCGAACGGATCCACCGCGAGGTTGATGACCTTGTAAACAAGACTTTGCCCAAACGCATCGAGGAATACTTGCGAGGTCCAGCGTTTGAACAAGAGGCGGAGGCGTTTCTCAATTCAACGATCGACAATTTCCTAGCTCGACCCTTTAACGATCTAATTGGACAGTTTGAAGGTGACAAATTCGACGAATTAAAAGATCAAGTTACCAGCCGGCTACTCGAAGTTGTCAGAAGTGAAGGGCTGTCGTCGTCGATCTCCACTTACCTTTCCGAAGCGATAGATCGTCTTCGTCCGCAAACTCTGTCGTCGGTTATGCTGCAACTCGATCCCGGTTCGATCGAGTATGCAAAAGATCTGCTCACACGCAGTCTGCTCGGGCTGGTTACGCGGGATGATACAGCCCGCACAATAAATGCAATTCTTACTTCGCAAGTGGAACGGCTGTTAATTGCACCTATTGGCCGTCTCGGTGATCATGTCTCTGAGAACTCGATGCATCGCGCAAGTTCAGCGCTTGTAGAGCGTATTACGTTGGCAGCGCGTGAACGATTACCCGTAGCGATTACGGAGTTTGATGTCGGTGGAGTTGTCCGAAAGAAGGTTTCAGATTATCCCATCGAAAAACTGGAAGAACTTGTTCTCTCGGTTGCTCAACAGCACCTCAAAACGATCGAGTTGTTCGGCGCCATCATCGGGTTTTTCATTGGGGTGGGCACGGCCTTGTTTGGCTGGTTTAATGCCGCACTATTCAGATAACTGGAACCTCCCGCAGATTCTCTCCGTTTCCTAAAGGAGACCGCACTGGAAGGAAAACAAAATGTATTGCGCAAATTGTGCTGCACCAATCACATCGACACTGAGCTATTGCAATCGTTGCGGGGCAAGTCTTAGGCAAACACCCCAACCCACGAATACAGGAGCGATGGGCGCACTTTTGACTACCATTACTCTGATAGCAATTTGCGGAATGGCAATGATGCTAGGTGGAGGGTTGGCCCTGAAAGCCGCCGGATTTAACCAGGACTTCATCGCCGTATTCATGATCCTGATTTTCATGATTGTCGGGGCTACTGAGTTCGTGTTACTCAAGAATGTTTCGAAGTTGCTCGGTTCTTCAGCCAAACAAAGCTTCCAACCTACTCAGCAACCGCCGCTCGAATTGCGCCCGCCGGCTGCGTCCAACTTTGTCGAACCAGTCGGCAGCGTTACGGACAACACGACACGCACTCTTGAATATGCGCGACGAGAAAATTGAACTATGAGGAGCAACATGAGAAACCTGGCAATAGTACTAACTCTTCTTACACTGGCATCCGTAGGTTGCAAACATGGTATGAATGCCGGGATTAAAGGATCAGGAAAACGAGAAGTTCAAAAGCGCGATGTTCAACCCTTCACTTCGATTACGAGCCAGGGTGCATTCAATATCGAAGTTGTGAGTCAGAAGACACAAAGCGTCGAGATTGAAGGCGACGATAATATTTTGCCTTTGATCAGCACTGAGGTCTCCAACAATGTACTGCGCATCAGAAACGACCAGGGATTTTCAATAAACGAACCCGTTATGATTCGGATTTCGGTTCCGGATCTTACCGCGTTGAACGTTTCCGGTGCTGGTAAGATTGACGTTGCCGGCTTGAAGAATGACAAGTTCACAATCGAGTGCGATGGCGCACCTGTGATTAAGGTGTCGGGACAAACAAAGACGATCGAGATCGACACAAGTGGGGCAGCGAAGATCGACACGCACAGCCTCCACGCGGTGAAGGGTGTGGTCAATAGCAAGGGCGTTTCCAGGATTGACGTCGACGTTAATGAACAGTTAGACGTAACCGTGTCTGGTCCATCGACAGTAACCTACGAAGGCAATCCCACCATCAATAAGACGATCCATGGCCCAGGCAAGGTTGAGAAGCGAGCAAGCGAAGGGGCGTAGAAAATTACTAAATCGGATTGCGATTCTCGAGTCTATAAAACATCGCTCATCGCAATTCGCTTTTATCTCAACCGGGCAATACAACAGGTCACAAAATGGTTTGGAATTTTCTAGTTGACATTACATGCGCTGCTGAATAACTATTTGCCATTATCGAAAGGAGCTTACTTCCCCAATGACCTATGTTGTTGTCGAACTATGCGTCGATTGCAAGTACACCGACTGCGCAGCTGTATGTCCTGTAGAAGCTTTTCACGAACTGACTGATCGTCTTTACATCAATGCCGATACTTGTATCGATTGCGACGCTTGTGTTCCTGAATGCCCTGTAGAAGCAATATTCGCCGATACAAACGTGCCCGAACAATATGCACATTGGACGCAGATAAATATTGATGAAGCTCCAAACTATCCGATCATCAGTCAGAAGATTCCCGCTTTACACGGTCCAACTTGTACTGGACCTGAAGAATAGATTTAACTTACAAAACGAATTCAAAGAGCCTGTCCTATCCGGGACAGGCTTTTTGTTTGTACGCCGGAGGACACCTGAGCAATTTTTGTTCTGCGTTTAACTTCATTGGACCTCCGTAATTCTTGCCCACTTTGCTATGCGTCTCTATAATCCGCGTGTCTCTTCCCGGTAATTTCTCAACGCTAAACCTACCGCGATGTCCTTACGAATCTCCTTCTTAGTTCGCGTAGCGTTCTTCGTCATCTTACTGAGCGGCGCTGTTGAGACTGTGTTCGCACGCGATTCGTGGATCAGCGTACGGTCACAACACCTTTTAGTGGTTGGCAACCGTAGCGAAAAAGAAATCAGGGAGGTTGCAGCCAGGCTCGAACAATTCCGAGCAGCTGTGTCGCAAATATTTGAGATAGGTCCTGATTCACCTGTTCCAACAACCGTCATCGTCTTTAGAGACGACACGTCGTACGCGCCATTCAAAACAAACGAAAACAATGCCGGCTTCTTTCAGCCAGGCCAGGACGTTAATTACATCACCTTGAGTACTGAAGTTCGTGGCGACCAGGATCCAATCAACATCATCTTTCACGAATATACTCATCTACTCGTGAACAATGCGATTCGGAATTCCCCACCCTGGTTCAACGAAGGACTGGCAGAGCTCTACAGCACGATCAGCATCTCGCCTGATCAACAGATCATTCTCGGTAGACCCATTCACCGGCACGTCCGATCGCTACATGAAAATTTTCAAATGCCGCTGCGCACACTTTTCCAAGTCGACTACAAATCCGCTTACTACAATGAAACGCAGAAGCAAAGTGTTTTCTACGCCGAATCCTGGGCGTTGATGCATTACTTAATGGTTAACCAAAACGGTGAGCGCGCCAGCCAGGCTCGCAACTTTCTCAAACTCGTGGGCACGGTTCCGTTGGACCAGGCGTTTCAAAATGCCTTTGGAACTACGATCGAGAACATGGAAAGTGAGCTGCGTAATTACATTCAATTTGAGAGGTTTCGGACGATTAAAACTATTCTGCCGCGAAGTGTTGCAGAAAGTTTTCGAATGACCGCAACGCCAGTTACTGAGGCTGAGCTCCAGGCATACCTTGGTGACTTGTTGGTTCATAGCAATCGCGTCGAAGCAGAGAGTTATCTGCAAAAAGCATTGGCGTTGGAACCAAACTCAACTCTCGCTCATGCGTCGTTGGGTATACTTCGTTTTCGGCAAGGGAAGATGGATGAGGCTCTCGAACACCTGGAACGTGCGGTTGCCGCCAACTCACAGAATGCGTTGGTCCATTACTACCTGGCTTCGGTGTTGTGTCATCCGGCTCAGGACGCCTTAGAACTTACTCTAGGATTTCCTCCGGAGACTGCGATCAAAGCGCGAACTGAATTGACGAAGGCAATCGCCCTGCGACCGGATTTTGCCGACTCCTACAACCTTCTTGCATACATCAATCTGGTAACAGGAAATGAAATTGATGAAACGATCGAACTCTTGAAAAGCGTGTTGGCTCGTACACCTGATCGAGCTGATCATCGTTACATGCTGGGTCAGCTTTACATGCACAAGGACGATTACAAACGAGCGCGTCTGTTGCTTTCGGAAGTGGTCGTGGGAGATGTTGAAGCGAGCGTTAAAGATCACGCGCAAAAACTTCTCAACACCATTGCTGATATCGAGAAGGAGCAAGCGAGGAAGGAAGCAGCACGACGCCTACGGAGCGTGGTACCAAGTCCGACCGCCGATGCCGGCCTTGGCGCAGCTTCGAGTCTTGCGCCGATTGATCCTTCCGCTGAACTTCGAGCGGTGCTTCGGTTACCTGCGGCTGGCGAGACACAGGTTCAAGGCATTCTA
>Ga0207644_10001615_pt1 | contig 14550 bp, 15 predicted proteins | sample KBSS73metaG_FD_184326 | JGI IMG/M metagenome (GOLD analysis project Ga0207644, IMG submission 184326) | Switchgrass rhizosphere microbial communities from Kellogg Biological Station, Michigan, USA - KBS S7-3 metaG (SPAdes) (version 2) | ecosystem: Host-associated > Plants > Roots > Rhizosphere... | reverse complement strand
CTTCGTGATCGACCCCAAGAAGGAGCACATCGCCGTGACCGAGGCGGCGAAGCTCGGCATTCCGATCGTCGCGGTCGTGGACACGAACTGCGATCCGGATCCGATCGACTACGCGATCCCCGGCAACGACGACGCGATCCGCTCGATCAAGCTGTTCTCCTCGTGCATCGCGGACGCGGTGCTCGAAGGGGCGGGTCTGTTCCAGACCGTCCAGGCCGAGCAGCAGGTCGAGCAGCAAGTCGAGCAGCACAAGGCGCAGAGGGCCGCGAAGGTCGCCGATCAGGTTCGGGAGCGCCGCGCGAAGGCGGCGGCCGCGACCCGCGCCCGCGCCGCGACGATGGGTCCGGGATCGCGCCCCGCGCGTCCGGCCGGCGGGGGCGAGGGCGAGGAGTCTTCGGGCTCGACGAACTGATCTTTCCGGGGGCCTCCCTTCGGGAAGGCTCCCTCCGCAACAACCGAGGAAGAGGTCCACGATGGAGATCACTGCGGCGCAGGTCAAGGACCTGCGCGAGAAGACCGGCGCGGGGATGATGGAGTGCAAGAGCGCTCTGGGCGAGGCCGGCGGCAACACCGAAGAAGCGATCAAGATCCTCCGCAAGAAGGGGCTCGCGGCGGCGGCGAAGAAGGCCGGGCGCATCGCGGCCGAAGGCGTCGTGGCGTCCTACATCCACGCCGGGGGGCGCATCGGCGTCCTCGTCGAGGTGAACTGCGAGACCGACTTCGTCGCGCGCACACCCGACTTCCAGTCTCTGGTGAAGGACATCGCGATGCACATCGCGGCGTCCAACCCGAAGTTCGTCGGGCGCGAGGAAGTCACCCCCGAGATCCTCGAGCAGGAGCGCGAGATCTACCGCGCTCAGGCTTCGGCTTCGGGCAAGCCGGCCGAGGTCATCGAGAAGATGGTCACGGGGCGGATGGAGAAGTACTACGAGGAGTTCTGCCTGCTCGAGCAGCCCTTCGTGAAGAACACCGACCAGACGGTCGGAGCGCTGCTCACGGAGAAGGTCGCCAAGCTCGGGGAGAACATGCGCGTGCGGCGTTTCACGCGCTTCGCCCTGGGCGAGGGCATCGAAAAGCAGTAGGCGCCGATCGAGCATAGAGTACGCGTGACGGACCAGCCCTCCTACCGGCGTATCCTCCTCAAGCTCTCGGGCGAGGCCCTGATGGGCTCGCAGTCCTTCGGCATCGACAACGCGATCGTGAACGGGGTCGCGGCGGAGGTCGCCGAGATCCACGGGCTCGGCGTCGGCGTGGGCATCGTCATCGGCGGGGGAAACATCTTCCGCGGGCTGGCGGCGACGGGCCGCGGGATGGACCGCGTCACCGGCGACCACATGGGGATGCTGGCGACGATCATCAACAGCCTCGCCCTGCAGGATGCGCTCGAGAAGGCCGGTGTCGTCACGCGTGTCATGTCGGCCATCGAGGTCCGCGCGGTCGCGGAGCCCTTCATCCGCCGCCGGGCGATGCGGCATCTCGAGAAGGGGCGCGTCGTGATCTTCGCCGGCGGCACCGGCAACCCGTACTTCACGACCGATTCGGCGGCCGCCTTGCGCGCGATGGAGATGAAGGCGGACCTGTTGCTCAAGGCGACGCGCGTGGACGGGGTCTACACGGCGGACCCGGAGAAGGACCCGACGGCGCGGTTCCTGCCGGAGGTAACCTATCTCTCGGCGCTCGAGAAGGGCCTGAAGGTCATGGATGCGACGGCGATCTCTCTCTGCATGGACAACTCGATGCCGATCGTCGTCTTCAATCTGCGCACGCCGGGGAACATCAAGCGGATCGTGATGGGGGAGACCATCGGATCCTGGGTCCGCGAACCGGTACAGGGGACTCACCGATGATCAAGGACGTGCAGGCGAACTGCGAAAAGAAGATGAAGGGAACGCTCGACGCCTTCCGGCACGATCTGGGGACGATCCGGACGGGCCGCGCGACGGTGTCGCTCCTCGACGGGATCAGCGTCGATTATTACGGCAGCGCGACGCCGCTCAACCAGGTGGCGAAGCTCGCCGTCCCCGATCCCACTCTCATCACGGTGCAGCCGTTCGACCCGTCGATCAGCGAGGCGATCGAGAAGGCGATCCGCAAGGCGGATCTCGGTCTCAATCCGGCCAACGACGGCAAGACGATCCGCGTTCCGATCCCCCCGCTCACGGAGGAGAGGCGCAAGCAGCTCGCCAAGAAGGCGGCGCAGAACGCGGAGACCGCGAGGACGGCGCTGCGGCAGCTGCGGCGCGACGCCAACGAAGAGATCAAGAAGCTCGAGAAGGACCACGTGGTGTCGCAGGACGACGAGAAGCGGGGGCTGGAGGAGATCCAGAAGCTCACCGACCGCTACGTCAGCCTGGTCGACGATCAGCTCAAGGTCAAAGAGAAAGAGATCCTCGAGATCTGACGCTCCTTGCGCGTCGCGCACGGCCGCGCCCTTGCGGTACGATCCGGGACGGGATCCAATGACGCGCGCTCCGGTCACATCGCTCCTCGCCGCCGCCGGCTCCGGCACCCGCCTTCAGGGGGGACCGCCGAAGGGGATGCGCCCGCTCGGCGGGGTGCCTCTCTACGTGCACGCCCTGCGCGCGTTCGACGCCTGCCCCGACATCGATTCCCACGTGCTGGTCCTGCCGGCCGGCGCGGCCGCGGGAGCCGATACCGCGTCCCTGGGCCTGCGCGCGAAGGTCCTCGTCGTGGAGGGCGGAGCCCGGCGCCAGGACTCGGTCCTCGCGGGACTGGATGCGGCGCTCGCGAACCTCGGCGCCGGCTCCGCGCAGGCGCCGAGGTTCGTCGCCGTTCACGACGCGGCCCGCCCCTTCCCGGACGCGGCGCTCATCGCGCGGACGATCGAGGGCGCGCGTGCCGCGGGTGCGGCCGTGCCCGTCGTCCCCGTGAGCGACACCGTTCGCGAGGTGGGGGCGGACGGTGCGCCCGTGCGCGTCCTCGATCGGGGCGCGCTGCGTCTCGCGCAGACGCCGCAGACGGCGCGCCTGGACTGGCTCCTCGAGGCGTATGGCGATGCGCGGGACCAGGGCCTCGAGCGGACCGACGAGGGGAGCGCGCTCGAGAGCGCCGGGCGCCGGATCGTCCTGGTGGAGGGCTCGGCCTCCAACTTCAAGATCACGACCCCGGGGGATTTCGCGATGGCGGAGGCGCTCCTCGGCGCGGGGCCGGGAGCTCCTGCGCTGCGCGTCGGCTACGGCGAGGACCGCCACCCGCGAGCGGCCGAGCGGCCCTTCGTCCTCGCGGGCGTGCGCCTCGCCGAGAGCGACGGCCCCGCGGGGCATTCGGACGGGGATCCGCTCTGCCACGCCGTCGTCGATGCGATCCTCGGCGCCGCGGGGGCGGGGACGATCGGCGAGATGTTCCCGGACACCGATCCGCGCTGGGCGGGCGCGCGCGGCCCGGACCTCGTCGAGGGGGCGGCCCGCCGCGTGCGCGCGCTCGGCTGGCAGGTCGTCAACCTCGATGCGGTCGTCGTCGCCGACGCGCCGAAGCTGGCGCCGCGGGCCGCCGAGATCCGGCGCGCCCTCGCGGAGGCGCTCGGCGTCGGAGAGGAGTGCGTGAGCGTCAAAGGGAAGCGCGCCGAGGGGCTCGGCTTCGAGGGGATCGGCGCGGGAGTGTCGTGCCGGGCCGTCGCGCTCCTCGCGCCGGCGCGGTCCGCGTGAGCGCGAGCGGCCCTCCCGGGACGGGCCGGACGCCGGTCCGCGTGCGCTTCGCGCCCTCGCCGACGGGGCTCCTGCACGTCGGCAACGCGCGCACCGCCCTCTTCAACTGGCTCTTCGCGCGCCACGAAGGCGGCGTCTTCGTCCTGCGCATCGAGGACACGGATGTCGCGCGCGAGCAGGCGGGCGCCGAATCCGCCATCTTCGAGGACCTCGCCTGGATGGGGCTGGATTGGGACGAAGGACCCGACCCGTCCGGCGGCGCGCGCGGCGCGCACGGGCCGTACCGGCAGTCCGAGCGCGGGACGCACTACGCGCGGGCGCTCGCGCAGCTGGTCTCGCGCGGGGCCGCGTATCCCTGCTTCTGCGCGCCGGAGCGGCTCGACGCCGACCGGCAGGCGGCGCTCGCGGCGGGCCGCACCCCGGGCTACGCGGGGCGCTGCGCGGCGATCGATCCCACGGCGGCCGCCGCGCGGGCGGCGGCGGGCGAGCCCCACGCCATGCGCTTTCGCGTGGGGCGCTACGGCATCGTCAGGGATCTCCTGCGCGGCGAGGTCGACTTTCGCGCGCGTGAGGCCTTCGATCCTGTCCTCGTGCGCCCCGACGGGCGTCCGACGTACAACTTCGCCGTAGTGGTCGACGACGCGGCGATGGAGATCACGCACGTCCTGCGGGGCGAGGACCATCTCACGAACACCGCGCTGCAGGCGCGTTTGTACGAGACCCTGGGGCTCTCCCCCCCGCTCTTCGCGCACCTGCCGCTGATCCTCGGCACGGACGGTACGCCGCTCTCCAAGCGGCACGGGGCGTCGTCCGTCGGCGAGATGCGCGCGCAAGGGACGCCTCCCGAGGCGCTGGTGGGGGGACTGGCGCTCCTGGGATGGACGCCCCCGGAGGGCGTGGATCTCCTCGACCGCGCCGCGATGGCCGCGCGGTTCGAGCTGCGCGCCGTGAGCCCCGCGGCCGCGGTCTTCGACACGGTCAAGCTCGACTCGATCGGCGCCCGCGCGATCAAGGAGATGGACCCCGCGCGACGCGGGCGGCAGGTGGGGACGTTCCTTCGCGCCGCCGGACTCCTGGATGCGTCCCCTCCCGCAGAAACGGCGCGCGCGTCTCTCGAGACCTGGCTCTCGGATCTGGGGGATCTTCTCGCGACGAGCCTGGCGCGATTCGATCAGGCGCCGTCGCGCTGCAGTTTCCTCTTCGCCTGGTCGGTCTCCGTGGCGCTCGCGGCGGGGGCGCTGACGGAGGAAGGGGCGAGGGTTCTGGAGACGTTCGCATCCCTCTTCGAAGCGTCGGGGGGCGTCGCGCCCGGATCCGTCCCCGCCTTCATCGACGCGGCGAAGGCCTCGACCGGGCTGAAGGGGCGCCCGCTCCTGCATCCCCTGAGGGCCGCGGTGACGGGCGAGGAATCGGGCCCCGACCTGGCGCGGCTGCTGCCGCTCGTCGACGCGGCCGCGAAGATGGATCTCGCGCCCGGGCTCGCCGGGCCCGCCGCGCGCATCCGCATGGTGCTCGAGGCGGGCGCACGGCAGGGGAGCGGATCGTGAGCCGCAAGCCGGGGGGCGGAAAGCATGGGAATCCCAAGGGCGGCGCGGCGCACGAGGACCGCGCGGCGCGGGGAGCCCGCGGGGCGGCGCGTGCGCCGGCCTACCGGGCCCAGCGCGGCGCTCCGGGACGGCGCCCTTCCGGCCCTGAGGGGGAGCGGGGCGACGTCGGCTCGGCGCGGGATCTGCTCGTCGGGATCCATCCCGTATTGGAAGCGCTCCGCGCCCGGACCCACGCCGTGACGCGGGTTCTTCTCTCGAGCGAGCGGCACGACGCGCGCGCGGGGGAGATCGCGCGGCTCGCGCGAGAGGCCGGCCTTCCGGTGCAGCATCTCCCGCCCGAGGCGCTTGCGCGGCTCGTCCCTCGCGGCGTTCCGCATCAAGGCGTCGCGGCCGAGATCGCTCCCCGCGCCTACGCCGACGCCGACACGCTGCTCGAGCGGGTGGGACCGCACTCGCTGTTCGTCCTCCTCGACGAGGTGCAGGATCCCAGAAACCTGGGCGCCATCGCCCGCACGGCCGCGGCGGTCGGGGCCCAGGCGCTCTTCCTGCCTCTGCACCGGTCCGCCTCCGTCACGCCCGCCGCGGACAAGGCCTCCGCCGGCGGGCTCTCCTCGCTCCCCGTCGCGCGGGTCCACAATCTCGCCAGGCTCCTCGAGTCGATGGGGGAGCAGGGGATCGTCCGGATCGGGCTCGACGGCAGGGCGAACGATCTCTACACGGCGATCCCGGGAGATCGTCCGATCGCCCTCGTCCTCGGCGGGGAGGAGAAGGGCTTGCGGCCGATCGTGCGCGCCGCCTGCGACCTGCTGGTCCGGATTCCCATCCCCGGCCGGGTGGAGTCGCTCAACGTCTCCGTGGCCGCGGCGATCGCGCTCTACGAAGTGCTCCGCGCCCGGGCCCGCGGCGCCTGAGGCGCCGGCCGGGCGGCCTCCCAGGGGCGCCGGCGAGGCTGCGCGTTTTCTCTGAAGAAAACTCTGGCATCCCGGTTCCTGCCCGAAGTAGAATGCCCTTCACGTAGCTCGGCGGCGGCGGGGGCGCCCGAGCCTGGGCGAAGCGTCCGAATTTTCGGACACTGCTCGGTGTGCAAAAATTCCGCCGCTCTAGCTATTGCCTCCAGAATTTCTCAGTGATAAGATCCCGGTTTTGCAAAGCTGGCGTAGCTCAGCCGGTAGAGCATCTGATTTGTAATCAGAGGGTCGGGGGTTCAAATCCCTTCGCCAGCTCCACCGGCTCTGTTATGGACGGGTCCCGCAACATCGTTTCAGTAGGAGTCATGGTGCGTCCCGGTCCGGCAGAGCAGGGAGAGGTGCCCGAGTGGTTAAAGGGAGCAGACTGTAAATCTGCCGCCTCATGGCTACGGAGGTTCGAATCCTCCCCTCTCCACCACCTGTTCTTCGCCGTCAGGTGGTTTGGCGAGAAGGGCGGGAATAGCTCAATTGGTAGAGCGTCAGCCTTCCAAGCTGAATGTCGCGGGTTCGAACCCCGTTTCCCGCTCCACCTCGCCCGGTGTCGTGATGTCGGCCCACGTGGCTCAGTGGTAGAGCACTTCCTTGGTAAGGAAGGGGTCACCGGTTCAATCCCGGTCGTGGGCTCCAGTCGTTTCGGCGGTGTGCCGGTTCCCTTTTCCCGTCGCGGGATGAGGGCTCCGGCGGCCGCCTAGCCGTGCACAGCGCGACGCTCGCGCACGGCGCCTGAACCGGCCGCGAATCGCGGCCTGGAGGAGTTTCGATGTCGAAGGAGAAGTTCGAACGGAACAAGCCGCACGTGAACGTGGGGACCATCGGTCACGTGGACCATGGCAAGACCACCCTGACGGCGGCGATCACGATGACTTTGGCGAAGAACAATCCGAAGATCGCGGTGCGCACGTTCGATTCGATCGACAACGCTCCGGAAGAGAAGGCTCGCGGCATCACGATCGCGACGGCTCACGTGGAGTACGAGACGAAGAACCGCCACTACGCGCACGTGGACTGTCCGGGCCACGCCGACTACGTGAAGAACATGATCACGGGCGCGGCCCAGATGGACGGTGCGATCCTGGTGGTTTCGGCGGCGGACGGGCCGATGCCCCAGACGCGCGAGCACATCCTCCTGGCGCGCCAGGTGGGTGTGCCGTCGATCGTGGTGGCGCTGAACAAGTGCGACTCGGTGGACGATCCGGAGCTTCTGGAGCTGGTGGAGATGGAGGTCCGGGACCTTCTGAAGAGCTACAAGTTCCCGGGCGACGAGATCCCGATCGTGCGGATCTCGGCCCTGAAGGCGATGAACGGTGACAAGGACGCGGAAGCGGGGATCGTGAAGCTGATGGACGAGGTGGACCGCTACATCCCCCTGCCTCAGCGCCCGCTGGACAAGCCGTTCCTGATGCCGGTGGAGGACATCTTCTCGATCTCGGGCCGCGGCACGGTGGTGACGGGGCGCATCGAGCAGGGGAAGGTGAAGGTCGGTGAGGAAGTGGAGATCGTGGGAATCCGCCCGACGGCGAAGAAGGTCGTGACGGGCGTGGAGATGTTCAAGAAGCTTCTGGACGAAGGCCAGGCGGGAGACAACGTGGGTCTTCTGCTGCGCGGCACGGAGCGCGCGGACGTGGAGCGCGGTCAGGTTCTGGCCAAGCCGGGCTCGATCACCCCGCACACGAAGTTCAAGGCGGAGGTGTACATCCTGACGAAGGAAGAGGGGGGCCGTCACACGCCGTTCTTCACGGGTTATCGTCCGCAGTTCTACTTCCGGACGACGGACGTGACGGGCGTGGCGACGCTTCCTGAAGGCGTGGAGATGGTGATGCCGGGCGACAACACCGCCCTGACGATCGAGCTGATCACGCCGATCGCGATGGAGAAGGGCCTTCGCTTCGCCATCCGCGAGGGCGGCCGGACCGTCGGCGCCGGCACGTGCACGGAGATCATCCAGTGAGAGAGATCGTGAACCTCGCCTGCGGCGACTGCAAGCGCCGGAACTACTCGACGCTGAAGAACAAGAAGAAGACGACGGACAAGCTCGAGTTCAAGAAGTTCTGCCGCTTCTGCCGCAAACACACCTCCCACAAGGAGGGGAAGTCGTAGCGATGACCGAGTCCGGCTACAGGCCAGTAGCTCAATTGGCTAGAGCACCGGTCTCCAAAACCGGGGGTTGGGGGTTCAAGTCCCTCCTGGCCTGCCAAAGCGCCGCGATCGCGCGGCGCGGCAACGATGCCGTCGCGTGGGGTTCCACGGGCCGGTGCGGCGCCGTACGGCCGGGATCGGACTCCAGCGCGGGCGCAGCGTTCGCCCTGGCCCTTCAGGGCAGCGAATCGAGGGTCGCATGAAGCAGTGGTTCGAGAAGGCGAAAACGTTCCTGACCGAGGTATGGCAGGAGCTGAAGCGGACGACGTGGCCGAGCTCGCGCGAGGTGTACGGCACGACCGTCGTCGTCATCGTGATGGTCTTGCTGTGCGCGCTGTTCCTGTACGGGGTCGACAAGGTCCTTCAACCGATCGCTCAGATCGTCTATCCGACGACGCGTTAGGAACCATGACCGAAACCGTGCCTAGCAGCATGCCGGGAGCGACGATGGCCAAGCAGTGGTACATCATCCATACCTACTCGGGCTTCGAGTCGAAGGTGGCGGACAGCCTCAAGCAGAGGGCGGAGGCCTTCGGCATGGGGGATGCGATCGGCGAAGTGCTCATACCCACCGAGGACGTCGTCGAGATGCGCGACGGCAAGAAGGTCGTTTCTTCGAAGAAGTTCTTCCCCGGCTACGTGCTCATCAACATGGAGATGTCCGACAACGCGTGGCACGTCGTGAAGAACACCCCGAAGGTGACGGGATTCGTCGGCAGCGGTACGCGTCCGATGCCCATCCCCGACGAAGAGGTCGAGCGGATCGTGAACCGGGTGAAGGAAGCGGTCGAGAAGCCGAAGCCCAAGTTCGACTTCAGGATCGGCGAGACGGTGCGGATCGTGGACGGGCCGTTCAGCAACTTCACCGGCTCGGTCGAAGAGATCAACGAGGATCGCTCCACGCTGAAGGTCATGGTCACGATCTTCGGGCGCTCGACCCCGGTCGAGATGGAGTTCCTGCAGGTCGAGCGGCTCCGGTAGCTCCGGGGCGCGCAAGGAAGGGTCATGGCGAAGAAGATCAGCGGCTACATCAAGCTCCACGTACCGGCGGGCAAGGCCACGCCGGCTCCGCCCGTGGGTCCGGCGCTCGGCCAGCACGGCGTGAACATCATGGACTTCTGCAAGTCCTTCAACGCCCGGACGAACAAGCAGGAAGGGCTGATCATCCCCGTGGTGATCACGGTCTACTCCGACCACTCCTACACCTTCATCACCAAGACGCCGCCCGCGTCGGTCCTGCTGCGGCGCGCAGCCGGGGTCGAGAAGGGGAGCGGCACGCCGAACAAGGACAAGGTCGGAAAGGTCACCCGCGCTCAGGTCGAAGAGATCGCGCGCACGAAGATGCCGGACCTGAACGCGGACACCGTCGAGGCGGCGGTGCGTATCGTCGAGGGCTCCGCGCGCAGCATGGGCATCACTGTCGAAGGGTAGGGTCATGGCGAGTCACGGAAAGCGATACAAGGCCGCAAAGGAGAAGACCCCCGCGAAGATGGGGACCGTCGAGACGGCCGTGCCCACGCTCAAGGCGTGCGCGACGGCGAAGTTCGACGAGACGATCGAGATCTCGATGCTCCTCGGCGTCGACCCCAAGCACGCGGACCAGATGGTCCGCGGCACGGTCGTCCTGCCGCACGGCACCGGGAAGAGCAAGAAGGTCCTGGTCATCGCGAGCGGCGAGAAGATCAAGGAAGCCCAGGGCGCCGGCGCCGATCATGCCGGCGGGCCCGAGCTCGTCGAGAAGATCCAGGGAGGCTGGATGGACTTCGACGCCGTCATCGCGACGCCGGACGCCATGAAGGACGTCGGCAAGCTGGGCAAGGTCCTCGGTCCGCGCGGGCTCATGCCCAACCCGAAGGCGGGGACCGTGACCTTCGACGTCGCCAAGGCCGTCCAGGAGATCAAGGCCGGCAAGGTGGAGTTCAAGGTCGACAAGACCTCGATCATCCACTCGCCGATCGGGAAGGCGTCGTTCGCCGAGCAGAGCATCGTGGACAACGTCCGCGCCTTCATCATCGCCGTCCTGCGAGCGAAGCCGGCGGCCGCCAAGGGGAAGTACGTGGAGTCGATCTATCTGTGCTCCACCATGGGACCGTCGTTCTCGATCGACCCCGCGTCGGTCGAGATTCCGGCCTGAGGAGAGGACATTGAACCGCGCCGAGAAAGATCAGCAGATCGCCGAAGCCGCGAAGACGTTCCAGGCCGCGCAGAGCGTCTACCTCGTCAACCTCGCGGGACTCACCGTCCCTCAGGTGACCGACCTGCGCCGCCGGATCAAGGCGGCGAAGGGGTCGTGCCGCGTTGTGAAGAACCGCCTCGCGATCCGGGGCGCCAAGGGGACCGCGGCCGAGCCGCTCTCTCCGCACTTCCGGGGCCCGATCGGGATCGTGGCTCACGACACCGAGCCGGTGACGCTGGCCAAGGTCCTCGCGGACTTCGCGAAGGATCATCCGGCCTTCGGGCTCGGCCCGGCGGTCGTCACCGGGTCGCTCATGGCCGTGGCGGACGTGAAGACGCTGGCCACCCTGCCGGGTCTTCCCGAGCTGCGCTCGACGCTGCTCGGCCTGTTCCTCGCTCCGGCCCAGCGCCTCGTGCGCGTTCTGGCCGCGCCCAGTCAGCAGCTCGCCCGCGCGGTGGACGAGAGGCGCAAGCAGCTCGGCGGCGGCGAGTCGTAGAAAGAGTCTTGCAAACGTGCTCCGGCCTGGCCGCCGGAGCGGGCGGTGCGTGAGAGCGCGCGGCCTTCACTATCGATACAGGAGAGAACGCAGATGGCTGACCTTCAATCCATTGCTGAGAACCTCAGCCAGCTCACGGTCCTCGAGGCCGCTGAGCTCGTGAAGATGCTCGAGACGAAGTGGGGCGTCTCGGCGGCGGCGCCCGTCGCGGTGGCCGCCGTGGGCGGCGGAGCGGCAGCGGCGCCCGCCGAAGAGAAGACCGAGTTCGACGTGATCCTCAAGGAAGTCGGCGACAAGAAGATCGACGTCATCAAGGTGGTCCGCCAGGTCACGAGCCTGGGCCTCAAGGAGGCGAAGGATCTCGTCGAGGGCGCGCCCAAGACGCTGAAGGAAGGCGCGAGCAAGGACGAGGCCGCGGACATCAAGAAGAAGTTCGAGGAAGTTGGAGCCAAGATCGAGGTCAAGTAAATGGCGAAGAACAACTCCGGGGTCAGGGAGCGGGTCGACTTTTCGAAGATCCGCACCTCGATCCAGATCCCGAATCTGATCGAGGTGCAGAAGCGTTCCTATGAGCGCTTCCTGCAGATGTACACCGCGCCCGCGGACCGCGAGGAATCCGGGCTGCAGGCGGTGTTCAAGTCGGTGTTTCCGATCACCGACTTTCGTGAGAACTGCTGCCTCGAATTCGTGGAGTATTCGATCGGCCAGTGGGAGTGCAAGTGCGGCGCGCTCGCCGGCATCGAGAACCTGCGGACGACCTGCTCCGGCTGCGGCCGGCGCTTCATCGTCCCCGGAGTGAAGTCGCTCGAGATCTCCTGCCCGGAGTGCGGCAACATCAACAGGAACGCCGCGCGCACCTGCGACGAGTGCGGGGACACGGTCGCCCTGAAGTTCAAGTACGACGTCGCCGAGTGCCAGGAGCGGGGCATGACCTACACGGTCCCGCTGAAGGTCACGATCCACCTCGAGGTCTACGACAAGGACCCCGAGACCGGCGCCCGCTCGATCCGCGACATCAAGGAGCAGGAGGTCTACTTCGGCGAGATTCCGATGCTCACCGAGAACGGGACCTTCATCATCAACGGCACCGAGCGGGTCATCGTTTCGCAGCTGCACCGCTCGCCCGGCGTGTTCTTCCAGGCCACGCCGGCCAAGACGCTGTACATGGCGAAGATCATCCCGTACCGCGGCTCGTGGGTGGAGTTCGAGTACGACGCGAAGAACCTCCTCTACGTGCGCATCGACCGCAAGCGCAAGTTCCTCGGGACGATCTTCCTGCGCGCCCTGGGCCTGCGCTCCGACGGCGAGATCCTCCGGACGTTCTACCGGATCCAGCCGGTGCGGTTCGCGGAAGGCAAGGTCCTGTTCCACGTCGGGCCCGCGCTCGTCGGGCGCAAGGTCAAGGCGGACGTTCACGATCCCGCCGGCGAGCTCATCGTCGGCAAGGGGAAGAAGGTCCGCAAGCCGATGCTGGCGCTCCTCGAGAAGGCCGGCGTGTCCGACGTCCAGGTGGACGAGGACGAGCTGACGGCCGCCCTCTTCGCGCTCGACGTCGTCGATCCGGCGACGGGCGAGCTCTTGGCCGAGGTGAACACCCCGGTCGCGGACCGGATCAAGGTCCTCGAGGAGAAGAACGTCGACACGATCGAGGTCTTCTTCCCGGAGGACGATCCCGGCGGGACGATCGTCTCGGAGACGCTCCGCAAGGACACCCTCAAGACGCCCGAGGAGGCCCTGGTCGAGATCTACCGGCGCCTGCGCCCGGGCGATCCGCCGACGGTCGAGTCGTCCCGCGCGCTGTTCGAGGGGATGTTCTTCGATGCGCAGCGCTACGACTTCTCGCGCGTCGGCCGCCTGAAGTTCAACACCAAACTCGGCGTCGACGCGCCGCTCGACAGGCGGATCCTCCAGGCGGAGGACTTCTTCCGCGTGGTCGAGCAGTTCCTGAAGCTGCGCTCGAATCCTTCGGACCTGGACGACATCGACCATCTGGGCAACCGCCGCGTCCGCTCGGTCGGCGAGCTCCTCGAGAACCAGTTCCGGATCGGCCTCGTCCGCATGGAGCGCGCGATCAAGGAAAAGATGTCGGTCTACCAGGAAATGACCACGGCGATGCCGCACGACCTGATCAACGCCAAGCCCGTCATGGCGGCGATCCAGGAGTTCTTCGGCAGCAGCCAGCTCTCCCAGTTCATGGACCAGACGAACCCGCTCTCGGAGGTCACGCACAAGCGGCGCCTGTCGGCCCTCGGGCCGGGCGGTCTGTCGCGCGAGCGCGCCGGGTTCGAGGTCCGCGACGTGCACCCGACGCACTACGGGCGCATCTGCCCCATCGAAACCCCCGAAGGCCCGAACATCGGGCTCATCTCGTCTCTCTCCTGCTACGCCCGGATCAACGAATTCGGGTTCATCGAGTCTCCGTACAAGAAGGTCGAGAACGGCCAGGTGATCGACCACGTGCGCGTCGTCAATCCCGGCGAAGGCTCCTTCAAGCTGGGAGACATCGTCCGGCGCACCGAGTACGAGGAAGCGCTCCAGAAGACGAAGCGGCGTCAGGCGGACGGCTCGGGCGGCCGCCCGGCGGAGATCGAGCCGTTCTCCTTCTACCTGACGGCGTGGGAAGAGGACAAGGCCACCATCGCGCAGGCCAACGCGCAGCTCGACGACGTGGGCCGGCTCGTGAACGAGCGCGTCACCGCGCGCCGCCGCGGGACGACGATGTTCGCGCCGCGCGACGAGGTGGACTACATCGACGTGTCGCCGAAGCAGCTCGTTTCGGTCGCGGCCGCTCTGATCCCGTTCCTCGAGAACGACGACGCGAACCGCGCCCTGATGGGCAGCAACATGCAGAGGCAGGCCGTCCCGCTGCTCCGCCCCGAGGCGCCGCTCGTCGGCACCGGGATGGAGCTGATCACCGCCGTCGACTCCGGGGCCGTCGTCGTCTGCCAGCGTCCCGGTATCGTCGACACCGTGGACGCGACCCGCATCATCGTCCGCGTGGGCGGCGACACGGCCGACGGGGAGGTCTCGCCGGACTTCGGCGCGGACATCTACACCCTGATCAAGTTCAAGCGCTCGAACCAGAACACCTGCATCAACCAGCGCCCGATCGTCTCCATCGGCCAGAGGGTGGAGCGAGGGGCGGTCCTGGCCGACGGGCCGTGCACCGACAAGGGCGAGCTGGCGCTGGGGCGCAACATCCTCGTCGCCTTCATGCCCTGGCGCGGATACAACTTCGAAGACGCCATCCTGGTCAGTGAGAACCTGGTCAAGGACGACGACTTCACCTCGATCCACATCGAGGAGTTCGAGATCGAGGCGCGCGACACCAAGCTCGGGCCCGAAGAGATCACGCGGGACATCCCCAACGTTTCGGAGGAGTTCCTCAAGGATCTCGACGAGTCGGGGATCATCCGGATGGGCGCGCACGTGAAGCCGGGGGACATCCTCGTGGGCAAGGTCACGCCCAAGGGCGAGACCCAGCTCACCCCGGAGGAGAAGCTGCTCCGGGCGATCTTCGGCGAGAAGTCGGGCGACGTGCGCGATGCCTCGCTGACGACAC
>Ga0207644_10001613_pt1 | contig 14553 bp, 16 predicted proteins | sample KBSS73metaG_FD_184326 | JGI IMG/M metagenome (GOLD analysis project Ga0207644, IMG submission 184326) | Switchgrass rhizosphere microbial communities from Kellogg Biological Station, Michigan, USA - KBS S7-3 metaG (SPAdes) (version 2) | ecosystem: Host-associated > Plants > Roots > Rhizosphere... | reverse complement strand
GCCGCTAATCAGCTTTGGGCGCTGCGATCGGAATCCATAGATATCGAAACAACCCTGCCGGACCCTCCAGGCGGTTATAGTCCTGCCAAGTCAGGGAATATCGACCTTTGATGGTTAGCGTTGCTTCGCGTTTCTTAGTGGTTCCAGGCTTTGCAGATTCGTGCCACGAGAGCGTGCCGGTCAACTCCCGAAGGTGCGATAAGTTGAACGCCGCATCAACAGTTTGCGTTCGAGCGCGGTCCTGCCAGTAGCCCGGATCGTTCGTGAGAACCAAGACGCCGGCACCATAGCCAGTCTTCTCGGCCAAGGCCTCCATGCGCATCACGTCCTTGCAGACGTCGTAGCGACGCTGATCATGCGCGCCATGCTGCTTCAGCGCGACCGGTTCGCCGTCGATCATCGTGAAAAAGCTCTTGCTGAGATACTTGAGTTCCAGTGCGAAGCGGGTCTCGCCGATCACGATCAGATCGATCGCGCCACGAGCACCAGGCGCGAGTGGCCATTCGAGCCGGACATCGAGGTCAGGGTCATGCTTACGGATCTCGTAGGCGAGTTCGTGCTGGAAATCGGCTTCGGAGCAGAACACCGGTCGGCGCCGGGCGAGCCTCACCATCAGTTCTTCAATGACAATCACCGTCTCGTCTTACCTCGCATAAGCCCTTATTCCGCCGACAGGCTAGCCGACCAAGCCTATATCGGCGGCACCTGTCCGTTGTTTAAGATTGTGCAGCATCCGGCGTTCAGTTGCTCCTAGTGTCGAGATAGGAAGGGACATGGCCAAGGCGGACGAGATCGAGATCACTTTTCGTATCGTTATCGAGCAACCAGTCATAGGCGTGCTGCACAGCCTGCAGGCCAAGGACGACGCACCGCTCGATCCTAAATCCTCGCATGCTGGCGAGCCACTGTCATTTGACTTTCCTGTCAGGATCGCGCCCGGCCCCAGGTTTCTAGGCGATCAGGTGCGGCGGGAGGGCCCCAAGCGACGCTTCGTCTATATCCGCGTCGGGCAGCTGGCAGGCGATAAGTCCTCGCCTTGGACACGGCGAATGAAGATCGACATCCACGAAGTTGATCCCGATATATTGGATCAGGCCGCCCGTGTATGTGGAGTCATTGAGACGACGGTCATCGGCACCGGTAAGGATGGCACTCCCAGCTGCGCCACCGTACAACCGACCGCTCGTCGCCTAGTGGTGCGAGGGCAGACATGATCACCGCCAAGCACATTCCTTGGGAGTCGATTGGGGCTTTGCCGCCGAATCGCAAGGACGGACGCCGCCTACTGCTCTGGGAGAGCGATCAGCCTTCGATTGGCCGATGGGATTCCGGCCGCGACGGCTGGGAGGATCCCGAAAGCTTACGCCTTCTTGAAGAAGTCAGCTATTGGGCAGACATCACGCCGCCAGCATAGTGAACGGCGATGGTGCGAGATCCACCTCCCGCAACGATAGGTAAAGCGGCCCAACATGGTGCAGTCGAACGCAATGACCGTCGCTGACTGGTTTGATCGCCTGGCGATAGCCAGCCGACCGATCTTTGAGCAGTTCCACCGGGCCTGCCTCCAGGAATTGGGCGGCTGGGAGGAGCGGATGCAATGGGGCATGCCTGGCTACGGTCCGCCCGGCAATGACAACGTCGTCAGCTTCAACTCGCAAAAACGCCACATCGCCTTCTACCCCGGCCCAACGGCAATCGAGCGGTTCCGTGATCAACTTGCCGGTCTCGACTGCGGCAAAGGCTGCGTGCGCTATCGCAACGCCGGTCAGATCGACTTTACTATCGTGCAGGAAATGCTGCGCGATATCCGCCAGCGCGGTGGAACAATGTGCTGAGATTGAAGCATCGGTCGGCGTTGCCGGAGCTCGCCACCGCGTTACCTTCCAAACTGCAGGGTATAGACGCACCTGAAGAACGGAGTCGCCCCAATGCTGTGCTCGAAACTTCTTTACTTCACCAATGGCTTGGTGAAGATCTCGGGGCCAAAACGCCGTCGCAGGTGGGTAGTGACGCTGGCGGCGTACCGGCTCTGTCGCCAACCGGTCGGACTATGATAGATGCCCACTGCCTTCCAATAATCCCCGGTCACAGCAAGCCCTGACAGGAAGATCCAGCGTGCAGCTTCAGCGTTGAAGCAAGGATCATATCGCAACCAGTAGCGCACGTGGGCGGCCGGACGCTCAACCAGTGTGGCGATCCGGGGAACCCACCAGCTGTTGATCTGGAGCGGCCCGAGATCGTGGGTTCCATTTGCATTGGCAACTGCAGCACCGATCCAACCGGCCTCCTGGTCACGAAGACCCCACAGCGTTCTCTCAAGCCAAGATTTGCCTCTTGCCGCCTGGCGGATGCATCGCGCGATCTCCCGTTCTGCCGATGAATTCAGCTTCTCGGTTGCGCCGGCGTAAGCGGGCGATGTCAGGGCAATCAGACCGACGCCCATGACGGTCATCCCCCAGGCACGGTTGCAGCGCGCGCGCTCCTGAACAGCACGCCACAGGGCCACTGTCGAAATTTCAAATTGCATCGGCAACTCCTGCTAACGTTCGGGCTGGTGAGAGGGATCGGGTTGACGAGGCGTAGGGTCTGCGCGGTCCGCCCGCGCCTCGGCGGCGCGTCCTCGATCAAGCACGGATTGCAGGAAGCGATCGAGCACCTCAGCTATGGTCCTTGCATTGTCGGCGAGCCGCTCTCCCAGTGTGTCCGGAGATCGATCGCGCCGCTGATCGATCTCGCGATCACGTCGCTCCTGCCGCATGCGTTGCTGCTCATCGCGGCCCTCGCGAATGCGCTCGGGATGGCGCTCGGCAAAGCTCTTGTGTGTGGCGTGGGCCAAGCGTCCCAAACCTTCCAGCGCGGATGATTTCTCTCCGGAGCGCTGCTCCAGCCTCTGGGCGAGGCGCTTTTCGTCCTCGGTCCAGAGCTTCACGCCAAATCGAGCACGCGTGATGGCGGTGTAGTAGTTCTGGGCGTTGACCAGACTCGAATTGATCGGCGCCAGCACATAGGCGCGTGCATAGGTCTTCGACTGCGACGAGTAGACGGTCTCGGCATAGCCATGGTCCCAGGTCTTGTGCTCGGAGAGGTTGACGCTTTGGACGCGTCCATCGCGATCCCACCGGATCGTCGCGACGGGTCCGTCCAACTTCTCCACGGTGCCGCGCTCGGCATTCTTGAGGTCCAGCGACTTGTTGGCGAGCCGCCATTGGATGCGGTCGCCCTGTCCGAGGTCGCGTTCCTCCCGGTTGAAGACGTTGACGTGGCGCGCCCGGCCCAGCCTCGGGTCCCATCGGATGATGCGGCCATGCTCATCGACAAGCCGGACGATCTGGCGACCGTTGGGGTCACGCCCGATCCCAAGGACGCGATATTCGGTGTCGCGGGCTATCCCCAAGCCAGCATTGTCCCGGCCGAAGGTGATCACCTGCCCGCCCGAATAGAAGCGTGCATTGTGCTTCTCCTCATCGGACATTCCCGAAGGTGTCAGCACCTGCAGGCGGGCATCCTCCGCCGCGACCACCCCTTCCCGCTTCAGCGTTTCCCTGACGGCCGTGTTGACGATCAGGCGGCTCGCGTTGTCCAGCACCAGGATGTTGGTGTTGGCCCTGTTCTCCGGCTTCAACCGGGTCCATTCGGCGACCAGCATCTTGGCAAGCTTGTCCGCGCTGGCACCGCTCGTGACCTTGTCGAGATTGGCGAGCGATCCGGCATAGTCGCCGGCCCGCGCCTGCGTGACCGCGGTCTTCATGGCCTTCGTCTGCTGGCGCATCGATTCGGTTAGTTGCGCGGTCGGAAGCCCCATTTTCTGAAGCAGCCAGAAGGCCTTCCCTTGCTCGATCGCGCCCGTCTGTTTGTTGTCACCGAGAAGTATCAGCCGCGCTCCGGTCGCACGGCTGATCTCGAGCATACGCAACGCCTGCCGATTGCCGAGCTGACCGGCCTCGTCCAGCACGAGGACATCGGTATCGTTGATACCTCGTCCTCCCGAAGCCAGGAGGCTCGCGACGGTACGGGAATCAATCTCTGCGGTCTGTCCGAGATTGGCAGCCGCCGAGGATGTCGGAGCGAGCGCGATCAAACGAGTTCCCGGTTCCGCGGCCGTATTAAGGGCTTTGACCAATGTCGATTTTCCCGCTCCCGCCACGCCGTGAACCGCAGTCACCCGATCCCTCGTGGTGGCGATATGGACCAGCGCCTGTTCCTGACCGGGTGTCAGACCGGCACCTTCGAGCACCGGCAGAAGGCGATCGGCCGAGGCGATCGGCCGGGCATCGTCGAGCGCCAATGCGAGATGTTGTGCGAGCGCCAGCTCAAGCCGCGCTGTCCTGCGCGTGGTACGCCCGCGCATATGGATCTGATCTCCGGTGGGAGCGTGCGTCGAAAGCAGCTTGCGCCTCGCCTCATGCTCGTCGAGCCTCGGCCTGATGTCTGAGAGACGGACCTCGCCGACATGGCTGGCAAGGCCCAGCCGCATCATCTGGCCCAGATTGTTGACGGCTTCGCGTGTTTCGGCCTGGCGGATGCCGAATAATGTTGCGCGGCTCGCGACCGACGGAAGGGCATCGAGCACGCTCTCGCCGCGCAGGTCGGCAGCCGCCCGAAGTTCCGCGAGCTTGTCGGCATGGGACCGGGATCGCTCAGCCCATTGCTCACGCAAGGTGTCGAGACCGGCCTTCGCCTTGGGAGGTCGCGTGGCGTAGAAGGATTCTCTGCGGGCGGCTTGACCCGTGAGGCCATGCTCCTTCGCATGGGCATCGATCTGTTCGGCGCGCTGCGAAAAATCGTGGACGAGTGCGGGGGGCACACCCCGGATCTCGAAGAGACCTGAATGCGGATCGTGGTCGATATCATAGCCGAGCTCGCGCAGCCGATGGGCGAGTTCGTTGCGATATATCTGCCCGGCCGCCATCTGTTCGGCGAACATCGCGCGGGTCTCGAGACTCGCCATGGGCCCCTCCGCCTCGCGGTTCGTCATGTTCATGATCACGGTGTGAGTATGAAGATGGGGATCGAGTTCGCGGCTGGCGTGCTCTGTGAAACGGGCGAAGATCAGGCGGCCGGTCGTCTCATGGACGATAGCGCCGTCGTCCCGGCGGCGCAGTGTAGCATGTTCCTCCAGGTAGGAGAGCGCCGTGCCGACGGCCATTTCATGTGCGGCGATGATCCGCTCGTCGCCCACAACCAGACCCATGATCGAAACCGATTTGGGGGCATTTACCGCGAAGTCCCATCCAGGATGATGCTCGATTTCGCCGTTCTGGCGATGACGGCCGAGCTGCTGTCCCGCGACCCGGCCCGCGAGGAGCTCCTTGAAGATCGCAGGGTCCACCTTGCCGGCAAGACCGAGATCGTCGGCGATATGTCCGCCCCACTCGGAATGCTCGTTCTCACCCTTGGTGTAATAGTCGCCGACCGTATAATAGCGCGCGATATTTGCCGGTGTGCCTTTGAGTCGGCGAGGATGGATCATGCCGGCCTCGCAGGTTCACGCGGGCCGTCCGAGCGGCCGTGCTGGACAAGCTCGGATTTGATGTCTCCCTGCCTGGCGGCGAGCATTTCCCATGCCATTCTGGGCGGCACCGGCAGCTCTCCATCCACCGCATCGAGGATCGCTTCGATCTTGACGGCGGGCGCAGGAGGGCTTTGTTCAGAGAACAGATCGGGTTGCCGGACCGGTGGCCTGGCATCCGCGGCTTCTTCGGCAGCACCATCCGGGGGAACGGCGTGCCCTTCCCGCTGTTCGCGCTCGATCGCCTCGCGGACCCGCGCCTCGGCATGCGCGAGCTTCACCAGTTCACCAGCCTGAGGATGCCGGATCGGAGGTTCCGAGCGTTCGACAAATGCGGCGGAGGTGGAGGGCAGATCGTTGTAGCGGTCGTCGAACCGCACTACGGGGAGATTACGTCCAAAACGGAGGAATCCGGAGAGGTTCGGCAGATTGGTGACCTCGGTGTGCATGACCAAGGGCCGGGTCACCTGCATGCGCGACAGGTTCACGCCGTCGCGCATGTCGTTCACGCCATAGGACATGCCTTCGTTGGCCTCGACCTGTTCGACCTGGCCCAGATTTTCGGAGACATGCTTGGCGGTCGGGGTATCGTTTGCCCGAAGCGCCACCCAAGTGGAGCAATATCCGGTGATGGCGGCGGCATCCTGGATTCCGTAGGTGGCTTCGAGTTGGGGATAGCTCTGGAAGCCCAATATTCCGCAGCCGCCATATTTCCGGGCGCGGGCGAGAAAGTCCGACAGCGAGGGCAGCTTCTGGAGGGTCGGCAACTCGTCGATAACGCAATAGAGGCGCCGCTCCCGGTCGGGCACGAGGCTCATGATCGCGGAGATCGCGATATCGAGCCAGACGGTGATCAGGGGGCGAAGCGACGGGAGCTGGTCCGCCTTGACGGTGATGAAGAGCCAGCTTCCCTCCGCCCCCGTCTCCACCCATTCCCGGATCGAGAAGCCGTCCTCGGTATCGTCGAGATAGGCGAAGCTTCGCATGACCGACGCGAGTTCCGCCTGGATGCCCGCCGAGGTTCGTTCGCCTTCGGTGGAGATGAATGCGGCGGCGTCGGTTCCCGCCGCGAAGGCGGCGAGGTCCTTGAGCTTGGAGCGCAGAAGGCGATCGAGGAGCAGCGAGACGAATGTGTGCTTCTGCTGCGCGAGCTTGCGCAGCACCGCCACCAGGGTTCCGCGCGCCGCCTTGGCCCAGAAGGGATCGCCCGCCTTGTCCGGGATCGTGGACTCGGCGATCTGGTCGTAGTGGTAGTCGCGCGGCACGTCGACCCAGGGAGACCAGTGGGCCGTCCGCTGGTCGAGAGGGTTGAGGAGCGTGTCGATGTCGGGCCGGTAGAATTTCTCGACGAAGGTGCCGGCGGTGTCATAGACGATCGCCCGTTTGCCGGAGGCGCGAATGCCCGCGAGCATCTTGACGATGAGGTTCGTCTTGCCGGTGCCGGGCGCCCCGCACAGGAGCACATGCTCGGGCTCGAAGGCGCTCGGAACGGGAACGCCGCCGATGGTGAGCGCCCCCTTGTCCTGGCGCCAGAGCGCCCGCCGGACCTGCCGTATCGTGCCGAAGCGGGCCCCGCGCAGATATTCGTTGGAACCGAGACCCCGCCCCGTCCGGGTAAAGTAGAACCAGGCCCAGGCGAGCGCGCCGAGGGCGAAGATGCCGGAGATCAACGCACCGTGGATGAGGTAGCTCTCGAAGCTGTGCAGCGTCCTTTTCGCGATGGCGGAAGCGAGCAGCCAATCGGCGGACGTCCAATATTGCTCGCCCGACGGCGTCCGGAAGAGGACGGGGTCGTTGGTGCCGGGCGCAGCATCCGCCTTGAAGGTCGCTTCGACGATCTTGAGAAGGACGAAGCGTTCATAGTCGCTCGACTTCTCGAGCGCGCACCACACGATGCCCATGATCCAGATCACCAGGCCCGCGACGACGGTCTGGAAGAAGATCTGGGTGGTCATCCGGACATTGTGGACGATCGCTTGGCCGCCCCGTGTCCAGGAACCGAGCGTGTCGTTGCGGAAGATGCTCATCGCGGCTCGTCCATGCCGAGCAGGCCGCGTTCGAAGAGGATGGCGCGCGCGTCTGCCATGCCCTGCTCAAGGGCCTTGGGGGACTGCTGGCCGGTGGAGGTGGCGAGGATTGAGAGGATCTGAATGCAGGTCGCGAGGATCTCGTCCTGCGAGGAATAGATGTAGCGCCCTTGCGAATCGGCTGCCTGCGCGAGCACCGATCGGATGAAGGCGGAGAGGCTGAGATTGGCGCCATGCGCGCGGCGACTGAGGCGAGCGTGCAGCGCCTCATCGATCCGGAAATTGACCTTGATCACGTCGAAGCTCCAGGTTCTGGAGCCCCTGACGGTGTGATGAAGCGGGATGTTTATACGTCAATTCAGGGCGTTATTCAAGAAATTGGCGTGTGATCCTCGTATCACGAAGAAAATCGGGCTTCTTCAACGGCTTGGCCTCGGAGTATTAGCCCGCGTGCTCCATGTGCCACATCTGCCGGTGCCCGTGTGCTCCCTGTATGGCGCGATCATGATCTTGAATTCAGGGGATAAAATGATCGCAGCACCCGTGCGTACGGTGCATTACAAACGCCTTGTGCGTGCGTCCCTTCCCCGCAGCGCGCTTTGCCGCTGCGCAGCCTCGTGCCGGAAGGCGCGGGGCTCCCCCGAAGGGGGTTTTTCCAATTTGGCCGGGAGAACCACTTGCCGATCGATCGACATTGCATCGGTCAGGCTCTGCATGGATAGTGCGATCTGGCGGGCAGACTTCCCTTGCAGGAGTCCATGATGCCCAAGATGACCGACCGCGAACGTCTCGCGAAACTCGAAGCGGACCAGCGCAGGCTCGCCGACGAATTGGAAACCGTCCGGCGCACGGTGCGCGCCAACTATGGCGCGCTGGCGCAGGAGCTTGCCGTCGAAACGCTTACCGAACGCGAATTCCGAGATGTCCTCGCTCAGGCGATCCGGGTGGGCGGCCAGGCCTCGATCGCGGCGTTAAAGCCTCTCCCCGCCCTCTCCCGAACGGCGATGACGTCGCTGGAACGGCGGCCCAGCGACGAGCACGGCAGAGCCGCGCGCAGGAGGCCGGCGCCCGCCTCGGGCGCCGCATCGGCGGGCGACGGACCCGGCCAGTAGGCCGGGGTCCCTGAGCCCGTCGATCCTCCACGCCAGAAAAAAAAGGGAGCCGGTGAAGGGCATGTCCCCTCCACCGGCTCCCTTGCATGGGATCACGCCGCCGCGCGTTTACGCTGCCCGGCAAGCGTCAGGAAATGCGCCGGAACGCTTGCCGCCCGCACCATCCGCGCCAGGTGCGACTGAAGCCCCGAGCCTTCACAGACCAGCGCTTCGACCGGCTTCAACCGCAGCAGTGCCTCGTTGCGGGCAAACCCGGCCCGCTTGCCCAAGCGCCGGTCGAGCGTGAAGGCGATGAGCTTCACCTGGCTGCGCGCGGCCCATGCGGCGGCGATGGCGTCGCACCCTTTGTCCTGCGCCGTTGTCGCCAGCACCATCGCGGGAATGCGTGCCTTGATCTGGTCGAGCTTCTCCCAGATCTGGGCGTGGTCCTCCCAGCTTTGTCCGCCCGAGAAGACCACCACCGGTCCCTGCGGGGCATGCGCGTCGATATGGCGCTGGCGGCGCGCGGCGAGGAAGTCGGCGGCGGCGATCACTGAGGCGGTGCGCTTGCCCGAGACGAGCGTTGCGCGCGGTGCCGACCAGGGCCGCCCGGTCTCGGCGTGGAACATCTGTGCGGCGTGATCGCGCATGCAGGCGACGGCTTCGCGCGCTTCGTCGAGTCCGTGGCAGAGCGTCTGCATGCCTTCGAGTTCGGCGCAGGCGATCTCGCTGCCGTCGTTCTCGCGGATATGCTCTCCAAGTTGCCGCGCGGCCCGGTCGGCTTCTCCGTCAAGCTGGTCTGTGACCTTGTGGAAGCTGTGCACGACGCCCCAGGCGAGCCGTTCCGCCACGCCCTCCAGACGTGTGTCGCGCAAAAGGTCGAAGAGCGTCGTCACCAGCATTTCTACGCCGAGTTGCATCTGCAGGGCATCGGGCATGTCGGCGCTCACGGCATCGTCCGTCGAGGCCAGCCGGACCTGATCCGCGGTCTCGGTGAAGGCGGCAGCGAAGCTGTCGGCGGGCTGGCGCGTTTCTTCCGCGAGCAGGTCGGCGATTTCGGTGAAGGAGCGGGTGGACCGGAAAATCTTCGTCATGAGAACCTCCATCATTCAAGAGGTTCCCCCTCCCGCACGGGCTCCGAGCGGCGGGGTCAAGGATCGGGCGCAGCCCGACCGCGAAGCGGCGACGGAGGAACCGATTTGCGCAGCAAATTGGAGGGGCCGTCGTCCTTGAGGCCGTCGCGATCCCGTGCCATCCTGAGAGGACTTGAGAGAGAGGAAGAGCTGCCCTGCGGGGGGCTCGATGCCCCCCGCAGGGCATTGTGATGAAGCGCGGACATTGCCCAAAAATCCGTCAACGATCACGGTCGCGCGAAGACGCAGGCGACAAGGTCCGGCACGCCGGTCTAAGGGGCGAGTCCCTTCAGGGACAGGAATCGGACGCAGCAGGGAGGTCATGAAGCGTTGAGCAGGCGGAGTACCGGGGAACGAATTGACAGCGCGTCGCGGGTGATCCTCGCACAGCCGCGCACCTTGTTCAGGGCCTTTACGGATGCCGAGACCATGAGCGCCTGGCGCGCGCCCGATGGCATGACCGCAAAGCTCTTGGCCTTCGACGCGCGCGGGGGCGGCGGCTATAGGATGGTGTTGCGTCACGAGGACCCCGAAGCATCGGCAGAGGGCAAGACGCGCCCGGGCGAAGACGAGGTCGTCGTCCGCTTCGCCGAGCTGCTCGCGCATGAGCGGATCGTCGAGGAGGTCGTTTTCGTCTCGGACGATCCTGCTTTCGCGGGAACGATGCGGTTCACGACTTTGTTCGAGCCCGACCGCGACGGCACCAAGGTGACCTTTCGCGCGGCGGACGTTCCGGCCGGGATCAAGCCCGAGGATCATCAACTGGGAATGGCCGCCTCGCTCCGCAATCTCGCGCGTCTCACGGAATAAGCGGCCGCCTGCAAGGCAGGCGACCGCTCATGCTCAAGTACCCGCGAAGCGGTTGTCCGTCGGCGGAAATATAGGCCTCGAAAGGGTTGCCGTCGTGGAGGTGGCCGAAGGGCGTCATCACATAATCGCCGCCCTGCCGGCCCACGGCGCAGATCACATAGCGTGGTTCACCGGTCCTCGCGTCCGCGCATTCCATGAGCGCGAGATCACCCTGCTCCGCTGCGCGTCGCAGGGTCTCGAAATTACGCCGATAGGCTTCCGGAATGGCCATGGCTCCCTCCCCTCAGGCTGGCGCTCGGCGTGCGCGCCAGCCCGCACCGGGACGCACGACTACACTGTCGGCCGCCTGCTCGGCTTTCTTGAAGGCATGGATCGGGATTCCGGCTTGGCGCAGCAACTGGTAGAGATTGGCCTGCAGTCCCGAACCCTCGCAGAGGACCGCCTCGACTGGTTTGAGTTCCACCAGCTTGCGATTGCAGGTGAAGGCGACCTTACGACCCGAGCCATAGAGGCCATAGGCGACGAGCGGCACGCTGACCTCGGGACGCGCCGCCCATGCTGCGGCGATGGCGTCGGCGCCCTTGCGCTGGCCGGTCGTGACCAGCGTCATGTGCGGAACGCGCACCCTGATCTGGTCGAGGCGTTCCCAGATCGGCTGCCAGTCGTGCCATTGCGCCGGCCCAGAGAAGACGACGAGCGGTCCCTGCGGGAGGTGGCGCTCCCGCGCGGCGAGCGTGCGTTCCCGCAGGAAATCCTGCGCAGCGATCTGGCTGGCGGAAGAGGCGCTCGACGCGCGCGTGCCCCGGGCGGGCGACCAGGGCCAGCCGGAGAGCGCGCGGTACATTTCGGCGGCATAGTCGCGCATGCATTCGAGCGCCTCGCGCTGCTCGGCGGTCGATTGGCAGAGGAGCTGTTTCTCCTCAAGGGTGCTGGTGAAGACCTCGCTCATATCGGGGGCGCGGGCCATCTCGCCGATCTCCTCGGCGAGGGTGTCTTCGCGCCGTTCGAGCTTGCCCGCCACGAAATGGAAGGAGTTGACGAAGCCCCAGGCGATCTCGGCGGCAAGCGGTTCGAGGCGTGTGCCGGTGAAGAGGTCGAAGATGGTGGCGACGATGCCGCCGCAGTCGGCCTGAGCCGCCAGCGGTTCCGGCATGTCGTGCTCGCCGGGTGGATCACCGGGCTCGACGATAGAGAGCGGCATGGGGTCGCCGAACGCAGCCTGGAATTCCGGGGTGGCGACGGCTTCTGCGTAGAGCTGCTTCAAATCGGCGAAGCGACTGACGCTACGGTTAGTGCTATCGGACATTACCTGTCTCCTGAATGGGGCAAAGAAAAAGGCCGGGAGCGGACAAGCGCCCCCGGCCCATTGGGATCGCGATCAGAACGGGATGTGATCGCCATCGAGCGAAGTGTCGGAGCCCATCAGTTCGCCAGCGGTCCCGGCGGTGCTGTCGCCGAAGCCGCCCTGGTCCTGCCCGTCATAGTCGCGACGACTGGTCCGGATGGCAGGACCGAAATCGTCGCGGCGCTGCGGACGACGCCAGGCGACGCGCATGCCCTCCTGTTCATTGCCGAACAGCGCGATCGGCAGCGGCTCGGGGAGGCTCGGGTCGTCGATCGATCCCTGGAGGAAGACTTCGCCGGTGGTGTGCTTGGCCACCGCTTCCCACAGGGCGCCGACCTGGACCCAGCGGTTGCCGACATTGAGAGCGACGATCTCGAAGACCGGCGCGCGGTCATTGTCGCTCTCGACGGGGCGCAGACCCAGACGGGGAAGATCGATCGTCCGGGTCGCGATCGAACCCAGCAGACGGCCGTTGCTCAGCTTGAACTCACCAATGTTCATAACACTTGTCCTTTGACGTTCATCGCCTCGGCCAATCCCGAAGCGACACCCGCAAAGGCCCCCCTCTTCTCTATTTCCTGCCCTCCCCGCCCGGCGCCGCCCTCGCCTGGACGCGCCAGCCCCGCCGCATCGCTCACCCCGCGCCTTCCCTCGCGACGGCTCCAGGGCTAGAATAGGGGCATGGACTCGACGACGCTCCGCACCGTGGCCGAACTCGCCCGAAAGCGAGCGGCGCGCGGCTGTTCGGGCACCCAGGGGGACGGCCTCATGAGGCTGGGCGCCTCGCGCGCGCTCAATCAGCTCGCAGTCGACCTCGAAGCCAGCGCAGCCGAATGCGAGCGACGTCCCGCCAAACCGCGCTCCCGCCGCTGATTCTGCGCTCCAGCATGCGGCAACCATGAGCCGCGGCATGGATTAACCAATTAAACAGCGATCTTGTCCTATCGGCGAGACTGCTCGCGGAGACGTGGGCGCAGGCGTGCAAACCTGCGGCAAAGAGAACTGGTCGAAATCCATCGACCGGGTGGCGAACGCGTATGTCCAGGGCCCTCGGGCTTAAAGGCGTTCGCGCCTGTCTCTTTGCAGGTTTGCAACACCCGGTTCCTGGTCCGACACGCTACAGCGTGGCGACGGCTGCCGAACCGGGAAACCGGTGAGACAGCGCGAGGCCGTCATGTCGAAGAGAATTGTGGACGCAATTTTGAAGGACGGGACGGTCCACACCTACAGGATCGGACTTCGGCCGGCGAGAATGCGGTTTACCGACGAGGAGTATCTGGGGATCGCCAAGCAATACCACGTCGAGGATAGCTTTCCTCTCGATGCCGTGGGTAGCTGGGTCCTTCACCCGTTAGATAGCGAAGCGAAGACGTGCGGCACGAAGCATAGCTTGAACCTCCCGGCGCCGGCAGCAGTCGATCGTGCCCAGGGGAGAGGCAAATAGCGACGCAGGTCCATCTGCATAGGACGATGCTCGTCGCTGGAACAGCTATCCATTCGTCAATGCGAATATCAATGTCGTCGAGCATCGGAGCTGATCGGTGACCACCTCGCTTCTAACCTCGGCTGAGCTGGCGGAGTTGGCGGGAGGAAAGGCCAGCCAAACATATCGCTCCTCCCACGACGCCAACGGTGAAAAAGATACACCGTACACCTAGCACTTCTCCGAGCGGTGCGGCCGCAACAAGGCCGACTGGAGCGGCCAGTGCAAACGTAGCATTCAGCAATGAAAAGACACGCCCTTGCATGTCGTTAGGCACGGCTATTTGAATCAAAGCCGTGAAAGCAACCTCCCCTAGAACGACTGCGATGCAACTCATCGTCCAAAGACTGATCGCCAGCCAAAACATATCAGAGGGTAGCGCAGCGACCAGCCCGAACGCCAAACATGAAGTTCCCAATCCTAATAGGACATACAACGGAAGCTGCCTGGGTTGGAAAGCGCTGGCAGCCAAGCCTGCTGCTAGTATCCCTGCTGCGCCAATTCCCTCCATTAAGGCAATTTCAGTGGGGCCCCCAAGAAAATGATTTTTCACTAACAGGCTGTTGAAGAAGTCGGTGGCGCGCCGGTTCGGGACGTGATTCACTGCTCGGCGGGAAGCGTCGAGGGGCTGGGATGCGGGGCACGGACAAGCGGTCGTTCGAACTGTTCTCCTACGTAGACCTGGAGCAGCGGGTGCGGGCCGATCATCCGTTACGGGCGATCCGGGCGGTCGTAGTGGAAGCGCTGGAGGCGCTGTCGAACGAGTTTGCGGCGCTCTACTCGGGCATGGGACGCCCCTCGATCCCGCCGGAGATGCTGCTACGCGCGATGCTGCTCCAGGCTTTCTACTCGGTGCGTTCCGAGCGGCAGCTGATGGAGCGGTTGGAGTATGATCTGCTGTTCCGCTGGTTCGTGGGGCTCGGCGTCGACGAGCCCGTATGGGACCACTCGAGCTTCTCGAAGAACCGCGACCGGCTACTCGACGGCGACATCGCTGCCCGGTTCCTGTCGGCGATCCTGGCGCAGTCCCGCGTCCGGCGGCTGCTGTCGAGCGACCATTTCAGCGTAGACGGGACGCTGGTCGAGGCGTGGGCTAGCATGAAGAGCTTCCGCCCGCGGGACGAGCCCGACCGGCCGGACGGCGGTGATGGCGGG
>Ga0207644_10001610_pt1 | contig 14561 bp, 14 predicted proteins | sample KBSS73metaG_FD_184326 | JGI IMG/M metagenome (GOLD analysis project Ga0207644, IMG submission 184326) | Switchgrass rhizosphere microbial communities from Kellogg Biological Station, Michigan, USA - KBS S7-3 metaG (SPAdes) (version 2) | ecosystem: Host-associated > Plants > Roots > Rhizosphere... | reverse complement strand
GGAACGCACGCATCCTGCGTGCGGTTCGCCGTCATCCTGACGGCGTGTTGTTAGGTGCGGCAAGGATGCTCGCGGCCCGCAGGCAAGATGCCTGCGCTCCAAATCAATGCTTATAAGTCCCCATCAACTGCGCCTGTCCGACGATGTGACCTTGCATCGCTGTCTCAACCTCATCTTTTGACGCGCCGGGCTTCAACGGCAACTCCGCGTCCAGAGCATATAGCTTGAAAAAATATCGATGCGTTCCCGACGGTGGGCAGGGTCCGCCATAACCAACTTTTTCAAACCCATTTTTCCCCTGCGTTCCGCCACCATTGAGGGTTTCAGTCTGTGGCGTGTTCTCGATCAAGCCCAACCCGTCAGCGGGCAGGTTATAGAGTACCCAGTGCACAAATGTTCCCGAGGGCGCGTCCGGATCGTCGGCGATCAACGCAATCGTCTTTGCGGTTTTAGGGATTCCGGTCCACTCCAGCGGAGGTGAAACGTTCGCGCCGTCGCAAGTGTAGCCACGCGGAATTGCTTCGCCTTCTTTGAATGCCGTGCTGGTCAGTTTGATTTCCAATTTTTGCGACACGCCGGGAGCGGTTGTCGATGGTTGAGGCGTGGCTGCGTGCTCGACCGATTGTTGACGGCTACCGCACGCGACCACATGAAAGAGGCAAAGCGATAAGACTAGGATCATTCGCATCGAGTTCCCTCCGCGAATCTCTCGGACTTATTTTTCCGCCGCATACTTCGAGAGCATCGCACTCATCTCCGCGCGCGGCATCGCGAACTTAACGCTGACTTCTTTCTGATTCGAGCTAACCTGCGTGTGATTATAGTAGACCTCTTCATCTTTGCCTTTTTTGGCAATCCGTCCCAGCACAATCATCCAGCCATATGTCTTTTCCAATTGGCGCGCTCGTTCTTCCGACACAACTTCAGTCGCGGCCTCAACTTCCACGTTGCTCTGATCCAATTTCACCGACACGCGCAAATGCTTCACATCTTCCAAAAAATCCAGCACGCCGCTGTCACTTAGCGCAGCGACGAAATCGAGCGCGACGGATTCGAGAGTCTTGTCGCCGCGCTTGTCCGTGACTTTTGCATTCGTGAGTTTGCCCTGTTCGTCGCGATCAGCTTCGACGGTCAATTCGATCTGCCCGTCGAGATTCAGTTTCTTTTCGTCTTTCAGCTTCTTTGCGGCCACCAACAAATCCTTGAACGGGCGCGTGTTGATTTCGCGCGGACGCTTCACGCCATTCTCAGCCGCCACCTTGTCAAGTTCTTCTTCCGCCTTTTGCCGGGCGGCTTCGTCCTGGGCATTCGGCGTCGGAGTGGGCGTAGCGTTCATCGCAATTAGGGGCGAAGCTGTCGGCGATGGCGTCGCGAGTGGATCGAGCTGCGACGGAGATATCGGGGCTGGGTTGAACGGTGCTGACGCCACAACCGGTAAAGGCGTGGGCGTCGGCGTGGGCAACGGCACTTGATCCATTGCGAAGTAACCTTCGGGATACTGAAACTTTTCAGTCGTGATTTCGGTTATCTCTCCTTCGTTTTCGATCTGGGTTTTGGTGTAAGGACGATCGACGATGCTGCCGCCGGAAAAAATGAGCGCCAGGCTTAAGGCGTCGCGCACCGGCGGAATGAACGCGATCGCCAAAATCAACAGTGCATGGAATACGATCGATCCGCCCAGCAATTTGGAGATTTTAGGCCAAAAAGGGTCGCCATTGACCTCGAAGTCTTCGAATATCCCCGTCGTTGTTTCGCCAAATCGGAACATTAGAAACGTTTTAGACGCTTTGCTTCACAAGAGCGTTGCGAACTGCAAAAAATTCATCTCGCGATTTCAATAGTAGGACTGGCCGATCCCACTCGCAACCGCAGCCAGCCTGGCCAAATGTAAGCGCTGGGCGACGCGGCTCGAATAGTTCCGTGATACCGCCTGCATTACAATCGGCGTATGCGTCGCTCCGGAAGAGATCGCCGGGACAGAAAACCGTTCCGTAAACAGCGCGGTCAAAACGACGAACGACATTCGCCCCGACACGAATCGCGTCAGCCGACCGATCGACCAAAAGCATCGGGCCATTACAGTCGAGAATTGAACGCGCTGCTCGCGGGCATCGGCACCCCAAAGCCTGAACCGTTCAGACCGGACAGATTTCAAACGGAAGCGCTGGCGGCCCTGGAATTCGAAGACGTGCTGGTCACCGCGCCCACCGGCAGCGGCAAGACATGGATTGCGCGCGAAGAGATTCGGCGGCTGCTCGAAGCCGGCAAACGCGCCTGGTACACGACACCCCTCAAAGCGCTTACGAATTCAAAGTATCAGGAGTTCGGTGACGAGTTTGGCCGTAGCAATGTCGGCATCCTCACCGGCGACCGCAAAGAAAATTCAGACGCGCCACTGATTGTCGGCACTACAGAAATCTATCGCAATCAACTGTTCGACGCGCTGCGTGGCGGCGAAGATGTGCGCGCAGACCTCGTCATCTTTGACGAGGCGCACTACCTGGGCGACGAAGACCGTGGCCATGTATGGGAAGAAGCGATCATCCTGACGCCACCGCGCATACGCATGCTGCTGCTGTCGGCAACGATCGGTAACGCTGATGAACTTGCCAGATGGATTCAAGAGCTGCGTGGCGTGCGGTGCGGCGTCATCACTCGTCCGGGCGATCGGCCGGTGCCATTGCGCGCGGCGTTTCTGCTGCCGGACAAGAGATTGTTGCCCCTGTTGGGATCAAATGGAAAACTGAATAGCGAGATTGCGGGACTAATCGAGCAACCTGCAAAAGATCAGGGAACACGAAGACGATGGCAACACAGATCCCGCCGATGATCCCAAGGTAAGGAAGGGTGGCTCGTCCCCGCTAACTAAGAATGAAAGATCCCCGGAACCGGCGGAGGCAAGCCACCCTTCCCTACCATGAGGACATTCAGGTGACTCTTAGCCCTTGGGGTTTTTTGAGTTTGTTGTCATGAAACTTCGCATGCCGGAAATGCCGCCGGCGACACTGCTGGCGGCGCTGGGTTCTTACAATTTGCTGCCGGCGATTGTGTTTCTGCCGACCCGGCGGCGCTGCGATGAAGCTGCGTCTGAAGCAGCCTTGAGCCGGCGTTCGACCGCCGATGATCGACGTGAAGCGCGCCGTGATTTCATGCGCAGCTTTGTCGAACAGAACCCCGAAGTGCGGGAGCATCGCCACTGGGACACAATTTTGCGCGGCGGCGTGGCTTCGCATCACGCGGGTCACTTGCCGGCGTGGAAACTTGTGATCGAGAAATTGATGAGCGCCGGTCTGCTCGATGCGATTTTTGCTACGGCAACGGTGGCAGCAGGCGTAGATTTTCCCGCGCGCACGGTGGTAATCACCGTGGCCGATCGCCGCACGAATCGCGGTTGGGAGTCTCTGACCGCTTCCGAGTTACAACAGATGACCGGCCGCGCAGGCCGGCGCGGCAAAGACAAAGTTGGATTCGCAATTGCGGCGCCGGGTCCGCATCAGAACCCGAAACGCCTTGCCGAACTGCTGGCGGCGCCACCCGACAGTCTCGAAAGCCAGTTTCGCGCCACTTACACGTCGCTCTTAAATCTGCTTGATGCGTTCGGCAGCTTCGCCCAGGTGCGTGACATTGCTGAGCGCAGCTTTGCATTTCGCAACGTCCTGCCACGTATCCATCACCTGGAAAAGCAACGCGAAGCAAGCGTCAATCGGATTCGCGATGAGCTGCAGAGTCGCAAAATCAATGTACCAGTCGAATCAGTGCTCGCGCTGGAGCGTCTGGCCAGTGCGCGTTCGCGTCTGCTGGAAGGCACACCACAAACGCGCCGTGAGATGCGCCAACTGTGGCTCAACAAAGTCGTGCAGCCCGGTCGCGTTGTCGCGATTGGTCGCAGTGGCAGGCGGCTCGCGCTTGTCTATACGCGCACCCTCGACGGCGTGACGGCCCTGCGTGAAGACGGCCGCTTCTCCTCGTTTCCACTTCAGCGCGTCGGGCGCGTGTTCACACCCACATTTTCAACTCGGCCGGAAAAGGCCGAGGAAGCTTTCGACCAGATTCACGATCGTGGCGATCAACTAGCACTGCCTGAACCAAAACTCCGCGACGCGCAAGCCGGCGAAGATGAATCGATCAAATTAATCAGTCAGGCCATCGATGCATTGGCGCCGAATCACCTTACTGACGGTGAGCGCGAAGCGGTGGTGACGGCGCTGTGGTCACTGCAAACCGAAGCTGCGGCGATTGAAAAGGCGAATCGCGACATCGAACACTTGCGCGCGGAGATTTGGGAACCATTCGAGCGTTCAGCGCGCGTGCTTGATCACTTTGGCTATCTGGATTTCGCGAGCCAGAAAGTCACGGAGCGCGGGAAATGGCTGGCCGACTTGCGCGTCGATCGCCCGCTCTTGATTGGTGAAGCCCTGCAGCGAAATCTGTTTGCCTCGCTCGATTCAACTCACGCGGCGGCGCTGATCGCGGCATTGGCAGCCGATGAAGATCGCGATTACGGTGATCTCGAGCTGGAAGACTCAATCGTCAGTCTGCTCGTCAAGTTCGAAGAAATCTCGTTCGACGTCGCCAACGAAGAATGGCGACAAGGGATCGAAGCAGTGCCGGAGATCAATTTTTCCGCAGCCTCTGCGGTCGCGCACTGGGTAAACGGTGCCGACTGGCAAGAGTTGGTGCGTGAGACTCGGGCTGAAGAGGGTGATCTCGTTCGCCTGCTTTCACGGACCGGCGAAGCGCTGTTGCAATTGGCCGGCCTGCGGGAAACTCATTCTCAAGCTGCCTTGCTTGCGTCGCGCACGGCGGAAATGATTCTGCGCGAGCCCATCAGGTAGTCAGAACCGCCTGCGGTAGCGCGCGGTTGATCTTGCGCAGTCCGACCGTGCAACTTACCGCTACTGCCCGGCATTGAAATGTTCAAACACCCGCTACCTGTTAGTGTCTCACTTTGCGGTTTTCCTTTGCGGCTTTGCGCCTTTGCGTGAGATGCGCTGTGCGAAAAGGCTGGTTCACGCAAAGACGCCAAGACGCAAAGATTCGCAAAGCCAAACGAAGCCACTACCCGCTACCGCAGGTGGTTCTGACAAAACTCTCACTGTGCTAAGATTCATTTAACAATGGAAGTTCTTCTCGCAAACGAATACGGATTTTGTTTCGGCGTCGAGCGCGCCGTGGAAATGGTTGAAGACGCGTTGGGTGTGGGCGCGCCGGTGCGCACGCTGGGTCCGCTGATTCACAACACTCAGGAAATGCAGCGTTTGGAATGCGAAGGCGTCGCCACGGTTCAGGATCCGGAGCAGGTCCAGCCCAACGAAATTGCCGTCATTCGCGCACATGGAGTAACGCCACAAGTCCAAACCGAGCTTGAGCGTCGCGCGGCGCAAGTCGTGGACGCCACCTGCCCGTTCGTGACGCGCGTGCAGCGACTCGCAGAGCGCGCGGCTACCGAAGGCCGTCACGTTGTGGTCGCCGGAAACCCTGATCATCCGGAAATGATCGGAGTCGTTGGCTACGCGCCGGACAACACTTTCGTCGTGCGCGATGCTGATGACGTAGCGTCGCTGCCGCGGCTGCATGCGCCGCTGGTAGTTTCGCAAACAACTCTCAAACTGAAGACATTTCTTGAAGTCGCTGAAGCAGTCAAATCAAAGTCCGACGCTGAACCGCAGGTGGTCAACACGATCTGTTCGGCGACGCGCGATCGCCAGGATGCCGCGCGGGCGCTGGCAGGTCTCGTCGACGTTTTTTACATCATCGGCGGCAAGCACTCTTCAAACAGCATCAAGCTGCTCGCAGTTTGCCAGGAACAATGCGCGCGAAGTTTTTTGATCGAGACGCAAGAAGAAATCAATCCTGACGACCTGAGCGGCGCCAAACGCGTCGGCGTGACGGCCGGAGCTTCAACTCCGAATTGGCTGATCGATCAAGTCGTCAGTCGCCTGAAGGATCTCGGTGGCTCAAGCAACGGAAACGGCGCCCGTCCATAATCCGGACCAGAAGCCTTTGCGGACGTGTTTTGAGGCGGGCCACTTCCCGCCTTTTTAATTTCGCCTGGTTACCAAGCCATGCTCGGTCCCCTGCTCAAAGAGTTCGATGACTGCATCCTGCAGAACGCGGAACTTAACGAGACGGTTTTCGCGCAAATGATTGCCAGCCAGCGCCGGCTCGGCCTGGTGTTCGGCGATCGTCCCACCTGTCCCTTTCTTCGTCCACACATCATCGCCCGTTCACAGTACGACGAGGTCGCGCACGCAGCGCAAACAATCGCATCGGCGGTAGAAAAAGTTGTCGAGCGCGCGCTGGTGGACGAAGAATTATTGGCGGAATTCAGTCTGATGCCGCGGGAACAAGAAATGGCGCGCATCGATCCGGGATATTCGTGCCTCTGTGTCACCAGCCGCCTGGACGCGTACCTTTCCGATGGCGGATTCAAATTCCTCGAGTACAACGCTGAGTCTCCGGCCGGCGTTGGCGATCAGATGCAACTTGAGAAGGTGCTGTTCGGACTTGGGCACATGAAGCAGTTGCTCGGCGAGCAACCACACTGGCGGCCTGAACCTCACAAACGACTCTTGGCGGCACTGCTTCAAGCATATCGCGAGTGGGGCGGCGACAAAGAGCAGCCACAGATCGCCATCGTCGATTGGAAAGGGGTCTCAACCGAAAGTGAGTTTCGGATTCTGCAGGATTATTTTGCGTCAGAAGGCTATTCGACAATCATCGCCGATCCGGGTGAGCTGAACTACAGCGATAGCCGCCTAAGTGTCGCCGATTCTGAAATCGATATCGTTTACAAACGCGTGGTCATTCACGAGTTTCTGGAAAGGTGCGCTGAAGATCACCCGCTCGCCCGAGCTTACGCTGACGGCCGTGCCTGTGTGGTCAATTCTTTCCGCACGAAGATCGCACACAAGAAAGCGAGCTTTGCGATTCTCAGCGATCCGCGGCACGCCAATCTTTTCACAGCAGAAGAAGTGAAAACCTTCCATCGCCACATTCCGTGGACTCGCCGCGTGACGAACGGCACGACGACGTTTGACGGTGCCGAACATGATCTGCTCGAACTTATGCGCGCTGAGCGTGAACAACTCGTGCTGAAGCCGAACGACGACTACGGAGGTCACGGCGTCTTTCTTGGATGGGAAACCTCAGGCCAGGATTGGGAACGCGCGATTGCTTTGGCACTGGAGCGACCGTATGTAGTGCAGCAGCGCGCGCCGCTCAAAAAAGTCCCGATGCCGACATTCGCCGGCGGATTGCGGCTGCAGGAAATGTACGTTGACTTCAACCCGTTTCTATTTCATAACGAAGTCGAAGGGGCGCTGATTCGCCTGTCGTCGTCGTCGCTTTTGAATGTGACCTCGGGCGGCGGCCAGACAGCTTTGCTTGTGTTGGAGGACATGTAATGGACAGCGAATCGGTGCGCGCTCACTGCCTGTCATTTCCTGATGCCACAGAAAACGTGCAGTGGGGTAACGACCTGGTCTTCAAAGTCGCGGGCAAGATGTTTGCGGTGATGGCGCTGGAAGGACCGGTGAAATACATCATGTCCTTCAAGTGCACGGAAGAGAAATTCAACGAACTAATCGAGCAGGAAGGCATGGATCCGGCGCCTTACATGGCTCGCAACAAGTGGGTCGCGATCGAACGATTCGACGTCCTCAGCGATAAAGAGCTGAAGGCGCTGCTGCGAAACTCCTACGATTTAGTTTGTGAGAAGCTGCCAAAGAAAGTGCGGGAGCAATTGGGCGCGTCACCGAAACCCGCAACGCGCCGCCAGCCGTCACCGGCGAAAAAGCGTTAAGAAATCTTCAGAGAGTCCAGAAACTTCGAAGCATTGTTCTGGTTAGTCTTCCCTTTTTCAGCCAGATAAAGAGTCTGAACCAGTCTCGGGCTGGCCCAGTAAAGCCGGATCGTGAACTCAATGTCCTTACCGTCTTTGCTGCCGGAACCTACGATTTCTTTGCCCGGATACGATCCGTTAGTGATGTCGCGTTCGCTGGTAACCTTACCATCGATGTTCTTGACGGCGCCGTCTGATGCGCCCTTCAGCAGCACCTTCGGGTCGATTTGATTCAAACTTAGCGAAGAAGGAAATTCGTGGTAAGCCAGAATGTAAGCCTCGCTGCCTTTGTCGAGAGTGAGCATTTGGCCGGTCGCTTTTCCGGTGGCGGTGGGGATGTCCTGAGATTGCTTGTTCGGTTTGCCCGGCATCTCAATAGTGATTCCATCTTCGGATGTTGTCTCCCACTTTTGGGTAAGCGACGAACAAGCGAGTATGACGGCAATCGAAAACGCCAGCGCTACTAGTTTTTTCAATTTTGAATCCTCACCTTCACCGGATGTCGAATTGCGCGCAGCAGTTTGTCACAGTGCGCCGGAAACCGAAAGAAAAATCACTTCTTCACCACGTTGATTTCGCGCGTCGTCGAATTGTAGCCGCCGTTCTCGACCAGCTGACCATTCTTGTCGACGAGTTCAAGTTTGACTGTATGTTTACCGCTCATCCAGCCCGTCAACCAAATTGGATTCCACGCATCGATGAACTGGGGAGAGCCGCCATCGACGGTGTAGCGCACCCGATAGTCGCCGCCTTCTGCCTGCAGCTTAGCGTTGCGTAGCCAGAAGTCGATCATGATCGTATCGGCGTCAGCGCCCGCGTATTCGCCTTTCGGCCGGCTGTAAGTCAGCAGAGGCTTGGCTGGATCGATTTCGCCGGCGTTGCTCTTTGCCATGTCTTTGCCTTCGCGTGCGGGCGTCGGACTAGCGCTCGATCCCGGACTGTTTGCTGGACTCGCCATCGTTTCGCCCTTGTTCGTGGTGGTTGGCTTCGCAGCGTCACCTCCGCCCTTCACTGTGAAGCTAACCATCTGAAATGCGCCTTCGTTTTTGTAGCTCTCGTGCCAGGGCCGCGAAGGAAAGACGCGCAGGGTGTGCTTGCCCTCAGTTACGTTACGCAATTCGAACGGCTGACCGAGTTCGTAGTAGGCCTCGTAGGGTTGATTGTCGAGAATTACATGGATGTGATTTCCCTTGCCCGTGGCTGGATCTTTGTGCGGCGTGTAGCCCTTCAAATCACCGCTCAAATCCAATTTCACTTCGACGGTCGAGCCGTTGATCGTCGCGTTGTTCGCGGGCGAGATCACTTTCAAGGCCGGCTTCGCCTCATCCTGCTCGCCGCGCTGCTTCATCATGTCCGCGATGGTTTGCGGACGCGGCACAACAGAAAGCTCCTGGGCGACCGGCGGCGACGCAGTAGTAGTCGCAGTAGTGTGCGAGTTTTCATTCGTGGATTGGCAGCTCGTCAAACACAACGAGGCAAGACACAGAGCAAGAGCGGACGTCAGGATTTTCATCATAGCCTCCCGCAATTAGATTAATGGATTTGTCCGAAGCTTTAGCACAAAGATGGCTGGGGAACAACCTTACCGCGCGTCGCGGAGTGCCATAATTCGGTTTTGTCTGCGTGGCTCAGCGAAGAACTCAGTGGTTCCTCTGCGGTTCATTTCGCAAACGTTGAAGATTAACCGCAGAGGAAATTACAAAGGGTTCGCGGAGTGCGCAGAGCACTCGACCGCTGCAACCGAAATCACCAAGCCGGCAAAGAAACGCAAAAGTCTATAGTCTCGAACTAAGTTATGCCGCTATTGGTTGTGCCGTCCGCCGGCGTAGTCGCCCCTCAACTGAGTTCCAATCGATATTGGAAAAGAATGCCTCGATGTACTTCGGACGATCGGCCGGTTTGTAGTCCAAAATGAACGCGTGTTCCCAAACATCCATCACCAGAATGGGATCGTAGCCTGCGACATTTCCTGTCTCATGCAAGGTGATCCAGTGATTCGATAGCTTTCCGTTCGTCGGGTTTTGATAGCAGATGGCCCAGCCGACACCGCGCATCTTTCCAATGCCGACAAAGTCAGCCTTCCAGATGTCATAGCTGCCATAGGAGTCTTCCGCCGCTTCCCGAAACGCCGTGCGACCGGTCGGATCACCCGTCCCGCCACCGCTCTTCAGATTGTCAAAGTAATACTCGTGCAGAACCATGCCGTTGTATTCGAACCCGAGCCGCCGCGTGAGTTCAGAATACTCGGCGAACTCTTCCTGATCGACTTTGCCATCTTTAATGAACTCAGCAATCTTCTCGTTCAGCTTGTTCGTCTCTTTGACGTAGCCTTCGTAAAGCTTGAAATGCATTTCGATCGTTTCGTCTGAAATGCCTTGCAGGTTGCTGAGATTGAAAGTTCGCGGACTATAAGTCTTCCCCATGATGCCCTCCTGAAGTGGAATCGTAATTATCCAGTTAACACTTTACGGAAAGATGATTCGAAAATGTGGCAAAGACATGGAGAGGCTCAGCTAATCCTGTTACACCGCAAAGAAAAAGGGCACGACGCGCGCCGTGCCCTGGGAAAAACCAGCCTTTGTGAATGATCTATTTGCCGATGAACACGACCCAGTCGTGCGAAGCGGTTCCCATGAATAGCAACATCGGGAGCGACAACCAGGCGTTCGTTCGCGATGCGATAAAAGCCTGCCGCGCCAGTTCCGGAGCCGCCGGCGGTCCACCTTGCAAGGCGCCAATAATGCGCTTGTTGGCGGGCCAGATGATGCCCCAGACATTTAACAACATAAGGATGCCGTATGTGCCGCCGACGCCTATCGAGATTGCGCGATTGCTCGCGAAGCTCTGGCCGCCGGCATTAATCATCGCCGGGAAAAATCGTGTCAGCCCGTAAGTGAAAACCAGCGTGAGAACTATCATCACGACCGCCCAGACTCTTCCATCTTTGATCACCGCCGGCACCTTCTTAATGAGCAAAAACTCAACCAGGAAGAAGACAATGGGATAACCCAACCACGCCAGCAGCACAATCCAAACGTTCACGTGTCCGCCGCCGAGCGAGTTGGCGTTCTTAACATCCGTGCTGAGGATGTACATCGCGAAATACGTTAATCCCGCGAGTACAGTCAACACCGCGCCCCAACGAAAAAACCAAAGCGCGGGCAGCAGCAGATCCGGATTGACTTTCTTCTTGGTGTCGGCGTCGAGCTTCTTCTGCAGCGGCACATTGACCAGGTTGAAGAAGTAGAGCATGCCGATCCAAGTGATGCCGCCCACAAAGTGAAGCCATCTGATTAGGATGTGGGCGAACTCGTCGGGCTTGGGCCAGGCGATTACTCCGTCGAGCATCGCGAAACTGACGGGAAGATGAGCAGTCGACTCAATCAGCATACGTTCCTCCAGCGGTTAGTCAGTCGGCGACTCGGCGGGACTGACACGGGATCGAGCGAAATTGTTGACTAATGCGAGCGCAGATTACACCGAGCAGCGGGATGATGCAACAGTTTTACAAGACGGGAATCACGGCAAACAGCTTGCGACCGCTAGTCCGTTTGAGTAAAGCTACCAAGAAATGAAATCAGCAGTTCCCTTCGTCGCACTTCTGCTCCTGGCGACTTTTTCTTCTGCGTTCGCGCAACCACGAAGCGAAACCGACGCGCAAGCTAAGCCAACGCGAACGCTGACGATAGCCACCGAACCTGCGGCGATCATTTGGCTCGATGAGATACGACGGGGCACGACCAACGCGGAAGGCCGACTCCTGCTCTCGAATGTCGGTTCGGGCCCGCACACTCTGCGGGTGCGCGCGAATGGTTTCAAGGAAGTGACCCAACCGGTTACCGCAACCGCTCGCGGTGAGATTTCAGTTCGACTGCTGCGCACGACTGACCAAGCCGATTTGCTCTTTCAGCAAGCGGAAACAGCACGTGACTCCGCGAAAAGCGCAGACGACAGACAGAAGAGCACTGATTTGTATCGTCAGGCCTTGCGACTTCGCGCCGCATCCCCGGCCGCTCACATTGGACTCGCGCGGGTGCTGCTCGACATGAACGACACCGACGGCGCGCTGAACGAGGTTGCGGCAGCGCGTCGTTATCGCACGTCTTATCCTGAAGCTTCAGCCGTCGAAGGCCGTATCTACCGCGAAACGGGACAGACTGACGACGCGATTGGGAGTTTCAATCGCGCGATTCGCGAAAGCCACGGGTTTCAGCCTGAGGCACACGTCGGATTAGGTCGGACTTACGAAGAGAGAGGCCAATACGATCTCGCGGCGCGCGAATTTCAGATTGCGGTGAATCAACTGTCCGACACAGAACCGATCATTTATCAGTTGCTCGGGGCCGCATACGAAAAGAGCAGCAATCCTAAGGAAGCAATTGCTGCTTACGAAAATTACCTTCGCCTTGCGCCCAACGGATCGCAGGCTTCGGCCGTGCGGTCGATAATCGAGCAACTCAAATCCGAACAGCCGAACTGAGTAAGCCAAGATTTACACAGATAGACACGGATAGGAGCAGGTGGAATAATCATCCAGCTCGTCAGCTCTTTTGGTTTGAATCTGTACTAATCCGTGTTCATCTGTGGCTGAATCTATGAGTTCACCCGCAATCACAACTTCACGTCGCATCTCTCAAAAAGCGAGTCGCTTCACTGAGTCTGTCATTCGCGAAATGACGCGCGAAGCGATGAAGTATGGGGCGGTGAACCTCTCGCAAGGCTTTCCTGATTTCGCGGCCCCGGAAGACATCAAGCGCGTCGCGATGGAGGCGATTGCCGGCGACGTGAACCAATACGCGATCACCTGGGGCGCGAAAGACTTCCGCGACGCGATAGCCAAAAAGACAAAGTGGTATCTCGGGCTCGAGATCGATCCCGAAGCTGAAATCACCGTGACGTGCGGTTCAACCGAAGGAATGATCTCGGCGATGATGGCCACGGTCGATCCGGGCGACGAAGTCGTCGTGTTCGATCCCTACTACGAAAATTACGCGCCCGACGCGATTCTTTCCGATGCGACACCGCGCTATGTGCCGTTGCGCGCGCCCGACTGGACCTTCGATCGCGAGGAGTTGCGCGCGGCGTTCAACCCCAGAACCAAAGCCATCATCATCTGCAATCCCAACAATCCGACGGGTAAAGTCTTCACGCGCGCTGAGATGGAATTTATTGCCGGGCTTTGCCAGGAATTCGATGCGCTTTGCTTCACCGACGAGATTTACGAGCACATCCTTTATCCGCGCGCTGGTGCCGAGATCGCGCACATCTCGATGGCGCAAATCAGCGGGATGCGAGATCGCACCGTGATCGTCAACTCGATGTCGAAGACTTATTCGGTCACCGGCTGGCGCGTTGGCTACTGCATCGCGTCACCGGAAATCACCAGCGCGATTCGCAAAGTCCATGACTTTCTGACCGTCGGCGCGGCTGCGCCGTTGCAGGCGGCGGGCGCCTACGCGCTTTCACTGCCGCCGTCGTATTACGAGCAACTGCAAAAAGGCTACGAGGCCCGGCGCGATCTGATTTTGCCGGAACTCGAGAAGGCCGGCTTCAAGACGTTTCGACCCGATGGGGCCTACTACGTGATGACGGACATCAGCGGCTTCGGCTTCAAAGATGACGTCGAATTCACCCGTCACTTGATTCGCGAAGTAGGCGTCGCCTGCGTTCCCGGCTCGAGCTTCTACTCCGATCCCGCACTCGGCTCGCAGCAAGTTCGGTTCTGCTTCTGCAAGAAAGACGAGACCCTAATGCTGGCGGCTGAACGGCTGCGAAAGCTGCGCGGCTAAAATCGCGCGAGAGTCTTGACCAGCAAGCTGATCGCGCCTAGCATACGGTTAATCAATCCCCTCAAAACTGAATCGCTTAGCGAAGCGAAGGAGGCCGAAAATGGCTGACGAAGTTTCGAACAAATGCAAGCACGGGCCGTGCGACTGTGCGGCCGAAAACGACAGCAAATACTGCAGCGAGTACTGCAAGGAAGCCGACAAGTCGCACATCATGGAAATTGGCTGCGGCTGTGAACACGACAGCTGTCGCTAACTGACCTGACGCGGATCTGTTGATGCCTTTCTAGGGATTCCCCGCGTTCACGCCGGTCTGCGCCGGTCTTACAACACAATCACAACGAAACCGCCGCTGAGCCAACGGCAACTCTCCGTAAAATTCATCGCATCCACGCAGCGTAGTCCCGACTCACAAAGTCTTCCCGCTGTAAGTGGCTAAGCTCATACAAACAGGGCGCTGATGCGCTTGGAGGATAGAAAATGAAACGACTTCTTCTTGCAGTTCTCACGGTGACGCTATGTGCCGGTCTGGTATACGCGCAAAGAGCGCGCAGCACACACTCGACATCGGCAAGCAATGAAACGTCCGCGTCAACAAACGGGAAACAGGTGAATCTCGCTTCCAATACCGCACTGTCGGCGCAGCTCGAAAACTCTCTGGACGCGCGTCACGCGAAAGTCGGCGATAGAGTCGTGTTGAAAACGACGCAGACTGTGAAGCATTACGGCGACACGATTGTGCCGAAGGGCGCGAAGTTGCTGGGCCATGTAACCGAAGTGCAGCAACGTACGAAGGAAAATGGCGAGTCACGCATCGGCGTCGCCTTCGATCGTTTGCAGAACGGCGCCTTCGACATACCGATAACCGCAACGATTGTCTCAATCACCCAAGCGCAAACGCACACTAGCGCCGCGAATTCGTCGGTCGATTC
>Ga0207644_10001609_pt1 | contig 14566 bp, 12 predicted proteins | sample KBSS73metaG_FD_184326 | JGI IMG/M metagenome (GOLD analysis project Ga0207644, IMG submission 184326) | Switchgrass rhizosphere microbial communities from Kellogg Biological Station, Michigan, USA - KBS S7-3 metaG (SPAdes) (version 2) | ecosystem: Host-associated > Plants > Roots > Rhizosphere... | reverse complement strand
GGACGTCGAGCGGATCAAGGCGGCCGGGATCAACGTCTTGCAGGGCCCCGAGCTTCGGACGATCTTCCTCGGCATGGACCAGAAGCGCGACGAGCTCCAGTTCAGCAACATCAAGGGCAAGAACCCGTTCAAGGACGTCCGGGTCCGGCGCGCCTTCTACCAGGCGATCGACGAGGAAGCGATCAAGGCGCGCGTCATGCGCGGCGCCGCGCTGCCCACGGGCCTGATGGTCGGCGCCGCCGTGCGCGGCTTTCAGCCCGACATGAACAAGCGCCTGCCGTACGACGTCGAGGCGGCCAAGAAGCTGCTCGCCGAGGCGGGCTATCCGAACGGCTTCGAGGTCGGCATGAATTGCCCGAACGACCGCTACGTCAACGACGCCGCGATCTGCCAGGCGGTCGCGGCCAACCTGGCGCGAATCGGCGTCAAGGTCAACCTGATGGCCGAGACCAAGGTCAGCTACTTCCCGAAGATCCTGCGCCGCGATACCAGCTTCTACCTGCTCGGCTGGACGCCGAGCACGGTCGACTCGCACGACACGCTGCAGTCGATCATGGCGACGCCTAACGAGAAGGGCCAGGGCCAGTTCAACCTCGGCGCCTACAGCAATCCCAAGCTCGACGAGCTGGTCCTGAAGATCCAGTCGGAGACCGACCAGAAGAAGCGCAGCGACATGATCCGCGAGGCGTTCAAGATCCACCAGGACGACGTCGGCCACATCCCGCTGCACCAGCAGGCGCTGGCCTGGGCGGCGAGCAAGAAGGTCGAGCTGGTCCAGCTGCCGAACAACTACATGTACTTCAAGTGGGTCACGTTGAAGTCCAAGTAGGCGACGCCGCGTCGCTTGTTCCGGCCGGCGCCGACGCGCCGCCGGCGCGCCGCGACGTCACGCCGCAAGCGGCGCCGCTGGCGCCCGCGCCGGGCCGCTGGGCACGCTTCCTCGACGGCGATTTCTGGCACTCGTTTCGTTCCTCGCCGATGGCGATCTCGGCCGCGCTGGTCGCGCTGCTCTGCGTCGTCGCGGCGGTGTTCGCCAACGTCATCGCCCCGCACAATCCCTTCGACCTGGCGACGCTCGAGCTGAGCGACTCGATGCTGCCGCCGTCGTGGATGGCGGGCGGCACCACCAAGTACCTGCTCGGCACCGACGAGCAGGGCCGCGACGTCCTCTCGGCGCTGATGTTCGGTGCGCGGATCTCGCTCTTCGTCGGCGCCGCGTCGGTGCTGCTGTCGCTGCTGATCGGCGTCACGCTCGGCCTGCTCTCGGGCTACGTCGGCGGCCGGCTCGATGCGCTGATCATGCGAGTCTGCGACGTCATGCTGTCGTTTCCGTCGATCCTCATCGCCCTGCTGTTCGCCGGCGTCGGCCATGCGATCTATCCCAACGCGGGCGACTCGCTCGCCTTCAGCGTCGTCATCATCGCCATCGCGCTCCCGGGCTGGGTGCAGTACGCGCGCGCCGTGCGCGGCTCGACGATGGTCGAGCGCAACAAGGAATACGTCCAGGCGGCGCGCGTGATCGGCGTCGCGCCGGCGCGGATCATGCTGCGCCACGTCCTTCCCAACGTCATGGGGCCGGTGCTGGTGCTGTCGACGATCCAGGTCGCGGTGGCGATCCTCGCCGAGGCGACGCTGTCCTTCCTCGGCGTCGGCGTCTCGCCGACCTCGCCCTCGCTCGGAACCTTCATCAACGAGGGCAACAAGCAGCTCTTCAGCGGCGCCTGGTGGCTGGTGATCTTCCCCGGCGCGACGCTGGTCCTGATCGCGCTCAGCATCAACCTGTTCGGTGACTGGCTGCGCGACGCATTGAACCCGCGCCTGCGCTGAGCCTCCAAGCCGGACGCACCTTCAGGAGCCGATCATGCGATTCATTGCCTCCTCTCTCCTCGTCGCTGCCTTCGCGGCAACCGGGCTGACCGGCTGCGCCACCGACTACCACTACTCGCAGATCTCCGGGCGGAAGTACCACGTCTCGGAGATCGACACCTACTCGATCTCGATCCTGCGCGTCGACGGCCGCAGCACGATCCTGCACCCGACTCCGGTCGACCCCGGCCGGCGGATGATCCTGGTCCAGGGCCCGCCCGACGGCGTCAGCCTCGAGGGCCGGCAGCGCGAGATCGCGATCGACGTGAAGCCGTGCACCCGCTACTACCTCGTCGCCGTCAAGAACACGCGGCTGTCTTCCGACTTCGACGTCCGGGTCGACTACGAAGAGCCGGTCGGCGGCTGCACTCCGCCGAAGTTGAGCTAGGCGCGCGGATGGCGGCGCCGCTGCTCGAGGTCCTGAACCTGCGCGTCGAGTTTCCCGGCCGGCGCGGCCGGCTGGTCGCGATCGACGATGTCTCCTTCTCGATCGCCCCGGGCGAGATCCTCGGCGTCGTCGGCGAGTCGGGCGCGGGCAAGTCGCTCACCGGCGCGGCGATCATCGGCCTGATCGATCCGCCGGGGCGGATCAGCGGCGGCGAGATCCGGCTCGACGGCCGGCGCATCGACGACCTTCCGTACGAGCAGATGAGGAAGGTCCGCGGCCGCTCGATCGGCGCGATCTTCCAGGACCCGCTGACCTCGCTCGACCCGCTCTACACCGTCGGCCAGCAGCTGATCGAGACCATCCAGACGCACCTGCCGATGAGCTCGGCCGATGCGCGCCGGCGCGCCGTCCGCCTGCTCCAGGACACCGGCATCCCGGCCGCCGAGGAGCGCCTCGACCAGTACCCGCACCAGTTCTCGGGCGGGATGCGCCAGCGCGTCGTCATCGCGCTGGCCCTCGCCGGCGAGCCCAAGCTGATCGTCGCCGACGAGCCCACCACCGCGCTCGACGTCTCGATCCAGGCGCAGATCATTTCGCTGCTCAAGCGGGTCTGCAAGGAGCACGGCGCCGCGGTCATGCTGGTCACCCACGACATGGGCGTCATCGCCGAGACCTGCGACCGCGTCGCCGTCATGTACGCGGGCCGCATCGTCGAGACAGGCCCGGTCGGCGCGGTGATCCATTCGCCGGCGCATCCCTATACCGTGGGCCTGATGGGATCGATCCCGGCGATGGACGAAGAGCGCGAGCGGCTGCTGCAGATCGACGGCGCGATGCCGCGCCTGAACGCCATCCCCGCCGGCTGCCCCTTCAACCCGCGCTGCCCGCACGCGTTCGCGCCGTGCTACACCGACCGTCCCGACCTGATGGCGGCGGGCGCGACGAGCGCCGCCTGCTGGCTGCACGAGCCGGCGCTGCGGGCGGCCGCTTGACCGCCGCGCCGGGGAGGGCGGATTGAGCGCGGCGCTGGTCGAAGCCATCGGGCTCGCCAAGACCTTCGACGTTTCCATGCCCTGGCTCAACCGGCTCGCCGAAGGCAAGCCGCGCCAGTACGTGCATGCGGTCGACGACGTCACCTTCACGATCGAGCGCGGCCGGACGCTGGCGCTCGTCGGCGAGTCGGGCTGCGGCAAGAGCACGGTGGCGCGGCTGCTCGTCGGTCTCTACGCGCCGACGCGCGGCAGCGTCGTCTTCGACGGCGTCGTCGCCAGCGCCGGCGGTGCCCGGCCCGCGTCGATCCGGCGCCGCATGCAGATGATCTTCCAGGATCCGTATGCGAGCCTCAATCCGCGCTGGAAGGTGAGCGACATCGTCGCCGAGCCGCTGCGCGAGCACGGCTTCGCGGCGACTGCGGGCGAGGGCGGCGATCAAAAGAGCCGCATCGGCGAGCGCGTCGGCGAGCTGCTCGCGTCGGTCGGGCTCGCCGCGGCCGACGCCGACAAGTTCCCGCACCAGTTCTCGGGCGGCCAGCGCCAACGCATCTCGATCGCGCGCGCGCTCGCCACCCAGCCGGAGTTCCTGGTCTGCGACGAGCCGACGTCCGCGCTCGATGTCTCGGTCCAGGCGCAGGTCCTCAACATCATGAAGGACCTGCAGGCGCGCCACGACCTGACCTATCTCTTCATCTCGCACAACCTCGCCGTCGTGCGCCACGTCAGCGACGAGGTCGGCGTGATGTACCTGGGCCGGATCGTCGAGCTCGCCGCGAAGACGACGCTCTTCGCGCGGCCGCGCCATCCCTACACGCGAATGCTCCTCGATGCGATCCCCGACATCCACATGAGCGGGCGCTCGCGAACGCCGGTGCAGGGCGAGGTGCCCAACCCGCTCGACCCGCCGCCAGGCTGCACGTTCAACCCGCGCTGCCCGCACGCCAACGAGCGCTGCCGCGTCGAGCGGCCGCAGCTGCTTGCGCTCGACGGTGTCCGCGTCGCCTGTCACGCCGTCGAGGAAGGGCGGATCTGAAGCTGCGCCGGGGGGCCGCGTCGCCCAGGGGTCAGCAGATCAAGCCCAGCCGCCGCGGCCAAGGGTCCGCGCCGCGGCCGCGCTCAGTCTCGCGCCACGAGGCGCTCCGGCAGAAGATGCTCGCCGCGCATGAGGTCGGACACGGCCTCGCGGTCGCGGATGACGACCGCGTCGCTTCCCGTCACCATCACCTCGGCGGCGCGTGGCCGCGTGTTGTAGTTGCTCGCCATGCTCATCGCATAGGCGCCGGCCGACAGCACGGCGACGATGTCGCCGGCGGCGACCGCGAGGGAGCGCTCGCGGCCGAGCCAGTCGCCCGATTCGCAGATCGGACCGACGACGTCCCACGTCGTCGCCGCCCCGTCGCGTGGCTCGCACTCGACGATCCGCATCCAGGCGTCGTACATCGCCGGCCGCATCAGGTCGTTCATCGCCGCGTCGACGATGCAGAAGTTGCGCTCGCCGCCGCGCTTCAGGACAAGCACCTCGCTCAGCAGGACGCCGGCGTTGCCGACGAGCGAGCGGCCCGGCTCGAAGATGATCTTGCGCGCGCCGTGGCCGCGCGAGTCGATGCGCTGGAGCAGGCGGGCGACGAGCACGCTTGCGTCGGGCGGCGTCTCGTCGCGATAGGTGATGCCGAGGCCGCCGCCGAGGTCGATGTGCGAGAGCGGAACGCCGGCCGCCTCGACGCGCTCGACCAGGTCGAGCAGGCGATCGAGCGCGTCGACGTACGGATCGGCATCGACGATCTGCGAGCCGATGTGGCAGTCGATTCCGACCACCTCGAGCCCGGGCAGGCGCGCCGCGCGCGTGAACGCGGCCGGGGCCTCGTCGTGGGCGATGCCGAACTTGTTGCCGCGCAGTCCGGTCGAGATGTAGGGATGCGTCTTCGCGTCGACGTCGGGGTTGACGCGCAGGCTGACTCGCGCGCGCCGGCCGGCGTTGCCCGCGACCCCGCTCAGCTGCTCGAGCTCGTCGACGCTTTCGACGTTGAAGCAGAGGACGTCCGCGTCGAGGGCGCGCCGCATCTCGGCGCGCGTCTTGCCGACGCCGGAAAAGACGATGCGAGCCGGGTCGCCGCCGGCGGCGATGACGCGCTCGAGCTCGCCGCCGGAGACGATGTCGAAGCCGCAGCCGCGGCGCGCGAACCATTGCAGGATCGCCAGCGTCGAGTTGGCCTTGACGGCGTAGCAGAGCAGGTGATCGCGGCCGGCGAGGGCGCGCTGGTACGAAGCGAGGGCGCGCGCCATGGCCGCGCTCGAATAGACGTAGAGCGGCGTGCCAAAGCGGCGCGCGAGATCGGTGGCGGCGACGCCCTCGATCACGAGCTTGCCGTCGCGCCGGGCGATGTCAGGGGCGCCGGGAAGATCCATCAGCGCGACGCCGCCGACGCGGTCGAAGGTGCCACGTAGACAGGAGCGCTCGGTGCGCCAGCCGGCGGCGCGACTGCAGTCGCCGGCTTTACGGCGATCAGCGGACCCTTCTGTCCGCACGCCGCGATCACGACGACGAGCGCGGCCGCGGCGATCCGCCGCGCGGCGGTCGCCACTACACTGACAGCGCGTCTCCTCATTCGCCGATTATCGATCGTGAGCATCGCCCCCGCGCCCGCCGACGACCTGTCCGATGTCGACTACGAAGCGCGCACGCGCGCCGTGCTCGCGGCGATCGAGGCGTCCGCCGATCGCTTCCTCCAGGAAGACGTGATCGACATCGACGCCAGCCGCACCGGCGGCCTGCTTGAGCTCGCCTTTCCGAACGGCAGCCGGATCGTCGTCAACACCCAGCCGCCGCTGAAGGAGCTCTGGCTGGCGGCACTCTCGGGCGGCTTTCACTTCCGCTCGATCGGCGGGCGCTGGACCGAACGCGACGGTGGCGAATTCTTCGCCGTGCTGTCCGCGTGCGCGAGCGCGCAGGCCGGCCGCACGCTCCGCTTCGAGCCGCCCCCCGGCGCCTAGCGCCGGTGCACGACCGGCGCGTCCGCGACCGAACTCTGCGCCAATCGGCGCCGACCTTCGACCGACGCGAGAGACGACCGAGCAGCGCCGCGAACTAGCGCCGGAACAGATCGAGGATGCTGTTGCGTTCCTCGTCGCTGGGCGGCGTCGGCGCCGCCTTGTCCTCGAGGCCGACGCTGCTCACGCCGGCGCCGCGCGCGTACTCTTCGTAGTACCACTCGCCGGCGAGGTTGACGACGCCCTCGGGCGGAAGCGGCTCCTGCACCGGGACGCCTTTGAGCATCGTCGCCATGTAGTCGATCCAGACCGGCAGCGACAGGCCGCCGCCGGTCTCGCGGTCGCCGAGCTTCCTCGGATCGTCGTAGCCCATCCAGACCACCGCGACGATATTCTTCTGCCAGCCGGCGAACCAGGCGTCGTGCGAATCGTTCGTCGTTCCGGTCTTGCCGTAGACATCCGGCCGCTTCAGCGTCGCCTGCGCCTTGGCCGCAGTCCCGCTGCGGGTGACTTCCTGGAGCAGGCTGGTCATGATGAAGGAATTTCGCGCGTCGATCGTCCGCGACGCGTCGTCGAGGCTCGGCACGCGCGCCTCGTTGATGACGTGCCCCTTGTTGTCGGTGATGCGGCTGATGAGGAGCGGATTGACGCGATAGCCGCCGTTGGCGAAGACGCCGTAGGCCGACGCCATCTGCAGCGGCGTCACCGCGCCGGCGCCGAGCGCCATCGGCAGGTAGGCCGGATGCTTGTCGGCATCGAAGCCGAAGCGCTTGATCCACTGCTGGGCGTAGGCCGGGCTGATCGACTTGAGGATGCGGATCGAGATCATGTTCTTCGACTTCGCCAGGCCGCGCCGCATCGTCATCGGGCCGTCGTAGGTGCCGTCGTAGTTCTTCGGCTCCCACGGCTGGCTGCCGGTCGTGCCGGCGTCGAAGAAGAGCGGCGCGTCGTTGATCACCGTCGCCGGCGTGAAGCCCTTTTCGAGCGCCGCCGAATAGATGAACGGCTTGAAGCTCGAGCCGGGCTGGCGCCACGCCTGCGTGACGTGGTTGAACTTGCTCTTCGAGTAGTCGAAGCCGCCGACCATCGCGCGGATGCTGCCGGTGCGCGGATCCATCGCCACGAACGCGCCTTCGACCTCGGGCAGCTGGGTGATCGACCACTCGCCCTTGGCGCCGCGGATGAGGCGGATGACGGCGCCGGGCCGCAGCTGGGTCTTCGGATTGGCCTTGGGGACGAGCGCCGAAGCCGCGGGCTTCAGGCCGTCGCCGACGACCGTCACCGACTCGCCGTCGGCGAGCATCGCGACCACCTTCTTCGCCGAGGCCTCGGTGACGATCGCCGCGCGCAGCTCGTCGTTGTCGGGAAAGTCCTGGAGCGCCTCGGCGATGCGCGCATCGAGCTCGCTGCGGTCGCGCGGCAGGTCGACGTAGTCCTCCGGGCCGCGATAGACCTGGCGCTTCTCGTAATCCATGATGCCCTTGCGCAAGGCGTGGTACGCGAGCGTCTGTTCGGCCGAGTTCAGCGTCAGGTAGACGTTGAGGCCGCGCGTGTACGCCTCGGCGCCGTACTGGCTGAAGATCATCTGGCGCGCCTGCTCGGCGACGTACTCGGCATGGACCGCGACCTCCGACGGCATCCGGTACTTGAGGACCTGCTTGAGCGCCGCTTCGTGCTGCTCGGCGCTGATGAAGCCGTTCTCGAGCATGCGATCGAGGACATGGCGCTGCCTGCGGTTGGCCCGGTCGGGATTGACGATCGGGTTGTTCGCCGACGGCGCCTTCGGCAGCCCGGCGAGCATCGCCGCCTCGGCGACGGTGATGTCCTTCAGCGGCTTGCCGAAATAGATCTCGCTGGCCGAGGCGAATCCGTAGGCGCGCTGGCCGAGCGCGATGTGATTCATGTAGACCTCGAGGATCTGATCCTTGCTGAGGACGCTTTCGATCTTGAGCGAAAGCAACATCTCGTAGATCTTGCGAGTAAATGTTTTCTCGGTCGAGAGATAGAAATTGCGCGCGACCTGCATCGTGATCGTCGAGGCGCCTTGCGCGCCGTGCCCCTCGCCGAAGTTGGCCAGGCCGGCGCGCAGCGCGCCGACATAGTCGACGCCGCTGTGCTTGTAGAAGCGCGCGTCCTCGACCGCGAGAACGGCGTCCTGCATGACCTTCGGGATCTCGGCGATCGGCATGAAGTTGCGCCGCTCCTCGCCGAATTCGCCGAGGAGAACGCGGTCGGCGGAGAACACCCGCATGGGCAGCTTCGGCCGGTAGTCGGTGAGGCTGTCGATCTCGGGAAGGTTGGGGTAGGAGACCGCGAGCGCGATCGCCGCGAGCAGGACGATCGCGACGGCGCCGGATGCCGCCAGTCCGAGCAGGGTGAGGACGATGCGGACAAGGACGCGCAGCCATTTCGGCCACCGCTCGGGCGGGCGCGAGCGCGGCTCGCGGTCAGCCTTGGAATAGGAATCTGTCACACGCGTCCAGTCAGGGCGATCGCATTATAGAAACCCGATCTCGCGGTAGTTTGGCGAAGCCGCGAGAAGGGTCGATCAGTGACGCAGTGGACAGTTCGAAATCGCGTTGCAAGAAGACGCATCTTGCCAAGGCTTTGCGTGTGAGATTTGCAACGCGCACGGGGCGGCGGGCCCGGGTTTGTCTTGGGAAATCAAAGGCTTTACTGCTAGCATCGAAGTAACTTATTAACAGCCGGCGAGCCTGATTTTCGCCGCTGGAAAAGGGGCACCGTGAGTTTTCTCGACGCGATGTTGGGCCGCAAGCACCCACCGATGATCGGCCTCGACATCAGCTCGTCCAGCGTCAAGCTCGTCGAGCTCGGCCAGACCGGAAGTGGCGAATACATTTTGGAACGTTTCGGCTCCGAAAGCTTCGAGAAGGGCTGGATCTCCGACGGCCAGATCGAGAAATTCGACGAGGTCGCCGAAGCGGTCAAGCGGCTGGTGAGCAAGAGCGGCACCAAGACGCGCCAGGTCGTCATGGCAATGCCGCAGTCGGCGGTCATCACTAAGAAGATCATGCTTCCCGCCGGTCTGCGCGAGGAGGAGCTCGAGGTCCAGGTCGAGACCGAGGCCAACCAGTACATCCCGTTCTCGCTCGACGAGGTCAGCCTCGACTTCTGCGTCATCGGCCCGAGCCCGACGTCGATCGGCGACGTCGAGGTGCTGATCGCGGCGTCGCGCAAGGATCGCGTCCAGGACCGCCAGGGCCTGGCCGAGGCCGCCGGCTTGAAGCCGGCCGTGCTCGACATCGAATCGCACGCGTCGCGCCTGGCGATGAGCCGGGTCGTCTCGGCCCTTCCCAACGAAGGGCGCGACGCGCTCGTCGCCCTGTTCGAGATCGGCGCCGACACGACCAGCCTCAAGGTGCTGCGCGATGACGAGATGCTGTATGACCGCGACCAGGCCTTCGGCGGCTCGCAGCTCACGCAGCTGATCTCGCGCCAGTACGGCTTCTCGTACGAGGAAGCCGAGCAGAAGAAGCTCGCCGCCGACCTGCCCGAGGACTACGAGACGACGCTGCTCGCGCCCTTCGTCGACAGCCTGTCGCAGGAGATCGGCCGGGCCTTGCAGTACTTCTTCACCAGCACGCCGCACCACAAGGTCCACTACGTGATGCTCGCGGGCGGCACGGCGACGCTTCCCGGCCTGAAGGACCGCGTCACCGAGCTCACCGGCTTCGCGTCGATGGTCGTCAATCCGTTCGAGAACATGAAGCTCGGCTCCGCGGTGCGCGAAGCCAAGCTGCGCCGCGAGGCCTCGTCGTACCTGACGGCGTGCGGCCTGGCGATGCGGAGGTTTGCGCAGTGATCATGATCAACCTGCTGCCGCACCGCGAGGAGCGGCGCCAGCGCAAGAAGATCGCCTTCTACGCGGGCTTGGCGGTCTCCGCAGTCGTCGGTGCCGCGATCGTCGGCGTCTGGTATCTCATCGTCCAGCAGATGGTCGCGGGCCAGGTGGCGCGCAATGGCTTTCTGCAGACCGAGATCGCCAAGCTCGACATCCAGATCAAGGACATCGCCAGCCTGAAGGCCGAGATTGCCTCGCTGAAGGCGCGCCAGAAGGCGGTCGAGGACCTGCAGATCGACCGCAACGTTCCGGTGCACGTGCTCAACGAGCTGGTCCGCCAGGTTCCCGAGGGCATCTACATCACGTCGGTCAGGCAGGACGGGCAGACCCTCAACGTCGCCGGCATCGCGCAGACGCAGGAGCGCGTCTCGGAGCTGCTGCGCAACACCGCCTACAACTCCGAGTGGCTGGTCAAGCCGGAGCTGATCGAAAGCAAGGCGGCCACGGTCGTCAGCGCCAATCGAGAGCAGAAGCGCCTGTTCGACTTCGCAGTCCGCCTCACGGTGAAGCGGCCGCAGGACGCGCCCGGCGCGGCTTCGCAGGCAGCGGGCGGCACGATCCCGGCCGCGGCGAGCGCGCCGGCCTCGGCGTCGGTCGCCGTCGTCAAGAAGACCTGAGCCATGGCCACCAAGTTGAAGACCGCCAACGTCGACCTGAACTCGGTGTTCGAGGGCGCAGCGTCGCAGTTCCGCGGACTGAACCCGAACGAGCCCGGCCAGTGGCCGATGCTTCCCAAGGCGCTGACCTTCGTCGCCGTCGCCTTCCTGGTCGCGGTCGCCGGCTGGTTCACCATCCTGTCTTCGGCGCACGACGAGCTCGACAACGAGCGCAACAAGGAACCGACGCTCAAGGCCGACTACCGCAGCAAGCTGGCGCAGGCGGTCAACCTCGGCGAGCTGCGCAAGCAGAAGCTGCAGGTCGAGGAATACGTGACCCAGCTCGAGAAGCAGCTTCCCGGCAAGGCCGAGATGGACGCGCTGCTCTCCGACATCAACCAGGCCGGCCTTGGCCGCGGCCTGCAGTTCGAGCTCTTCCGGCCCGGCCAGGTCGTCGTCAAGGACTACTACGCCGAGCTGCCGATCTCGATCCGCGTCACCGGCCGGTACCACGACATCGGCTCGTTCGCGGGCGACATCGCCAACCTGTCGCGGATCGTCACCCTGCACAACATGAATCTCGTGACCGGCAAGGACCTGTCCGGCATATTGACCATGGAAGCCATCGCGCGCACGTATCGCTATCTCGATCCGACCGAAATCGAAGAGGTCAGGAAGTCGGCCGCCAAGGCGAAGCCGGGAGCCAAACCATGACGAGGCGCGAGTCTTCACGCGGACCGCTGGCGGCGGCGATCATCGTCTGCGCCGGCGTTCTCGCGGCCTGCACCGGCGACCAGGACGAGCTTTCGCAGTGGATGGAGCAGCAGAAGCGCGAGGTCAAGCCGAACGTCGAGCCGCTCTTGCCGCCGAAGAAGTTCACCCCGCAGCCGTACGCCGCGCTCGGCGCAGTCGAGCCGTTCAGCACACAAAAGCTGACCGTCGCGCTCAAGCAGGAGGCGAGGCAGCCGAATTCCCTGCTCGCGGCCGAGATCAATCGTCGCAAGGAACCGCTCGAGGCTTATCCCGTGGACAGCATGGCGATGGTCGGAAGCGTGACTCGCAACGGCCGGCCCTACGCGCTTCTCAAGGTGGACAACCTGCTCTATCAAGTCAAGCCCGGCGACTACCTGGGCCAGAACTACGGGAAGATCCTCAAGATCTCCGAGACCGACGTGGCCTACCGCGAAATCGTGCAAGACGCGGCGGGCGAATGGATCGAGCGCAAGAGCGCCCTCCAGCTTCAGGAGAAGGTGGCGCGATGAAAAGCATTTTGGAGAAACCGATGTCCAGCTGGCGCTCGCGATTCCTGGCCCTCGCGCTGACGGCGGGGGCGACGCTGCCCGCGTGGTCGCAGAACGCCATCCAGTCCATCAACAGCTCGCAGCAGGCGGGCTCCGAGGTCGTCCGCATCGAATTGAGCGAGCCGCTCAGCGCGGTGCCGGCGGGCTTCACCGTCCAGGCGCCGCCGCGCGTCGCCATCGACCTTCCCGGCGTCACCAACGGCCTCGGCAAGTCGACGGTCGAGATCAACCAGGGCAACCTCCGCTCGGTCAGCATCGCCCAGTCCGGCGACCGCTCGCGCCTGGTCCTGAACCTGAAGGCGCCGGCGGGGTACCGCGCCCAGATCGACGGCAAGGTGCTCATCGTCTCGCTCGACAACAACGCGCCTGCGACGCTGGCGAGCTCGAGCGGCCAGACGACTCGCTTCGCCGAAAGCCTCAACCGCACCCAGCTGTCGCTGCGCGACATCGACTTCCGGCGCGGCTCGGACGGCGCCGGCCGCGTCGTCGTCGAGCTGCCGAACAACCAGGTCGGCGTCGACATCCGCCAGCAGGGCCAGAGCCTGGTCGTCGAGTTCCTGCGCTCGAGCCTGCCCGACAACCTGCGCCGCCGCCTCGACGTCACCGACTTCGGCACGCCGGTCCAGAGCATCACGACCACGCAGCAGGGCGACCGCGTCCGCATGCTCGTCGAGCCGCGCGGCGCCTGGGAGCACAGCGCCTACCAGAGCGACAACCAGTTCGTGCTCGAGGTCCGGGCGCAGAAGGTCGATCCCAACAAGCTCGTCCAGGGCGCGGGGTACGCCGGCGAGAAGCTATCGCTCAACTTCCAGAACATCGAGGTCCGGGCGCTCCTGCAGGTCATCGCCGACTTCACCAACTTCAACGTCGTCACCAGCGACACCGTCACCGGCAACGTCACGCTGCGCCTGAAGGACGTCCCCTGGGACCAGGCGCTCGACATCATCCTGCAGGCGAAGAACCTCGGCCTGCGCAAGTCGGGCAACGTGATCCTGATCGCGCCCAAGGATGAGCTCAACGCGAAGGAGAAGATCGAGCTCGAGGCCAAGCAGCAGATCGCCGCCCTCGAGCCGGTTCGCACCCAGTCGTTCCAGCTCAACTACGCCAAGGTCCAGGACATCGCCAACGGGCTGACCGGCCAGAGCACGGGGACGAGCGGATCGCAAGGCAACACGGCGCGAATTCTCTCGCCGCGCGGCGCCGTGGTGTTCGAGACGCGCACCAACCAGCTGTTCGTCACCGACATCCCGTCCAAGCTCGAGGAAGTCCAGGCGCTGATCGCCAAGATCGACATTCCGGTGCGCCAGGTCCTGATCGAATCGCGGATCGTCATCGCCGACGAAAGCTTCGGCCGATCCCTCGGCATCCGGCTCGGCTTCGTCGACCTGCGCGGCATCCGCGGCGGAATCCCGGGCTACAACGTCGGCGGCAACAACTACATCTCGCCCGGCGGCAACCTCAACGCCGTCGCCGCGCAGACCCTGCAGACGGGAACCGGAAGCGTCACCGCCACCGACACCACCTTCGTCAACCTGCCGGCCACCGGCGCCAACGGCTTCGATCCGGCGACGTTCGCGCTCTCCCTGTTCAACGCCTCGGCCAACCGCTTCCTCAACCTCGAGATCTCCGCGCTCGAGGCCGACGGCAAGGGCAAGGTCGTGTCGAGCCCCCGCGTGATCACGGCCGACCAGCAGAAGGCGCTGATCGAGCAGGGCGAGGAGCTGCCCTACCAAGTGGCGACGTCGAGCGGCGCCACCTCGCTGCAGTTCCGCAAGGCGAACCTGAAGCTCGAGGTGACGCCGCAGGTCACGCCGGAAGGCAACGTCATCCTCGACGTCGACATCACCAAGGACAGCGTCGGCCGCGCCACGACGGCGGGCTTCGCGATCAACACCAAGCACGTCAAGACCCAGGTGCTGGTCGAGAACGGCGGCACCGTCGTGATCGGCGGGATCTTCGAGCAGAGCGACCGCGAGGACGTCACCAAGGTTCCGTTCCTCGGCGACGTTCCGTACCTCGGCAACCTGTTCAAGACCCGCACGATGACGTCTGCCAAGACCGAGCTGCTGATCTTCCTCACGCCCAAGGTCGTCACCGACCGGACGGCCGCGCGCTGATGCGCCGAGCAAACGACGACCGCCCGCGAGCCCTGCGCATGAAAAACCATTCGAAGATCCTGATCCTTGCCGGCCTGCTCATCGGCCTGGCGTCGTGCGGCGGCAACGAGGACGAAGCCGGCACCCCGCCCTTCGGCACGGGCAGCACCGCGCCGGGATGCGGTTCGTCGGCGGCGTCGGCGGCGAGTGCCCCTGCATGCCTCAACGCATCAAGCCTGACCCTGCAGCTCGACTCGAACAGCATCCAGAACACCGGCGCCGCGACGGTCAAGGCCACGGCCACGGCGATCACCGCCTCCGGCCAGGCGCTGAGCGGAATTCCGGTGTCGTTCTCGGTCGACAACGGCGCGACGTTCACGCAGTCGTCGCCGACGACTTCGGCCACCGGAACGGTGGTCGCGACCGTGTCGACCGGAGCTGACCCATCGAACCGGCTGATCACCGTCACGGCGAAGA
>Ga0207644_10001606_pt1 | contig 14593 bp, 9 predicted proteins | sample KBSS73metaG_FD_184326 | JGI IMG/M metagenome (GOLD analysis project Ga0207644, IMG submission 184326) | Switchgrass rhizosphere microbial communities from Kellogg Biological Station, Michigan, USA - KBS S7-3 metaG (SPAdes) (version 2) | ecosystem: Host-associated > Plants > Roots > Rhizosphere >... | reverse complement strand
ATCGGCGGCCTGCGCCCAAGCCGAACTGGCAGCGAGCAACGCCGTGACACTCAGTGCAGCCATGGATGCGCGGAAAAAAACCCGTGAAGTCATAACCCCCCCTCATTTACCAAGGGGCACACGGAAGACGCCCCCAGTCGTTATTTGTGTCAACTCACGCGGTCATGAGTTTGACGCGTGGTCTGGAGTCTGAGAGTCACCTCCTCTTCGGTCTCACATCGGCGGCCACCACGCGTTGACCCTCCAGCAACGTCAACGTGAAACTGTTGGAACGCGTCGACCAACATGATGTTAACGCTACCACCCGGTATTCATCCTGGCAATACACTTGCCATTCCGTTATCGGGACGTTGGATATCAATTCAGATATCACGAGCCGCAGGACAGTTGGAGGTGCAGATAGACTGCGAGCGCCAGTGAACCGGCGCAAAAGGCTGCACGGCGTCGCAGGCATTGCGGCGGCAGTTAGGCCAACCTTCGACAGAAGTCGGTGAAGGCCGGTGCTTGCCCGGTCGTCAGTCCAGCCTCACCAACGCCGATGATCGGCATAATTCGGGAGCCCTCATCCTGGCCCCAAGCGGCCCGCTGCAATGAGCCCCTGACACCGGTGACAATGACCTCCTGCAGTGTGGGCTGGCCGGCAGGAAACCTTGCCAGCTTCTGCCCGCTGCAATATCGGTGTGCTACCTGTTGTTACTACTACCAGGCTTGGCGCTGATACTAGCGGCCGTGCGCAGGGGGCGCTAATCTCAAAACCTGTATATGTCTGACAAATTCTTCTATCGCTCCCGCACAATCCGATATACTGTTTGATATGTCGAGCCAGACGGTCCCCACGAGCACGCCGTGGTTTGTGCGTGCCCGGCTCAAGACCCGCCAACTCATGCTGCTGGTCGCGATCGGCGACGAAGGTAACATTCATCGCGCAGCCGAAATCCTCAACGTATCGCAGCCTTCGGCCTCAAAGCTCCTGAAGGATCTGGAGGATGTCCTGGGCGTCTCGCTGTTCGAGCGCCTGCCTCGGGGCATGCGACCGACCTGGTACGGCGAAGTGATGATCCGTCACGCTCGTATTGCCCTGTCGAGCCTCACGCAGGCGGGCAGTGAGCTTGCGGCGCTGAAGACCGGGCGATTCGGCGAGGTGCGTGTCGGTGCGATTATCGGTCCTGCGCTGTGTCTGCTGCCGCAGGCCGTGGCCATCCTGGCGCAAGAGCACCCGGGTGTGCGCGTGCAGATCGCCGTTGAATCGAGCGATGTACTGATCGAGCGCCTCAGGCAGAGCAAGCTCGACATCATGATCGGCCGCCTTTTCGAGACCCACGACAAGACGAATCTCTCGTACCAAATCCTGTCCGACGAGCTGGTATGCGCGGTGGTGAGGCCGGGGCATCCGATGCTCGGCAATCCGGCACTGACCCTGGAACAACTCGAGCATGTAAGGTGGATCGTGCCGCCGCCGGGCAGCGTGCTGCGGCACCGCTTCGAGCTGATGTTTCAGGAGGCGGGAATCGGCATCCCGGCGCATCTCATCGAGGCATCCTCCATCACCTTTATCACGAAGATGCTGCAGCAGAGCGATTGCATTGCAGTCGTGCCGACCGACATTGCGGGCTACTACGCATCCTATGGAATGGTAGCCATACTGCCGATTCAACTGTCATGTACGATGGATACGTTCGGCATCATCCTGCGTAATGACTGGCTGTTGTCGCCTGCCGCGAAAGTGTTACTGACGGCCCTGAGAGCCGCGGCGCTGAGCACCTACAAGCAGATGCGCGAGACAAAACTGCCGGCGCACGTTGCCCTTGCGCACCTGGGCCCCGGATAGCTCCCGCGGCGGCTCTGCGCGGACGATATGCAATTCGCTATCGCCGGTTGTAAAATTGTGATTACTCGGGTCTGAATTTGCAGAGTAGGATGCATTCCTCGTAGAGCGGCACTCCTTGCCGCACAACGACCTGAAGGCAACTTCGTGGATTCAAAAAAAAAGCCGCGCCTGCGCAGCCAGGAGTGGTTCGGCAAGACCGCTCGTGAAGGCTTCATACACCGGAGCTGGTTGAAGGGCCAGGGTTATCCCGAGGATCTGTTCGACGGACGCCCGGTCATCGGCATTTGCAACACGTGGTCGGAGCTTACGCCCTGCAACGGCCACTTTCGCGAGCTGGCGGAGTACGTGAAGCGCGGAGTCTACGAGGCGGGCGGCTTCCCGCTCGAATTCCCGGTGATGTCGCTCGGCGAGACTCAACTGCGCCCGACCGCGATGCTGTTCCGCAATCTCGTCAGCATGGACGTCGAGGAATCCATCCGGGGCAATCCGCTCGATGGAGTTGTGTTGTTGATGGGCTGTGACAAGACGACCCCTGCGTTGTTGATGGGAGCGGCAAGTTGCGATCTGCCGACCATCGGCCTGTCCGGTGGCCCCATGCTCAGCGGAAAATTTCAGGGACAGGATCTCGGCTCCGGCACGTCAGTGTGGAGGATGTCGGAAGAGGTACGCGCCGGCAGGATGACTCTTGATGAATTCCACTCTGCCGAATCGTGCATGCACAGGTCGAAGGGTCACTGCATGACGATGGGCACGGCGTCCACGATGGCCAGCATGGTCGAAGCACTGGGTGTTGCACTTCCCGGTAACGCCGCAATACCGGCAGTTGACGCGCGCCGCGTACGGCAGGCGCAACTCACGGGCAGGCGCATTGTTGAGATGGTGAACGACGATCTGCGGCTGTCAAAGATTCTCACGCGTAATGCGTTCGAGAACGCCATCAAGGTAAATGCAGCGATTGGCGGGTCGACGAACGCGGTCATTCACCTGCTTGCCATTGCCGGCCGCGTCGGCGTGAGACTCGAGCTCGATGACTGGGACCGGCTCGGCTCGGCGCTTCCCTGCCTGGTCAACCTGCAACCGTCCGGCCAATACCTGATGGAGGATTTCTACTATGCCGGCGGGCTGCCGGCGGTCATGAGAGAGATCGCACACCTTCTGCACGTGGATGCGTTGACCGTTAACGGCAAGAACATTGGCGATAACATCAAAGATGCGCCGTGCTGGAACCGCGATGTGGTGCGTCCCTTTGCCGAACCGTTCAAGAGCGAAGCTGGCATCGCGGTTCTGCGCGGCAACCTTGCGACGAATGGTGCCGTTATCAAGCCGTCTGCGGCGTCTCCAAACTTACTGAAGCATCGGGGTCGCGCTGTCGTGTTCGACAGCATTGAGGAATTCAAGGCACGAATCGGCGATGAGAGTCTCGATATCGACGAGCACTGCATCATGGTGCTGAAGAACTGCGGACCGCGCGGCTATCCGGGTATGGCCGAAGTTGGCAATATGCCGTTGCCGCCGAAGGTGCTGCGTAAAGGCATCACCGACATGGTACGTATCTCCGACGCGCGCATGAGCGGCACGGCCTATGGCACAGTGGTCCTGCATGTGTCACCTGAGGCCGCAGCTGGCGGAGCGCTCGCATTGGTGAAATCCGGAGATATCATCGAGCTCGACGTCCCTGCGCGTCGGCTCCACCTGGAAGTAAGCGACGCTGAGCTAACGAAGCGCCGCGCGAGCTGGACTGGAGTGCCTGCACCGAGCCGCGGTTGGTACAAGCTCTATTCTGACCATGTTCAGCAGGCGCATCTGGGGGCGGACCTTGACGTTCTCACCGGCGGAAGCGGTACCGACGTTCCGCGGGAATCACACTGAGCGTTCACCTCCCCTTATCACTCGGCTGGCACCAGCATGATCCCCGTGGGAAGATGTAGACCGCGAGCACGCAAAATCACGCCAGCGGGGCCGACATCTGGACGCTCGTGGCAAGACCTTAAAGCGGCTGCTCGCCATCGCTATCGCTTGGCTTTACGCCAATCCCGTGATGGCATGCGGCAGTCAGCGCGCAAACGAGCCAACCGCGGTGCAGCAGGGAGTGGCACTCACGGGGGCGGCGGTTGGGCGCCCGGAGGAACGGATCACGGCATGGATGCGAGAATCCGTTGGGGCTCCCGAGTTTGACGTCCTGAGGCGTGCGGCGCAGCGATTCAACAGCAAACGGCCGCCCCATCCGATCCTGCTGCTCCCCGCCCTCTACCTGAACTATGAAGAGAAGGTGAAGGCGGCGGCGGCGGCGGGTACCCTGCCCTGCCTGCTGGAGGTCGATGGCCCGTTTGTAGCGGAATTTGCCTGGGCCGGTGATCTTCAGGCGCTCGAGCGCTTGATACCCAGGGAGCTCATGGAGGACCTCCTGCCATCGATCCGGGACCAGGGTTGGTATGCGGGGCACCTATACACTGTTGGGCAATTCGAGTCCGGATTGGGGCTGTGGGGTAACAAGCGTTATCTGCGCGCGGCCGGAATCCGCATCGCGACGGTGGGGAAACCCTGGACCTTGCGGGAATTCGAGGCAGCGATGCAGAAGCTCAACGCAGTCCCCGGTGTTGAATATGCGCTGAATCTGGATCTCCCAAACGAAAGCACTGAGGTTTACAGCTATGCCTTTGCCCCCATTCTGCAGGGTTTCGGCGGGGACCTGATCGACCGCAGCACGCTGGCTTCCGCCCGGGGCGTGCTGGATGGACCTGACTCGGTAGCCGCGATGAAGCACTTCCAATCCTGGTTCCAACGCAGCTGGGCAAAACCCGCCCGCCGGCACAGCGACTTCGAGCAGGGCAAGGCCGCCCTGTCCTGGAGTGGTCACTGGTTCTACTTTATTTTCCGGCAAGCGCTGGGCCGGGATCTCGTGCTCATGCCACTACCAGACCTGGGAGCAGGCACCAAGACCGGAATGGGCTCATGGAGTTGGGCGATCTCGAGCACTTGTCCTTACCCGGCTGAGGCCTGGAGGTTCCTCGCCCAACTCATGACAGCTGAGGAGATTCTGCGCCTCACCAACCTCAACGCGGGGATGCCGGCGCGCAGATCGGCGCGCGCGCGCTCGGCGTTGTACGGCAAGGACGGCCCGTTGTCAGTCTTCGCACAACAGCTCGATGCGGGCCACGGCGTGCCGCGGCCCAAAACGCCGGCCTACGAAATAATCAGGAATTCCTTCCGTACAGCTATTCTGGCCATTGTCGATGGAGCTGATGTTCAGACCGAGCTCAGCAAGGCTGCAGTGAGTATCGATCGGGAGATTGCCGCCAACCGCGGTTATCCGGACCCCATGGGGGAACCATGAAATTCCGCATCAAGCAGAAGATTCTGCTTCTGCTGATCGCACTTCTGTCGGTCACGATCACCTCCCTTGCGTTGTTGGCCGCCTACTCGACCGGTCGCCAGAACGAGTCTGCCGCGTTCGCAGACCTCGACCGGCACCTGCGCACGTGGCAGAACGACCTCGAGAGCTCCGTGGTTCATCTGCGGGACGTGGCGATCCGGGAAGTGAGCGATCCTGCGAGCATGACGCTGCTCTCGCAGCTGTTGGGCCTGCAGCTCACGATTGACGATTCGCACCAGTCAGCCGCGAACGCGGAGTTGTCGAGAACCCTCGGTTACGAAAAGTCCGTCGCGCTGGGCCGCATGCTTCCGGTCCTGCGCACCGGCGGGTTTGACAGCATCGCCGTGTACCTACACGGTCGTCTGAGTCAGCTCGTGTCCTCCTCGGGGGCTGGGATGATGGTTGCCCGCGCTGGCCGTCCCGGCGGGGTGTGGATTTCTGCTACCCCGGATATCCATCGCGCCCTGCCGCTGCAGAGTTGGCCCGCCTGGCGGCCCGGCGCACCCCCGTCGGACATTCCGCTCACGGTGCCCAGTCCAAAGCTACCCACCGTCTCCTTCAACTTTCCGACACGCGACGTCACCGCTATTGAGATCGCGATCCCCATACTGGGACGTACACAGGATGTGCGACCCGATTGGGGTCAGACGGTAGATCGCTTCGTATCGGACCTGACTGTTCCCCAAGTCTCGCACAAAGAACGGCTCGAGCTCGCGCCACCGGCCTCGCCGCTTGCCGTCGTGGTATTCCGCAAGCTGATCGACCGCGCTGCTCTGCAGGAGATTCGTCAGAGAACCGGCAACTTGGCCGCCATCTTCTCTGCTGACGGCTCCCATGACCAGCAACTCGACGTTAGCGTGCCCTTCGGTCCCGGATTGCCGGTGCGGGCAGGAGCGCAGACAACGCTCGCGCCGGTTTTCCATCGCACTATCGATACTCCGAGCAGCTCGTACTACCAGGCGCTTGGGTTTTGGGAATTCGACCACCAGCCCCGATTCATCCTAAGTCTCGCCGCCTCCCGCGCACCGACGCTACAGAACGTGCATCAGACCCTCACGGCCATCTTATTGGTCGCCGGGTGTATTCTGGCGCTGAGCGTAGCCGTGGGCGCGTTCTGGGTGAGGCGCTTCATCGATCCTATTGTCGCTCTCACGGGCGCCGCCATGGCCATTGGGCGCAAAAGCCACACGGCGGGCGCTGCCAACACCACCTCGGCTGCAGAGCTGCGGCCTCTGGAGATCCAGGCGAGCGATGAGGTCGGCGATCTCGCGGCCGCCTTCAACGCGATGATCGCCGAGCTGCGCCGATCGATCGAGACACTGGAACAGCGGGTGCGCGAACGCACGGCCGAAGCGCTGCAGTTAGCTCGCGCGCGCAGCGATTTCCTGGCGCAGATGAGCCACGAGCTGCGCACTCCCCTGAATGCGGTACTCGGCTACACCCAGATCCTGCAGCGCGACGGTCATCTGGATGAACGTCAGGCAAGACGGCTCAACATCATCCAGGACAGTGGGCAACACTTGTTGACTCTGATCAACGACATCCTCGATTTTGCCCGCATGGAAGCAACCAAGCTGGAGCTGACTCCTACCGAAGTGGTTCTGGGGAGGTTCCTGCAAGGCGTTACGGACATCATTCGGGTGAAGGCAGAACAGAAGAGTCTGCAGTTCTCATTCGAGACTGCACCAGACCTGCCGCCGACCGTGTGCGTCGACGAGAAACGTCTGCGGCAGATCCTTCTGAACCTGCTCGGCAACGCGATCAAATTCACCGATGCCGGACGTGTCACATTACGGGTGTGTCAACTAGTACCCCAGGGACATCCCACCCACCCTCCCGAGGCGCCGCACGCGCGGCTGCGGTTCGAGGTTGAGGACACTGGGATCGGGATGAGCCTCGAGCAACAATCACGGCTCTTCCATCCCTTCGAGCAACTTGGAGAATCCCGGCGGCGGGAGGGCGGAACGGGACTCGGGCTGGCCATCACCAGCGCCCTGGTACAGCTCATGGGAGGAAAACTCGAGCTCCGCAGCGAACCGGGAAAGGGCAGCCATTTCTGGTTAGAGCTCGATCTGCCGTGCACCGAAGCGTCGGCCGCTGTGAAGCCGCGACGAGTCACCGCGTCCTACAACGGTCCCCGGAAACAACTCCTGGTCGTAGATGATGTGGCTGAGAGCCGTTCGATGCTCGTCGAGGCGCTCGCGAGTGTGGGATTCATCGTGTTCGATGCAGTGAATGGCAGCGATGCGATCGAGCGGGTCCGGCTCGTGAAACCTGATCTGGTGCTGATGGATCTGATGATGCCGATTATCGACGGTGCAGAAGCTACGCGTCAGATCCGGCAGCTGCCGGGTTTCGAGCGACTGCCAATCATCATGGTCTCCGCGAGCGCGGGTCCTGAGGAACGCTCGAAGAGCTCCGCGGCCGGCGCCAGTGGCTTCCTCCCCAAGCCGATCGACCATGAGGTGCTGCTGCAAACGATCGGCGAACATTTGAGCCTGCAATGGACCTACCGAGACGCAGGCGAGGTGTCGGCTGCATCATATCAGCCGGCACGCGATGGTTGGCTTCTGCCTCCGAGCGAAGAGCTCGAGCGGCTGTATCAGGCCGCATTGGTGGGTAGCATGCGCGAGATTCAACTGCTCGCCGATCACCTGGGCAAACTCGACCCGCGTTACAGCGCGTTTGCCACGCGGATTGCGGAACTTGCCAAGGCGTACCAATCGCGTGCGCTCGTGCAGTTGTTGGAACGGTGCCGAGCTGGCGCGGCCGAATTGGAGTCTCATTGAAAGGAATGCCTTAATCGGCTCCCTCGTTCGAGATCTCCCTTTCGAGAGACGTCGCCAATCGACCGATCAACTCATGATCGGTTGCGGCTTGCCGCACGGTTCACGGTCGCGTCAACGCCCAGGGCCGTCAAGGTAAACGCGCGGCACACGCGTGTTGATATTCGTGAGCACCTCATGAGGGATCGTGTTGGCCCATATAGCCAGTTCTTCGGTACGAATGGGCAACTCCCCGCCTTCCCTGCTCTCGCCCAGCAGCACGACCTCGTCACCGTTGTAGGCACTTCCGTCACCGATATCCACCATGATCTGATCCATGCAGATCCGGCCTACGACCGGAACGCGGCGACCTCGCACAATTACCTGCGCGCGGCCGCTCATGGCGCGCATGTATCCATCACCGTAACCCACGGGAAGAGTGATGACGCGCGAGTTGTCAACAGGCCGCCACGTCGAACCATAGCTGACGGCATTGCCCGCCTTCACTACTTTGAAGAACACGACCTGGGTGACCCAACGCAAGGCTTGCTTCACGTCCAGTGTCAGCGGCAGGTCCGTAGCGGGGCTCGAGCCGAACATCATGATTCCCGGCCTCACAATGTCCAGATAGCTCTCCGGCATCTGCAGTACTGCACCGGAGTTCGCTGCGTGTCGCAGTGGCACGGGCAGTGACCGCCGCTCATAGAAACGCAGCACTTCATGAAAGCGCTCCAACTGCAACCGCGCATGTGTCAGATCCAACTCGTCCGAATTCGCAAAGTGCGTGAATATGCCCTGCACTTCCACATGCCGAACGCGCAAGGACGCCTCGAGAAGACGCTCGGCGCTGTACCAGTGAGTACCGATGCGTTCCATGCCCGTGTCCACCTTGAGGTGCACTCGGGCTCTGATGCGCTTTGCAGCACTACACTCCTCGATCGCCAGCAATTTATCGACCGAGGATGCCGTCAGCGTGAGATCTTGCTCGAGGAAGCGAGGTATCTGTGCGCCAACTATGCCGCCGAGCACGAGTATCGGCAGATGCACGCCAGCTTCGCGCAGGCGCAAGGCTTCCTCCAGGTAAGCAACCGCAACGGCAAACGGTTGTTCGCGCTCCAGCATTTTGGACACGGCCACGAGCCCGTGGCCGTATGCGTTTGCCTTGAGCACCGGCATCACCCTCGCCGGCGCAACATGCCTGGAGATAACCCGGTAGTTCTCACGAAGACGCGCGAGGTCGACCTCCAGGTGTGTCGGTCTGAGCTCGGTAGTCGAGATGGTATCGTCGTGGAGGGTGGATGACCGCATACACCGCCTATGTTCGACGATCTTGAGCCGCCGTCAAGTGGCGGCTCAAGGCCGGCAAGACCGCGTCACGCACCTTGTTCACCTGTGTGAAGATCACCTGCCAGCGGCCATCGCGCTTCGCCCAGATGTCGACGAAGCGCGCCCTGGTCGTGGTTTGCTTGCCGTGGGAAAGTCCCTTCGCATCGACCATTCCGCCGAGCACCGCGCCGTTTGGCCATGCTCTCTTGATTTGCCGCGTGATCGCAACCGACAGGGTCTTGGAGCCGGGCGCCGTGGCGTCGGCGAGGTATTCGGCCTTCGTCTGGTTTCGGCCGTCCGAGCCGACCAGGACGTAGTCGTCGGCCAGCAGTCGTTCGAGTTCGCGCCGGTCGGACCTGAATTGGGCCAAGTCGTAGGCGGTCGCCGCGTCCGCCAGGTCTTTGGGCAGGCCGCTGTAGTCGCCGACCTCCTGGCCGGCATGCGCACAAACCGTAATCAAGGCGCCGCACACCAGGGCGCCCCATTTGATGGTCAGCATGATCTACTCTCCGTGCGTCAGAAGTTCGGGATCGGCTGACCCTTCTCGTCTACGTTGCCGATCCAATCGATTAGCTCGGGGTGCTCGGTCACATCCAACGGACCGTAAATCCACGTGCGATCGATCATATTTTCCCGGATGAGCACACGGCCGTCGCCAGTGAGATTGCGTGCGCGAACCGAATAGGCTGACGGCGCCTGAATGCGATTGTGCTCGATCAGCCACCCGCCGACATGCGCTGCCTTTTCGGACGTCACATTGCAAACCGTCTGAGTGAGCGATCGGCAACGGCGGATAGTCATTCACGAAGCTCGAGTCTTCAATAATGACATTGCTACCAGCCTTGGCGGAATCGCCATAACCGTCGGAGCTGCCGCGCATGATTGAAGCACGCACGATCCACGGTTGTGCTGGGTCGTGGGAGCCGAACGCAGGCATCGCGTCCGTGAAGTCGTTATGCTCGAAGACCAAACCAACCACCCGCGGATCATCGGTGATGGCAGGATCGAAGGCCCAGTGGTCGCCGCCCGGATATGTCTGGCCAACTGCCGTGAGCCACTTCACGTTCTTGAAGTGCACGCGGGCATGCATGATTTTAGGAGGCGTGCGGAAGATCAGCCCTTCGACCACCTGGTCGTCGGCGCTGGTCGACCAGCCGGCCGGCGCATCTTTCAGCGTCACCTCTGGTTCAATACCCGGCGTGACGCGCGGTCCATAGCCACTCGGCGTCGGACTGGTGCTGCCAAAAGCGGCTGTCACGTTGCGCGCAGCACTCATAGTAACGGTGCATGAGGGCGTCGTTCCGGCGCAGTCACCGCTCCAACCCTGAAACATCGCTCCCGTTGCCGGTGTTGCGCTCAATGCAACAGCTGTTTCATTCGCGAACTGCGCCGTGCAACTCGTGCCACAGTCGATCTCTCCGCCGCTTGATTTCACGGCTCCTGAGCCGGTGACGCTGACAGTCAACGCGCGTTTCGCGATTGGGGCCGCGCCGCGCTGCTGGGTTGGAGGGTCTGAACCGCCTCCGCAGCCAGCGGACGCTATCGCCAGCGTAACGACACACGAGCACAGCAACGCTCGGCCCACATTGAGCTCATGATAGTCATGATGTGGGAAAGCGGTAGGGCGATCCATGTCCGAAAGTCTCCGATTCATGACCGATGCGCTCACCGCACAGGATTGCCAACAGTCCCGATGTTAAGATCGGCGCGATGCTCGGAAGAGCGTGCAGCGGCCAGTATGGTACGGGACGGGGCACGCGGTTCAACGAACCAACCGGTAAGTAGGAGTGGGAGTGGCGAAGGACCGTGATCCTCTGTTATGGTAAGCAACAGCCACTGCCCGCCCCCCGCTCGGCGGAGTGAATGAGCTTACCCCACGTTTGCGGACTTAGGACTGCGGAGAGTACATGGAAACTGTACAAACGATACCGGGTGCCTCGCCTGAGCCGGCGCCGGCCCCACCCGCCCCGATTTGGACGCTCCTCGGCGGAGACCTGCACATGCAGATGCTACGTCCCGACTACGCACCCGCGGGACTCCTCGAGATGATAACGCCTGCACCGTCTCGCGTGCTCGACATAGGCTGTTTTTGCGGCGGTACGGGTCGCTGGCTGAAGCGACGGTTCCCGGGCGCGGAAGTGATCGGCATCGAGTGTTTGGCCTCGGCGGCGGCGCGTGCAAGAGAGAGCTACGACCGCGTGATAGAAGCGTCCATCGAGGCGATCGATTTCGAAGCGGAGGGCCTGGTGCCCGACAGCATGGATGCCATCGTGGCAGCCGATGTGCTCGAGCATCTGGTGAATCCATGGGCGGTGTTGCAGCGATTGCGGCCGTTGCTCACTGCGAATGGTGCGCTGTATGTCAGTCTCCCCAATGTCCGCAATCTCAATGTTTTGGTACGCCTCACGGGCGGTGAGTGGCGCTACGTGGGATCGGGCATCCTGGATGTGAGCCATCTGCGCTTTTTCACGCGCGCTCAGGCCATCGAAATGCTGACGGAGACGGGCTGGCGAACGCAGGAAATTCGCCTCAACCCGGACCCGCAGGTCATGCCGGCCTTTGCCGGCAGGAACCTTGCGGAGATCCGCTCGATAGACACACCGAAACTGTCCCTCAGGAACTTGACTCAAGCGGACGTGCATGAATTGCTGACTCTGCAGTTCTTCATGAGGGCGACGCCGGCAGCATGATCCAGTGCCCGCAATGCGGGAGTTGGAGTCTCATTGAAAGGAATACCTTAATGTCGCCTCGATCGTCCGCCCTACGATGCTGCGAGCTGTTGCGAGTCCGTTGGCAGGAACTGCGGTAGCCTGAGTCTCCGTAAATCCGACAGTGTTGAGAATATTATTTCCACGCACGGCCAGCTGCAGTCCGCCGCTGAGCCGATAGCTGACAAAAGAATTCACCTGTACGAAGGCCGGCAGGGATACATCAATACCGGGAGCGACCGACACACCGACAAGATTCAAGCCGGCATCCCACCGCCCGGCCGTGTACGCTCCGGTGACCTGATAGATATATTGAGGAATTATCCGGCGTCCAATATCGTCCGGGCTGATCTGGTCGGCGGTGATTTTTCCGTTGGTATACGTCACCCCTGCGTCCACCCTGAAGGCGGCTATACGATAGGCCATCTCGAGCTCCAGGCCCCGGGCTCCGTACGTGCGCCGCGCGAACGGCGCTGATGGTGCAGTGATATCCTGGTCCGTGACCTCCGTCCTTGCATAGAAGCCGGTCGCGAACACGCTCAGCGAATTGCCTTTCCACTTCGCGCCACCCTCGTACTGTCGAACCTTGTTTACCGCCACTTGCCCGGCGATACCTCCGTCAGGCCTGATACCTCCTCCGAAGAGCAGACGCGTGGCATTTGCCCGCCCACCTTCACTGCTACGCGCGAAGAGCGCCAGGTCGGGGTCGAGCAGGTAGTTGGCGCCCACCGAGTAGGATAGATAGCGGACAGTGTAGTTGACCGGCGAAGCAGCGCCTGTAGCGGCGATCGGTACCGACTGCTCCGGGATCTCTACTATGCCATCGTTGTTGACATCCAATGGCGTTGTACCCTTGGCAGCTGAAAACGTTCCGGACGCCTTGCTGATGTCGTAACGCACACTGCCATCGATGTTGAGCGGGCCGCCCTGCCAGTTCACCGCAAGGTAGGGTGCATCGATATCGTAGTGCAGGTGATACGAACGTATGCAGCAGTTGCCGAATATCGGCTCGCCATAGTTAACCAGACCTTGCTGCGTCGCCAGATTTCCGCGCGCATCGACCACGTCCAGCAGCGCAGGATTTTTTCCCTGAACCTGTTCGAGGTAGGTGTTCCAGTGCCAATCCATCAAGATGTTTTGGCGCGATTTGAAATAGCCGAGTGTTACGGCCGCGGACCCGGCGCGTTCATGCTCAAACAACCGGCTCAGCCGCAGGTCGTTCGCCGCATTTCCCAGATCATTGAGAGTCACATTGAAGAGCAGGGTCCGCACCGCCAGCCCGTTGCCGCTCAAATCCGCGGGATTGGTCACGGGCTGACCCGCCAGCGGACCCGTCGCATACCGCAAACCGGCGCCGGCGCCACCGATTTGCGCCGCCAGCGCTGAGGCTGCGTTGATTTCCGACGGATAGGGTCCCACAAAGCTGCCTGAAGTCGCGGCGACCCGGAACCGATCCTCCAGCCTCCAGCTCCCCGGCAGATCTGCACCTGCTTCCGCTCCCAAGACCCGGCTGTTGGAGTGGTACCCGTCAGCGACATCTGTCGTGATGCGATTCCCATTCTGGTCCACGGCAAGATCGCGTAGGAAATACGGCGACTGCATGGCGCCATGCAGAACGCTGAACCCGGGGAGTGACTGGAAATGAGGATCCGAATTCGTCCCGGTGAGAGAGATCGGTACGGGCAACCACACGGGCGCCCGGTCATTGAGTACCTTGAAGCTCAGGCGCACATAACCGCTGGCGTACTTGCGGGTGATGTTGCCCTTGATCTGACCGCCGGATTCCGCGGTGTAGCCCACATCCTTCGGGCCCTCACCGTTACGATAGAACCCGCCGACATGGAACATCCATTGATCGTTGAGAGGTTCGCCATAGTCGAAATCCAACCGCGTACGGTCGAAATCAACACCCCGGGTCAAGCTGAAGTTCCCGCCTGCAATCTCGCCTGTCTGACTTATGAAGTTGAAGACCCCGCCGGGCGCGTTGCTCGCGAACGTAGCCGCACTGCCGCCGCGGACTACCTCCAATCGAGCGACGTTGTAATCCGCCCTGACGAAGGTATCGGTGGTCGCGAATTCGATATCGCCGAAATCCAGCACCGGGAGTCCATCCTCCTGGAACTGCGTGAATTTGGCTCCGCCGCTGATTGGCAGCCCGCGCGTAGTAACGTTAGCGTTGCCCTCCCCGCCCGAGGCCTGCGCAAAAACCCCAGGGACGTCGCGCAGCATGTCAGCTGCGTTGGTAGGCGCCGACTCCTGTATCCGTTCAGGATCAAGCACGCTCACCGCCAGACTGGATCGAAGTTTGGAGCGCGGCGCAGCAGTTACTGTGATGACGGGTTCCTCCAGCGAGAGCGCGTCACCTCGCGTAAGCTCTCCCTCGGGCGCCGCTTGCGCGAACACCGTTGTCGCTATCGTCAAGGCAGCCGCTCGTCCTGGCAGCTTCAGACAGCATGAATGCATGACGCCCCCCCTTTTGCGAGTCGGGAACTCGCTCGAGTCGGACATCGGCGCGCCTGATCGGCGCCTTCGGCTTTCAGCGCGGTCGAGCCATCGATCAAGGTCTCGCCACAGTACGTACTATATCTTGTTC
>Ga0207644_10001589_pt1 | contig 14679 bp, 13 predicted proteins | sample KBSS73metaG_FD_184326 | JGI IMG/M metagenome (GOLD analysis project Ga0207644, IMG submission 184326) | Switchgrass rhizosphere microbial communities from Kellogg Biological Station, Michigan, USA - KBS S7-3 metaG (SPAdes) (version 2) | ecosystem: Host-associated > Plants > Roots > Rhizosphere... | reverse complement strand
TCCTGCCGTGATGCCATACTGACCATCTCAGGGAGCTTTTTCGAGTGCCTCACGCCCTCCTCGTCGACGACGATTCCGACGCCGCGGAAACGATGGCGATGCTCATCGCCAACGAAGGCTTCACCGTTGCCACCGCCGGCTCGCTGCGCGATGCGCGCCGCCAGATGGCGCTGCAGGAGCCCGACATCGTCCTGCTCGACCTGATGCTGCCCGACGGCAGCGGCATGGAGCTCTTCAGCGACGTCAAGCAGCTGCCCAATGCCGAGCTGGTGCTGATCACCGGCCATGCCAGCCTGGACACCTCGATCCAGGCGCTTCGCCTCGGCGCGGCCGACTACCTCGTCAAGCCGATGAGCCTGAAGCAGCTCCAGGGCGTGCTGTCGCGGGTGACCAAGCCGTCGGCGCTGAAGGCCGCCGCCGGCGACCTCGAATCGACGCTCGAGAGCGAGGGCCACTTCGGCGCGCTCTGGGGCCGCTCGGCGCCGATGCGGCGCGTCTACCAGCAGATCGTCCGCGTCGCGCCGACGGCGGTCTCGGTGTTCATCACGGGCGAGAGCGGCACCGGCAAGGAAGTCGTCGCGCGAACGGTCCACGACCTCAGCCGGCGCCGCAGCCATCCGTTCCTCGCCGTCAACTGCGGCGCGATCTCGCCGCACCTGATGGAAAGCGAGATCTTCGGCCACGAGAAGGGCAGCTTCACGGGCGCCGAGCGCCAGCATCTGGGCTTTTTCGAGCGCACCAACGGCGGCACGCTTTTCCTCGACGAGATCACCGAGATGCCGCTCGACCTCCAGGTCAAGCTGCTGCGCGTGCTCGAGACGGGAACCTTCATGCGCGTCGGCTCGACCCAGGTCCAGGAGACCGACGTCCGGATCATCGCCGCGACCAATCGCAACCCGAACGAGGCCGTCGCGCGCGGCAAGCTGCGCGAGGACCTGCTCTATCGCCTCAACGTGTTCCCGATCCACCTGCCGCCGCTGCGCGAGCGGACCGAGGACATCCCGCTCATCTCGCGCCATTTCCTGGCCCAGATCGGCGAGCGCGAGGGCGCCGTGAAGCGGTTCGGCGGCGACGTCCTCGAGAAGTTCGCCGCGTACCGCTGGCCGGGCAACGTTCGCGAGCTGCGCAACGTCGTCTATCGCGCCTACGTGATGACCGCCGGCGCGACCCTGCACGACGACTGCCTGCCGACGTCGGCCGGCGCGGCAGTCGCCGGCGGCGCGGCGCCCACCGTCACCGTTCGCGTCGGCGCGACGCTCGCCGAAGTCGAGCGGCTGCTGACCCTCGCGACGCTCGAGCACCTCGGCCGCCACAAGGAGAAGACGGCGGCGACGCTCGGCATCAGCCTGAAGACGCTCTACAACCGGCTCAAGGAATACGCCGCCGAGGACGGCGACCCGCTGAGCGAGCCCGGCGCCCTCGACGAGGTCCGCTGAGGCGGCGCGCCGGCTGCTGCCGGCGGTCTAGCCCCGCCTACGACGTCTTCTCGGCGGACCGGCTCGGAAACGAGCGGATCAGGTGCGCCAGGCTGCCCGGGTTGAGCGGCTTGACGAAGAACGAATCGAAGCCGGCCTCGAGCGCGCGCTGCTGGTCCTCGGCGCTGGCGTAGCCGGTTACCGCGGCGAACACGACCGGGTCTCCCTTCAGCGTCTCGCGCAGCGGCTGGACCAGCCGAAAGCCGTCGATTCCGGGCAGGCCGATGTCGCACAGGACGATCTGCGGTCGGACCCTGGCGGCGAGGTCGAGCGCCTCCTCGGCGTTCCTGGCGGTGCTGACCTCGGTGCCCCACAGCTCCATCTGCAGGCGCAGGCTCTCGAGCGTGTCGGGGTTGTCCTCGACGATGAGGACGCGGTAGCTCTCGCTCAGCCGCGGCACATCGCCCTCCGGCGGGTCCGGCGCGAGCTCGGGCTCGGTCAGCGGCAGCCAGAGGACGAACTCGCTGCCCTTGCCGGGTCCTTCGCTGAAGCCCTCGACGTCGCCGCCGTGCAGCTGGGCGATTCGGCGCGCGAGCGTCAGGCCGACGCCGAGGCCGCCGAGGGTGCGGGCGAGCGTCTGGTCCTGCTGCGCGAACAGCTCGAAGGCGTGCGGCAGGAACTTGGGGTCGATCCCTTCGCCCGTGTCCTTGACCGAGATCTGCACGGTCTTCGCGGCGCGCCGAACCCCGATCGACACCGTGCTCGGCTGGAAGCTGAACTTGGCGGCGTTGATGATGAGATGCGAGAGCGCCTGCGCGAGCCGGCCGCGGTCGCCGCGGACGAACAGGCGCTCGTCGGGAACGTCGACGTCGAGCCGGTGGCCGCCCTCGTTCAGCTTGTCGTGGCTGCTCGCGACGGCCGCCTGGACGATGCTCTCGACCGACACCTGCTCGCGAACCAGCGTGATCTGCCCCTGCGCGGCGCGGGTCACGTCGATCAGTTCCTCGATCAGGTGGCCCATCCGGCCGACCTGCCGCTCGAGGATCTCGCGCAGGCGGACCAAGATCGGGTTCGTGCTCTCGAGCGTGCGAAGCACGCTCGCCGCGTTGGCGATCGGCGCGAGCGGGTTGCGCAGCTCGTGCGAGAGCATGGCGAGGAACTGGCCCTGGCGGCGCTCGGCGAGGCGCAGCTGCTGGGTGCGCTCGGCGAGCGATTCCTCGAGCTCCTTCCTCTCGTGGATGTCGGCGCAGCTGCCGACGTAGCCGATCGCCGCGCCGTCGCTGCCGAAGCGCGGCACGCCGGTGTCCTGCATCCAGCGATAGCTGCCGTCATGCCGGCGCAGCCGCAGGTCCATCGAGAACGGCGCGCGCGCGTCGAAGCTGGTGGCGCGGATGCCGAGGCAGCGGTCCAGGTCCTCGGGATGAACGAGGCGGGTCCAGCCGTCGCCTCGAAGCTCGTCGACGCTGCGGCCGCTGAACGCCGTCCAGGAGGGGCTGAACCAGTCGTTGACGCAGTCGAGCCCGGCGCCCCAGATCAGGACCGGCGCGGCTTCGATCATCCGCACGGATTCCGCGCCCACCTCGGCAGGGCCGGGAACCGGCTCGACGCCGTCTCGTTGCGATTCGCTTGCCACGGCCAGCCCTGGCTCCCCGTTGCGTCGACGCCGCGCAACTCTGCGCTCGGGAGGGGCAATCGGCATGCCGCTCGGCGTCGGTTCGACGCTCAGGCCGCCGCGTCGGCCGCGGGGCGGGCGAGACGACGCCGCCGCTCGACCGAGGCGACCTTGAGAAGCTGGCGGTACTTGGTGACCGTGCGGCGCGCGACCTTCAGGCCCTGGCGAACGAGGAGGCGCGCGATCTGCGCGTCCGAGAGCGGGTCGGCGGGGTTCTCGGCGTCGATCATTCCCTTGATCACGCCGCGGATCGCGGTCGCCGAGCACGCCGTGCCGCTCGCCGTCGCCATCTCGCGCGAGAAGAAGTACTTGAGCTCGAACACGCCGACCGGCGTCGCCATGTACTTGTTGTTGGTGACTCGAGAGACCGTCGACTCGTGCAGGCCGAGCTCGGTCGCGATCTCGCGCAGGCCGAGCGGCTTCATCGCCATCGGCCCGAACTCGAGGAAGTGCTGCTGGCGCTTCAGGATCGCCTCGGCGACCATGAGGATGGTCGAGAAGCGCTGCTGGACGTTCTTCACCGTCCAGCGCGCCTCCTGCAGGTGCTGCGCGAGCTCGCCGTGCTGGCTGTCGCGATGCTCCTGGAACATCGAGGCGTAGGTCTGGTTCAGCTTGACGCGCGGAACGACGGCGCGGTTGAGCGTAGCCGTCCAGCGGCCGCGCACCTTGCGCACGATCACGTCGGGGGTGATGAACTGGGTCGCGGTCGGCTCGACGTTCCAGCCCGGGCGCGGGCTCAGGTGACGGATCCGCTCGCACGCCGCCTCGATCTCGACGGGAGTGCGCTTCAGCAGGCGCGCCAGACCGGTCACGTCGTGCTGGGCGAGGCGATCGAGGTGGCTGCTGATGATTTCGCGCGCGAGCTCGCGCTCGGCCGCGTCGTCGATCGCAGGCAGCTGCAGCAGCAGGCACTCGGCGACGCTGCGCGCGCCGACTCCCGGCGGATCGAGCGACTGGACGCGCTTCAGCGCGATCTGCATCTCGGCTTCCTCGACCGCGGGCGACATGCCGCTCGTCTCGGCGAGCTCGTCGAGCGCGACGCGCAGGTAGCCGTCGTCGTCGAGCGATTCGATGATCGCGCAGGCGAGCGCGTGATCGCGCTGCTCGAGCGGCAGCACGTTGATCTGGCCGTGCAGGTGCTGGCGCAGTCCGACGTCGGCGGGGATCATGTCGAGCGCGCCGATGTCGCCGTCGCCGCCTTGCTGGCGAACGCTGGATGACGACTGCTGCCAGTTGTCACGGTCGTAGGGCGCGTCGGCGATCGGCGCCGATGCCTCGAGATCGATGCCGCGCGGCTCGCTCTCGCCGTCGCTCGCGGCGACGTCGACGTGGCCCGCGTCCTGCGGCGAATCCTCGACCTCGAGGAACGGATTGCGGCCCATCGCGTCGTGGACTTCCTGGGCGAAGTCGAGAGAAGAAAGCTGCAGCAGGCGAACCGCGTGCTGCAGGCGCGGGGTGACGGTGTGCTGTTGCCGCTGGCGCGGCTGCAGGGTCAGGAAGCTCATCGTTCGGTCGTGCGATACGGTTCGGAAAAAGGGGTCGCGACAGGCGCGCGACGACGTTGCCGAGGGGCCTCGTGAGCAACACCCGTGCCACATCAGAACACGGCCCGTTTACCTCGGAGAAACACGGCCGGCAGGTCGACTCGATGCGGTCGGGCCGGCGTCTCTCAGGCAGCGCTTGCGGTAAGTTTTTCTCGTCTTCGCGAGCCTTGTCGCGCGGGCGCGCGACGGCGAACGAATGCCGGCAGGAACACGCGCCGCGAGCCTTCGGGGAAGACGACAGTGACGCCTTCCGTGTCGACCGCGTCGACGATGCCCTGGCCGTAGCGCGGAACGCTCACCAGCTCGCCGCGCTCGGGCAGCGACGCTGCCGGCGCGGCGTCGGCCGCGCCCTCGTTCATCTCGGCTTCGGCGTCGCGCTCGCGTTCGGCGGCGGCGACGGCGGCGGCGATCCGGATGCAGTTGTCGCACGTCCCGCATGCGCCGAAGCCCTCGGCCTCGCCGAAGTTCTCGAGCAGCACTTTCCATCGGCACTGGCCGGTCTGACCGTAGAAGACCATGCGCTCGAGCATTGCCCGATCGCTCTCGCGCTTCTCGCGATAGGAGAGAAGCAGCTTGTCGAGCGCATCGGCATCGAGGCCGGCCTTCGTCAGCGTTAGCTCGCCGTCGCGGCCCTGCGCGACGACGCCGCGATGGCGCAGCAGCCGCAGCGCGACCTGCAGCTTCGCCTTCGGTCGATCGATCGCGCCGTGCAGCGTCTCGAGCGTCCACCGGGCGCCGTCGTCGCGGCCCTGCTGCAGCGCGCCGTAGAGATCGGCGACGTCTTCCTTGGCCGGATAGCGGCCGGCGAGGAAGAACTGCTGCACCGCCTTGTCGCTGCGCAGGAAGAGGAGGGTGCATTCGGCGGGCTCGCCGTCGCGACCGGCGCGGCCCGACTCCTGGTAGTACGCGTCGAGCCCCGCGGGCATCTGGTAGTGGACGACGAAGCGCGTGTCGGCCTTGTCGATGCCGAGCCCGAACGCGTTGGTCGCGACCATCACGCGCGCTCGCCCGGCCATGAAATCGTCCTGACGCGCCTTGCGCTCGGCGGCGCCGAGCCTGCCGTGGTAGAGGACGGCGTCGAGCCCGGCTTCGCGCAGCGCCGTGTGCACTTCCTCGGCGGCCTTTACCGTCGCGGTGTAGACGAGGCCGGCGCCGTCGCTCGTCGCGACCAGTGTCACGGCGCGCTGCAGCTTGTCGTCCTCGTTCGTGACCTGGAGGACGCGGTAGTGCAGGTTCGGCCGATACACGCCGGTGTTGACGACCGCGAAGCGGGCGACGCCGAGCTGGCGCGCGATGTCGGCGATCACCGCCTCGGTCGCGGTGGCGGTCAGCGCGAGGAGGGTCGGCTTGCCGAGGCGCGGAACGGCGCTGCCGATCTCGAGGAATGCCGGCCGGAAATCATGGCCCCACTGCGAGATGCAGTGCGCCTCGTCGACGACGAGCAGGCTCACCGGATGCGCCGCGACGAGGTCGAGGAAGGCGGCATCGGCGAGGCGCTCGGGCGTCGTGAAGATGATCTTCGCCGCGCCGGCGGCGATGGCGTGCTCGGCGGCGTCGATCTCGTCGGCGGCGACGGCGCTGTTCAGCTGGAACGCAGCGACGCCGCGCTCGCGCAGCTTGTCGCACTGGTCCTTCATCAGCGCGATCAGCGGCGACACGACGAGCGTCGTTCCCGGCAGCAGCAAGGCCGGAAGCTGATAGCAGAGCGACTTGCCGGCGCCTGTCGGCATCACCGCCAGGGTCGGCTCGCCCGCCATCACATGGGCGATCGTCGCGTCCTGCCCTTCGCGCAGCCGCTTGAGCCCGAAGGTGTCGCGAAGGACGCGCGACAGGCGAGCTCGCCACGCATTCGGGCGTGGCTCGGGGGTCGACGAAGCGCGACGAGGCGATGAGGGCATGAGAGTCGAACGAGCAAACGGCGCGTCGTGGCGAACCGGCGCCGTCGGGCAAGGCGCGCGCCCGCTGCAGTGTGTTCCTGCTTCGCGGCATGGCGCTTGCCCTCCAGCGCGGCCATCGGAGTCGCCTTGCCCACTCAAGATCCCCAACCCCCGAAGCCGGTGCCACCGACGCCGCTGCCACCGACGCCGCAGAACCCGCAAGGCGTTCCGCCGGCGATCGACGATCCGCGTGCGCCAGCGGGTCCGGCGCCGGTGCGCGAGCCGCCGACCGGGACGCCGCCGGCCATCGCGCATCGATGACCAGCGCTCGGGTCGCCGACCGAGCTGGGCCCGCGCGCGCCAGCCGTTCGAACAGCAAGGGCGTGCTCGCGAGCCAATTGAAAGCCGGCGCCGCGCGCGCGAGTCCGGCGAAAAGCGGCGCAGCGGTCACGCGCGTCGTGCAGAGGGCGGCCGCGGGCGCCGCCGTGGCCGAGACACCGCGCGGCCTCGTGTGGGTCAGCGACGATGTGCCTGGAATCCGTCGCATCCGCGACCGCGACGGCTTCGCCTATGTCGGCCCCGACGGCAAGCGGATCCGCAACGCCGAGGAGCTGCGCCGGATCCGCGCTCTCGCGGTCCCGCCGGCGTACGAAGAGGTCTGGATCTGCACGCGCGCCAACGGCCATCTCCAGGCGACCGGCCGCGACGCGCGCGGCCGGAAGCAGTATCGCTATCACCCCGACTGGCGCGTCGCCCGCGACGCCGACAAGTTCGAGCGAATGCTCGAGTTCGGCGCGGCGCTGCCGCGCATCAGGAAGCGCGTCGCCGCCGACCTCGCCGCGCCGGTGGCCACGCGGCCGAAGCGCGAGACCGTGCTCGCTACCATCGTTCGCCTGCTCGACACGACACACGTGCGGATCGGCAACGAGGAATACGCGCGCACCAATCGCTCGTACGGGCTGACGACGCTGCGCAATCGCCACGCCGCGGTCTCGGGCGATCGCCTCCAGCTGCGCTTTCGCGGCAAGAGCGGCAAGGAGCACGAGCTCGCGCTCGACGATCCGCGCGTCGCCCGGGTCGTGCGTCGCTGCCAGGCGATGCCGGGGCAAGACCTGTTCCAGTACGTTGACGAGGACGGCACGGTGCGCGGCGTCGGCTCGGCCGACGTCAACGACTACATCCGCGAGGCGAGCGGCGCCGACTTCACCGCCAAGGACTTCCGCACCTGGCACGGCACGGCCCATGCGCTCGCCCTGTGGATCGAGGGCGCGCGCGCGGCCGACGGCACGCGCAGGAGCGTGAAGGAGCTGCTCGGAGAGGTCGCCCGGCAGCTCGGCAACACCGTCGCGGTCTGCAAGAAGTCGTACGTCCATCCGCGCGTCCTCGAGGCGCTCGCGACCGAGGTCGACGACGATCTGATCGCCGACCTCGACAAGGCGGCAAGCCGGCGCGGGCTGCAACCCGGCGAACGGCGCCTGCTCGCTTTCCTCAAGCGCAATTGATCTGACCCCGCCGGCGAGGGCCGTCCGCGATCGGCGCCGAGCGCTTGCCAAGCGCGGTCGCTCGGCCTACACTATTTCCTACCGGTCGGTCGACGATGTTTTGGCCCGGCACGGACAGGAGACACCGTGGAAGAGCCGCTCGTTCGCGTCAGCCATTCCGGCAACGTTCGCACCCTCGCGCTGAACCGTCCCAAGGCCCTCAACAGCTTCACCGCCGCGATGCACGGCGAGTTGCGCGCGGCGCTCGACGCCGCGGCCGGCGATCGCGACGTTCGCTGCGTCGTCGTCACCGGCACCGGCCGCGGCTTTTGCGCCGGACAGGATCTCGGCGACCCGGCGGTCGCGCCGAATCGCGACGCCCCCGGCGCCGTGACCGACGTCGGCGACGCCATCGAGCGCTTCTACAAGCCGCTCGCGCTGCGCATCCGCTCGCTGCCGGTACCGGTGATCGCCGCCGTCAACGGCGTCGCCGCCGGCGCGGGGGCGAACTTCGCGCTGCTCTGCGATGTCGTCGTCGCGGCGCGATCGGCGAGCTTCATCCAGGCGTTCTCGAAGATCGGCCTCATTCCCGACTGCGGCGGCACCTGGCTGCTGCCGCGTCTCGTCGGTCGCGCCAACGCGCTCGGCCTGGCGATGCTCGGCGACAAGCTCGGAGCCGAAGACGCCGTCCGTCTCGGCCTCATCTGGAAGTGCGTCGACGATGCCGATTTCGCGGCCGAGGTCGACGCGCTCGCCGCTCGCCTCGCCGCCTTGCCGACGCGCGCGCTGGTGGCCACGCGGCAGGCGCTCGACGCGTCGCAGCACCTCGATCTCGCCGCCGCCTTGAGCCTCGAGGCCGACGCGCAGCGAACATTGGGCGCGGCGCATGACTTCGAGGAAGGCGTCGCCGCGTTCATGGCCAAGCGCGTCGCCGTCTTCACCGACCGCTAGATGGGCGCGGCGGCTTTGGAGCAATCGTCCGGCGCCCCGTCGCCGCAGGAGGTCGGCGCGCACATGTTCGCCGCCGATCGCGCGTCGCAGGGGCTCGGCATGCGGATCCTCGACCTCGGCGCCGGCACGGCGCGCCTCGAGATGGCGGTGCGAGACGACATGCTCAACGGCCACGAGATCTGCCACGGCGGCTTCATCACGACGCTCGCCGACTCGGCGTTCGCGTTCGCGTGCAACTCGCGCAACGAGCTGACCGTCGCGGCCGGCCTGACCGTCGATTTCCTGGCCCCGGTGCAGCGCGGCGACGTCCTCACCGCCGAGGCGTTCGAGGTCACGCGCGCCGGACGCACCGGCGTCTACGACATCGTCGTCACCAACCGGGCCGGCGCGCGCGTCGCCCTGGTCCGTGGTCGCTCGGCGCGGCTCGGCGATCGCACCGTGATTCCGGCGCCCGCTGGCGAAGCGGCAACGCGATGACGTCGCGCCTGCCGCTCCCCGGCGAGCTCGAGCCGATCGAGCGTGCCAGCGTCGACGAGCTGCGCGCGCTCCAGCTCGAGCGGATGCGCTGGAGCGTGCAGCACGCCTACGACCACGTCGCCCACTACCGGCGCGCGTTCGACGCTCAGGGCGTCCACCCGGGCGACCTGAAGGAGCTCAGCGACATCGCCCGCTTCCCGTTCACGGTGAAGAGCGACCTGCGCGACAACTATCCGTTCGGCATGCTCGCGGTGCCGCGCGAGCGGCTCGCCCGCATCCACGCGTCGTCGGGCACGACCGGCAAGCCCACCGTCGTCGGCTACACGCTGCACGACATCGACACCTGGGCCGACCTCGTCGCGCGCTCGATCCGCGCCGCCGGCGGCCGGCCCGGCGACATGGTCCACGTCGCCTACGGCTACGGCCTCTTCACCGGCGGCCTCGGCGCGCACTACGGCGCCGAGCGCGCCGGCTGCACGGTGATCCCGATGTCGGGCGGCCAGACCGAGAAGCAGGTCCAGCTGCTCCAGGACCTGAAGCCGAACATCATCATGGTGACGCCGTCGTACATGCAGGTGCTGATCGAGGAGCTGCGGCGCCAGGGAATCGATCCGGCGTCGACCAGCCTCGAGGTCGGCATCTTCGGCGCCGAGCCGTGGACCGAGGCGATGAGGAAGGAGATCGAGACGAACGCGGGGATCGATGCGGTCGACATCTACGGGCTCTCGGAAGTGATGGGCCCCGGCGTGGCGAGCGAATGCGTCGAGACCAAGGACGGCCCGGTCGTCTGGGAGGATCACTTCTATCCCGAGATCATCGACCCGGACACCGGCGCGGTGCTGCCCGACGGCGCGGAAGGCGAGCTCGTCTTCACGACGCTCACCAAGGAAGCGCTGCCAGTGATCCGCTATCGCACGCGCGACCTGACGCGGTTGCTGCCGCCCACCGCGCGCTCGATGCGGCGCATGGGCAAGATCGTCGGCCGCAGCGACGACATGCTCATCATCCGCGGCGTCAACCTGTTCCCGACCCAGATCGAGGAAATCGTCCTCGGCCACGGCCAGCTCTCGGGCCAGTACCAGCTCGTCGTCACGCGCGAAGGCAACCTCGACGCGGTCGAGGTGCGCTGCGAGGTGCTGCCGGAGCATGCGACCGCCGATCGCACCGAGCTCGCGGGCTGGCTGCGGCATCGGATCAAGACGCTGATCGGGATCACGACGACGGTCGACGTCGGCGCGCCCGACACGTTGGAACGCACGCTTGTCGGCAAGGCGCGGCGCGTCGTCGACCAGCGCAGGAAATAGAAGGACACGCCATGTACACGCAAGCAATGGACACGATGGGCAAGGATCGCGACGACGTTCCGAAGGCGATCCGCTCCGCCGACGAAATCGCCCACCAGGAACGCTTCGACGCCCGCATCGACGCCGGCGACTTCATCGAGGCCAAGGACTGGATGCCCGAGCACTATCGCAAGACGCTGGTGCGCCAGATCAGCCAGCACGCGCACTCCGAGATCGTCGGCATGCTGCCCGAGGGCAACTGGATCAGCCGCGCGCCGACGCTGAAGCGAAAGGCGATCCTCCTCGCCAAGGTGCAGGACGAGGCCGGCCACGGCCTCTACCTCTACGCCGCTGCCGAGACGCTCGGCACCTCGCGCGACCAGCTGTTCGACGCGCTCCATTCGGGCAAGGCCAAGTACAGCTCGATCTTCAACTACCCGACCCTGACCTGGGCCGACATGGGGACGATCGGCTGGCTCGTCGACGGCGCGGCGATCATGAACCAGGTGCCGCTCTGCCGCTGCTCGTACGCGCCGTACGCGCGCGCGATGGTGCGGATCTGCCGCGAGGAGTCGTTCCACCAGCGCCAGGGCTTCGAGTCGCTGCTGACGATGATGACGAAGGGCACCGACGCGCAGAAGGCGATGGTCCAGGACGCCGTCGATCGCTGGTGGTGGCCGAGCATCATGATGTTCGGCCCGCCCGACACCGAGTCGCCGAACTCCGAGCAGTCGATGAAGTGGGGAATCAAGCGGATCAGCAACGACGATCTGCGCCAGAAGTTCATCGACGCGACCGCCGAGCAGGCCAAGATCCTCGGCGTCACGCTGCCCGACCCCGACCTGCGCTGGAACGAGTCGCGCGGCCACTACGACTTCGGCCCGATCGACTGGAACGAGTTCTGGCAGGTCGTCGGCGGCGAGGGGCCGTGCAACCGCGAGCGCCTCGCGGCGCGCGTCAAGGCGTGGGACGACGGCGCCTGGGTCCGCGACGCCGCGCTCGCGCATGCCGCGAAGCAGGCGGCGCCGATGCGGGAGGCGGCATGAGTCCCGCGGTGACGCCGGGGACGATCCCCGGCCCGCCGGCCGAGCCGATCGGCAAGCCCGCGAAGAAGGCCGAGTGGCCGCTCTTCGAGGTGTTCGTCCGCAGCAAGGCGGGGCTCGATCACAAGCACTGCGGCAGCCTGCACGCCGCCGACCCGCAGATGGCGATCCAGCTCGCCCGCGACGTCTACACGCGGCGCCAGGAAGGGACCAGCGTCTGGGTGATCCGCTCCGACCAGATCACGGCGAGCGATCCGGGCGAGAAGGCGTCGTATTTCGATCCGATGGAAGACAAGGTCTACCGGCATCCGACGTTCTACGAGCTGCCCAAGTCGCTCGACCACATGTGAGCGCGGCGCCGATGCAATCGATCACCGTCTCGTCGCATCCCTCGGTGCAATACCTGCTTCGGATCGGCGATACCTGCCTGATCCTGGCGCAGCGCCTCGCCGAGTGGTGCGGGCACGCGCCGATCGTCGAGGAAGACATCGCCCTCAGCAACATGGCGCTCGATCTCGTCGGCCAGGCGCGCGCGGTGCTGACCCGCGCCGGCGAGCTCGAGGGCGAGCTCGGCGGCGCGCGCCACGGCGAGGACGAGCTCGCCTTCCTGCGCGACGAGCGCGACTTCCGCAACTGCACGCTGGTCGAGCTGCCGCGCGGCGACTTCGCGGTGACGATGCTCCGCAACCTCGCCGTCGCGATCTTCCTGAAGCTGCTCTGGCAGAAGCTCGGCGGGTCGAGCGACGGCGAGCTCGCGGCGATCGCCGGCAAGGCGGTGAAGGAAGCGAGCTACCACCAGGAGCACGCCGCCGGCTGGGTCGTCCGCCTCGGCGACGGCACGGCCGAATCGGAGGCGCGCCTGAAGGCGGCGCTCGATCTGCTCTGGCCGTACATCGCCGAGATCTTCGAGTCCGACGCGGTCGACGCCGAGGCCGAAGCGGCGCGCCTCGGGCCGCGCTGGTCCGACCTGCGCGACGACTGGCGCGCCGAGTTCGCGGCCGTGCTCGCGCCCGCGGGCCTCGCGTTGCCGGCCGAGCGGCCGTTTCGCAGCACCGGCAAGAGCGGGCGGCACAGCGAGCATCTCGGCTACGTCCTTGCCGAGATGCAGCACCTGCAGCGAACCTATCCGGGCGGCGTCTGGTGATGACGATCGACGCCGCGTTCGGCACGCCGCTGCCGGCGCCGCCGCCGCGCGCCGCCGGCAGCTCGCGGCTCGAACATGCGTGGTCGGTGCTCGCGACCGTCCTCGATCCCGAGGTGCCGGTCGTCTCGGTCGTCGATCTCGGCATCGTCCGCGAGGTGATCGAGGAGGGCGAGTCGCTCGTCGTCGTCGTGACGCCGACGTACTCGGGCTGCCCGGCGACGGAAGTGATCGAGGCGAGCATTGTCGCCGCGCTCGACGACGCCGGCCTCGGCCCGACGCGGATCCGCATGCAGCGAGCGCCGGCGTGGACGAGCGACTGGATCAGCGCCGAGGGCCGAGCCAGGCTGCGCGGCTACGGCATCGTTCCGCCCGGGCCGGTCGATCTCGCGCGCGGCGCGCCGCTTCGATTCGTTCCCCGCGCCACGGTGCCGCTCGCGTGTCCGCGTTGCGAGAGCCTCGACACCGAGCGCCTCGCCGCCTTCGGCTCGACCGCGTGCAAGGCGCTCTGGCGCTGCCGCGCGTGCGGCGAGCCGTTTGAACACTTCAAGCCGATCTAGTTCATCCGTGGCGCTTCATTTCCATCCCTTGCGCGTCAAGAGCGTGCGACCCGAAACGGAAGAGGCGGTCGTCATCTCGTTCGACGTCCCGGCCGAGCTCGCCGAGCAGTTCCGCTTCACCCAGGGCCAGCACCTGACGCTGAAGGAGAACGTCGCCGGCGGCGAGCAGCGCCGCTCGTACTCGATCTGCGCCGGCCCGGCCGATGGCGAGCTGCGCGTCGGCGTCCGCAAGGTGCCGGGCGGCGTCTTCTCGACCTGGATCAACGACTCGCTCAAGCCCGGCGACACGCTGCAGGTGATGACGCCCGAGGGGCGTTTCTTCGTCCCGCTCGACGCGAGCGCGTCGCGCCACTACCTCGGCATCGCCGGCGGCAGCGGCATCACGCCGATCCTGTCGATCATGAAGGCCGTCCTCGGCGCCGAGCCGAAGTCGCGCTTCACGCTGATCTACGGCAACCGCAAGCAGCGCTCGACGATGTTCACCGAGGAGATCGAGGACCTCAAGAACCGCTACCTGTCGCGCCTGACGCTGCACATGGTGTTCTCGCAGGAGGCGACCGACCTGCCGCTCTACCACGGCCGCCTCGGCCGCGACAAGATCGGCGAGTTCCTCGCCGCGCTCGTCGACGCCGGCGACATCGACCACGCCTTCGTCTGCGGCCCGCACGGCGTCAACGACGAGGCGGAGGCAGCGTTGCTCGCCGCCGGCCTGGCGCCGGAGCGGATCCACATCGAGCGCTTCGGCATCCCCGACGAAGCCGGCCCCGGACGTGGCGCGGTCCAGGCGCCGCGCGAGGGCGACGCCGCCGACGCGCGCGTCACGATCGTCCGCGACGGCGTCAGCCGCGAGATCGACTTCCACGCCGAGCAGGGCAACATCCTCGACGCTGCCGCAGCCGCCGGGCTCGAGGTGCCGTTCTCGTGCAAGTCGGGAGTCTGCTGCACGTGCCGGGCCAAGCTGCTCGAAGGGCAGGTGCGGATGGAGCGCAACTTCGCGCTCGAGAAGCACGAGGTCGCGGCCGGCTTCGTGCTGACCTGCCAGTCGCATCCGCTCACCGAGCGCGTGGTCCTGTCCTTCGACGAGCGATAAGGCGACGATGCCGCGCGGACGCTCCCCCGGCTACGAGCTGCAGCGCGAGACGATCCTCGCGCGCGCCGCCGAGCTGTTCGCGCGCCGCGGCTACACGGCGACGTCGATGAACGAGGTCGCCGAGGCGTGCGGCGTCTCCAAGCCC